>ERZ869909.1144-NODE-1144-length-22844-cov-29.500242_pt1 | contig 22844 bp, 22 predicted proteins | sample MGYA00520892_ERZ869909 | MGnify/ENA primary metagenome ERZ869909 (study PRJEB32215, sample SAMEA104723947) | bioreactor metagenome | biome: bioreactor; feature: anaerobic bioreactor; material: water | place: China | collected 2015-03-12 ... | reverse complement strand
TGGGGCCCAACGCGGGTCATTCGGCCTTCGGCCTCAAGACCCAGATTGCTTGTCCCTCAAACGCCGGGAGGGCTTACAGACCGCATGCCAGCAAACGACGACGCACCCGTTCCGGCCGCGCACTCCGCGCGCGGCCGGCACAACCGTCGCCCGAAAATCACCCTGGATGAGTCTGAGCTACTTCGCCTCCATGCCGCTGCAAAAGCCCGTGGATTAAACCCAGCCGCCTTTGCACGAGAGGCCGTGCTTGCAGCGGTGAAGGCCGCCGAAGACCCGGCCGCCGGAAAGCACGATGGGTTGCAGGCCACCGCCCACGACAAAGCCGCCACCGTCAGGAAGAAGTACTTCTTGACCGCAGACGAGAACGTATTGCTGAAGCAGGAATCCAAAGCCGCCGGGCTTTTGCAGCAGGACTACGCACGGCTCTCCGTCGTGGCCGCCATGACCAAGGCGCCGCCACCCAAACGCAAGGTTGCCGTCAGCCGGGATGAACTGGCGCATGGCGTGAGCATGATCGCCTTCCAGCTGAAGAAGCTTGGCACCAACCTCAACCAGCTCGCCAAACAAGCCAACACCGGCCTCGTCCCGATCTCCGACGCCGAGCTGCTGTATTTCAAGAACTACCACCAGCGCGTGCTTACGCTCGCCAGCCACGCCCTTGAAAAGGTGCTGGCATGATCGGCAAGATCCCACACACCGGCCGGGGTTTCCGCGGTTCGTTCAACTATCTGCTGCGCGGCAAGCGGGATAACGAAAACCCCGAACGCCTCGCCTGGATGGAAACCCGCAACCTGTTCGTTAGCGACAGTGAGAAAATACCGCGCATGATGCGCGCCACCGCCTCCCAATCCCTGCGGTGCCAGAAGCCCGTCTACCACTTCCTGATCTCGTGGCGGGAAGATGAAGCCCCGGCTGATACCTCCATGCGTGAAATCGCCGACCAGGCCTTGGCCGACATGGGATTGACCGAACACCAAGCCGTGCTTGCCGCCCATCGCGATACCAGCCACCGACACGTCCACATCCTGGTCAACCGCGTGCATCCCGAAACAGGCAAGGCATGGCACACCGGCAAGGACTGGGAACGGTTGGAACGCTCCATCGCCCGCCAATCCCTCGAGCGCGGCTTCCTCAAAGTGGACGGCCGCCACAACTCACCGGAGAAGATGGCGCGCGCTGACAAACGCGCCCGCGACAGCGAATTCCAGATGAGCCGACGGGAAGGGGGCGTGCCGCTCGATCGCTGGTCACTGGAGGAAATCAAATCACGCCGCCACCAACTCAGCCCCATCTTCGACCATGCCCGGTCATGGGATCATCTCGAACGCCTGCTTTCAGCAGAGGGTCTGGGCATCACCCGCAAAGGCCAAGGCCTGGTCATCGACGATGGCATGGGCTTCATGAAACTTTCCGACCTGGGCAAGGATATCCGCCTCAAGGGCCTTGAAACCCTTTACGGCGAACGCTTCGTAGACTTTAACCGCCGGCGGGATGAGCGGCCACCCATGCCGCGCGGAATACCCACGCTGGATATCACTCGACCTTTATCAGAGCATCCCGACCACGCACACATTCCAGCACCTACGTTGGAAGGCCAGCATCCGCATACGCCAGACGATGGAAGCAAAGATCAACTCCGCGAATCCTGGCGCCAGAAACGGTCTGCCCGTGCCGCTGCCAGCCGCAATGGAGAAGAAGTTACCAACCAAGATACCGACAGCAATGGTTCATCCGGAAGCGTTGGTGCGGCATCGGCTCCAGTAAAATTAATCGACCCCTTGCGCGATGAAGCCTACGAACGCGTGCGAAACGCCCGTGAACGCTTGGATGTCGCCCAGCACCTGCACCGCCGCGGCGTCATCGAGAACAACGATCTCCTCTACGCCATCAACACCCACGCCGAAGCCCGCGACGCTCTTGGTAAAATGCTCGAGCTTGAACCCGACAAGGCGAAGCTGCGCGAGCAATGGCGGATGCAGTCGCAAGCCATGCGCAATGCCGCGGAAATCCGGCATCTCCCTTACAGGCAGCCATCGTCCAACGGAAGCACAAGCGAAACCAACGACGGCTCAGCCGTTCCGCCGCAGCGTGCCATCCCCAAGAAGTCCGCCCTGCCAAAGGCCTCCGAACCCACCCCTTCTCCCCGGCATGAGGCCTTTAAACACCTGAGCCACGCGCACACGCAACTGGACCTCGCCCAGCAGCTGCACGGGCTTGGCATTCTCAGCAAACAAGATCTCTTGCGTGCACGCGCCGACCTCTCAGCAGCACGTGAGGAACTGGCCCAGCACCAGACCTTCAGCGAGTTTGTTGGTGATGGGGCCCGTGAAGCCCTTTCCAACTTCAACAAGAACCGTGCTCGACGTGCAGACACGCGCCATAAAAAACCGCAGAAGCCGGAAAAGAAGCACGCGAAAGACCGCAAGCAAGCCAATGACGACCGCGATCGCTAAATGTTCTTTGGAACCCTAGAACAGGCAACCACCGGCACCACGCCTCTCTTTGGATGCACGAACGAATGTGACATGCTGCGCAAATTGTTAGTGCCGCGACATAGGGACCTGAACCCGTGCTCCGGCTTTATAAAATTGTGTCCGGCTGGGCGGTTGCCATTGACATCAGACGCAAGCACCCCACAATCCAGTGCCATGAGCCTTGCAACACACAACACAGCCCTGTCAGCAACACATTCCCAAGTCGCCGTGGTGAACGACGCTGACAAGTTACGCCAGATGCTAACCGAAGCGCTGGAGCGCCAAGGCGTCTCGGCCATCCCTTACGTAACAGGCGAAGCGTTGCTTAATGATGCCCGTCTCCACGCCTTTCAAGTGGTGGTGGCAGATTGGGCAAACAGGACCCTAAGTGGCCAAAGACTTTGGGATGCGCTTTTGGAACAAGGTTATGCCGGACGGGTGGTGTTCGTGTCCGGCCGCGCCGAAGAGATTGCAGAAGCCTTCGCAGGAGCCAAAACTGGCCCGGCCGACATCATCGACCTCCCCGCCGCCATGCCCAAGGTCGCCGCCCGGATCATCACTCAATTTTTCCGGTAGGTTTTTCCCTTCCTTGCGCACCGCGCAGCGTAGCCGCTCGCGTGTCCATTATCTCATGCATTGTGCTCGAAACCTTGCCCTCGGGCGTTGTTGGCACAGGTTGCCAGCCGTTGAGGCCCAGCACTGTGATGTCAAACACATCCTGCACCAGAGGCGCGATGTGAGCCTCGAACATATCACGCTGAAGAGCATGCATCTCGGGTGGCGTGATGTCCTCCAAGCTGCGCATGACCTTCTTCCAACGGAAATTGATGTTGTCGGCAATAGCGTCTAGACGCTCTTCAAGGGGCGGGCTGTCCAGCACCCGCTTGAGAGTCGGTTGAGCAACATCGGTCAGTTTACGAACCTGCTCCAGCAATACTGTTATGTTGTTGATGCGGAGCATGTGCGCTTCATACCACGCATGGCCCTCCGGGTCGGTTGCGGCCATCTGATTGCGAAGAACTTCACGCTCCGCCGAGCACAGGTTATCGAACACAAATGTATGCGAGAGGAAGCCGCTTATTGCTTCCAACGGTTCCAACACCTCGCCTGCCTGGTTGGCAAATACCTGTCCAATCTTCGCTTCAATATCCGGCGGGATAACGCGCCGTTCCGTTGCCGGAAACTCCATAACCTGGTGGACATGCCAAAAATAGCGGTCGGCACACCGCAATCCTTCAGGGATGGTATCGATTGGGCATAGGCGTGGCCTGTCCGTCATTGCTGCTGCTTATAGGGTTCTTCTCAACCCCACCTGACATGTTCAGCTTTGTTTAAAACGTGTTTGCTGGCCACGCGCAATCGACCGCCTGATCGGCACTACACGTCATTCCATAGAAATCATCATTGATCCATATACAGAAGCAGGAATACGAAGCTCAATGCAATCCACGCCGATTGCTCACCTCGCTTATGTCAAACCCAATGACCTGCACTTTGGGTTTTCATCTCTTGACGGAGAGTGTGAAGCCGGGCCACAAAGGATCTAGCGCAATTCATCTTTCGGGAGATGTCCTACCACCTCCTTCAAGCCACAGCAGACACTTCGATCACATTCGCCAACCACACAGCGAGTTTGCTGATCCATCATGCTTGGACCGGGGGATTGCGCCTGGGGAGCACGCCTGCTTCCCAAAAGCGACGACTATTTCCAATACACATTGAGCGATGCCATGGGCAGCGCCGGAGGGTCCGGCGCCGTCTTCCAGGTGCTGCCGCGCACCAGCCCGCCGCTGGTCGCCAAGCTCTATAACGACACCATCCTCAAGCGCATCCGCACCGACCGGAAGTTCGCCCAGCGCATCATCGCGCTCGCCCTCCACCGCGACGAACTCGCACGTTCCCTGCCATTCGCCACCTGGCCACGACGCCTCATCTTCACTCAAAAAAATCCCGCCGACGCGCAGCAAGCCTTGCTCGGCTTCACCATGGAACGGCTGGTCGGCACCACCTCGCTGTTCGACTTCATGACGCAAGCGAACGCACGCCTAAAGGTCAAACCCGACACCACCGCTTTCGTCGCCATCACCCTCGCCGACCAGGTCGCGCGCCTGCACCGGCACCCGTGGACCTTCGTCTTTGGCGACATGTCCCCCAACAACATCCACATCACCGCCGACCACGCCCACGTCCGCTTCATCGACACCGACAGCTTCCAGTTCGATTACAACAACGGCAAGTACGCCTTCGCCCTCTCAGGGTTGACCGCAGGCTACAAGTCCCCCGGCGCCCAAGCCGCGCTGCAATCCAACGGCCGCCTCACGCCCCACCACGATGACTTCGTGCTCGCCATCCTCATCTTCACGATGGTGATGGCCGACCACGGCATGCCTATCCACCCATTCCAAAGCGGCGACACCCCAGAAGACACCCGCATCGAGCAACGGCAGTTCCCGTTCGCGAACCCGCAGGCCTTCCAGATTCCGCCCCCGGTACGCGCCGCCTACCAAACCCTGCCACAGCCGCTGCAAGACGCTTTCGTCCGCACCTTCACCGAACCCGTTCCCATCCCGGCCGCCGATTGGGTCACCATCCTCTCCAACTACCGGAGGTGTCTTTGACCCGGCAAAGCCCGCCCTTACCTCCCTTCGCCATCTCAGCCCGCCCCCGGCGGTCACTGCCGTCAGCCCGCTTTCCAACGGGTATTGGCGATACCAACGCTGGAAACGCAAAGCAGACCCGTTCCTGCAACCCATTGGCGCGTTCGCCAAAGCCGCCGCGTCTCTGTGCGCGCGCCATCTGCGCAAAATCGCTCAGCACGCGCGCAGCGTGGCAGCAAGCAAACTCACCAGACTGCCCGCCGCCGCAGCCAACGCAGGAGAAGCTTTTCTCCGCGCCACCGCCGACGCCCTCGCCAATCTCTCCAAAAGTCTGCTCAAGCCCGTCCTTATCGTCGCGACCATCACCACGGGGCTACTCATGACAACGCAGCAGCAAACCCAGCAAACCGCGGCACCCCAGATCCCTAAACCTCCAAAGCTGGCCCCCGCCACCGTCGACCGGATGCACACGACGCCGTCGCGCGTTCCGTTGCCAGTACCAAACGCAAGGCGGCGCACCGCGGACACCAACTCATCCCGCAAAGATCAACTTCATGCCTTCCATCAGGGCGCCCAGGTGTTCGCCACCCGTGCCCAAGCAATAGCGGCTCTTGCAGATGCGCTCGACATCCCCAAAGCCGTACCAACCGCCAACTTGCAGACCGCACTCAAACTTGCCGACAGCAATGTGCAGGCGATGAAAGACTTCGTCGGCCGCTATCCGCTGCCCGCCACTACAAGCCCACGCCTGCTCGCCGCCCTGACCCCGGCAGACGTCGCCAAACTCGGCGCCGTCATGAAACACGCAGCCACCCTCAACCCGGGGACTTACTCGCTCACCGCACCCATGGCCTCCGGCAACCTGCACCTCGACGCCCACATCACCGTGCCGCACGCCGAGGCGTCCAGCCGCCACTGCTACCGCTACGCGCTCACGTTCTCCCGGCGCAGTTTCTCCCACACCCTCACCACCACGGCTTGCCGCACCGGGCAACAATGGACCTTGCGTTCCCCTTAACCAAACAGGAGACCCACCATGAGCATCGCCACCCAGATGATCACCGACCTCGCCGGACCCGGCTTCGTGCCGCCCGCGCTGGCCGCACGGAAACGCTATCCGTTCGTATTCGTCATCGACGTATCCGGGTCCACCGGCAGCATGCCCGACCCCGACATCCACCACATCAACAAAGCCATCGCACAGCTGCTGCAAACCCTGCGACAGCCCACCCCCTCGAGCGAGCTGCAAAAGCAGAAGGACAGCCTCGACATCTGCATCATCGCTTATTCCGCAACCCCGCGGGTCATCCAGCCGTGGTCGATCGTCGACAACCTGCCGACCGCGCTGAAGCCGCTCACACCCGAAAGCTCAACCGGCACCGGCGCTGCAATCGAGCTGGCACTTCAGCAAATCTCAGAGCGATTGCGCTTCTACAAGGACCCAGCCAACCAATTGGGCTCCGGCATGCCCCACATTATCCACCTCACCGATGGCGCCATGACCGACATGCAGCCGGGCGACCCCCGCTGGGACAGCATCAAACAGCGCCTCGACAACATCAACGGAATGAGCAACCCCGAAAAGAAATCCACCGCCATGCTGCATTTCGTGTCGCCCAAAGGCTGCGTCACCAACAGCAACCAGCACGTCAACGGACAACAACTGCTCGCAGCCCTCACAGGGGCCGACACCGTCTTCGAAATGGGCCGCGAAATCGCCTCGTTCGAACAGCTGGTCCTGCTTATCACCGTGGCCATCACCAGCATTACCCGCGACTTCGGCAGCGTCAGCGCCCCCGAAGCCATGCGCACCGCCATCGACAGCGCCGCTTCCGCCATGCCGCCCCCAACAACCCAGGTCTACTGATGACCACCGCTCCGTTGCCCACCCGCTACGACCTACCGCCGCTCGCGCGCATCGAAACCAATTGGTGCCCACCGTGGCTGATCGCGCGCCTGGCCCAGCACGGTCCGTGGCACTACAGCAACGGCGACCCCATGGACGACAGCCACATCATCGGCGGAACATCCGGCGCCTTCTGGATGGTCGCCGCCGATGGTGTCGGCTCGCAACCAAGAAGCCGCTTCGGAGCCCGCGCCGCCTGCCTCGCCGTGGAAACCCACCTCGCCATAGCCCTCGACAACGGGCAACTCCCCTCACGGCGTCTGCTGGTCGACGCCTTCGCCGCCGCCCACTCCGCCATCCATGCGTTGGCCACCCACGAGGGGCACCCGCCACAAACTTACGCCACAACCCTCGCCGCCGCCCTCATCAAAGGCGATGCCGTCATCGGCGCGGTGGTCGGCGACAGCAGCATCGCCGTCGGCACCGACCACGAAGACCAGCACGGAAAACCCCACTACCAACTCACGCCGTTCTGCTCCGCCGCACAGCCCGGAGGCCGCGGCACCTTCGCCATCGCCGACCCCAACTGGCCCTCCTACATCGCCAGCAACGAATGCAGCACACCCCACATAAAGACCATCCTCATCGCCACCGACGGCGCCAACACCTTCTTCCTCGACGGACCAGATTTTCGTGAGGAGTGGCCCGCAGCCATCGACACCCAATTGCGCCAACTGACCCCGCTCTCCTTCGTCAACTTCCTCGCGCACTTCATCCGCCATCAACCGCCCGAGAACAACGATGACCGCACCCTCCTCATCGCATGCCGCCCGCCCGCCGACATCGCCCCACCCGCTCCGAAACCTCGCTGACTACACCACCGCATCCTTCGTGCCGGCCGTCGAAACGTTGCTCGCTAGTCCAGCCGCCGAACTCAGCTTGCCAATCACAGACATCACCGGCCTTGCCGACCGCAAGCAATTCAGCCGCTACATCAACGACCACATCAACCGGGATGCGCCCAGACGGTTGCCTTACCTGTTTGGCATCCTGCTCAACATCATGAACCCAACCGGTGCTGCAAGTCAGGCAGCCGACTACATCTCACAAACCCTCAAACACAACAGCATGGTCAAAGAGCTTTTCAGGTTGGTCGACCGGTTCACCGCCGTGAGGCCCGTCGTCTCCCTCAACGACAAGGAAAGGCAATTCCTCAAGGTCAAAGCCCACTACGCAGCATCCAACAGCATCACCCCCGACGAATGGGCGGAGTTTTTGAGCATGCTGGTCTGGAACGGCGGCCAATGCCGCCTCGACCCAGACCCGGACATCGCCGGCCTGGTGGCAACCCACACCGCCCACGACGTCGTCCGCAGTTTCCTCGACAAATGGCTGGATAAACACGACGTGTTCCTCGCCAGCATGGCCGCCGAAATCGCAAGACCGACCCCGCAGATAGCCCACCAGCTCGCAGCCCCCATCCAAGCCGCCGTCAATCAAGCGCTCGATACCGGCGCAACCTGGATGGACGCCCATCACCTCAAGACCAGCAAGTACTACGCAACTGTCCAAAAGCCCGAAAGCCTGGTGCTCGGCTACGAGAACATCACCGGAGCACCCGTCTGCTTCTCAGGGGCGGAAAGCCTGATCACCATCGGCGGCCCCGGCTCCGGCAAAAGCCAGTGCCAGGTCATTCCGAACCTGTTGCGCTTCAAAGGCAGCGCCATCATCCTCGATGTGAAAGGCGAACTGTGGGACGCCACCGCAGGCTACCGCGCCAAACACTACGGCCCGGTCTACCGCTTCGCGCCGACAGACCCCAACGGCAACACCCACCGCTACAATCCATTCGATTTCATCGACCGCGACCCTGTGGTTGCCGCCGACCAGGCCACCGTCATGAGCTACCAAGTGGTGGTCGACGACCCAAACCTCAAAGAACCGTACTGGGAAAACAAAGGCCGCGACCTGATGTGGGCGTTCGCCATGATGATCGCCCACAAGGCCGAGCCTAAATCCCGCACCATGAAGGGGCTGGCCCAGCTGATGAGCGTACCCTTCGACAAAGACCCCGACAGCGATATCCAGCTGCTTCTGGATTCCATGGAACGCATGGGAAAACGAACCGGCATCTTCGACCTTGAAGCGGCGGCCAACGCCATCCGCGCCGGTATCACCGCAGGCGGAACACGCCTCGAAGGCGTTATGGACACCGGTCGCCGCTATCTTTCGCTGTTCACCCGGTCCCCAAAGGTGGAGCAAACCATCTCCACCTCAGACTGGCGGCCGGAGCACTTCCGCACCCGCCCCGGTACATCCCTCTACATCTGCATCCCGCCCGCCGAGCTGAAAGCCTACGCCCCTATCATCCGCGTCATCCTCATCCAGCACACCCGCATCCTCATGGAACAGCAGATGGCGCAAGGCGAACTGCCCATCACCTTCTTCCTCGATGAAATGCCCCAGCTCGGAAACTTCGAATCCATCCTTGAACTACAGGATGTCGGCCGTGGCTCGGGCTTGCGGCTGTGGATGTTCGCCCAATACATCGCCCAGCTCGAGCACGCCTTCGGCAACAAGTACCGTGGCGTGGTCGATAGCTGCCGCGCGCGAAGTTTCATGCAGCCCGACGCCCAGCTGGTTAAACTGATGCAACCCGGCTTGGGAACGTGCAAAAACCCCTTTACCGGGGAAACCAAAAAGCTTGCCGAAGACCACGAATTGATGGGCCGCGCCTACGACGACAAAATCATCCTCACGACACGCGGCGACCATCCCATGGCCTTGAACAAAAAATACGCGTGGCAGACAGACCAGAACAAAGTGCTGCCGCCACCGAGGGTACGCCGTTAGCCGCGGTCGGCATCGTTCCCATCTGCTCGGTCGTACCCTCGGGAAGCGGCGTCAACCAAAGGAGACGGCTGGCCACGCTTGACCATAGAAGTTTCCAAAACAGGTGGCGCCTTTTCGGCATCCGTCCGCACCCGTTGCTGCTCTCTCTTACCCGCCTGCGACCGCAGCTGCACCAGTCCCCCGTATTCCAGCTTTGCTTGCGGAGGAAGCGGACCAGTCACTGCACCGAGCAGTTGATCCAATTCCTTCTGCGCTCGTTCTCGGTTGTAGCGCTCCTCGGTCCGCCCACGAGCACGTTCATGCGCAAGCAGCGCCGCAGAAAGAGCCTTATCCGCTTCCGGCGTTTCCCCGCGATCGGCCGCGACCTCCCGCAGTTTGTCCAACGTCCACATCAGAGAGCCTCGCTTTCAAGCCGAACTTGTAAGTAATGGACGTGCGCACCAACTTGCCGACGTTGAAGGCCGGCCGCCTCCGCCACGTTCTGAAACTCCGCATGAAAAACCGCAAACGCTAATGGAACCGCACCGCGCCTCTCGCACCAGGCGCGGTAAGCCTCCCAAATGGCGCTGCTCCCAGAATCGCACCCTGCATCAGGCCGCAACCGCTCCAGCGCAAACGTCGCCACCTGCCAACCGACCGTCTTCGTTTCAGCAGCGGCGCTACCTGTCCCGGCCACGGTAGGCCTCAACAATCTCTCGACTAAGCCTTTCACGGTCCACCTCGTTCAGTTGGTTCACCCGGTCGCAGTCCACAACACCGCGCTGCACCGTTTCCAGAAACCCGCCCGGAAGCTTACCCTTAGGAAGCAATTGCCGGTCATAGGCCCGCGACGGCCAAGCGATGCTGTTCACTTCACTCGGGATGACAAAGCAGCCCAGCCCGTCAAGGCCAGCCCCGTGCAAATACGCTTTCGGAATTTCAATGGAGGGCTGCTTGCTCACCGGCCGGTGCGACACCGGAACCAAACGCACCAAAAGCCCGCTCTCTTGTTCATGCGTATGCAGAACCAAGCACGGCCTGCGCTTCAACCCCCGGTCATGGCCGCGTTCCGCCTCCCATGACCACAGGAAACCGAACGCAACCACGTCTCCACTTTTCGGCCGGTACACAGACACAACCCCACAGCGGCAAACGCCGCCTCCCAAGCCTCTGCTTACAGCAGATTATCAGTCTACGCTCATCGCGCCATCAAGATTCAGAAAGTACATTCACGCTGCAGCATAACCATGAGAAATGGCACCAGTTTGCAACACCAAAGAAGCATCGCCATTTCATCCGGTTTCAGCGTTGATCCCGCCATTTCACACCAGTACGTTTCACATGGGGCACATCTCGATCCGGAGTACCTCCCGTGTTGGACAGTTACGCCAACGGGGCAAGCGCCCCCGTGCCCTTCGATATCCCCAAACCACACCTCAGCGCATCGTCCATCGCCGCCCAAGCCAACGACCAAGCCGTCCTATTACTCAAAGTCCCAGCCGACGCGTTGCTCTCCCAATGCTGGGCAAAGGCCTGCGCATTCGCCCAAAGCTTCGGCGCCGCACAAATCAGCGTCGAACTGCTGCTGCTTGGCGCAACTCACGTGCACGACGCCGAAGCCGTGCTGTCGGAAGCCGCGCCCAACGTCGAAGTCTTGAACCATGTGCTGGCCACCCGGTGCGCCAAGCGGTCGTTCAGCGCCGGCAACGAGCACCCCATTACGTATCAGGCCGACAAAATCCTCAGGGGCCTGCTCGCAAGAAGCGCTGCACTGGCCTCTATCCATGAAGTGCCTCGGCTGACGCTGTCCTTGCTGCTCGACGCCATCGCCGAACAACAGCCGCCGCTGCCTATCATCGAGGTGTTGCCCTCCCTTAAAACCATCGACACCCCAAACGGAACCACCCGCCTGCTGGCAGAACTTGCCGACCGTGTGCGTAAGATTGAATACAGCCTCAAAACACCAAACACCGAGGACGATACACTCCCGCTGTTCCGTGAGCAGCCAAACAGCCAAGCCCAAACGCTTGAACGGTTAGCAGCCGACATAACATTGCTAAAACACCTTCTGCTGTACTACCCGGACGGCACCACAGACATGTACGAAGCGCCCCACCTCGCCATCCCAACACATACCGATTTCATCGAAGCCATCAGCTCACTCCCGGAACGGCTGACGCCACTGGTGATCAACGCCGTCTTCGACGAAATCAGCAGGCGCGAATCCCGCGAGCTCACCGTCACCGAGCGCAAACCAAAATCCATCTGGAAACGTTGGCTCACACGCCACAAGAAGCCTTGAGCCCAACTTCAAAACCCGATCACATCGCCTTGTAACAAATCGTGATATACGCCTAGCTACGCTTAGCTTCCCGTTACTCCGTAATCTGAATTTTTCCTGTTGATCGGCAGCATAGCGCATGCCCAACGTCCTTTGCACGGCGCCGGTAACCGGCGTCAGGACGCCCCCCAAACGCAAAGGACATCATCATGGCAAAGCAGAAAGATTACCCCGATCGCGGCAACTTCCGTGGCTTCAAAAACAACAAGAAAGAACACGGTGACGACCGACCGTTGTTCGAAGGAAAACTCTCCCTTCCCGGCATGAAGGATGAACGCGCTTTTGTCCTCTGGGCCTATGGCGGCAAGACCGATGGCGCGACCATCCTCTCCGGCAAGGCAAGCGAACCGGCAACCACGCAGATCAATGCCTACACCCAGCCGACCCAAGACGAAGTCCAGAAAATCGCGGCAATGCTGCCCGCACGCGATGGCAGGGAACCCTTCAAGCTCGACCCAGACGCCATCATCCTCTTCACCAACAAGGCGAAGAACGAAAGCGAAAAGAACCGACCGGACTACTACGGCTTCTACAATCCCGGCGACGGCAACATCCAGCGCCTCTCCGTGTGGTCCAAGGTCGACCGCTACGGCAACCCCATGCTGACCGGTTCACTAGAAGCCTACGAGCGCAAGCAGAACCGGGAACAGGAAGTGGGGGACTTGCCGCCCCCCGCGCAACCCGAACCCGAAATGGAACACGCCCGCTAAGCGCGGTTACTGACCACACCATGGGAGCCGCATCAGCGGCTCCCCCTTTTTCGGGAGAACGACATGAACTTCAAAGACCCCAACACAACGTTTGTCGACCTGCATACACGCTTCACCAACGGCACCCTCAGCCGCGAGGACTACGACCGCAAACTCAAATCCATGCTTGTGCTGGAAGGCAAGCTACCCGGTAAGCCGCCCATCCCGGCGGGCAAGATGATTGCCCCAGCTGAAACCTCCGGACACCTCACCTACGCGTGGACACCAAACGGCGTCCTCTCCATCACGCTGCTCGAAACCTGGACCGGGCACTCAACCCTCAACACGTTCCCGCGCCACGTGCGGCAAGCCGCCCGCCTCGAACTCCAGGACAAGATGACCGAAACGGAAGCGGTGAAACTGCGCGTCGCCCGCGCCGCCGGCGACGCCTTCTACGACGCCGTCATGGACGACCTGCTCTGCTGCCGTGCCGAAGACATCGTCCAAAGCCAAGGCCCGGACACCAAGCGCGCCCTCAACACCGATGAACGCTTCCACCTTCGCGACCACCCGGATCTGTTTCACCACGACGATTTGAACGCACTGCTGGCCGGGAAGGGGGCTTTCCACCCCGACGACAAGGAAAGGTAGCCCATGCGCAACACCGATACACCGCGTGTCACCTACCGGGAACGCCAGGACGGCAGCTACGACATCACGGTGAATAACCCAGATGCGCCGTCACTCAACATCGATCGCTACCCACGACACATCCAATGCGCCGTGGAAGGCAACTTCCACAAAACCCTAACCCTTGAAGAACGCCGCAAGCTCAGAAGCGCAGAGGCCATCGGGGAACCCGCCTACACCGCCGTGTGGGATGACCTCGCCTCCAAGCGAGCCGAACAGCTCATGCGCAAGGAGCCTCATCATCTTCAAAGTCTTGCAAAGATGGAGAACGGCCGCGATGCCAGCACTGGACGTCACCCGCCCTCATACCACGAAGCGGAACTGGAACGTCGAGGATGACCCGGACACCCTCAGGTTCGCGTTAAGGGTCATGTTGGACTTCCATGGACCGGCCGCCGTTATCACCTACGCAACAGACCACGGCATCCCCTGTAGCGCCTGTTTCAAATGTGGATGGGTACCCCACATCAACGAAGAGTGCCTGCTCTGCGAAATACCCCACTTCGACAGTATCTAGAGCAAAGCAAAAGGGGGCGGATCACCGCCCCCTTTTTAAATTGGCGTTGCCGTGGCCTTTAGCGCTTCAACAACGCGCCGATCAGAAACCCAACGCCGGCGCCGATCGCCAAAGCTTCAAGCGGCTTCTCGCGCGCATATTTGGCCACAGACACGTAGCTCTTCCGCGCATACCTGTTGGGGTCTTCAAGCGCTTCGCTTGCTGCCGCGGCTACACGACCTGCAGCGTCTGATGCATAGTCCTTCACAGCGTCCGTCGCCTCCGCCACATAACCGGCCGCGCGTCCAGCCTGTTCTGCGCCATTCTTAACTGTGCCTGATGATCTCATAGGGGAACCCTCACAATCCGTTGTGACCCTCAACGCCCGCCCTTGAACAGGGTTCCATACGGTGATTGCAGCCCCTAATAGTCCCGATCGCTGTCCGTTGACCTGCCAGCTTCAAGACGGCGAATTTCTTCCGCGTTCTGCTGAGCAACCCGGTCGACGGCGTAGGTCAATACCCCCTTGAACGTGGCATCGCCCAGGGTGCAGCCCACGCTGTTGATGCCGTCCCAATCCTCCGGCTCCATTCCGTCGACCAGCGCATCCAGCACAACTTTCGCAGCTTGACGGTCAATGCCCTCTTCCTCGGTCAACCCCTGCCACCGCGCATAGAGAAGGGCAGCCTCCTCAGCTTTCGTGGTCGCACCTTTGCGCGCCAACGCCTTCGCATCGAGAACGGCCTTGAGTTTGCCTTTGCTCCACATGGTGAGGAACCTTTTTGAATCTTATTGTGAGAAGGTTCTCATGAACCCAGCACGCCAAACAAGTCCACTGATGCGTATACAGATGCTTATGTAGCTTATGTGCACTCCTGGGCCTTGAACAACGTGACCGTGGCGAACCCAAGGTCCTATTTGAATTGGTGTGAGTGCTCTCGATTAGACACAGTTTTTAGGCGCCTCTCGCCCTACGGGCGGGCCACGCTCTATCGCGCGCGAAGACATGCGCGCGACCGAGCCGCGTGCCGCGTCTCGGCCCATGCGGGTAACGATCGTTGGCGCACCCAGCGGTGAGCGCCTGCCAAGCCTCGATGGCGAACGCCAGGTTGCGACGCGAAAAGGGGAGAGAAGGGGCCTTGCCGGGTGACCGGCAAAGGGCACGAAAGAATGGCCGCCGGTTCCACAAAAAGGAGCCACCCCGATGACAATCCCAATCACGCCGCAAACACCCATCGTCGCCCCTAACGGGCCATACCAATATCTGCCCTTCCCAAATTCAACGCCATGGGGAAAGAGCCAGACAACCGAAATCCTCATGTGGGGCGCAGATCGCGCCGGCTCTCGACTTCCGCTGCTATGGCAAACCAACTGCGCCGGACATGGCGGCACACGCGTCCACCGCGAGCTCGCTGCCCGCTTCCTCCAAGGGCTGCCGAAGCAATGCCACGCCTATGGCGGCAGCAGGCTCTGGTATGAGGAAGACATCGAAAGCTGCGTGCCACTCTTCATCTTCTACAACGGCCTCCACCACACCTGCTGGCTCGTATCGGGCGAAAAGCCCTATCCGCGCGAACAACTGTTCGAAACCATCCAGCGATGGATGCCGGATAACGCCGCAGTCGTCCGCACGCTCGCCGGGGTGTTCGACAAGGCCCTTGCCGCGCAAGGCACCGCACTGCGCGAGCCGCTCTCCGTCCCGCTGCACGTCAACTGACGCCGGCGCACCGGATTCCGCGCAGGGCGCAACCCATCCAGAAGGATCTGACCCATGAACAACACCCCGCACGTGGTGTTCTGCACCGCAACCCAATCCATCATCGATTACGTTCACGTCGCGCGCGGTGAAACCAACGAGCAAGCCATCCGCCGCCTTGCCCCGGACTACGGCACCGCGCTCGATGTGCTGCCTGTCGACGAAGCCCAACGTCGCTACGAAGCCCGCTTCAAAACCGACGTTTCCGAGATCGCCGAGGAAGAATTCCACTCCGCCTTGAATGTCTTGCCACCCGTAGGTTGGCGCACCGCCCTCGGCGCAGAGGTTTTTCGCATCTCCGAACGAACCGCAGGCTGCATCACTGCAATCTACGTGGCTATGCAAGGGCGCTACTTCACCTTCCAAGACGACATTCGCCTCGACAACGAGGAATGCTGCAGCGTGTCGCTGCATTCATCGCGTCCAATCCTTCCGCCACCGTCACACAGGAGACAGACCGATGACAGCAAACATCCCCTTCACGTTCGATGCGCGCGATGAGGAGTTGCGCCAACAGGGATTAAAATACTGGAACGCTCTGCTCGGCCCACGCGTCGGCGATTTTGTGATTGAACCCGACGGCGGCGAACACCGCATCAGCACCAAGACAGCAAATCATTTCCAGCTGTCTGAGCCCCGCTTTGGCGCCAGCTACCATTGGGCGTGGTGGTATTGCAGCTACTCGGGCGGCCACAAGCCGGTGCTGCACCCGTTGGCGTCGCTGGAGCCAACCCGAGAAACCCGCGACGGCCACGTTTGGTTTTTCCACCACGACATCACGGGACCGCACCGCGGCGTTCCGTGCACAATCCCGTGCAGGGTTTACCGCTTCACCCCGTCAACCTAACCCATGGAGAAGGCCATGACCGCATCCCTCATCGACAACGCCATCGAAATCCTCCACGCCACCCGCGATGGCGAAGACCTCGACCCCAAGCACCTCAAGCTTGTCGAACTGGCCGTGAACGGCCTGCTCAACGACACGGGGCGCTATGTCTTCAACGAATTGCTTGAGAACGTGCGCCGCGGCTACGTCCGGCCCTGGTTCCATGGTGTGGAACACATCACCCGCGACCACCTCGGATACATCCTTTGGAAGGACGCCCAAATCGAACACTTCAACGCCGACTACGCCCACACTGAAGAAGCCCAAACCTATGTTCAAGAACTGGCGCGTCGCTGCATCATTCTCGAAGGAAAGGGGATTACACCCGATACAAACACTGTGGTTTGGCGTTGGAACAACGCGCAACGGACTTGATTTTTTAATCCGTATGCGTAATATAAATGGAAGACATCATCATGAGCAGCGACGTTCCCAACAAAACGGATATCGAACAGGCATTGCGCAATACCGTCTATGAAGGTGCCTTTAACGGATCAACCGAATTCCATGACACCTCGGCCGCCGCAAACCACATTAACACCGATCTCCTGAACGCAGCCCGAGCAATCGAATTAGAACGCGCCCTCACCAAAATGCTTCTCATCAACTTCCGGGACGACAAATCCATCGCGCACGCCTACCAAAACGCACGCGAGGTGATGCAAAAGTGGGGGCAGCTGTAACAAAGCGAAGGCCGCTACCTGCGAGCCACGTCACGCAAACCAACCAGCTACTACAGCGGCGTGCCATCCTCTCGGTGCGCAGATGATGCCCCGCACACACCATAACAAGTAGACAAGAGTTAGAGGCAGACCCGGGAAGGGGTGCCGGATGGCACTGTACAGAGGGTGCAGGGCGACCGGCAGAACCCAATCCCGGAGGCCCGTCGCATGTCGCTTATTCCAGCGCCCACGCTCTCATCCCCAACTCACCAACCTATCCCCACCAGCCAACACGCCGGCGGAGACAAAGCAGCCGCACTCGGAATGGCGGCTGACGCGTTACTTCGGCACTTCGTGTCCGGCAAAGCCCCCACGGCACACGACCTGCGCGCCGCCATGGAACAAGCGTTCGGCGCAACCGATGCCACCGGCGCATGGGTGTGGAAAGACGCTTACGAAGCCTTGGAAATCGCGCAGGTGCTGTTCCTCCGCCGCTTCCTCCCTGCCATGCGGAGTTCCGCTAAAGCACCGCATCAGCTGCTGGGCATGCTCGGCAAGCTCGGCGCCCTCATCCCAGCCCACACCCGGCGCAGCGAGGACAGCGTCGGCTTGCAGCAATTCTCAACCCCGCTGGAATTGGCCTGGCTGGTTGCGGAAGCCGCTGGCATCACAGCCGACGACGTCGTGCTCGAACCTTCGGCCGGAACCGGACAACTCGCAATCTTCGCCAACACCCTCGGTGCGCGTCTCCACCTCAACGAACTGCCCGGAACCCGTGCCGACATACTTGCAAGCCTGTTCCCCAACTCCGCCATCACCCACCACAACGCAGAGAACATCCACGACCATCTGGACCCAGCCGTTCAGCCAACCGTCATCATCATGAACCCGCCGTTCTCGGCATCCCCCAACGTCACCGGAAGCTTGGCGGGCGTTGACTTCCGCCACCTTAAATCCGCCTTGCACCGGCTCGCGCCCTGCGGCCGCCTGGTCGCCATCACCAGCCAAAACCTCTGGCCGCACAACCTCCGCTGGACCGAAGCCTTCGCAGAGTTGGAGAAGATCGCAACACTGCGCTACACCGCCGCCATCAGCGGCAAGCTGTTCCAGCGACACGGCACCACCATCACCACCCGCCTCACGGTGTTCGACAAACTCCCGGCCGACCAGCACCACAGCAAGACCAGCAATGCACCCTTTGAAACGGCCGACTTGCTCTTGCTGGACATGATGGCATGGGTGCCCCAGCGGGCTGCATGTGCTCCCTGCACGCCTCCACCGCCTACTCGGGCAAAACCTGCAGCCATTCCCTCGGTAACTCCCAGAACAATCACAGCCCAGCGCCACAACCAAGAAGTCCGCAACATCAGCGGCGATGAACTCCTCTACGACATCATCGATACGTCGCCCAACTCCGTCCGCAGCGACGCCATCTACCAAGCCTACACACCGGAACGGGTCGCCATTGCCGGCGCCAGACCCCACCCCACGGCACTCGTGCAGTCCGCCGCAATGGCCTCGGTCAAACCGCCGGTGCCGACCTACCGGCCGCATCTGCCCCGCAGCATCGTCAGCAACGGCCTGCTCTCGGATGCCCAGTTGGAGACCACCATTTACGCCGGTGAAGCACACAGCCGCTTGCTCGCCGGACGTTGGACCGTCAGCGATACCCTCGACAGCTTGAGCGCCGCGCCTACAGAAAGCGAAGGGTCCGTGCAATTCCGGCGCGGCTATTTCATCGGCGACGGCACCGGCGTGGGGAAGGGGCGCGAAGTTTCCGCCATCATCCTCGACAACTGGATCAAGGGCCGCCGCAAGGCCGTGTGGGTCTCCAAATCCGATACCCTCTTGGAAGACGCGCAGCGCGACTGGTCCGCCTTGCAGCAGGAAAAGTTACTGATCATCCCCCAATCCCGCTTCAAGCAGGGCAAGCCCATCACGCTTCAGCACGGCATCCTGTTCACCACCTACGCCACGCTGCGATCGGCGGAACGACAAGGCAAAGCGTCCCGCTTGCAGCAAATCATCGACTGGCTCGGCAAAGACTTCGACGGCGTCATCATCTTCGATGAAGCCCACGCCATGGCCAATGCCGCGCCGTCCGCTTCGGACCGCGGCGCCAAGGCAGCATCACAACAAGGGCTGTCCGGGTTGAAGCTTCAGCACGCCCTTCCCAACGCCCGCGTGGTCTACGTCTCCGCAACCGGCGCAACAACCATCGAGAACCTTGCCTACGCTCAGCGCCTCGGGCTTTGGGGCAGCGACGACCTGCCGTTTCCCACACGGACCGATTTCGTGGCCGCCATGCAGCAGGGCGGCATCGCCTCATCCGAAGTGCTGGCGCGCGACCTCAAATCCCTCGGCCTCTACGTTGCCCGCTCACTGTCCTACGAAGGCGTTGAGGTGGACATGCTGGAGCACACGCTCACGCCCGAGCAAGTGAGCATCTACGATGCCTACGCGCGCGCCTACCAGATCATCCACACCAACTTGGAAGCAGCTCTCAAAGCTGCTAACATCTCAGGTGAAAGCGGCGAGACGCTCAACAGAAACGCCAAATCCTCCGCGCTTTCCGCCTTCGAGTCCAACAAACAGAGGTTCTTCAACCACCTCATCACGGCTATGGCCGTGCCGTCTTTGCTTGCTTCCATGCAAGCCGACATCGACGCTGGCCGCGCCCCCGTCATCCAAATCGTATCAACCTCCGAAGCGTTGATGGAACGCCGGTTGGCAGAACTTTCCCCGGCAGAACTCAACGACCTCAACTTCGATGTGACGCCACGTGAATATGTGCTGGACTATCTCAAGCACAGCTTCCCCACCCAGCTGTTCGAAACCTACACCGACGACCAAGGAAATCTGCAATCAACCCCCGTCTACACCGCCGACGGCCATCCGGTGGTGTCCCGCGAAGCCGAACAAGCCCGCGACCAACTGCTGGAAGACTTGGCGCTACTCCCGCCGGTTCAGGCCGCCCTCGACCAGCTCATCCACCACTTCGGCACAGAGCGCATTGCCGAAGTCACCGGCCGCTCGCGCCGCATCATCAAAACATCCGGCAAGCATGGCCCCGTGCTGTCGGTGCAAAACCGGCCGGGAAGCACCAACCTCGCGGAAACCCAAGCGTTCCTCGATGACACCAAACAGGCGCTGATCTTCTCCGATGCCGGCGGCACTGGCCGCAGTTACCACGCTGACCTCGCCTACCTGAACCAACGCAAGCGCGTGCACTACTTGCTGGAAGCCGGATGGAAAGCCGACAACGCCATCCAAGGCCTTGGAAGATCGCACCGTTCCAACCAGAAGCAGCCGCCGCTCTTTCGGCCGGTTACCACCGACGTGCGCGGGCAAAAACGGTTCCTCTCCACCATCGCCCGCCGGCTGGACAGCATGGGGGCCATCACCCGCGGCCAACGCCAAACCGGAGGGCAAGGCTTGTTCCGCCCGTCAGACAACCTGGAAAGCACCTACGCCCGCGATGCGCTGCGCACATTCTACGGGCACCTTCACCGTGGCTTGGTGCCCTGCACCTCACTCATGGCATTCCAGAACGCAACGGGCCTCCGCATTGTCGACCGCGACGGCACCATGCTGGAGGAACTGCCGCCCATCTCGCGCTTCCTCAACCGGGTGCTGGCGCTGGAAATCACCATGCAGAACGAAATCTTTGCGTATTTTGAAAACCTTCTGGAAAGCCGCATCGAACGCGCCATCGCCGCAGGTATCTACGACGTCGGCCTTGAAACCATCACCGCCGAAAGCCTCTCCGTCGCCAGCCGTTCGCTCATCGCCACCAACGCCGGCACCGGTGCTGAAACCCAGCTGCTGAAGATCAAGCGTAAACGGCGCAACTCGCCGCTCACACTCTCCGCCGTCGCGCACGAATTGGACCAGCCAAATGCCCGCACGCTTATCAACACCAAGTCCAAACGCACGGCACTCCAAGTTCCGACCTCCAGCCTTACGCTTGAAGACGGGACCGTAGAGCGCCGTGTGCGGCTGTTGCGTCCGATGGAAAACACACCCGTGCCCGTCTCCCTCATGGAGGAAAGCAATTGGGAACCGTGCGACCTTGAAGTCTTCAAGCGGCAATGGGACGCCGAAATCGCCAGCCTCCCGGAATTTGTGGAAGACCACTTTCACGTGATGTCCGGGTTGCTGCTCCCCTACTGGAAACGCCTGCCGCTCAATAACCCGCGCGTCTACCTCTTCACCACCGACGACGGCGAGGCCCACATCGGCAGGCTCATTCCGACCGAAGTGCTGGGTGCATTCACCGAAGACAAACCCGACCTCACGCCGGAGGAAGCCTGGCAACACGTCAACGACAACGGCATCCTGCGCCTTGACAGCGGCTTGCTGATCAAACGCGTCACCACAATGCACGCCGCACGCATCGAGGTGATGGGGTTCACGCCCAGCCTCTACGCGCAGCTGAAGGCCATGGGCCTGTTTTCCGAAACCATCGCGTTCAAGCTCAGGCTCTTCATTCCGATGGGATTGGAAGGGACGCCCATCCTCACTACCCTGCTCGCCAAGTACCCCATCACCTCAACCGCGTTTTAGGGAGGCAAATCCATGGAATTTAAAACCTTGGCCCAGCGCCTCGCTGACCACGCTGAAGCGGTGTGTGAACACTACCTCTCCAACGGCCGGCGGCACGGCCGCTACTGGTTGGTGGGCGACGTGTTCAATACCCCCGGCCGATCGCTTTACGTAAGACTGTATTCTTCCTATGGCGGCAAACCGCCCGGGAAGTGGGCCGATGCCGCCAACCCGGATCATCACGGTGACCTGCTGGATCTCATCCGCTGGAACCGGGGCATCACCAATTCCGCTGCGTTGCGCGAGGAAGCGTTACGGTTTTTGTCACTCCCCACACGCCCGCATCGCGACGCTCCGGCGCCACGCAACAGTCCGCTGGCAGCCAACCGGCTTTTCCACGCATCCGTCCCCATCATCGGGACCCATGGCGAAGCTTACCTCCGCGCGCGCGGCATCACCTGTTCGCTTGATCAAGCTGCCCTGCGGTTTCATGCCAGCTGCTACTATAAAGCCCACGCCGATGCGCTTCTGCAAACCTTGCCGGCCATCATCGCGCGCGCAACCGACCTGGCCGGAAACACCACCGGCGCCTTGCGCCTCTTTCTTGACCCTCATCACCCCACAAAAGCCAATCTCCCCAATCCACGCCTCGCCATGGGCAACATGCTGGGTCACGGCGTTCGTTTCGGCCAAGCCACGAACATCCTCACAGTCGGGGAAGGGGTGGAGACCATGCTGGCTTTGAAATCTTTGATGCCAGCCATGCCTATGGTCGCCGCAACGTCAGCTGCACACCTGTCAGGGCTTATCCTGCCCGACACGCTTGAAAAACTATACATCGCCGTGGACAACGATGAAGCAGGCCATGCCGCTGCCGAGCGCTTAGCGGTCCGCAATATCGATACCAATATAGAAATAAGCCTCTTGAGCCCTCGACTAAACGATTGGAACAGCGATCTACAAACCTTCGGCCACGCGTTCTGCCTAAACAGACTCAGATTGCAACACCCTCATTTCCTGAGTGCCCTTT
>ERZ869909.1142-NODE-1142-length-22864-cov-26.919559_pt1 | contig 22864 bp, 29 predicted proteins | sample MGYA00520892_ERZ869909 | MGnify/ENA primary metagenome ERZ869909 (study PRJEB32215, sample SAMEA104723947) | bioreactor metagenome | biome: bioreactor; feature: anaerobic bioreactor; material: water | place: China | collected 2015-03-12 ... | reverse complement strand
CCTTCTCTCCGTTCAAGAGCTTGGAAATAGCCGGATTCGAAACTTAGACTTGGCATCGTTTCAGGGGAGCAGGCCAGCGCAGGCCAGCGCCGCAAGTATCGCCAATCGCATTCGTATAGCTCATGTCGCGGCTGTAAAACCATTCGAGTCTGTGATGCGAACATTAAGACGTAGGAGAGGCCGTGCTTGAGGGTTAAGTGATGACCTCAGCATTTGTGGACCGCATGCAACGAGTTTGAGGTTCACGCACACACCACGCGGATACCAGTTTCAACAGGAAAACATATGATCTACGTGTCAGCTGCAATCACCTTGCAGCGTCCGACATATGGCGCGTGGGAACGCTGCTGCTTGGCGCCGCCGGTTGGCGGCCTCGATCGGTGTTACGTACGATGGTGGATGGAGGTTGGTGACCATTGCGCTCCCCGCTTGGTACGATCCTCTATGCAGTCCGCGTGCCGATGGCGGAACGTGATCACAATGAGCGGTCCAAAATCAGGCGTCCAGTCACTTTATTTCTAAACTGTGATTACTCGCCCGTGCCGTGTGGAAAAGAAAAACCCCGGCAGTCGCCCGCCGGGGTGAGTTTCCTGGAAAGATTGCAGCTTAGTCCGCTGCCACCAGCCGATGACACCGTCCGACGCGCTGGGCCGCGGGAATGCGGTCATCAGTGCGCCACCGTTTCAGCCACTTGGAAACCGTTGACTTGTCGACGCCCCAAGCATCGGCAAGCGTGACCTGAGAGGGAACGGTTTCCCCAGTTGCGAGACGCCGCGTGAGATCCAGCAGGGCTTCTGCTTTCGAGATTACGCGCTCGCCACCGTTTCTGGGGTTGACCGGCTTCGGTGGCGTCTTCGTGCCACCGTTGCCCGAGTTTCCCCAGTTGCCGGCGCCCGGCTTGCCACCGATCCCGAGTTTCCGGGCTTCATCGACATCGTTGCCGCCGAAGTCCGTCTGCTCTGCCGGCGTCAACGGTTGCCGGGGTTGCTCTGCTTTGGTTGCCAGCCCGACTTCCTGGGCTTCCGCGCGCGCAAAGATCACGGAGCCGAACGTCGCGACGAACACGACGGCGGCGCCCATGATCCAAGCCCACCACCCGCCGATCGTTGCTTCCTCGGCCGTGATGGCCTCGGGACGAGGAAGGCGGGCCAACTCTTCGCGGAGGTGGGAAACCTCAGGTTCGAGCTCCGTCTTACGAGCCGCTGCGCCGCGTTCCTGGTAGAGACGCAGCAGCGGTTCGCAATAGGCCTGGGTGTCAGGCTTGGTCGCATCTTCGCATTGCTGAGAGCGGCGCCAGAGACCAGCGTCGATCTTGAATGTGCGAACCTCGGCCTGGATGACGGACACCGGCCGGGGCTGCCCGAGCGCTTCGAGTTCGGCCGCGGCGCGCTGGTATGCGGCCTCGGCGCGGTCGTAGGCGCTGCGGGCGCCGCCTTCGTCCGCCACCTTGGCGCGCTGGGCTTCTAGGATGTGCGAAACCATGGCGGTTGCGGAGACAGCGAGAAGCAGAGCCGCCGCCAAGCCGGCGACGATGCGCTGGCGCAGCGGGTTCGGCGTGAGCGCCACCCAGGCGGCGCGCGCCTGAGAGAGCGAAATCGCCACCGCCGCGAGCACGAGGACGGAGCCGGCGATCGAGACGGAATGCCCATTGACCGGAACCGTGAAGTGCTCGAGGTGAGCCCCAAGCCCGTAGGCCCGGAGCGCGTTCGAGACCGCCTCGGCGACGATAGCGGCGCCGAGGGGCGCGTAGGCCCATGGCGGGACGCGCCACGTTGTGGTAGGGATTTGCATGTCAAAGATCCTTTCCTGACAGGGTTTGGGTCGAGACGCGGGCCGGAGCGGGTGCAACCGCTGCCGGCCCTTTTGCCTGGCTGCAAGACATCATGCTTGCATAATGCCTTGACATCACATATCATGTTGCAAGGTGACATGCAAGCATGACTGGGCTAGGAGACAAGGCGATGTCGCACTCAGTGGGAGTTGAGTTGATGCCGCCAAAGTCGAGCTACGTCGCCCCGTCCCGGGAAGGGAAGGTGCCGCTCACCATCTACGTCGAGCCTGAAACCCGCCAAGCTCTGAAGATCGCGGCGGTGATGAACGAGACCACGGTCGACGCGATGATGCAGGAGGCAATCGCTGCAACGCTGAAGAAGTATCAGGCGAGATCGAAGAGCTGACGCCATGAACGAGCTCACCGTCCGAAGAAGCGATGCCCCGGCTCCGATCGCAAGCCCGGAAGAACGTCTCTACCGTGCGTTCCTCGATAGCCAGAATGCCAACACCCGCGCGGCCTATGTTCGAGATATCGCTGCATTCGCGGCGTTTCTCGGCGAACCGACTGCGACAGTCGCGATCCGTCGGCTCTTGGCGGTCTCTGGCGGAGAGGGCAACGCGCTCTTGCTCGACTATCGGACCCATATGATCGAGGCAAAACTTGCACCGTCGACGATCAACCGGCGCCTATCGGCCATCCGCTCGGCGGTGAAGCTCGCCCGGACCTTCGGACAGACAAGCTGGACTCCGGAAATCCCTGGGCTGAAGACGCAAGCCTACCGGGATACGACCGGACCCGGCATCTCCGGCACGCGCGACATGCTCGAGATCGCTTTGACGCATTCGCACCCAGCCATCGGGGTGCGGGACGTAGCCTTGTTACGCCTGATGTTCGATCTGGCCTTGCGGCGCAAGGAATGTGTCGGGCTCGATCTTGAGGACGTCGACCTTGCCGGCCGCCGCATCTGGATCGTAGGCAAGGGCAAGACCGAGAAGGAAGCGCGCACACTCCCGGAAAAGACAGCGGCGGCGCTCGCGAAGTGGATCGATGCTCGCGCGCCTCACGCAAATGCGGATTGCCAGGCGCTGTTCATCAGCTTGTCGGGTAACTCTTGTGGCAAGCGTCTCTCGGGCCGCGGCGTGCATTGGATCGTCGCGGGCGTCGGCGCGGATGCTGGGATAAAGACCCGACCTCACGGTTTGCGGCACGCCAGCATCACGGCCGCGCTCGACGTGAACAACGGTGACGTGCGCGCCGCCCAGCAGCACGCGCGGCATGCGAACCCGCAAACGACTATGCGCTACGACGACAACCGTCGCGACCTGGCCGGCCGGGTGGCCGACAGCATCGCGGCATTGGTCTAAAGCACGCCCCTCGAAATGATGGCGGAGCCCCTACGAAAAACACAACCGGGCTCCGTTTAAGCTGGCGGACGATACGCGACGCGGCCAACCTGATGAGGCAATAGCGTGCGTATCCTGAACAGCGAATGCAGGCTCCTCAGTCGTCGCCCCAACAGGTAAGGATTTGTTATCGACGTTCTGACAAAAGCGCCGGAGATCCTCGATCTATCGCGGTTTGATCGTGCCACGAAAACGCCGTCGACAGAAGAAATCGCCTCGGAGATTCTCCTCACGAGAGTTGGCGCTTCTGCGACGCGCATTCAAATCGGGTGAGAGTTCTAGATCTCTGGGTCTGCGGATAGGTCGACACCATAGCGTAATTTCCACTCGCTGGCGCAAGATGGGGCTCTGCCGAGGAGCCACGCGAACCATAAAGAAGTGGACTCGCCCCGAGAACGCTATTTTGCGCAAACGGGTGGGGGACCTTCGACGTAATGTTGCGAGGGATCTAGGGCGTAGTAGAGGCTCGGTTCAACATCGCTATTGTGCCCTGAAATTGCGCAGCCCTCGCTATCTTCAGTCTATCGAAGATCCTGAAGCTCGGTTCGCGTATGAACCGTGGCTCCCATGCGAAGATGCAGCGCTTAGAAAGCTCAATTCCGACCACGTTGCTGAGGTCGCAGCACGTCTCCATCGATCAATTGGGGCGGTCACGAGCAGGTGTCATAAATTGGGTATCAGACGCGGTTGGCGCCTGAGACAGAAGCAAGAGCTAGAAGTCCTCGCTAAGCGTTTCGCTGCCCTGCGAAAAAAGGGTCTGACCAGCGCTCAGATAGGTGAGCGGTTCGGCATATCTCGAGGCAAGGTTATTTATCTCTGGAATTGCAGCCGCTAGTTTTGCCGTCTGCTTACGTGCTACGGATCTAGTCTGAGATCCGGTAGCGGCGGGGCAAGGCGCACCCATGCGCCATGAGCACGAGATGAGGGTATCGTTCAACTTCTGGAACGGATTCCGAATGCTACGGCTTGCAGTCGGCGCGTTTGTGATCTTTCTCGCAGCAGAGATCTGCTATCGGCTGCTGCGAGGCGACAGCGTTAGCGTCGGCGAGTACGCAACTCTGTTGGGCGCCTTCGCCTTCGGCGCTATTCTCGCGAACTTCGCGATGGTTTTTTGGGAAACCCTAGGTTCTTCGCGGTCATACCAGTCTCGTCGCTCACAAAACGACCGCGTGGACCGCGATAGCGCCCCGTCGCGCCCTCCACCTCTCGAATCCCCCTGACGTGATCGGGGAACGGCCGAGGCCCATGTGGGCTGTAGGCGACGGCCTGATCTCGATAGAGGTTGGCATAGAAGTCGGCGGATTCTTCGCGGCCGCCTGGAGATCTCGGCGGCAAACCCTCTCCCTGCGGTGGTGAGATAGGCCGGCCGCTAGCGTAAGGCCGCGGCGTGCCGGCAAGCTCCAGGTCCGACGCCGGAGGAACGCGAGCGCGCATGGCGTTGATTTCGTCGGTTGGGTCAGCCCCCCGTCGGGCGACGTGGCCGGCCACGGTCCCTAAGGCGCCGCTGACACCGCCGGTCGCCGCCCCAGCCATTGCGTTCATGGGAGTGTTCCGGTCGATAGTACCGCGGCTCAGGGCATCCTCGGTCGCCGCCGCGACCCCGCCCATGGCCCCGCCGGCGGCTGCGTTGGTGCCCATGTTGCGGATGAGCGGTGCTGCGGTGTTGAATATGTCTTCTGCCTCATCGAGATGGGGGGCTGCCATGCCGGGCCGTCCCGAGCGCAGGGCTCCGTTCGCGGCATCGACTGCCCGCATGCCTCGACCGGCGAGATTGGCACCGCGAACCGCACCGAACGCTGCTGCCCCGCCTGCTGCCATGGCGTTGATTGGGGAAAATAGTGCCCCCGTCAGGGCCGCATTCGGATTCCGCTCTTGCGGGCCTCGCATCGCATTCTTCGCGTCTTCTCCGAAGACACGCCCAGCGACCGCAGACGGAATGCCGAAGATGTCGACAGCGCCCAACGCACCGGCCGCGAGCGCGTCGCCCGCGTCAGATCCGTCTGGAGGCATGGCCGCCGGCGCGGCGGCAATCACATCCGGCACCCCGTCACCGTCTGAATCCAGCATCTGAAGAAAGTCCTGAAGGGCTGTGTCGAAGTCGGTGGGCTCATCGGCGCCGATACCGGGAATGCTGTTCAGGTTGTCCATGTGTGCTATTCCAATTCTATGCGCGAGATCGAGATGATCGAAATGCCGGACGGGCGATGGGAAGCTGACCCGGCAGCTTTCGTTGCTGAGCTGAACGCGCTTCCGGGAGACCAACTGCTTGCCTATCTCAGCGAGTTTCCTGACGACGAGCGCAAAGCGCTGATCAACCTACTGTCGAAGGACGCCGCAAAACGCTACTTGAGAGCTTACACTCGAACCATTTTCACTCTGGGTCACTACCGATGGCGCAGACCTAAATCTCGGTTCTTCCCGCGCCCTCCATCGCGACCGGCATTCGTTGCGTGGATCACGATCTTCATTCTCATTGGTGCTGCCACACTCGGCGATTTCCTCGGCTATTTTTGAAAAGTCTGCATCGCGTTCATTGGGGGCAACGGAACCGCCGATCTAGCGGCGGCAGTGGCGTCGCGCTCGCGCGCAGCAGATCGGTTTTGATATGCGGCGGCAATGGCCGCCATCAGCTGACCGCTATCGGGCTTGAAGTCCATCACTTGACCGATGGCCTTACGGGCCATCGCGCGCGATGCAGCATCCTGAGCGTTGAAGACGTTGGGCATGACGCGAGAGAGCCAGTGGAACATTGTCCCTTGCCAAACCTTGCCCTGGAACGTCGAACGCGTTCCCATCCGACGCAAGACATAGCTGAACGCTCCCTGTTGGCGTTTCCGACGAATGGATTCCAACGCGTAGGACGACCCTGAAGGATTCGGCGGACGGTATGTGGCGAGGGATACTGCTTGCTGAAACCTCTGTATGAACTCTTGTTCGCCTGCATCAAAAAGCTGACTGAGAACGGATCGTTGGTTTGCAAAGGTCTTGGCGATGGATGTGTCCAGTCGGCCGGGCGACAACATTTTTCCATCGCCACCTGTCACCATGCGAAGGAAATAGGCGGCTTTGACCTGATCAAATTTTTCAGCGGGGAGTGCGAGTTTGAGCCGCTTTATTGCGCCGACCGTACCCGCCTTAGGCGCGACACCGGTACTGGCCCCGAACAAAGTTTGCACCACTCGCTCAGGCGTATCCGCATTCTCCGCGATCTCAGTCAAAATCTTGCCCGATGGTGTAAGGCGGCCCTGCATTGAACGCGGCTCGAACAACGCGCGCTGCTGGCGTGTAATCTTGCGCGCGTTTTCCATCGGCTGGGCCGCCTGCTTGCCGACGAATTTCATGCCAGAACCACGGACGAGCTGTTGAGATGCTGCGGCCTCGATCCAGTCCACGAAGCCGCTGTAGATCGCGCGCGCAGCAGCCTTGTCCTGGCCTTGCGATGCGGATTGATACTGCTTCAGCAGTCGTCGCCTCATGGCATCTAGTGCGGGGGCTTTGGCGGCTGGAGCACCAAGTAGCGTATACGGGATGCGCTCCGGCATCGACGTCGAATAGCTCGTCAGGGCTTCCATCATCTTGTGAGCAGTGGGCGTCAGTTGAGGATCGGGGAAGAATCCAAGATCGTCGAATTGCTGCCGTAGGTTCTGAGTCATAAGACCACGGGCAGTATCTCCGGTTTGCGTGCTCGTAAGCACGGGATAGAGGTTGCCCACCTGGTCCCAGGCATCTTCGACCTTCTGGCGAGATGCGCGCTGTGCACCACGAAGCGCTTCGCTCGTTCCCTGTCCCGCCTCGGCCAGTGTGCCGCTTCCCTGCGGCGCGACCCGCGCCTTTACCATATCAGCTGCATGCTGTATCGCGCGCGTCTGGTTCACATCGAAATCACTGATGACTTCACGTGCGCCAGGGCCGAAGAGAGAACGCCGCATCTGCTCTTCGATGTTAAGCTGTTCAGGGTCTTTGGTTCTCTGGCCGAGCGTAGTCGGAATGTTGAACTCGCCCGCCTCGATGCCAGCCGCAGCAGCACGTGGGTCTGACGATCGCCTAATTTCGTGCAGGCGCCGGCCGACTTCTCCTTGGATCTTATCCGGCTCAAGTCCAAGCCTTTCCGCGACTTTGCGACCGGCTGGCGTCAGAGCTTTCGACGTCTCATCGAACAATTCGGGCTGCGTCAGGCGACGCCAGATCTTGGGCGCCACGGTGCCGACCAACTCCCCAGCCGCTCCGCCCGCTGCCGTAATGCCGGCCTTGCCAAGGCTCGCGGGCTGGTCGGCCGCGATGTCTTGACCGATGCTGACGGCACCCGCCGCTGCAGCTTGAGCAGGCAGCCGCGCAGTTAGTGTCTTGCTGAGACCGCCAAGGGCGCGGTTAGCAACACCGCCGGCAACGAAGTAAGGAAGCGCTCCGTGAACGGCCCGGCTAACGTCCTGCATATCGAGTCCGGGGCGGTTAATGTATGCCTCGTGCTCTTGTCCATCGTCGCCGCGATACTTGACGATCTCGTTGCCGAACTTGTCAGCGCGTGTTTCAGCGACGCGCTCTCCTAAAGTTTCCATAATCGTGCGGCGCCAAGGCTTATCCTCAAAGCCCGCCGCCGTAAATTTTGATCGCTCAACCCGAGCGAGATCCTCTACATCGCTCAGCCCTTGGCCAGCGAAGCCAGGAATGTGCGCCGTGTCCGGATCCCTCTCGGGGAAGGCCATGTCGTACGCCCCGCGTGCAGCTGAAGCGACGCCCTTGGCCGCGCGGGTACCCCACCATTCCGATTCCGGCTCGACAGGAGCATTTTGCTGCCAACGCGGCGTACTGCTTTCGGTTTTGTTCCCGATGTCGAGCAGGGGCGCGTTTTGTTGCCAGCGTGGTTGGGTCATGGCTTCCTCCGTGGCACGCCGTCGGGGCCTCGATATAGCGAGCCCGAAGGAAGCGCGTCATACTCTGCGTCTGATGTGATTGGGGTCCCGGTGCCTGCGGCAGGAGACGGCTGCGGTGCGGTTCTGGCGGCCGCCTGAGCGCGCTCCATCACTTCCGGCGCGAACATCGGATTGTCTTCGCTGTACTGCGCCAGCACGTCCTCCCATCCTTCGTCGAGCCGACCATGCATCTGACGATACTGCCGGGCGAGTTGAGCAACCTCCATGCGGCGCTGCTCCCTAGCAGTCATCAATTCAACGAGGAGCTTTCGGCCGGCCGCGGAATCTCCGATATTCGGCGGAATGTTCATGAGGAACTCGCGATCGGCGTTGGACAGCGGTCCGGGTAGGTTCGTTCTTAGGCTCAAAGCCATCTCAGTGGAAACGCGCCTTGCTGCCTCGGCCTCACCAACACCCTCGAAGTCAAGACCGAGCAGGGTTTTGCCAGCGCGCTTTAGTGCCAGGATCGATGGGGCACCCGTGCCGGTATAAACCGACGGATCCGAGAGGAGAGTGTCGATCTGGCGGAGTTGCGCGATGCGCTCAGTCGCCTCACGTCCCTGGGTCTGCATCGCATCGTAATTCTCAGCCAGGGTCTTGCCACGGGTCTTGAAGTACTCGCTCTCGCCACCGATTGAAACGAGTGGCGACTTACGTTCCTTCGACCATTCGCCGTAAGACACGAGCGGCTCGCCTGCAGCCTGTCGTTGCTGCATGTCAAAGCGATATTCCTGGACGGAGGCGGGTTCTTTACCCACGCCTGCAGCGTCGCGACCGAGCTTCCCGATCTCAGCTTCCGTTTTCCGAATGCCGGTCTCGGCCTTCCTTCGCTCCAGCGGATCCTGGAATTCCTGCGCCTGCGCGTAGACAAACGCACGGACCGATTCCGGATCCTGGGTGTCGACGCCGTGCTGCTGTAGGAACGCGGCAAGATCCGGGCGTCCATTGACGAACTTCGCTGTCTTGGCCGCGCGGCTCGCCGGATCGGGATCGTTGTCGATATAGTTTTGGAAGAGTCCGGCTGCGGTGGTCGCGCGCTTGCGGTCGAGATCCCGCGCGCGATCCTCGGATTTCCACCCGTGCTCTTGACCGGCGCGCGCGTCGATCACGCTCTGTCTCCGACGGTCATGCGCCGTTTCATCGGCATAGCGTTGATCGCCGATGGCGTCGCGCTGTTGCTTATAATTGAACGCCATCGCATTCTGATCGCGCTGGTATTTCCTGTCTTCTGCACGCTCAGCTCGATCCATCGCGTTATCGTTTCTGCGATGGTAGAAGTCGATGGCCTTGTTCAGACCGTCGAAATTCAGCATAGCGTTTTCGGGCATCTTAGGGGCGGGCAGATTGACGTGGTATCGGCTCATGGGCCACCTCAGTTGTGATAATCGGGGCTGCACTTGAGGAACCACTTCACAAGTGCTCCCCATGGGTGATGATCCGTCTTGAAGTAGGTTTGGAGACCGACTGGCGCTGTGCGCTGGAAGTACGCCCAAGCCGCCTCGACCAGAGCGTCGCCATAGTCGGTGCGCGCGAGTTCCTCAGAGAGGTCCAGCCGACGGTTCTCCCAATCCTCAAAAGCGAGGTTGTCTTTTCCGATCGTACGAACCGCCGGCACCCCGGGCGTCTGGCTCGCGAGGGCGGCAGACAAAGCCGCCGACAAGCCGTCGTCGCTGGGTTCAGCTTCTTCAAAAGCGTGGCGAAGGCGGTCGAGCGCTGCCTGGAAATCGCTATCGTCCGTTGCAGTCATCTGCTGTGCTCCTTCAGAACGGGATTTCATCGTTTGTCGGCGCCGGCTGCGAGGATTGCAGCGGCGGCAGCGCCGTACCCTGGCTTCTGGCCCCGGCGTGGCTTCCGGCTCGATCCCTTGAGGGCGCGGCCGCGATCATCAGGTTCCAGATCGGGTTGCCTTCGGCGTCGGTATCCTTCGACTTCAGCGCCGTGATCTTCATCGTTCAGAAGAAGCCCGACAGGTAGACGTTGCCCTTGCTCGAGGTGCGCTCGTAAAGCCGGCCGACGTTGACCGAGGGCGGGAAAGCGTTCTGGCGATCAGACATGGGCGGAGGTCCTTTCGGTTCTGGTGGCACGGCGCGCGTCGCGCTCGGCGCGATCGCGAGCGGCGTTTCCGAAGACGCAGGGCTTGCAGCGGTCGGTGAGTCCGTCCGCGGTGAGAGGCGAGGGCAGAAAGTCGGCAGCGGGACGCGTGACGTTGCACTGCCGGCATATCTTGTGCGAGGGGAGGGGGCTACACATCGGCAGGCCCTCCGGATTGCGTTTCCTGCTCGAACCACGCCTTTCCTGGTCGAGAGCCAGGCGAACGCCGCGGCGAGGTCAAGCGCGCACCGCTCGCACAGCGCACGACGGCGCGTGCAGCCTCGATGGCCTCGAGCTTCGGACCGCTGAGCGATGAGAGTGCCAAGCCGGACACTAGGCCTTGCTCCGTCAAGCGCCGATCGGGTGCGTCGGGCGCCATGCCGAATAGCTCGTCATCGTCCCAGCCGAGACCGATTGCGGTTTCGAAATGCGGGCTGTCGAGGAAAGCTCTGGTCACGAGCTCGAGGCGTTTGCGACGTCGATCATCGCAAGGGGGCAGGGCCGCCAAGCGGGCGAGGACCTGCTCGCGGCGAGCGTGAACGTCTTGGGGATGGACATCAGACATCTGTCGCACCTCCAAGAATTTGGTACCCGATGCGACCCACCTCGAAGCGGTTCATGCAACGATCAAGGCGCAGTTCGCAAAGCGTCGGCCGGCCCATGGACTCGTGGTCTTTCAGCTTGTCGATGTGGAGTAGTGTGGGTCCGTCAAGATCACGCCACATGCAAAAGCCGATGTCCGCTTTGTTCCCCCAGTGGGCGCTGTCGGCGCCGTCGTTCAGAGTGAGCAACCCACTTTTCTGCAGGCGCTTTTCAACGCCATCCTTTGGCGGATGCAGCGCGACGATCATGAGAAGATCGTAATCATCGGCGAGCTGCTTCAGCCGCATGATGGCGGTGCCGACGTAGTCGGTCTTGGCCATACCTTTTGGCACCTGATGCTCGATCTCGTTGAAGGGATCGATTGCGACGACCTTCACGCCATAGACGCGAACTGCGTACTCAAGGCGATCGATGAGCCTATCCATGTCGAGCACGGCGTTTCTCTTGCGGCGAATAAACACCGCAGCTTCATCGAGCTCGTCGCGGGCGCGGGCTGTGTCGGCATCGGTCCACGCATCTTCCGGCGCCCGCAACAGGTGCCTCATGAGATCCCGCTCAAAACGCGGCCGAACGCGTTCCTCGAAGCTCGTCAGCGCAAATCGCCACCCGTACAATTGCCAGAGATTGATCAGAAGCTGCCGCAGAAATACGGATTTGCCGCTGCCGTACGGTCCGACGATCGGCATGAACGCAGGGGTGACGACGCGCAGGCCATGCTCATCGAGTGGGGCGAACCCAGTCTTGTATGTTCGGACCGGCCCAGGCTCGGGAATATCCGAGAGACGCGCGACCTCGTCGATCCACATGCGCTTGCCGCCGAGGACGACTGCGGGAATGTTGCGGGGATCGTCGGGCACATAGGCCCAGCGGCACCGATCGTCACCAAGGTTGACAGCGATCGTGTCCCGGATGTTTTCGCCACCCTCCGGGATGAGGATCACGAAGTTCTCGAAGAAATCGACCTCGGGCAGGACGCGACCTTGCGGGTCGAGAAGCGACATCGGCCCGATGCTCACGTCCCGGACGTGCCGAAGTCCTTGGACCCGGCATTCGTCGGCCAGATCTGCACCGATGGTCAAAACGAGGGGTTCAGCGAGGCGGACATGCTGGTTCATTGCACGGCCTCCTTCGGCACCCATGTGCCGGGGCCCAGTCGCGACGGGATGAACACCATTTTCGAACGGTCGGGCGGGCTCTCCACTACGCAGATGCCGCCGGCAATTCTCGCCCAATAGGGCAGGGGCTTTCGAACGACAGATCCTTGCGCAATCTTCTCGGTGAGCGAGGCCCAGGCTCTGAGGGTTCGGTCTTTGCCGTAGCTGCTCAGTGTCGCGGTTAGCCAGTTCATGGCCTCCTTGCGCTCAGCCGTTGCACCCATGAAGCGCTGGACGTCAGCCAGCATGGCGTCGGTCGAGCCGTTGAAGGCTGCTTTCAAATTGCCATAGGCATCAGGCGGCCGGTCGTTCTGATTGAATGACGGTTCAATGGTAGGTTCAGTGGTAGGTTTATTTGTCAGGTCACAACTGTGAGCCGGGGTAGGGTCATGGTTCTGAACCGGGGTGGGGTCGTAGCTCTGGACCGGGGTAGGGTCACAACTGTGAGCCGGGGAGGCGACGGCAATCAGCTTGATCGTGCTCGAAGCGCGCGCGCCGGTAGCGGCGTTGTAGCGCTCCTCGATCTCAATGAATTGCTGGCGCGCCAGTTCCGCCAAATCGCGCTTGATCGAAGATGGCGAAGCGTTCGCCATGCCTGCGAGGCGACGCCGACTCGGATGGCAGGTTCCATCTTTTCCAGCGTAGTTCGCGAGCAGCAAAAGAACCAAGCGCGGCCGCGGTGCCAGATCGCATGCCGGGTCGGCAAGGATCTCGGTGACAGCGTTGAGAGCAGCGATGCTCATGCCAGCTCCCCCTCGAAAATTAGGAAGCCTCGAGCTATGTCCCGCACAGTCTGTCGATCGGCGGCTGTAGGCTCAACTTCGCGAGATGCGATCTGCCTGATCTTTTCTGTCGACGTTTCAAGCAGCTGATGCGAACGCGGGTGCGCTAAGATGGCGACCGCGATCAGCGATGTGTCGCCGTGTTCAAGCGCGGCGCGCAGAACCTGGTTCATTTTGCCGTTCCTTGTGTGGAAGACGGCGGCAGGCCTTGTCGAAACGGACGGACACAGATACATTTCGTCTGTCGACCGTAACTGCCGTCGACGATGGAAAAAGAGATCTCGCCCGCTCAAGGCTCTGCCGGCCTAAGCGGGTTTTTCTTTTTTGTTTCGTTGGAGACGGGCTCACGCGGCGATGGTCTGACTAGCCGCTTGTTGAGATCCATGTCGCGCAGCTAAAAACGCTTCGAGATCTGCGCGAAGAAAAAAACGCTGATGACCTATTTTGAATGGCTTCGGGATACTGCCCGATCGCAACATTCTTTCACCGGTCGCTCTCGAGACACCGATAAACTCGCAACCGTCGCGCCATGGCATTACGGGGCTCGTGAGGCAGATGATCGGAGTTTCGGCGGAAGGCAGGCCCGTAGCTAGATGCATGCTTCTTCTCCATTGGTCGAACGCCTGCGGGCCGTCCAGGAGAACCTGAATAGCCACAGGGGTGCTGCGAGAGCCCAGTGGCCTCTCAGCGGATTTCAACGTCGGTTAGTCTTTAGTTTCGCCGATTGCGCTCGGTCGCGACGAATGCACCCGGTAACGCCCAGGTGAGGCGAAGCAACCGATAACGCTCGGTTGGAGCGAAGCGCCGCTGGGGGGCGGCGAGCCTACAAAACAGACGCTCTACTAGCCTTTACGATCTGCCTGAAAACAGATCTCGGTCACTCGGCGCGTCTCGCGCGCTCCCGGACAACGGCGGATTGGTCAAGTCAAAGCTACGCGCTGAGGTCCCCGTCCGTATGCGCGAATCATGAATGATTTGGTGCTCCGACACTAGCGTATCTGACAATCTTTCGTCTCAGTATCCCCAAGGTACGCACTACCAACCCCGCGGCTCATATGGCGTAGGGGCTCGGTCATTATTTCAGGCATATTTCAGGCTTGGTGCAGAACCGTTTTCTGCTGAATGGTGTCGGCGCGCTGCTATGTAATGCGCGTGCCTCCGGGGTCGGGCTGTGCGTACGCTGCTACGACTGGGACTCGAGCCGCCGCTGTAAACCCCCGGACGTTCTCAGCGCGAATCATGTCTGATTTGTCGATTCGGCGCCAGCCTGCTTGACAAGTTTTCGTCTCAGTGTCCCCAGGCGTGCTCTCAAAGCTCCCTGCATGTGATTGCGTTGGGGAGCCGTCATTGTTTTGAGATGTCGCGGTGCTTTGGGCGCAGTCCGCCCGGTCAGGATCTCGGCTGCGGGTCCACGCGCCTTGTCCGATGGTGCGGATCGTCTACCTACGCATGACACAGGGTCACTAGGGCCCCCGCGCGCGAATCATGAATGATTCGGCATTCTAATGACAATAGGTCTTGTCAATGTTCCACAGGGCGCTGTTACTTCCTCAAACAGTCATTATGGGAAGTAGCTTCTGCCTTCGCGAGAAGCTCAGCAATGCGGCGGTCAAGCTGGTCATCGGTCATGCTCACCGTTACGTCGGCATCGAGCTGAAGCCGGTCGCCGTAGACCTTAGGCTTTTCCTTGCCGGCCTGCCACTTCTCAGCGTCGATCGCGACGCGAGCGGTGTTCGGGTCGATCTCCCCGGCAATCAGCTTGGTCACGTAGCCGTCGATCCGATCCGACCGGAAATCGGCTCGTGCCTCGCGCGCGCGCGCGTAGTTGCCGCAAAACACCTGATCATCTATCCGCCAGCGCCGGATTGTGTCGGCGCTCGGCATCCCGGACAAGTTCTCAATGGAGCGGTCAGTCTCGCCGCCAGCGATCAAGCGGCATACTCGGTCTTTCAGTGAGGCCTTCTCGGCTTCTGACCATTTAGGCGGACGATGGGCCGGCCTCCCGTTCTCCCGCTGACGTCGAACGTTGGTTCTAGCCTCCGAACTCATCAGCCCCTCCGCCCGACGGTGACATTCAGGATTGGAACGAGCGGCGCACCGCCCGGGCCCGATAGCTCGCTCTTGTCGACGACGAGCCCGTGCAGCTTTCCCAGGAATTCAGCGGCTTTGATCATCGAGGATGTTTGCATCTGGCCCGACGTCGGATTGACGCGCTGCGCCTCGGTAAAGGCTGAAAGGGCCATCTCCGTCAGCTTGTCGATGGTGATGTCGTGGCGTTTGCGGGCTTCTGCGTGCAGTTGCCGCAACCTTCCCGCTACCTTCCCGTTCTTGAGGAGCTCGCAAGCCCGCTTCTCAACCGTGTTCGGCTTGCAGGCAGGGTCGGCGTCGTAGGCACGGCGATACGCCTCGGAGGCATTGCCAGTTTCGAGGAAGGCTTGAGTAAAGGCCTCCTGCTTAGGCGTGAGGACGATCTCGTCGCGGGCAGTGTCACGGAGCATGATGAGCTTTCCCAAAGGCTGCCTCTTCGAGCTTTTCGAGCTCTGCAAGCGCCTGTTCGTGCGTTAGCGTCATCTCGCCGGAATGCTCTACGGCAGCGAGGCGCGGCTTTTCATAGCCGATGGCTGCGGTGGCAGCGGCGAGTCGGTCCTTGAGCGGGTTTCTCGTGTCTTTGTAGACAGCCATCAGGAACGCATGCGCGTCGCCTTTAAAAGCGTCAGGCAAGATGCCTTCCAGCACGATCGCTGCTTCTTTGATGCTGCGCTCTCGGTCGAGGGTACGGGCGCTACGAGATCCCTTCGGCCTACCGGCTCCTAGTCTGTGCCCGCCGCGCGGCATTATTTGATTTCCTCTGATTCTCTATCAAAGGAAGCGCACGCTTAGCGTGGTCTTGCAACCCTGTTTAGGTCCGATTCCACAGGGTGTTGAAGCGCTAGAAGGTGACGGAGATTGTCTCGAGAGTGCCGCTGTGAGAGTTGGCTTCTATGGCACGGGCGGCGGACCTAACACCCCGCCTCCAAAGCGCGGCGCGCCGAACAGAAAGCCGAGCAGCAGCAACACGACGACGACAATCAGGAGAAGCCTCAGGGTGCGGTTGAGTCCGCCTCTCGGCAACGGGTCGGGAAGGTCAGGATCCAGCCGAGTCATAGTTATCTCCTTGCATCGTTCAGGAAATTAATGCTCGGCCCCAACTTACGTTCCGGGACATCAATCGGCTTGCATTTATTCTGATTTCGTCTCCGTCCCTAACATTTGCGCGCTTCATTGCATCAGCACCGATAGCATCGCGGGGACCACCTGAGTATCAAGCTTGTCGACGAGATAGACGTCGGGTTTCCCGCGAGTTTTCTGGATCTCCACGGCATCGGAGTAACGATGCAAGTAGGCGATCGATCGAAACTTCGTCTCAGTCGATCGCCTGGATCCGACGAACACAACCCGTTGGTTGGTCACGTATAGGCGGCCGTCGCTGATTGGAAGCAGCTGCTCGCTCGAGCTGTAGACCGGAACGGCCTTGCCGACCGAAAAACTAACCCCCTTTGCCACCCTAAACCGGACGGCACCGCCGACTGAACCCTCGCGCTTTCGCACCGTCTTGACCTGGCTCCACGTGGCAGAGCAGCGGTGGAAACATTGCTCGCCGCGGTTGAGGTTGAGGTCGACCGCGATAGGCTGGAGTTCGATGGGCCAGCCGTTGTCGATTTCCCAGAGGAAGCGCCTCGAGGCTAGCGGCGTCAGATCTGTATCGAAGTTGAGTTTGAGATCGTGCGCTATGCGACGCATCTCTTCCTCGTTCGCCGGCGAGAAGCGGTCGGTTTCAAAGACGTGGTTCACAATCGCTTGGATCTTGCGCTGGCCGATCGCGCGGAGCTTGTTCGACAGGAGGTTCTTGGCCGCGGTCTCGGAGATGCGGAGAGTGTTGGCGCTCAAAAGGACATCGGAAAGCTCCTCACAAGTTAGCTTTTCGTCGTCCAGGGCGGCGTCGATCTGCTTGGCGAGCTTTCTCCGGCGCAGCAGCCCGAACATGCGAATCTCCCCTCAAGTCGTCAGCACTCTGACATGGAGGGGGAGGTGATCAAGACCGGAGGGGGGTATGTCCACAAGCCCGCAGGAGCCCCTCGGCGCATTGCCTCGCCAAAAACATATTGGTAGCGGGAGAGCGACTCGAACCGCCGACAACGGGCGTTGGATCTGGCGGAGGTTTGGCAGACGCTGCAGGCCGGAAGTGCCGATCCGCTTCGTAATCTCTTCGAAGAGTTCAGGGAGCTCGGGTTCCGCGAGGACTTAAACCTCACAAGCTGAGATCGCTATGCGATCCGAGCCTCACAAGCTGGAGAACATCCTCGCCAACCTTGCGGTAAATCAGCACAAGATCCGGCCGCAGATGGCAATCCCGATGGTCCTTCCAGTCGCCTGTTAGTGGGTGATCGAAATAGCGAGGTGGCAAGGTCCGATCTGCCATGAGCAAACGGAGTACCTCCTCAAGAAGCTCATCCAGCGTATCCCTGTGGCGCGGGCGCTTCTTTACGGCCTTGTAGTCCTTCTTAAATTGCGAGGCCCACTTAATCGTCCGCATTCAGGTCAGCCATGAGCTGATCGATCGTGCCAGACGTCTTGACCTTGCCGGCACGCGCATCGCGCATTGCCGCGATCGTCGTCTTGTTCGGCACCAGCGGCTCGAAGGGCAGCTTCTTCTCGGCGGCGATGCGGATCATCATAAGACGGAAGGCGTCCGAAGGGGTGAGCCCGATCTGGTTGAGCACGGCCTCGGCTTCTGCCTTGAGTTTGCTGTCGATGCGCGCACGCACCGAGCTGTCCATCGCAGTCATAATCAGAACTCCTCTGTGGGCCACAATGTAGCCCGCAGGTGTCGACCATTCAAGTGCGGATAAATGTATTGCGGGAAGTGCACTAGCCGGCCGGCTTGCCTTTTGCTGGTCGGGGCTTTGAGGGTTTCGGCAGCTTGTAATGATCACGCAAGATTCGGTTGATCACCCACGACAGACTGCGCTCCTGCTCCGCAGCGTCCCGATCAAGAGCCGCGCGCACGTCCGGATCTGGTCGGAACGCTAGAGGATCTACCTTTTTGCTCATGACTCGGTTGTATTCATAGTGAATTGACACGGCAACATCACAGTTGTATTCATTGCGAGTCACAGCAGCTCGTATGTATGCGCTATGAGGTTGCGTCCATGTTGCTTATCCGTCCCGTTTCCCCCCGTCCCTTCGGCCGATCAGGCCGCACGGTTCGCCGCTATCTCGTGATCGAGAAGCGGTACCGCCCCCGCCCCAAGATCGGTCAGCGCCGGTACGTCTTCGACGATCTGTCGACGGTCACCGGCCCCACGGTCATGCTCTGCACACCGGCCCGCCTCGAATGGAATGACGTGGAGTTCCGAGACATTCGGCAGGCCGTTGCCAAGCACTTCGCCGCTGGCCACAGGCTCGCTGAGCTCTCCGACGAGCATGAAGACTTCCCCCGCGCGCAGGTTGATTTCGGGCTCACATGGGGTGAATGCGAGCACCTCGCGTATCAGGTCTTCAGCCCCGAGCCCCTGACAATCCGAGACCTGTTCCTGCGCGCCGAGATGCTGACGATGCATTATGGTGATGACCAGCTCGCCCAGTTGATCGATTCCGAGTGTCCGGCGCATCGGATGCTCGGTGGGCTTCTCCAGGCGATGTGGAAGGTTGGAGGTGCGGCCAATGTCTAAACCGCTCTCCTCTCCCTCTCGTCGCGCCATGCTGCGGGTGGTTGCCGGCGCAGCTGCCACCGCACCAGGAGCCGTGGCGGCGGTCGCTGCTCCCCACCCGCCCGCGTTTCCTCTCACAGATGATTGCGACATCGAGCTGCTCGAGCTTCGGCGCGCAATCGACGCCTACCAAGCGGCGGTCCGCTACGAAATGAGCATCGAGGGTCAACCAGGCCATGGGAGTGCGGTTGCCGAAAGCGACGCACGCCAAGCCGTCATCGAGGCTTTGGTCGAGGTCATCCACGAACGCACTCCAACGTCCATGCGAGACGTCGTGTTGCGGGCCGAGGCCCTACGGCAGTATTTCTTCGCCGGCCCGGCTGAGATGCTCAAAGAGATCGGCTGCGATGGTCAGGACTATGCAATGGCCAAGCTCTACGAAGCTGCAGTGATCGTAGCGGGAGGTGCCGATGCATAAGACCGCAAATTGGCAGAACCGCGAGGATTACATTTTCACGATCGAGAAGTCGGCGAAGGTTCTAAATATTATCGCCGATGCGTGTGGGAACGGTGCCTACACGAGTACGGAAGATGTCGAGGAAGCGCTCGATCTCGTCACTGAAAATATCTCAAAGGCTACTGAATCGCTTCGCACTGCGCTGTGGCCCGATGACAAGAGCGCTCAGGATGGCTCGCCCATCTTCCTAGAGTATCGCCGTGCGTTTGATGCGTGGATTGACGCTGTCGACGCCGACGACGGAAGGGTTGGTGATGCCGACGACACCTTGCGAGCGGCAATAGATGCAGTGCTAGCGAGACAAGCTCAAACTTGGCACGACGTTGCGGAGCTCGGCATTGTTGCGCACGACTACGCATGGAACCGGCGCTCCCAGAGCTTCCGAGCGCGTGATTGCCCCGAAGATATTTTGAAGGCGCTCATCGTAGCCGTTCGCGAGATGGCTGCCAAAACCGCGGGGCTTGCAGCGAAGCGGCATCTACCCCCATCGGTTCCTCCTGCGCCGCCGTCGATCACCGTCACCAATTGAATGCCTGGGTGGCCGGGGTTTTCCCGAGTCATTTCGACGCGAGCGGTGGAAGTCGGTGCCTTTTGTGAATTCTGGGGATTAAAATAAGTCGAAAATTTCCACGTTGTTCAGGCTTTTGAACTCAATCCCCAGGCTGCCCACAGCGCCATTTGCCGAAACCAAAAAACTGCGCCACCGAATGGTGGGAAAGAAAATCCCGTCCGATCGCGTGAGCTTTCGATGACCCAGCCGAAGTCGAAAATTCAGAGGCCTTTCGCACCCGATTACGTGGACGCAGCGACCCTTGCCTATCGCTTGTCGGTCTCTGAATCGACGGTCGAGAAGTGGGAGAGGGAGGGCCGGCTCCCCCCGCGTCGCGATATCTTCGGAATTCCGCGGTGGAAGTGGGCCGAGATCGAGGAACTGGTCGACGGCCGGACGAACGAACGTCGTTCGAAATTCGTGGACCGCTTGCATGCATGAATCAGTGCATAGCTTGGTGATGGCCAGGCCTCGCAAGCCAAGCATCACTCTTCCGCCGCACGTGCACCGCGTGGTGTCACGAGGCAAAGAGTATTTCACATACCAGTACGCGCGCGGGACCAAGCGCGCTGGGCCGCGGATCAAGCTGCCTCATCCCGCAGACGAGGGTTTCCTGGCCGCGGTTCGCAAAGCTGCTGGCCCGCTCGCCCATCGCCCTGTGGCAGGTTCGTTCGAGGCGCTCGTTGAGGCCTATCAAGAAAGCCCCGAGTGGAAGGAGCTTTCTGAAGCATCTCACCGCGACTATGGACGCTACCTTGTGGAGATTAAATCCGTCTGGGGAGACCTGCGGGTGGCCGATCTCGAGCCCGGGGATGTTTTGGCACTCCGCGATAAGCGCGCCGAGACGCCAGCTGCAGCAAACTATCTCGTGCGAGTTCTCTCAGCGGCAATCTCGTGGGGTATTCCCCGCGGATACCGAACCGACAACCCTTGTGAGCACGTTCGTAAGCTGAAGATCGGAGACGGCTGGTCGCCGTGGCCTTGGGAGATGATCGAGCTCATCGAGAAGCATGGGCCGTCCTGGATGTGGCAAGCTGCAGCTCTGGCGCTTTACACAGGGCAGCGCCAAGCCGACGTGCTCGCGATGTCGCGCGCCAAGATCAAGAACGGTTTGATCGAGGTGAAGCAGGAAAAGACCGGTCGTGAACTCGTCATCCCCGCGCATCAGAGGCTGCTCGAGGTGCTCGAGACGATCCCGAAGGATTCCGTGCAGATCCTAACCAACACACGCGGCACGCCTTGGACGCAGGACGGGTTCCGCGCGAGCTGGAATGGAGAGCTAGAACCACCTCAGCAGAAGAGGGGAGAGTTGCCTCGGCCGCATCCGCTATGGCCGATCAAGCGCGCTGGGCTCGTGTTTCATGGTCTGCGGAAGTCGGCGGTCGTGACGTTGCTCGAAGCCGGCTGCACAGACGCTGAAGTCGCCGCGATCACTGGGCAGTCGCGTCAGATGATCGAACACTACTCCCGCATGGTGAACCAGCGGAAGCTAGCCGCAGCTGCGATCCTGAAATGGGAGAACGCAGGCCCATGAATGAAGCTGACCAGCTGGCAACCTGTGCTCTATGGCTAACTAAGCAGATCTCTTTCAGATCCGCCAAGCGTGGCTTATTCTGTCACCAACATCTTCCTGAAATTGGAAACCTTCATTCAGTACACGCCTTAAAGTATAAGTTTTCCGCTGAGCAGCGATCCAAGGGGGGCTTGGCGAGTGCAATGACACCTCGTGCAGCTGGAAGTTTTTCGCGCCTCTGATAGCGGCTGATCCAGCGCACCAGATACGGACGAATCCTTGGTCGGGCAAGCAGCAGTTGCGATGCAGATGACCCGATAGAATTAATGCCACCCCAGTGTCCCTCGCAGTCTGCATTACACTCTCCGAGTCTATGAGGCGAAGAGATCTCTCGTCGTGGGATAAGTCGTTGAGACCAAGGGGAGGGAAGTGAAGAAGCCATACGATCACTTCTGCACCTTCCTCTTTCTTTTTCTGAGTTGCTGATTTCAGGGCGTTTAGAACCTTTGGGTTGGCGAAGCCTTGCCCCGCGTACCCTCCCGGAACTCCATCGGTCCATCCCTCCGCTTCTGCCTTTGTCTTCAAACAAAAGTCCGCCGCGATCACCGTTGTTTTTGGTGCCGAGTTCGAATGCGATAAAATATCCATTGCAGCTACGCAATAGCCAACAGAGCGTTGAGCCCAGAAATCAGAAAAAACATCATCGAATTCAATTCCACCAGGCGATATAGCCTCACCTAATCCATTGGAAAGGATCCCGCCGTATTGAAAGCGATCATGATTGCCGGGCATCAAAAAGAGACGTTCCTTTGGAAAATTTAGATTTGGGTATCGAGGCACGCCTCTTGGGTTGCTGCTCACAAAATACGCTCGTGCAAATTGAAGATCTTTTGTAAGGCCAGTCGCGGCCAAGTCTCCTGTGACGGCGATCAAGTCTATGTCGGTTGCTTGGTAACTATCGTTGATAAATTCTGAAATCCTCGCCGGGAGGTCAGAGTGATGGCTGGTTTGAAAAAAGCCAGCGTGCGCACGGCGCTCTGGTTCACTTGTCTTTCCATGTCCGCGCAACAAATCTATTCTGTTCAATTTGTCTGGCTCCGAGGAGAAATGAAAATCAGACAGATGGAGAATTTTTATCACCGTGCCCGCCCTTGTGCGCTCATATCAATCTGGAGCGCGCTATGCTAAAGAAAGTCATTCCTGGATATGGCTTCGCGAGAAGAAATAAAGAGAGAATCAGTGGTCTCATCGTATTTCAATCGCCACGTTTTTCCCTGAAGGGTGTACCCTGCCATAAGGGCCGATACGACATCTTGATATACTGACGCCATGAAATCCGGCAGCGTGTCATATGACAGGGGAAATCGCTCTTTGAATTCTTCTCCCATTGGAGAAGTGAATCGTCTCCTTGAGCCGATCTTATGGTGCCATTGACCTTCGCTAATGGCACGGCCGATGGTCATAAGCATATGCTCAACAAGCTCTCCGGCGCTCTCTGCAAATTGTTGTTTTCCCTCTGCTGCCAACTCCTGGAAAGCCACAGTAAGATTGGATGTGTACCCATCATCGAGGCGCTGCTTCATCCCGCTCTGCAGCACATTAAGCGAGGCCATGGACAGTGTGAGTGCTTTTGGGGCCTCGCCGCGAACATATAGAGAGGCCATCGGTCGAGTCTTGCGTTCTGAAATAGGTGGACCATAATTGTTTGAGACAATAGCCGGTACCTGAGTGGCGGCACTTTCAATTCTGGTCACCACGCCGGCACCGACGGTCCTGCCGCCCTCACGGATGGCAAAGCGAACCTTCTCTTCCATGGCGATCGGCGACACGAGCTCGACATCCACCGCGATGTTGTCGCCCGGCATGACCATCTCCGT
>ERZ869909.1140-NODE-1140-length-22918-cov-6.711746_pt1 | contig 22918 bp, 15 predicted proteins | sample MGYA00520892_ERZ869909 | MGnify/ENA primary metagenome ERZ869909 (study PRJEB32215, sample SAMEA104723947) | bioreactor metagenome | biome: bioreactor; feature: anaerobic bioreactor; material: water | place: China | collected 2015-03-12 ... | reverse complement strand
GCACAGTCGAGGTCAACGCAACCCAGCACAGGACGGCAAGCCCCGCCTTCCTCCACGTGACCCGACAAGCACCCACCGCACGTCGCATCTTCGTCACCTACACCAGGAAGGCACTCGCGCTGCGCAGCCTCGCATTGCAAGTCGTCACACTGGGCTGCCCCCAGCACGACCTCAACCCGCACGGTCAACGAGGTGTCGTGGCAGGGACCGCGACCCGCGCCATCGCTGAGCTCGGTCAGCTCGAAGACGTATTCACCGAACGCGTCCAGCTCAGCGTCAACCCCTTCGAGGGCATAGGGCATTGATGCTGGCAACGCAGACTCGGCAGGGGCATCGACGACCCACTGCCCCTGCCATGGGCCAGCCTCAGGCATCAGTTCGGGTACGATGCCCAACACCAGCACCGTCCCCACGGGGACTTCCTCCAGGTCATCGCTCGTCACCACGTCGCCTGCTGCGTTCTGCCACATGCCGACCGCCTGGACGACGATGCAGAGGTCCACCTCAGTCGGCACGCAGACCCCGAGTTGGCAGACGTCGTCCTCGCCGGGACAGTCGCTGTCCGCTGCACACGACTCGCTCGGCAGGCATTCGCCTTGCACGCACACGAGGGATGGCCCGCAGCTGTCGGCAGGCGCGAGGCGACCGAGGTCTCCCTGGCACCTCAGATCTCCCTCATCGCACGCCCACACGCCAGTGCCGCATGCGCCACAAGGCGCCCCTTCAGAGGCAGCCAAGTTGTCGCAGCCGCCGCAGGCATTAGGCGCCACATCACCGGGACAGCTGCCGACCTCACCGCGCAGATCCAGCGCATCGCCCGAATCATCGTCCTCAGCGTCAAAGCAGGCGGCCAGCGAGACCAGCAGGAGCCCGACCGTGGCGGCCCACGACCGACAACGACGAAGCCCAAACGTGACGCGACGGTGCATTGCCTATCTCCGGCAGGCCCCGTTCAGGCGCGACACCGCAGCACGCGCTGTCCGCAACTGGGGGCTGTGGAAGCGGCAAGACCGACATGCTTCGGCTTGGTGCCAATCACCTCGCATTGCTGCCGCCAGGCCGCCCAGAAAGCTCTACAGAAGGTATGCATATCGACAGCTTACCAGACACTCTTCGCATTGCAAGCGTTTAGGGTCACAGGGATCATCGGCGGCTGCACCGAGAGCTTTCGGTCCACGCAACGCACCCAAGGGCCCGAGTCGATCCACGCAAGGCTTGCGTTCAGCGGAGAGAAGCGGCTGACAGGCGTGTTCCCACGCAACCCGTGTCACGGACGTGCTCAAATTTCTAAGCACCCACCACCCACCTCGCGCGGAATTCTGAGCAGCATGGCCGTGGGCGAAAGCGCCCACCAGCCAGGGGGTTCCACCCCACCCCTTCGGGCGACCGCGAGGGGCCGACGCGCCAAGGGCTATGATGGAGGGCACTTGGCGTGCTGTCACGGCAGGTTGCGTAGGGCAGGTCCTGCACAGGCCACATCCGCCCCTGCAAGCGCTCCGCCTCGTGCAGAGGGCGCTTGTGCCCAGTGGCCCATGGCGGCCGGTTCCACCCAATGACCCCGCGGCAGCCTTGGCACTCTCGTTGCATAGTAGGCGGGCCGCCACCGGGTCTACGGTGGTTCACCCATGATCATGTGCGTCCCTGTTCCCGGAGTACCCCATGCGACCGCTCCTCTTGTCCTCTCGTCTTTGGCCAGCGCTCCTGCTGGTCGCCTTTGCCTCCGCCTGCGGTAGCGACGCCCAGGATCGCCCGACGCCCGATCCCGACCGGCCTCCCGGCACGACCGAGTTCTGGTCAGCCGACGGACAACCCGGCCAGCGCGCGGATACGCCGGACGCGGGACAAGACTTCGCGGACGCTAGCCCGGGAGCCCCGGAGCCCCCCTCCGAAGACCGGGGGGACGACGCGGAGGTGCAGGAGGGAGACATCTATCGCCTCCTCGGAGACGGACGCATCCTCAACCTGAACAGCTACCGCGGCCTTCAGGTCATCGACTTCAACGACGTCGCCAACCCACGCATCATCGGCCGCTTGGCGATGAGCGGCTCGCCCGTCGAGCTCTACGTGTCGGGAGACCGAGCCTACGTGCTGATGAACAACTGGAGCTCCTACTACGGCAGCCGCTTCACGGACGGACTGCAGCGCGTAGAGGGTGGCGTCATCTTCGCCGTGGACCTCTCGGACCCGACGAAGCCCGCGATCGTCGACACCCGCCCTGTGCCGGGATGGATTATGCGGAGCCGCGTGGTCTTTGACAGCCGAAACGCCAGCCTCTTCGTAGCGTCCACGCGCTGGGGCACCTGGGACGAGGTGCAGGACGGAGAGCGCTACTACGCCCGCACCTTCGTCGCCTCCTTCGACATCAGCGCGGGCAAGGTTCAGCCCCGGACGGAGCTCGCGCTCGGCGGATACGTCACGGACATCCAGGCTACGCCCCGTTACCTGATGGTCGCCCGAGGCACGGACTGGTGGTGGCAGGGCGGCCGTGGATCCACGGTAACGCTGGTGGACATCTCCAACCCTGACGGGACCATGGTCAAGGGCGCCGAGATCGATGTACGAGGCCGCGTCGCCAGCCAGTTCAACATGGACATCCACGGGAACATCCTCCGGGTGGTCTCCGGGCGCTCTTGGGGCGGGAGCGACAACACCAACTGGCTAGAGACCTTTGACATCAGCGACATCCAGAACCCTCGCGCGGTCGACAAGGTCTCGTTCGGCGACAACATGGATCTCTTCGCGACGATCTTCCTGGGCAACAAAGCCTTCTTCGTGACCTTCTTCCGGATCGACCCCTTCCACGCCTTCGAGATCACGAACGAAGGCTACGCAACAGAGATCAGCGAGTTCGAAGTCACCGGCTGGAACGACTTCTTCCGGCCCGTCTTCCAACAAGATCGCCTGGTCGGCATCGGCGTCAACGACGAGAACGCGCGCTGGACACTCGCCGTCAGCCTCTACGACATCACCGACCTGGCGAACCCCCACCCCCTGCTGCAGCGCGCCGAAGTCGACGCGCAGTGGAGCTGGTCCGAGGCGAGCTGGGATCACCGAGCCTTCTCGGTGCTCGAGGACGCGGTCGCCGTGCAAGCCGCCGACGGCACCCTCGAGACCGGGCTCGTACTCCTCCCCTTCTCCGGGTATGACGTCGACAGCGGTCGGGGCTACGGGCGCTACCGCTCCGCGGTCCAGATCTTCACCTTCTCGCGGGACACCTTGACCGCGCGCGGCGTCATGGACCACCCCAGCGCCGTGCGCCGCTCGTTCCTCGCTGAGTCCAAGCTGACCGGAAACCTGTCCGAGACGGACCTCTCCTTCTACGACGTCAGCGACCCTGACGCGCCGAGCCTCCAAGGCACGGTCGAACTGGCACCCAACTACACGCGCGTCTACGACCTCGGCAGCCACATCGGCCGGCTCCGCGCACCACGGGGCGACCACTACTACGGATGGGACGGCCGCTGGGACTCCAACGACCCGAACGCCCGCGTATCCTTCGAGGTGCTCTCGGCCGAGGACGATCCCGACGCAGCGGAAGCCCTGGCTGTGATCGATGCACCGAGCGGGACCTCCTTCCAGCTCGTGGGCCGCAACCTAGTTGGCCTGCGTTGGATCTATGGTGAGGCCGCCGGGGACCGTACGCAGACGCGCTTGCTGCACGTCACCGTATGGAACATGCGGAACCCGCTTCGGCCCCGTGTGCTCGCCGAGACCACGCTGGACGACACCCGCTTCCAGCAACGCTACGACGACTACGGCTACTACCCTGGTGGCTGGTGTGACGGGTGGGGTTGCTACGGCTTCGGCCACGGTGAACCCGCAGCCATCGCGCTCGGCGATCACCTCGTCTTCACTGAGATGCGTCAGCGCCAGCGCTCCCTCGGCCAGGTGCAGAACTGCTGGTGGTGGCCTCGCAACTACGGCTCCTGTGAGGGCACCAATGGCCGCGAGATCTGCACCTATATCGACGGCTACCGAAGCTGCTCGACCTACCCGGACGGGACGACCACTTGCCAAGGCGGCTTCCAGCGCTGCACCTACGATGGCGTGGACTACACCTGCGAGCCCGTCGCCCTCAACGATCAGGACTTCCAACGCGAGTGCAGCACCTACGAGCAGTACCGGTACTGGCAGCAGGCACACTTCGACGTGCTCTCCCTCGCTGACCCCTCCGCACCGCGCCTCCTCGACCGGGTGAGCGCAGGCGAGACCGAGGAGTACGCTGGCCTCTTCGCGGAAGGGGACCGCCTGTGGTACAGCTTCAGGCAGCAAGCCCGACGCAGCGGCGATCCTCGTCCCTACGTCCGCTACTTCACCCGCGCGCTGGAGGCCTCCGGTAACGGCGCCACGCTCGGCAGCGCGATCAACCTCCCAGGCCGCCTGATCGCGGGGAGCGGCAGCACCTTCTGGACGCAAGACGAGGTCTACGGTGACGCGCGAATCGAGAGCGCCATCGCCCGCGTCCGCATCCAGGGCACGACCGCCACGCTCGAGGCCATGCACCGCTTCTCGGGACGCCAAGTGAGCCGCATCCTCCACGACGGCGGTGACTTGGTCTTCGTAGCCCACCAGCCGACCTACTACGGCGGATGGTACGACTACGACCGGCCAGCCGTTGCTCCCGCGGCGGAAGGCGACACGGGCTGCGCCACGGAGGACTGCTTCGAAACCACGCGCACCGCAGACACGCGCAACTACACCCACCTCGCGGTCTTCGACGCGTCCGGCCCTCGCTTCGAGCGCCGCGCCGACGTCCCCGTCGATCGCTGGGCCTCCTTGCAAGCGGTTCGCCCCGGGCAAGCGATCTTCCAGGTGGGCAGCGGCCTCATCCTGATGAACGTGTCGGTACCCACTGCGCCCCGTCCGCAAGCCTTCCTGCCCGTCGAGGGGTGGCCTCAGCACCTCCTGGTGCGCGGCAGCTCGCTCCTCTTCGCGTCCGGTCGCTACGGCATCTACGCGTATGACCTCAACACCTCGAACTTGGTGGACGAGGACTGACCCCTAGCGCCACCGCGTCCATTCTGGGCAGCCTCGACACCCCCACCCTGCCCGGACTGAGCCGACCCCGCCGCCAAAGACTTGCCCTCCGCGCGTAGGAGGGCAAAGTGCGTCCAGCGCGTCCCGGGACACTCGCGTCTCGCAGCGCTCCCCCGCGCCCCGACTGCGATGACCCTCCCCGAGATCTCCTCCAAGACCCTCGTCCTGGGGACCGCCCTCCTGCTCGCTCTCGCCTCACCGGCCATTCTCTTCTGGATGAGCGTGAGGACGTTGCACGTCGAGCCCTGCGTGCAAGGAGCCGGTGATCCAGAGAGCTTGCCAGCTCCAAGCCTCGGCATGCGCCGCGCGCTCTCGGTCTTGGGACATCTCAGAGCGCTCCCCCTGCTCAGCGAACCCGCGGCACGCATGCGCGACCACGCCACCTTCCAGTGCTCACACGTCTACGCCAGCGCGTGCGCCGCGCTGCGCGACAGGGCCGTGGACGCGCGGCGCGCGGCGTTGCTCGCGCACCTCGACAACGCCGACCCCGGCGACGCGAACCTGGAGGTGGGCTGGCGCGCTCACGTCGAGACCGATGCCACGAGCGCCCTCTGCGAGCGGTGGGCGCTCTGGAGCGCGCACCTTGGTGAGAGCGGCGTCGATGCCGCTGGACTCTGTCCGCTCTGCGCACCCCCGCCGCGAGATGCGGCTCCCAGGGACGGGCTGAAGTAAGGGCGACCTGCCGGGAGGAGCGAGGATCAGTCCCGGGGATCGAGGTGGTCCACCCAGCCCTCGTCCCCCTCCACGAAGGATCGCAGCCACGCGCTGAAGCGCAGCGCCCCATCAGCGCTGGCCGTCTCCGCCAGCCTGCCGAGAATAAGGCCGGAGAGGCGGTTGAGCGCCCCAGGAGGGAGCTCGACGGCGCGTAGGTCAGAGCCGATGATCCCAGAGGGGTCCCCCAGCACCGTCGTGTGCATGGTGCCTTGCACAAAGAAGCGACGGTAGCGCTCCGGGAAGGCCGCATGGACGGCGTCCGTCTCTCGGGCGAGGGCCGCCTCGAAAAGCTCAGGCTCCATCTCCAAAAAGACCTCCGCGATCACCTTGTCCCGCCAGGAGCTGAAGGTCGCGACGCGAACATCCGGCATGCGTGCCAAGCCCCAAGCGACGAGCGAGACGATGTGCCCGCGATCCAGACATCCCTCGCAGTCTGCAGGGATGAAGCGCAACGCGTTGAACTCGTCCAGAAGCCCTAGGACGAAGTCCGGGTCCCCGTCCTTCGCGACGCCCACCCCAGAGTCGCTCAGCACCATCAACTCAGCGTCCGGCCAGACGTGCCGCACCAGCACGACGGCCAGGACCGTTCCGAAACCTCCAGCGCTCGCGCCGGCCAGCAAGATCCGCCGCGGTGCTGGCATCTCCTCGCGAGCGGCGCTCAGCGCCGCGGAGAGATTCCACAGGCCGCGGTGGAAGCGGTCGGGCTGCCCGTCGCCGTTGTCGTCGTGGTCGCGGTCCCCAACGAAAAGAGACCCGTCGCAGTAGGGCAGGTAGAGCACATTCCAATCGGCTACGGGATTCTCGGGGAGGCTAGGGTCGAGGAGATTCACGCGGGGAACGCCGGGCGGTGCGGCCGTGACCGCAAGACAGAAGGCCGACCAACAGGCCCCACCACCCTGAAGGAAGACCACCAGATCCTCGCTCTCGGTCGCCCGGAAGCTCGCCTGGAAGGGCCTGCCCCGCATGCACATCGGCCCGTCCTCCGGCGCGAAGGTCCAGACGGTCGCGTCGTTGTGCGTGCTCACCTCCGCAGGCTCTACCAACCCAAGGTAAGCGCTCAGACCCAGCTCGTCGGCGAGGGTCGGCGCTGGGTCTGGGTCCACGGGAGGACCTTCCTCGCTCTCAGCGCAAGCCACCAAGCCCCAGGTCAACGCGATCCACAGACCCGCGGCACGCGACCATCGCGACCCCCGCCCATGCTCTCTCATGTCCAACCTCCCCAGCCGCTGCGCGGCCGCGCGACCTACCCACGCCCCAGACGCAGCACACAGGATCCTCCTGTGTCGAAGGGATGACAAGGGTCTTGCGATACCCCCACCGAGCCCGCGGCGTAGCAGCCGACCCCCGCACCGAGATGCGCCACCGCGATGCCCCCGTGCGGACCCTTGCGGGTGCGCGCGCTCAGCGCTACACCCCGCGCCGGCTCCCTCCTTCCCTCCCCTCTCCACGAGGCCAGACGATGAGCACGAGGACAGAAAGCGACACCATGGGCAGCATCGAGGTCCCCAACGACCGCTACTGGGGCGCCCAGACCCAGCGCTCCCTCCAAAACTTCCGCATCGGCGACTCCCGATTCACCCGTCCGATGATCAAGGCCTTCGGCCTCCTCAAGATGGCCGCCGCCCAAGTCAACGCAGAGCTCGGCGTGCTCAGCGACGACAAGGCTGCGCTCATCACGCGCGCAGCCCAGGAGGTCGTCGACGGCCTCCTCGATGATCACTTCCCCCTCGTCGTCTTTCAGACGGGCTCGGGGACCCAGACCAACATGAACACCAACGAGGTCATCTCGAATCGGGCCATCGCCCTCGCTGGCGGAGTACTGGGCTCCAAGCAGCCCATCCACCCGAACGACGACGTCAACAAGTCCCAGTCGTCCAACGACACCTTCCCGACCGCCATGCACATCGCGGCCGTGAGCGAGATCCACGAGACCCTGCTGCCGGCCCTGCGCGCGCTCCGCGAGACCCTCGCTGCGAAGGCCACGGCCTTCCAAGACATCGTCAAGATCGGACGCACCCACCTGCAGGACGCCACCCCCTTGACGCTCGGCCAAGAGATTAGCGGTTGGGTGGCGCAGCTCGACCACGGAATCCGCCACGTCGAACAGTCCCTGGACCACCTCTACGAGCTGGCCATCGGAGGCACAGCCGTCGGGACCGGCCTGAACGCACACCCCGAGTACAGCGAACGCGTCTCGAAGCGCCTCAGCGAGTTGACAGGCTACGCCTTCCGCTCCGCGCCCAACAAATTCGAAGCCCTGGCCGCCCACGACGCCATCGCCTTCGCGTCCGGAGCCCTGCGCACCGTCGCCGGCTCCCTCATGAAGATCGCCAACGACGTGCGCTGGCTGGCCTCCGGACCACGGTGCGGTATCGGCGAGATCGTCATCCCCGAGAACGAGCCCGGCTCCTCGATCATGCCGGGCAAGGTCAACCCGACGCAGTCTGAAGCGCTCACCATGGTGGTCTGCCAAGTCTACGGCAACGACGCCGCGATCGCCTTCGGCGCGAGCCAAGGCAACTTCGAGCTGAACGTCTTCAAGCCGGTCATGATCCACAACCTCCTCTCCTCCATCCGGCTCATCGCCGACGGATGCGACAGCTTCCGCGAGCATTGCGCAGTCGGAATCGAACCCAACCACGAGCGCATCCACCAGCTCCTGCACGGCTCCCTCATGCTGGTCACTGCGCTGAACCGACACATCGGCTACGACAAAGCAGCGGCCATCGCCAAGAAGGCGTACAAGGAGAACACCTCGCTGAAGGCAGCCGCCATCGCCTCGGGTCACGTCACCGCCGAAGACTTCGATCGCTGGGTCCGGCCCGAGGACATGGTCCGACCCAAAGCGTAGGCCGCTCTGGCGCAACGCGTCAGGCGCTTGCGATGAAGAAAGGTGCGCGCGCTTGCGTCTGCATGTAACATGGGCGAATTCGCACGCCCTTCCTGCTGCCGGCGGTCCTCGATGCGCGTCCTTGCTCTCCTCCTTGTCTCGCTCGTCTCCTTCCTCACCCTCGGTGCCGACGCACACGCCAGCGCCACCCCCGCACCACCGCGGGTCGGTGAGGCTGAGGCCCCGCGTCTCGAAGCGGGCGAGAAGCTCGTCTACGCGACCGTCGACAACCTCAACCGGGGGGAAGTCATTGGGGTCGTCGACGCGACCATGGACGAGGTGCTCGCCGTGCTGCGCGACTACGACAACTACCGCCGCTGGTACCCCGACCAGCGCGCCTCAGCGCTCCTGTGGCGGCGAGACAGCAACGCACGCGCCCGCGGCGAGATTCGGATGCCCGTACCCTTCCCGAACCGACACTTCGAGATCGACGTCACACAGGAGTCGCGCACGGTCGATGGGCAGAGGGTCGTTACGGTGCGTTGGCAGTACGTAGAGGACAGCGGCAACTTCCGAGAGATGTACGGGTTCTGGTGGCTGCAGCCCTGGCAGGGGGACACCAGCCGCACGCTCTGTCGCTACGTGCTCTACGCTGATCTGGGTGTGTGGCTGCCAGCCTTCGTCATCCGATGGGCCCAGCGACGCATGCTGCCTGGAATCATCGACGGCATTCGTGCAGAGGTCGTGCTGCGGCGCTCCTAATGCAGGGGGGGCTGGTTCGAGGGGTGGTCACCCGACGCTGCCCCCTACCCGCCCCAACACAGGTGATTGGGGAGATACCCGGCGCGCTGCGCGCGTTGGGGCTCTAGGTGTCCCGGTCCTCCTCACTGAGGAGGCGCGCGCTGGCCTCCTGCAGAGGCGCCCCCGTCAGCCCAGGCCCTTCCCCCTGGGCCAGGCACCACTCCGCGATGCCCAGGGCATGGCCGAGGACGACACGGCGCGCCCCAGGCGGAAGCGCGTGGGCGCGACGCCACAGTGTCTCTTCGTCGGTGCTCGGCGCTGGGGCCGCCGCCGCATCGAGAGGCGGCCAGGCGCGGTAGGGCGTGTGGGGAGGGTCTTGGCCATCCAACACGCCGATGAACGCGCCAGCGAGCTCCTCCGGGTGGAGCCTCAGCGCCTCCGCGATACGGATCACGGTGCTCACCCGAGGCTCGCGTTCCCCACGCTCATAGCGCGAGATGGACTCAGAGTTGTCGAGGCCCATCAGCTCAGCCAGCTTCTGCTGGCTGATGTTCCGCTGCTTGCGCAGCCGCGCTAGCTGCTTGCCGAAGCTCTCTATCCGCTCTTTGGTGGTATCGTCTCTCATCACCACCAATGTGGCGGAGGCTCCCCACGCTGAGAACGCCCTCTCTGGTGGCATCCTTCCCCAAAGAGACCACCATAGAGGAGGTCTCCTCGCCAACCCTACGCGCCTCCCAGGGACCCGCGAGACGTGAAGATCTCTTGGGACTAACCCACGTGTGGCGTCAGGCGGCCAGGCCAGCCCGCGCTTCCCCTCACTGCTCAGGGGTCATCGGCCCGAGCCCCCCGTAGCGCGCACGCATCGCAGGGGTGAGGCGGCGCTGCCCGGTGATCTCACGCAGGACGTCAGCGCCCTCGGTGGCCCGGCGGCTGAAGTCCCCATCGAAGTCGACGAAGTAGAGCCCAAAGCGCGGCCCGTAGCCCTCCGCCCACTCGAAGTTGTCCATCAGCGTCCAGTGCAGATAGCCCCGCACATCCACGCCCTCGTTGATGGCCCGCTGGATCTGCTCCAGGCTGCGCACGATGTGCTCGGCGCGACGCGCTCCGGTGTTGGTCGCCAGCCCGGATTCCGTGACGGTCAGCGGTAGATCGGGCCAGCGCTGACCGAAGTCCACCAGCACGTTGTAGAGGCCTGGCGCATAGAACTCGTAGTGCATCTCCGGAATCCAGTGCGTCGGATCCTCGGGAGGCAAGCAGGCGCCGAAGTCGAAGTCCCCAAAGCAGGGGGTGAGCCGCAGGCGTGGAACGACACCGTTGCGCCCCGTCACGCCCGAACGGAAGTAGTACTGGACGCCCAACCAGTCGAGCTTGCCCTCCCACCCAGGCTGCGCCTCAGACCAGGAAGCGTCCAAGCTCGGGTCGAAAGCGCCACGGCGGAGGGCCTCCGGGAAGAGGTAGTGGTAGACCTGCTTCAAGCGCGCGACCGCCGCGATATCCTCGGGGTCCTCGCTCGGCTGGTTGCGGCGCGCCGGGACCCACTCCCCCACAGAGAGCGTCAACCCGACGGAGGCAGCGACGCCGTCACCGGTCGCGTCGATCTGGTCCGCCTCCTTGATCGCGTCGTACATGGCGACATGCGCCGCCAGGTAGTTGCGAAACACGGACACAAAGCGATCGAAGTCGGTGAGCAGCAGGTTACGCCCAGGAGGGAAGTACCCAATCCCATAGGAGGCCAGCAGATAGTTGACCGGCTCGTTGAGCGTGCACCACTCGTCGACGCGGTCACCGAAGCGCTCTGCCAGGAGGCGCGCGTGCGCAGCCAGGGCCTCGATAATGAGCGGAGCACCGGCGTCACTCCCCCAGCCGCAGAGGTTGTCGTCCGTTGGCTCGGCGCAGGGCCCGCCTTGCCGGAAGTCGTCCACCCAGATGGGATTCGAGAAGTGATGCAGCGTGATCATCGGACGAATGCCCGCCGCGACCAAGGCGTCAACGAAGCGGTCGTAGTGCGCGAGCGCTTCCTCGTCGATCACCCCCCGCTGGGGCTCGACCCGCGCCCACTCCACGCTGAAGCGGTAGGTGTCCAGCCCGAGCTCCCGCAGCAGCTCGACGTCCTCCAAAGCCCGCGTAAAGCCGCGCGAGGCGTCGCCCAGAGGGAAATTGTTGCCGAGACCACCCTGCTCGGGAGGTTGCGTCCAGTACCACCAGTCGACGGTGGTGTTCTGGTCCTCGATCTGTGTCGCAGCGCTCGCTGCGCCAAAGGCGAAGCCTCCGCGGCCCGAGGGCGCCGAGCGCGACGCGATCGGGGCGTAGGCGATCGTCCCGTCCGGAAGCTCCAGGGAGGGGCGGTCTGAGGGAATCGTGATCGGAGGATCACCACCGCCACTCTCACCCGAACAGCCCCACCACGCGATCAACCCGAGCACGATCCCTACACGCGACCACATCTTCATGGAGCCTCCTGGCCACCCGTCCTCGCCGGCAGGCAAGGTCGGCGCCGGAACCCCGCGCCCGCCGCCCGGCCTGCTCGTCACGAAGATGAACCACCTCCGCCCTCTTGACGCAAGAGAGAGCGCGACCGCCGGGGAGCGCGGCCCTCAGGTCGGAGCGTCGTCCCACCCTTGGCCTCGCTCCAAGCGCGCAACGACCTCCGCGCAGAGGTCGCGGCCGGCGAATTGGGACGCCTCCATCATCCCGGTCGGCGAGGTGACGTTCAGCTCGGTCAGCTTGCCACCGATCACGTCGAGGCCCACGAAGCGGAGCCCCTGGGCCCGAAGGAAGGGCCGAAGCTCCTCCACCATCGCCTGCTCGTCAGCGCTGAACGCGGTGGCGCTCGCGCTGCCTCCTGCTGCGAGGTTGCTGCGCAGCTCGCCCGCTTTGGGCTTGCGGAGAAGCCCGCCGAGAATCTCGCCGTCCCAGAGCAGAATGCGCTTGTCGCCCTCGCTGGCCTCAGGGACGAAGCGCTGGACCATGACCGGCGTCGTCCCATAAGCGGTCGACACCTCGATCAAGGAGCCGTAGTTGGGGTCGGCGTGGTCTAGCAGCAGGATGCCGCGCCCGCCCATCCCGTCGAGGGGCTTGAGGACCGCCCGCCCGCCCCACGCTCCCACCCACCTGTCGATGTCCTCCCGCTCCCACGCCACGGCCGTCGCCGGTGTCCACGCAGGGAAGCGCAGGATGACGGCCTTCTCGTTGCAGGACCGCAACCCCGACGGCCAGTTGATGACCCGCGTCCTCGCGGGGTCCACCTGGTCCAGGAGGTAGGTCGCGTAGATGTAGTTCATCGAGAAGGGAGGATCCTTGCGCATCCACACGACGTCGAAGTCCGACAAGGGCACCAGGGCCGGTGGCTCGCTCCGGTGGTGCGCTCCAGCGACGCGCTGCACCTGTACCTCGCGGCAGCGGGCCCACCCCTGCCCACCCTCCGCGCTCAGCTCCTCGATGCGGCACCACGCGAGCCGATGTCCCCGGGCCTGGGCTGCCTCCATGAAGCCGAAGGAGGTGTCCTTCTTGAGCGAGATCGTGTCGATCGGGTCCATGACAAAGAGCATCCGCATCGTCTCACCCTCGGCTTCCCGTGAGCGCGCACCCCGGGTCATCCGACGGCGCCACCCTCACCCACCGGGCAGCTAGGCACGGCCGCTCCGCCTGGGAAGAGGCAGCAGCGTGAGAGCCTAAGCCCACGCAGGGCCGCACCCAGCCTCCGCTACCTGCTAGCCGCAGACCTGTCGCGGAGCGCATCCGAGATCACGGCAAAGCGATCGGCGATGGGATTGAAGGCGTCGACGAGCGCTGGGTCGAAGTGACCGCCGCGCCCCTCCTGGATGATGGCGACGCTGCGCTCGTGCGTGAAGGGCTCCTTGTAGGGCCGACGCGAGCGCAGCGCGTCGTAGACATCTGCGATGGCCATGATCCGCGCCGCGAGTGGAATGGCCTCACCCGAGAGCCCGTCAGGGTAGCCACTCCCGTCCCAGCGCTCGTGGTGCGAGCGGGTGACCTCGATCCCCATGGTGATGAAGCCGTTGCCAGGATACTGCGCGCGGACGCTCTCCAAGGTACGCGCACCGATGAGCGTATGCTCCTTCATCGCCTCGAACTCCGCGGGGCTGAGCTTCCCGGGCTTGAAGAGGATGGCGTCCGAGATGCCCACCTTCCCGATGTCGTGCAGCACGGAGGCGTTATAGAGGTTCTCGATGAAGGCAGGGTCGACGACGTCGGCATAGGGCGACCTAGCTGCCACCGCCTCCGCGAGCACCTTGCAGAAGGTTCGCGTTCTCTCGATGTGCGCGCCTGTTTCGTCGTCCCGGTACTCCGCGATCTTCGACATAGCGACGATCGTCGCGAGCTGCGAGCTGGAGATCTCACGCACCTTGGCGTCCACCAGCTCCGCTAAGGTGTCGTTGCGCGCCTTTAAGGCCACGTGCATCTCCCGCAGCCGAAGCTGCGTGCGCACCCGGGCGAGCACCTCCGCCTCGTGGAAGGGCTTGGTCAGGTAGTCGACCCCACCCGACTCGAAGGCGCGCACCTTGCTCGCCGTGTCGTGGAGCGCGCTGATGAAGAGGACCGGCACGTCGCGCAGCGTTGGATCGGCCTGCAGGCGTTGACAGAAGGTGTAGCCGTCCATGTCCGGCATCATCACGTCCAGGAGGATGAGGTCCGGCACGCGTCGGAGCGCCGCGCGCAACGCGAGCTCCGCGCTCGGAAAGAGCAGCGGACGGTAGCCCGCCTGCGTGAGCATCACCTCCAGCAAGTGGAGGTTGGCTGGCGTGTCGTCCACCACCATGATGGTCCCGCTCGCACCCTTGTCATCCTCTTCCATGGCCCTCTCCTTGTGTGGCTCCCAGGACGCGCTCAAGCTGTACGTAGTCGTAGGCATCCACCAACCCGAGGAGCCGCGCGCGCGCGCCCTCCTCCATGCCCTCCATCGCGTGTAGCGCTGCTCGCAACCCGGCAGCGTCGCCCTCGTGGGCCAGCGCGACCAGCCGCGCGCGCTCGTCCGAAGGCAGCGCTGCCGTCAACCGGGCGCTGCCCCGCTCTGAACCTGCAGCCCGAGGGGGTTGCTCGGCACCCCCGAACACCAGCTCCATGTCCGTCCACGCCGCCACCGCCGTCAGCAGCTCGTCAGGTCGGAAGGGCTTGCGCAGGTGGGCGTCCAGCCCGGCGCGCTCCATCCGGAGCCTGTCCTCCGCGAACGCGCTCGCCGTCAGCGCCACCACGGGCACGCCCGCCCCTCCAGGCAGCGCCTTGATGCGACGCGTCGCCTCGTAGCCATCCATGACCGGCATCCGGAGGTCCATCAGCACCAACTCGGGCAGCCGCTCCTCGCAACGCGCCAACGCCTCCGCCCCATCCGACGCCTCCTCCAGCACCACACCCTGCGGCTCCAGGATGGCCCTCACGAGGTAGCGGTTGTCGGCATGATCGTCTGCGACCAGAACACGCAAGGCCACGCCCGAGGCGCGTCTCAGCCCGCTGACCCGCGTCGGGGCTGCCGGTGCTGCCGGCGCCGCAGCGGCTACCTCAATCGGGACCTCCACCCGGAAGCAGCTCCCCTCCCCCGGGACGCTGCGCACCCGCAGTGACCCGCCCATCGCCTCGACCAGGCGACGCGCGATCGGCAGCCCCAGCCCCGTTCCTCCCGCTCTCCGCCCCTCCGCCGTCTGGTGGAACACCCCGAAGATCGCCTCCTGATCGGCCGGGGCGATCCCACATCCACTGTCTTCCACCTCGAAGGTCAACCAGAGCGAAGCGGACGCCGCGTCTCCCCGCTCGTGGCGTACCTTCACGCGCAGCGACACGCCGCCCTGCTCCGTGAACTTGAGGGCGTTGCTCAAGAGGTTGGACAGCACCTGCCGAATCTTGGCTTGATCGCAACGCACCAGGGGAGGCAGGTCCTCCCCGACCTCCACCACGAAGCGCAAGCCCTTCGCCTCCGCGCGCGAGCGCACCCAGGCCCCAACATCCTCCAGCAGATCTCCCAACGCGAAGTCGACCGGCTCCACCTGAACGCGGCCAGCCTCCACCCGCGAGAGGTCCAGGAGATCCCCTATCAGCTCCAGCAAGTGTTCCCCGCTCCGTAGCACGGTCTGCACGGCACTAGCGCACTCGGCGGGCAGCGCTGGATGGTTGGCGATCACGTAGGAGAAGCCGAGAATCGCGTTCAGGGGCGTCCGGATCTCATGGCTCATGTTGGCGACAAAAAGGCTCTTTGCCTGGTTCGCTTCCTCCGCCGCCTCGCGCGCAACCCGTTCCTCGTCTGCGCGACGCCGCTGGGTGACGTCCTCCACCACGACGAGCGCCCGCCCGGCCTCGCCAGCCATCGACAGCGGTGTCGCGCTCACCAACAGGTGGCGGGACACGCCGCCCAACTCCACCACGCACTCGTCGGCCGCGTCAACACCCTCCCCGAAGGCCGCCCGCAAGACCGCTCCGCACCCGCGCAGACCCAGCGCGACCACAGCCACACTGCTCCCTGCCACCGCCCCGCCGCTCGCTCCTCGCAGCGCTGGAAAGTACTCCTTGGCTCGAGCGTTGTACGTGACGATGTGCAGCGCATCGTCCACGAGCAGGACGGCTACGGGCAGGTGGTCCAGGAGCACGCGCTGCACCGCCTCGCGCTGTGCCAGGGAACGCGTTAGCGCTGCCGCCTTGGTCTCTGCGCGGACCAGCGTCTGCGCCTCCGCGCGGAGCCAGAGCAGGACCAGGAGCGCCAAGGACCAGGAGCTCACAAGAATCAGCCATGCCCCCCACGTCCGATGCTGGGCCTCGAGCGTGGGCGTCGAACGAAAGGTGAGCGTCCATGGCACCCCGTAGTAGACGCGCTCTCGCGAGGTCTCGTAGCGCGCATCGATCCCAGCCGCGTCTGGACCACCCAAGGCGGGCATCGTCGATGCCGCCACGCTCGACGACCCCACCCCAAGCGCCGCAACCCCAAAGCTCACCGGATGGGGCGCAGGCCCCGCCACCATCTCGAGGAACACCGGAAGCGCAAACACCCCAACGACGTAGCCCTTCAGGTCCGCACGCCGCGCTGACTCCGTCTCAGGGGCCAGGCCTGTCGCATACAAGGGCTGGTACATCACGAAACCACCGACCGCCTGGCGAATACCGCCCAGCGAAAGATCCACCAAGGAGGTCATCTCCACGTCCCCCCGGACCTGGGCACGCTCCATCGCGTCCCGTCTCAGCCCCTCCGTGGCACCATCCCACCCCAACGCCTGGCGATTCCACGCGCTCATCGGCTCCACGAAGACCACGGGGAAGCGCTCCGCCGCGTTCGACGCTGGCCACACACGGTAGTCCTCCAGCCCCTCCGCTCGAAGCACCTCCTCGTGCGCGCTGAGCGCCGCCGCGGGAACCCGGCGCACGACCCCGAGGGCCTGCATCGCCGGATAGCGTCCATTCCTCGCCTGAAAGGCGTGAAACACCCGCCACTCGTCCCGCGTCACCTCCTCGGACGCTGCGTAGAGCGCAGCGCCCCCGCGCAGAACCATCGCGTAGTCCCCCAGCCGGTCCTCCAGGCGCCGCAACACCTCGTCGACGTGCTGCTCAAACACGACCTCGCCGCGGCCACGCTCCATCGCCTGCCATGCCAGCGCACCCACCACACCGCCCGCCACGAAGAACGCAGCCAGCGCGTAGGGGAGGACCTGACGTAACCCCTTCGGGCGTTGCTTCACCTCCGCCTCCTCGGCGTCCTCGTGCCGCTACGCGCAGACGCCACGCCCAGCGCGCCACCCACGGCAGCACATCAGACCACGCTACCACGGTATAGGTGTATACCCAAGGGGATCGTCGTTCAGCAGCGCAGACGGTCGACGCAGCCCCCGCCGCTACGCCCTGTGGCGTCGCGACGCACGTACGCAGCATCTCCTGCCTCGCCGGAGCGGCCCAGGAACTGAGGCCGGGGACCGCACCCCGCCGCGCCCTACCCCTCGTCTGGGATCCACGCACCGACGTCGGTCAGGCGCCGCGCGTGCTCGCGGGTCAGCACGAACGGCCTCCCGTCGTCGCGGCGTGCCCAGCGCCCACCGCGCAGGCTGTAGCGCGACGCGGCGTCGCCGCCGAGCACGATGCGGCCTTCGCTCCCATCAGCGGCCTGCCACCGGAGCTCCTGCGTCTGACCGTCGAAGGCATCCCCGGCGACCAAGAGCTCGTCCTCCCAGCGCGACGCCCTCAGGTTGGTCAGCGTCTCCAAGAAGGCCTCCAGAGCTGCCCCGCTGACGGCCTCGCCCGCGCCGACGACCCGCCCGCGAAACACGCGCCACGATCCCTCAGCGTCACGCGCCAGCGTCACGTCACGGCCTGCGTCAGCCCCGGGCAACACCACGCGCTGCAGGCTCGCCTCCTCGACCCGCAGGACCTGGCGCCCGAGCAGATCGCCGAGTCCTTGGTCGAACCAGGCGGCCTGGTGCTCGGTGACGAGGGGGTAGAGGCCCACGGTGATTCCCTCCACCGCCAGCGGGAAGCTGACGGCGCCGACGCCGATGTCCTCGGCGTCTCGTGTGCCGCCCAAGGTCGCCTGCAGGGTCTGACCACCCGCCCTTAGGGTGACGCGTGGCGACTCCGGGTGAAGGCCGACCTCCTCAGGCGTCTTGTCTTCCAGGAAGCCCTGTACACGCAGGTTGCTGAGGTCACGCAAGAGGGCACGGATGTGGCCGCCGTCCGCTTCTAGCGTCTCCCCACCCTCGGTGACCACCTGCCAGGTCCCCTCCGCAGGCCGCAGCGTCAGCACGCGCTCCCCCCGGCTGAAGCGCAGCTCCGCCACGTCCTCGGCGGCGAGCTCCCAGAGGCGGCGCTCGCGGAGGTCAGCGGGCGCAAGCTCCAGGGCGCTGCGCAGGTTGCCGCCGACCCGGTAGGCGGTGTCGCTCCCCTCAGGCCGCACCCACGTCAGCGCGCGGCGCGTGCGCTCCACCTCCACACGCTGGCCTACCCAGAGGTCGATCTGCTCGCCCCCCTGCCCTCGAAACACCACACGGATCGGCGACACCTCGCCTCCCTCGACGACGCCAAGCGCTGCCCCGTGAGCGCCGGCATCGCGGGTCAGATCGCTCACCAAGGGGGTCTGCACCAGGGCGAGGATGTCCTCCATGTGCATGGTGCTCGCCCGATAAGGCGCCGGCTCCTCGATCCACCACACCCCATCGCGCTGGCGCAGCACCACCCGGCCCTCGCCCTGATCGATCCACACCTCTGCCGGCGCCTCCATGACCAGCTCCGGCAGGGTGGGCGCATCCCACCCACGCGGCGCGCGCTCCTGGAGCCACCACCAGAGCCCGCCCAACCCTGCGGCGAGCGCCGCAAGCACAACGACAGCCTTTCGCATGGCCTCACCCCTCCTTCAGCAAAGCAAAACGCTGCTGCAAGATGTGCTTCCTGCGCGTGCGCGCCCACCACACCCCGAGCCCGATCAGGAGAAAGACAAGGGGCACACCCAACACGTTGGCGGCCTGCAGCCGCATCGCGCTCTCACGCTGCAGCAGCTCGGGATCAAGAAACACCGGCAGGCCCCGGCCGCGAATCGCGATCAGCCCTGGGTCCGCAGCGAGCCAATCCGCCGCGTTGCGCAGGAAGAGCAGCGAGGACAGGTTGTACTGCTGCACGGTCTGCGCGATCTGGGGGGGCATCGACCCCATGAGGCGAGGGTCACGCAGCGGATCGCGCGGGTTGAAGAGGCTCGTGATGAACTCTCCGTTGGAGGCGACCAACAGACGCCCGCTTGTGGTCAGCGCGCCCGGATCCGCCCACGAGGGCAGCGTCCCCTCCAGCGTCGCGATGACCGGGAACGAGCCCTGCGTCTCGTTGGGCGTCGGGGTCGAGGCCTCCTCCAGGGAGAGAGGGCGCCCCTGAGGACGGCGCACGCTCGTCGGGTTGGTAGACGCAACCTCGACCACACGCAGCAGGTCGGCCGCCTCGCGCTCACGGGCCGCGCCGGTCACCGCCAGACTGGACACCGGGAGAGGCTGGGTCCGATCCATCGGCTGGAAGGCCAAGAGCGGCAGGTTCGGGACCAGGATGGACGCTGGGTCCAGCCGCGTGATGACGGGCAGGCGTGGATCCATGAGGGGTACCGGCGCGCTGATGGGCTGGTCCCCGTAGTAGCCGATGGTGCGATCCTGGACGGAGATCTGACCCGCCTCACGGTCCAGGAGGATGTCGTTCTGGAGGAGGACGCCGTAGGCTTCGAGGAGGGGCTCAAGGCCCGTCTCGTTGGGCTCGGGGGAGGGTGGGAACATGCCGCGCGGGGCGATCTCCGGCGGGGCGTCCGCCATGCGCCAGCGCGAGGTGAACACGGCGAGCCCGCGGCCGGCCTGCACATGCTCGTCCACCGCGCGCAGCGCCTCGTCGGACAGACGACGCGTCGGGCCGAGGAACACGAGGGCGTCAAGCTCATCAAGAGCGTCCTCGCCAGCGTCCACCAGGCGGATGCGGAAGAGGCCCTCGAAGAGCTGGTCCTCAAGCTGCGTGCGCAGAAGCGACTTGATCTCATCGCGCCCCCCAGAGCGTGGATCCTGCGCGGCCTGGTCGATCAGCTCGCCGAAGAAGGAGCCGTCGTTGACCACGAAGCCCAAGGTGGGCGCCTCGCCATCGCGGGTCAGGTCCCGCAAACGGCGCGCGATCTCATACTCCAGGTTCATGCCCGGGAAGAGCTGCTCGATGATGGCGACCTCGTCGTCCGCTGCAGACTCCAACACGAGCGCCATGCCCATGTAGACCTCACGGAAACTCAACGCGTCTCGGCTCTGCTCGCCGATCGTGAAGGGCAGTATCCCAAAGTTCATCGCCCGCTCGGCGTCCGCCTCGTCGAGCGCAGGGTCCACGATCGTGAAGGTCAACCGACCGCCGGCGGAGGCACGCATGTCCTGCAGTAGGTCCGAGACCTCGCGCTCCACCAAGTGGTAGGGGGCCGGCAGCTCACCAGAGAGAAACACGATCACGCGCAGCGGCTGCTCGAGGCCAGCGAGCAGCTCCTGTGTATAGGGGGCAATGGAGTGGCGCCGGTCTGCCGTCAAGTCGACGCGCACCGTCACCAGGGAGACCACCAGGTTCAGCAGGGCCACCACCGCGACAAGCACGCCGATCAGGGTCACCCAGGAGGCGCCCACACGGAGGCGACGCCAGTGTTCTTGTTTGCTCATTCCATCCTCCAGCGTAGACCAGGCACAGCGCTCACCAGCGGCGGCGCGAGAGAGCAGCCGTTGCTCCGGCCAATGCGATGATGATCCAAGACAGGTAGTAGACGACATCCCGCAGATCGATGACCCCGCGGCTGATGCTCTGGAAGTGGCCGCTCGTCGACAACCAGCGGAGCAAGCTGCTCGCCGTGCCCCCGCCCGCGTGGGCCGCGAGCTCGCCCAGGATGTTCAGCACAAAACACACGAAGAAGGTGACCAGGATGGCGACGATCTGATCGCGGGTCAGGCTGCTGACGAAAACACCGATCGCCGTGTAGGCCCCGCCGAGGAGGAGCAGACCGAGGTAACCGCCCAGCACCGGGCCCCAGTCGAGGTCACCGAGGCCTGCCAAGGTGAAGGCGTAAGGGAGCGTCGCGCCAAGCACGGCGGTGAGCATCAGCATCGCGCCGAGGAACTTGCCGAGCACGACGTGGGCGTCTTGCAAGGGCAGGGTCATGAGCAGCTCGAGCGTGCGCGCTCGGTTCTCCTCCGCGAAGAGCCCCATGGTGAGCGCCGGCACGAAGAAGGCCAACAGCAGCGGGCCGCGCTGGAAGAAGCTGCGCATGGACAGCTCCGCGGCGGAGCTGCCCAGGAGCTCGATCCAGAAGAGCCCGCCTGCGATGAAGAGAAAGAGCGCGATGACGATGTAGGCCGTCACGCTCGTGAAGAAGCGCGTCGCTTCACGCGCGGCGATGGTCCAAACCGCCTTCATGGCACCTCCTGCTCGTCTCGCGCCACCTCCGCGGCAGGCGTGGGGGCGGGACCGCTCCGCGCCTGCTCGTCTCGCGCCACCTCCGCGGCCGGCGTGGGGGCGGGGCCACCTGTCAGGGCGAGGAAGATGTCCTCCAGCTTGCGTGCGCCGGGGACCCGCTCGTAGAGTTCCGCGACCCGACCGTCGGCGACCAGCCGGCCGCGATCGATGATCAGCACGCGGTCACAGAGGGCCTCGATCTCCTGGAGGATGTGCGTCGAGAGCAGCACCGTGCGCTCCCTGCCGATGGAACGGATCAGCTCACGGATCTCGATAATCTGGTGAGGATCGAGGCCGTTCATCGGCTCGTCGAGGATCAGCACCTCAGGGCGATGAACCAACGCTTGGGCGAGCCCGACGCGCTGGCGGTAGCCCTTGGACAGCTCCTCGATCACGCGACCGGCCACAGGGCCCAAGGCGCAGGCGCGGATGGCCTCTTCGACCCGCGCGGGCAAGTCGCGGGCGGGCACGCCGCGCAGCTTCGCCATGTAGCTGAGGTAGTCCCAGACGATCATGTCCTCGTAGAGGGGGACGCTCTCGGGCAGGTAGCCGATGCGCTGACGCACCGCCAAGGGCGCCGCGACCACGGAGAGGCCGCAGACCTCGACCTCGCCTGCGCTCGCCGCCTGGTAGCAGGTGAGAATCTTCATGGTCGTCGACTTCCCAGCGCCGTTGGGGCCGAGAAAGCCGACGATCTCGCCCTTGTGCACGCTGAAGGTGATGCCGTGCAGGGCCTGGACTTCGCCGTAGCGCTTCTCCAGCCCCCGGACGGCGACCGTAGACACGGGTGACACTGTTGACACGATGCAGCCTCCGTCGAGTTTCCTGCGACGGTTCTGCCAGCGATGCCCTGTCACTCGTTTCTGGACGCGCCAACAGAACCCGAGATGCGCAGCGCCCCTTCCAACCGGGGTGAGGCGCAACCCTATTCCCCATCGACCCGGACGCAAGAGCGCCTCCTCGGCTTTTTTCTGGGTGGACGGCGGGGCTGGGTTCCCTACCCAGGACCCGCGGTCGCCCGCACCGCGCCATGCGACAAGCGGCCGTCACGCGCCACTGGCGGTCAGGCGCGCGTTTGCTACGGGCCGACCGGCACCCAGGGGCTGGGTGGGCCGCAGGCGGTCAGCAGCGCGGCAGGCTAGGCCTGCTCGGTGAGCGCGACGTGACGCGCGCCAGCGGGCAGGCGGGACCCAGCAACGCGCCGCAGCCTACATGCGGTCCGGGGGAGCGGCAAGGGTGACCCGATCGCACAGCCGCCGTTGAAAGCGCCCAGCGCTTCGGATACCCTAGGGGGGTTGCCCACGGCCGTGGGCCTGCTCCTCTTCATCGCGGTGCTACCGATGAGCCAGTCGGTTTGGGAATTCATCCATGGTTTTGCGGGCGTCGACAAACCCGATCTGGTGACCTTCTACGACCACTACGACGAGGTGCTCTACCGGGACGTTCACCTTAAGGTGATCGGCCAACACGGCTGGCAGCTCGTGTCCGTCTTCCGCTCGGAGCAGCCCGGCAAGGAGAGCCGCTACGAGTACTTCTTCCAGCGCAACCGAAACGAAGGCTTCTCGGAGGGGCTCGGGAGGAATCGGGGCGAGTAGGTGGCTGGAGGTCCTGCTGTCTATCGTCCTTGCTCCTGCAGCAACGCGGTGACCGCGTCGGTCAGTGTGGCCAGGTCGG
>ERZ869909.1139-NODE-1139-length-22918-cov-262.776892_pt1 | contig 22918 bp, 20 predicted proteins | sample MGYA00520892_ERZ869909 | MGnify/ENA primary metagenome ERZ869909 (study PRJEB32215, sample SAMEA104723947) | bioreactor metagenome | biome: bioreactor; feature: anaerobic bioreactor; material: water | place: China | collected 2015-03-12 ... | reverse complement strand
CCGCGCATCGACGACGAGTCGGTGCTGGCCGCCGACCCCGAGGCGATCCTGGCCGGCGGCATGGGCGAGGAGAACCGTGGCTGGCTGACCCATTGGCAGCAGTATCCGAGCCTGACCGCCGTCGAACGTGACAATCTCTACTTCGTGCCGCCATCGCTGATCCAGCGCCCCACGCCGCGGCTGCTCGAGGGCAGCCGCCTGTTCTGCGAGCAGCTCGACCGTGCCCGTGCCAAGCGCTGAGGCCGGCATGCCCACGCCCCGGCACTTACTGTGGCCGCCGCTGGCCGTGCTCGCGCTGCTGGGGCTGGCGGCGCTGCTGCTGTCGGTCACCCTGGGCAGCGCCGCGCTGTCGCTCGCCGATGTATGGGCGGTGGCGCGCGGCGAGGGCAGCCCCCTGGCGCGCACGCTGATCCTCGACCTGCGCATCCCGCGTTCTCTCTCGGCCTTTGCCGTGGGCGGCCTGCTTGCCGTGGCCGGTGCTCTGATGCAGGTGCTGTTGCGCAATCCCCTGGCCGACCCCTACGTGCTGGGCCTCTCCGGCGGGGCCTCGGTGGGGGCGCTGGCGGCGATGCTGGCGGGGCTGGGCGGGGCGGTGATCACCGGCTCCGCCTTCGCCGGGGCCTTTCTCTCCACGCTGCTGGTGTTCGGCCTGGCCCACGGCACCGGTAGCTGGACCCCGTCGCGGCTGCTGCTCACCGGCGTGGTAGTGGCCGCCGGCTGGGGTGCAGTGATCACCCTGATGCTGGCGATAAGCCCCGCCGAGCGCCTGCCTGGCATGCTCTACTGGCTGATGGGCGATCTCTCCTACTCACGCTCCCCGTGGCCGCCGCTGGCGCTGCTGCTGGTCATCTGCCTGCTGCTGATGCCGCTGGGGCGCAGCCTCAACGTCATGGCGCGCGGCCCGCTGCAGGCGGCGGCGCTGGGGGTCAACGTGCGCCCGCTGGAGTGGACGATCTACGTCGTCGCCAGCGTGCTCACCGCCACGGCGGTGACCACTGCCGGCAGCATCGGCTTCGTCGGCCTGGTGGTGCCGCATATGCTGCGTCTGGTGCTGGGCAACGATCAGCGCCTGATTCTGCCGGCCTGCGCCCTGGCTGGCGGCACCCTGCTGGTGCTGGCCGATACCCTGGCGCGTACCATGATCGCCCCGGAGCAGCTGCCGGTGGGGGTGATCACCGCGCTGCTCGGCGTACCCACTTTCCTCTATCTGCTGTACCGGAGCCGCTGATGAACCGCCTCGATATCCGCGAGCTGGTCATCGACGTGCCGGGGCGGCGCGACGGCCGGGCGCTCACGCTCAGCGTCGAGCCGGGGCAGGTGTGGGGGGTGCTCGGCCCCAACGGCGCCGGCAAGACCACCCTGCTGCACACCCTGGCGGGACTGCGCGGGCCGCGGGCAGGGCAGGTGCTGATCGACGGCCGCCCGCTGGCGGCGCTGGGCCGGCGACAGGTGGCGCGTAAGCTGGGGCTGGTGTTCCAGGATCGCCACGACGGCTTTCCCGCCACGGTGCGCGAGACCGCACTGATCGGTCGGCATCCGTGGCTCTCGGCGTGGCAGATGGAGGGTGGCGAGGACCTGCGCCTGGCCGAGGCAGCGCTCGAACGCCTCGACGTCGATCATCTGGCCGAGCGTCTGGTCAGTACGCTCTCGGGCGGCGAACGCCAGCGCCTGGCGATTGCCACGGTGCTGACCCAGGCGCCGCAGATCTGGCTCGCCGACGAGCCCACCAACCATCTCGATCTGCATCACCAGAGCGCAGTGATGGCGCTGCTCGCCGAGCAGGCCGCCGAGGGCCGCGCGGTGATGATGTGCCTGCACGATCTCAACCTGGCGGCACGCTGGTGCGACCACCTGCTGCTGCTCTATCCCGACGGCGAGGCGTGCTGGGGGCCGGCCAGAGACATGCTGGTGCCCGCCGCCCTGGAGCGACTCTACGGCCAGCGTCTGGCCACCGCCGAGATCGACGGCGCCCCGGTGTTCGTGCCCGTTAAATGAGGAACGTTGACGGAGCCAGCATCGGGCTTCTCAGTCGGGCTCATCAGTCGGGCTTTTCATAGTGCGCAGCGAAAGCGCATGATCCGGCTTCGATCGACGGGGTCTTCGAGGATGTCGGCCTGCACGCCGAAGGTGCGGCGCAGCCTGGCGGCGGTCAGCACCTGCTCGGGCGTGCCGAGGTCGACCAGCCGGCCGGCTTCCATCACGCCGATACGGTCGCAGTCCATGGCCTGGTTGAGGTCGTGCAGGGCGATGACCACCGTCACCGGCAGCTGCTTGACCAGCCGCAGGATCGAGAGTTGGTGGCGGATGTCGAGGTGGTTGGTGGGCTCGTCGAGCAGCAGAATGCGCGGCTGCTGAGCCAGGGCGCGCGCAATGTGCACGCGCTGGCGTTCGCCGCCGGAGAGGGTGTGCCAGAGGCGCTCCGCCAGGGGCAGCATGCCGACGTCTTCGAGGGCGCGGTGGACGATGGCGTCATCCTGCTCGGTCCAGGGTTGTAGCGGCGAGAGGAAGGGGGTGCGGCCCAGCTCCACCACCTCCCTAGCGCCGATGCGCTCGTGGGTCTCCGCCTGCTGCTCGACGAAAGCGATGCTACGGGCGATATCGCGCTGTGGCATTGCCTGCATCGGTCGGTCGTCCAGCAGCACACGCCCACGCTTCGGTCGTTGCAATCCGGCCAGTACGCGCAGCAGCGTGGTCTTGCCCGAGCCGTTCGGGCCGATCAGGCCGAAGGTCTCGCCGGGCGCAATGCCGAGGCTGACGTCATCCAGCAGCTTGTGCCCGTGGATTGCCCAGCCGACGCTTTCCGCGGTCAGTTTCATCGTCTTCTCGTCCCACGAATCAGAATGACGGCGAAAGCCGGCGCCCCGACCAGGGCCGTGACCACGCCGATCGGCAGCACCTGCCCCGGCACGATGACGCGCGAGATGATGTCGGCGCCGATCAGGAACACGGCACCGGCCAACGCCGAGGCCGGTATCAGCCGGGTGTGGCGATTGCCCACCAGAAAGCGCATGGCATGAGGAATCACCAGCCCCACGAAGCCGATGGCGCCGACCATCGACACCATCGTTGCCGTCACCAGCGCCATGACGGCGATCAGGATCGCCCGCACGCGGCGCACGGCGATGCCCATCGAGGCGGCGCTGTCGGCACCGAAGGTGAAGGCGTCCAGGGCGCGCCGATACCATAGGCACACCAGCAGGCCGCCCAGGGCGGCGGGCAGGCCCAGAGTGACGTCGTCCCAGCGCACCCCGGAGAGGTTGCCCATCAGCCAGAACATGATGCCCCGGGCCTGTTCGGCATTCGCCGACTTGGCAATGATGAAGGCGGTAAGGGCATTGAACAGCTGCGACCCGGCGATACCGGCCAGAATGATGGCACCTGCGGCCTGGGCGCTGCGCCCACCCCCGGTGCCGCTGCCGGCGGCACGGGCGAGCAGTACCACCAGGGAGAACGCCAGCCCCGCACCGGCAAAGGCGCCGAGCGAGAGCGTCACGGCGCCGGCACCGAGTCCGGCGATGGTGACCGCCACGGCGCCGGTCGAGGCGCCGGCGGAAATTCCCATCAGGAAAGGGTCGGCCAGCGGGTTGCGCAGCAGGGCTTGCAGGACGACGCCGGACAAGGCCAGCCCGGCACCGCAACAGGCGGCGAGGATGGCGCGGCTGAGCCGGTAATTCCAGATGATGCCGGCGTCGATTCGGTCGACGGCATGGTCCGCTCCCCACAGCCGGTTCGCCAATACCTTGAGAATGGTCTCCAGCGGTATCGCCGTTTCGCCGATCGCGGTGCCGGCCATCACGGCCAGGAACAGCGTCGCTGGCGCGAGCCAGACCCAGCGCCATCGGAAAACCATTGGTAACTGCACTGCTGCGGCCAGTTTCATCGTTCGAAGGAGAGTGTCGTCAAGGCATCGGCCAGCGATTCCAGGCCGAAGATCGTGCGCATGGTGGCACTCATTGCATGAGCATCCATCTCGATGATGTTGCCGTTCTTCACCGCCGTCATCTCCCGGGTCACCGGATCGCTATGCAGGAAATTCAGCTTTTCTTCGATATCGTCAGCGGGAAAGCGTCGGCGATCCATGCGCGCTATCACGATCAGGTCAGGGTCGGAGCGGGCAATGGATTCCCAACCGACGATAGGCCATTCTTCATCGGATTGAATGACGTTCTGAATGCCGAGTTTCTCCATCATGTAACCGGGGGAGCCAAGCCGACCTGCCACGTAAGGATCCACCGAGCTATCGGGAGAAGAGAACCAGAATACTGCCGAAAGGTCCTGAGGAAGCTCCAGGCTTTCGGCCTTGGCAATGGCGTCGGCTTCACGCGCCTCGAGTTCGGTCACCAGGGCTCTGCCGGCCTCCTGTACGTCGAAGATGGCGGCCAGTTCGGTGATGCCTTTGTAGACATGCGCGGGGGAGAAGGCAGCGGTACGGGTGCCGTCGCCGCCGGTGCTGTTGTCCTTGGTGTCGCAGTCGGCGGGCATCACATAAGTGGCGATACCCAACTCGTGGAACTGTTCGCGACTCGCCACGCTGCCGGTGGGCCCCACATGCCACTCGTACTGGGCCGCGACGAGCTGCGGTCGACGATTCACCACGGCTTCGAAGCTCGGGTCATTGTCGGCCAGCCGTTCGATGCCGGCGTTGACCTCGCTGAACTCAGGCAGCACGGGATTGAACCAGACCGAGGTGCCGAGCACCCGATCGGAAAGGCCCAGGGAATAGAGAATCTCGGTGGCGGACTGCCCAACGGTAACGACGCCTTCAGGAGCGGAAGAGAAGCTGATTTCCGTACCGCAATTGGTAAGGGTCAATGGATATTCCGTATCGCTTGCCATGGAGAATGAGACGGGAATTAGCGACAATGGAAGCAGGAAATGGCGAGCGATTTTCATTGGTCGGTTTCCGGAGTCTGGGAGAATTCTTCGGATGATTTGGCGTGAAACCCGGCATTGCTGCCATCTCTGTCCTCGCGCCGGCCGTGGATTCACTGCCATTGGCCTGAGATGCCGTGTGCGAATGGCGAGGATCATGATTCAAACCTGCGGTAAAATACAACCCCAAAATTTCCTTCGAGGTTGAGGTTTCCGTAGCGTCTTGGCGCTGCACGGGGAAGCTTTTTCCTACCTGTGAAATCTAGAGTTTTCAGTCGATTGCGAGAGAGCTTGCTGTGCAATCGGCCACCGCAGGCACTGAGGTCAGGCCAGGGCACGCTACGCATTGCGCTGGTTGCGGCAGTTCCTTTACGATGGTCCGACTGAAATGGGTGCCCCTGTGTCTAGGGGATAATCGGGAAGTATGGTGAGGCCGTAGGCCAATTCCATCGCTGCCCCCGCAACGGTAATGAGTGAGTCGCCTGCAGGAACCACTGGCATAGCGCTGGGAAGGTGCAGGCTTCGACGTCGTTCTGGCGTCCTCCTCGAGCCCGGAGACCGGCCCATCAATCCATCATCATCCCGTAACGGTGCGGTGGGCACCGAGGAGATGCCGTGTCTGCGTTCGCTCTATCCGCCCCTCCCGCGGGGTTGTCGCCGTTTACGACCGATGCCTTGTCGGCCGTGTGCCGCTGCGTGTCCAGCCGGTGCATGGCGAGGCTCCCGTGAGCGAGTTTCCCTTCGCCGCCGTGGTCGGCCTGGCAGAGCTCAAGACCGCGCTGCTGCTCAACGCCATCCACCCCCGGCTCGGCGGGGTGCTGATCAGCGGGCCGCGTGGCAGTGCGAAATCCACCCTGGCCCGAGCCCTGGCGGCGATCCTGCCTGACGATGGCGAAGGGCGTCGGCCGCCCTTCGTCACCCTGCCCCTGGGGGCTAGCGAGGAGCGCCTGACCGGCAGCCTGGACCTGCAGCGGGTACTCGCCGAACGCGAGGCGGCCTTCCAGCCGGGACTGCTGGCCAAGGCGCACGGCGGCGTGCTCTACGTCGACGAAGTCAACCTGCTGCCGGACTCGCTGGTGGACCTGCTGCTCGACGTGGCCGCCAGTGGTACCAACGTCGTCGAGCGCGACGGCGTCAGCCATTCCCATCCCGCGCGTTTCCGCCTGATCGGCACCATGAACCCGGACGAGGGCGAGCTGCGCCCGCAGCTGCTCGACCGTTTCGGCCTCTGCCTCGAGCAGCACGCCTCGGTCAGCGTGGAAGAGCGCATCGCCATCGTGCAGCAACGCGAAGCCTTCGACCGCGACCCCCAGGGCTATGTGGCACGTCACGCCGAGGCCCAGGCAGCGCTGACCCAGCGTATCCGGCGTGCCCAGTCGGCGCTGCCGGAGATCGTCAGCGAGGCGTGGGTTTACGAGCACATCGCGCTGGGTTGTCAGGCGGCCGGCGTCGAAGGGCTGCGTGCGGACGTAACCTGGCATCGTGCGGCCCAGGCCCACGCCGCCTGGCGCGGCGCCGCTGCCGTGGCCAGGGAGGATCTGGAGGTCGTCGGGCCCTGGGTGCTGGCGCATCGGCGGACTTCGCCGCCTGCCCAGGAGCCGGGCAGGCACTCGGGCCATAATCCGCCACCGCCGCCGCCAAGCTCCGGTACGCCAAGCTCCGGTACACCACCTGCGTCGAGCGGGCCGGCAGGTTCCGGTGGCGGCACGTCAGGCTCGAGCGGCCAGGGGCAGTGGGGCGCCATGCCGCCGGTAGCGCAGAAAAGCGTCAGCGAGCCGGCCCCGAGCCTGTCGGACAGTGTCGCCCATGAGCGTGGACTGGATGGCGTCATGGCTCCCCCGATGCCAGCGGTCAGGCGTCGGGGCCATCAGCGTTGCACTTACCAGGCATCGCCCCGGCCGGACTGGTTCGCCACCCTGATTGCCAATCGCGGCCGTTGGCCCTGGCGCCGGCTGCAGTATCGCCAGGCGCGAATCGTTCCGCCGACGGTTCATCTGGTGCTGCTGGATACCTCCGCCTCGACCCTGGGGCGGCAACTGCTGGGGCGGGCCAAGGGGCTGGTCGAGCAACTGGCCCGGCAGGCCTATGCCGCCCGCGAGCAAATGGCCGTGCTCGGCTTCGGCAATGACGGTGTCACACCGATCCTGCTGCGCCGCCGTGCGCCCAAGGCGCTGCGTGAGCGGCTCGACAATGCTGACGGCGGTGGCGGTACGCCGCTGCGCCAGGTCGTGTTGCAGGCGGCGCGGTTGATTCGCCAGTGGCAGCGGCAGGAGGCCGACCTGCGAATACGCACCTACCTGATCACCGACGGCCGCACCCGGCAATCTCTGGCCGGCCTGCCGGCGCTGGGCGATTGCCTGGTCGTCGATACCGAGCAGGCCGCCGTCAGGCGGGGGCGGGGCGAGACCATCGCCGAGCAGCTCGGCGCCCGCTATTGTCGCCTGCCGCTGCCGGCGGGCCGTTCACGGCCAGGAGGCCAGGCGTGATGCAGGAACCTGTCGAGCGGCCGAGTGCTGCCTGTCCTGCGCTGTTCATCGCCGCACCGGCCTCGGGCCAGGGCAAGACCACGCTGACCGCGGCGCTGGCCCGGCTGCTGCGCAACCGCGGCAAGGTGGTGCGGGTGTTCAAGACCGGGCCGGACTACCTCGACCCCCAGATCCTGGCCCAGGCCTCTGGCCGGCCGGTGGATCAGCTCGACCTGTGGATGGCGGGGGAGACCTACTGCCGCCAGCGCTTCTTCGAGGCGGCCTGCGAGGCGGATCTGATCCTGGTGGAGGGCGCCATGGGGCTGTTCGACGGCGAGCCCTCCAGCGCCGACCTGGCCGCCCTGTTCGGCCTGCCGCTGGTCATCGTCATGGACGTCAAGGGCATGGCCCAGACCGCCGCGGCGCTGGTGGCCGGCCTGGCGGGCTTTCGCGACGACATCCGCATCGCCGGGCTGATAGCCAACGCCTGTGCCTCGCAGCGCCACCGTGAGCTGATCGAGTCCGCACTGCCTGCCGAGATTCCGCTGCTGGCCGCGGTGGCGCGGGACGGCGCGTTGACCCTGCCGGAGCGCCACTTGGGACTGGTGCAGGCCGACGAGATCCGCGCCGAGCTGGAGCTGCGCTTCGAGGCCGGCGCCAGGGCGCTGGATGCCGAGGGGCTGGCGGAGGCGCTGCTGCAGCTGCCGCCGGTCACCTTCGAGGCGCCGCGTCAGGCCGCCGAGCCGCCCATGCCCTCGCTGCAGGGACGGGTCATCGGCGTGGCCCGGGACGCGGCCTTCAGCTTCATCTACCAGGCCAACCTGGATCTGCTGGAGCGCATGGGGGCGACCTTGCGCTTCTTCTCGCCGCTGGCCGACCGCCACCTGCCCCCCTGCGATGCGCTGTGGTTGCCGGGCGGCTACCCCGAGCTGCACGCCGCACGGCTGGCGGCGAACGTGTCGATGCGCGACGAGCTGCGCCGCTTCTTCGCCGCCGACAAGCCGATCCTCGCCGAGTGCGGCGGCCTGCTCTACTGCCTGGAGAGTCTGACCGACATCGACGGCGAGACCCACACCCTGCTGGGGCTGCTGCCGGGCCACGGCGCCATGCGTGGACGCCGCGGCTGTCAGGGCATGCAGACCGCCGAGCTGCCGGAAGGGCCCGTGCGAGGCCACGCGCATCACCGCTCGATGGCGGAAGGCACGCCGGCGCCCATCGCCTTCTGCCGGCGTCAGCGCCACCCCGCGCCGGGCGAGGCGATCTATCGCCAGCGCGGCCTCACGGCCAGCTACCTGCATCTGTTCTTTCCCGACAACCCCGACGCCCTGGCCCGGCTGTTCACGGCGAGCGGGCAGCCGGCAAGCGCTTTAGAGACTCATTCCCTTACCCCCGAGGAGTCCCAAGGATGAACCTGAACAAGATCCCCGCCACGGTGGTGACCGGCTTCCTGGGCAGCGGCAAGACCACCCTGCTGGCCGGCATGCTGCGCCAGGTCACCGGCAAGCGCATCGCCATCATCGTCAACGAGTTCGGCGAGCAGGACATCGACTCCAGCCTGCTGCGCGGCTGTGCCTTGAGCTGTGAAGAGGGCAATGAAGAAGGCCGCGACGAGGCGGGCGGCGCCCCGGTGGAGATCGAAAACGGCATCTATGAGCTGGCCAATGGCTGCATCTGCTGCACCGTGGAGGAGGAGTTCCTGCCGGTCATGAAACAGCTGATGGCCCGCCGCGACACGATCGATCACATCCTGATCGAGACCAGCGGCCTGGCCCTGCCCAAGCCGCTGGTGCAGGCGTTCAACTGGCCGGAAGTGCGCCAGCACTGCACCGTGGATGCGATCATCACCGTGGTCGACGGCCCGGCGGTGGCCGCCGGCCGCTACGCCCACGACGTGGAGAGGGTGGAGGCCCAGCGCCGCGCCGACGAATCCCTCGATCACGATCCCAGCCTGCGCGAGCTGCTCGACGACCAGCTCAGCGCGGCGGATCTGGTACTGGTCAGCAAGACCGACCTGCTCGACCCGGCCGAACGGGCTCGGGTGGAAGCGCTGGTCGCCCAGCGGGTGCCGGCCTCGGTGAAGACCCTGTTCATCGACAAGGGGCTGGCCGAGGACCGCGCCCAACTGGAGGCGCTGATGGGCATCGGCGCGGCCAGCGAGGAGGGCATCGACCGTATCGACAACCACCACGATCGCCACCACGCCGAGGGCGCCCATCACGACCACGCCCACGATCACTTCGACTCCTGCGTGATTCGCCTGGGCGAGGTCGACGGCGAGGCCCTGGCGGCGCGCCTGCAGCAGCTGCTGCAGCACCACGAGATCTATCGCGCCAAGGGCTTCGCGGCGATTCCCGGCAAGCCCATGCGCCGGGTGATCCAGGCCGTGGGCGAACGTCTGGACGGCTACTTCGACCGGCTGTGGGGGCAGGACGAGCCGCGCGCCACCCAGCTCGTCTTCATCGGCAAGGGACTGGATGGCGCTGCACTGCACGCCGCCCTGGCGGACGTCGAGATCGCGACGAGCGCCTGATGCATCTCTTCGCCGCCAAGCCGGGGGGCTTCGTCGACGACGAGGGTATCGTCGATCTGCAGCAGAGCCCCGCCGAGATCGTCATCCTGTCGGCCGCCGACAGCAGCCTGTCGGCCCTGGCCCAGGCGGCGGAGCGCTTGGCCGAGGCGGGCGGCGAGGGATTTCCCTCGCTGCGCCTGGCCAACTGGATGAACCTGATCAAGCCGGCCGCCTACGACCTCTATGAGGACCGGGTGCTGGAACAGGCGCGGCTGGTGATCGTCTCGCTGCTGGGCGGCAGCGGCTACTGGCGCTACGGCTTTGATCGCCTGCTGGCCTGGGCCGCCGCCGACCGCCGCCGCCAGCTGATCCTGGTGCCGGGCTGCGACGCCCCGGACGACGCCCTGCTGGCGGACTCCAGCGTGCCTGTCGCCACGGCCCATCGGGTGTGGCGCTACCTGCGTGAGGGTGGGATCGACAACGCCGAGCAGCTGCTGCGCTGTGTCGGCAGCGAGTGCCTTGGTTTGCCGCTGGTGTGGCGCGAGCCTCAGGCGCTACCCGCGGCGCTGCTCTATTTTCCCGCAACGCCCGCTCGGCAATCCCCGCACGGCCAGCCGGCAATGACGCTCAACGAGTGGCGAAGGCAGCAGGATGGGACGCGCCCGGTCTGTCTGCTGCTGTTCTATCGCAGTCATCTACAGGGTGCCAACACCGCGGTGCTGGATGGCCTGCTCGAGGTGCTCGAGGCCCAGGGGTTCGCGCCCCTGGCGGTGGCGGTGGCCTCGCTCAGGGAGCCGGCCTGCCTGGCCTTCGTCAACCACCTGATCGAGCAGACCGGGGCCGGCATCGTGATCAACACCACCGGCTTCTCGGTCAATCGCCATGCCGACGAGAGCGAGGCAGCGGGGGAAGAGCAGCTCGACCAGGACCTAGCGGGGCTCTTCGTCGGCCGGCCGGTGGTGCTGCAGGCGATCCTTTCCAGCAGCACCGAGGAGGACTGGCAGGCCGAGGCCGGCGGCCTGCGCAGCCGCGACATGGCCATGCAGGTGGTGCTGCCGGAGATGGATGGCCGCATCCTGACCCGGGCGGTGGGCTTCAAGAGCGAGGCCCACTACAGCGAGCGCTGCCAGCTGCCGGTGATCCGCCACGTCCTGCACCCCGAGCGCACCGCCTTCGTCGCCCGGCTGGCGCGGCGCTTCAGCGACCTGCAGCGCAAGCCGAACCGGCACAAGCGCCTGGCGCTGGTGCTGGCCAACTACCCCAACCGCGACGGCCGCATCGGCAACGGCGTCGGCCTCGATACGCCGGCCTCGACGCTGGCGATCCTGCGCGCCCTGGCCGCGGCGGGCTATCCGGTCGACGACCTGCCGGCGGATGGCGATGCCCTGATACGGCGGTTGCAGGCGGGGGTGACCAACGACCCCCGCGGGCTGGACCAGCGCGGCTGCTGGCAGAGCATCGCCCTCGACGACTACCTGGCCTGGTTCCGGACACTGCCGCAGGCCCTGCAGGAGGCGGTGTGGCGGCGCTGGGGCGCACCCAGCGAGGATCCCAAGCATCGCCAGGGCCGGCTGATGATCGCCGGCATTCGCCTGGGTGAAACCTTCGTCGGCATCCAGCCGCTGCGTGACCTGGGTGACGATCCGCTCCAGAGCTACCACGACAGCGAGCTGGTGCCGCCTCACAGCTACCTGGCCTTCTATCTCTGGCTGCGCGAGCACTATCGGGTGGATGCGCTGATCCACGTCGGCAAGCACGGTAACCTGGAGTGGCTGCCGGGCAAGAGCGCGGCGCTCTCCGCCGAGTGCTGGCCGGACATCGCCCTGGGGCCGTTGCCGCACTTCTATCCCTTCATCGTCAACGACCCGGGCGAGGGCGCCCAGGCCAAGCGCCGCAGCCAGGCGGTGATCGTCGATCACCTGATGCCGCCGCTGGCCCGTGCCGAACTCTACGGCGCCATGGCCGAACTCGAGGCGCTGACCGACGAGTACTACCAGGCCCTGGGCATGGACCCGCGCCGCGAGACCCTGCTGCGCGAGCGCATCCTCGTCCACCTGCGCGACACCGGCATCGACCGCGAGCTGGCGCTGGGCAGAACAGGCGGAGAAGCGTCCGGGGAGGTGGATGACGAGCGCCTGCTCAACGAGCTGGACACCTATCTGTGCGACATCAAGGAGGCCCAGATCCGCCACGGCCTGCACGTGCTGGGCAGCCTGCCGCCGCGGGACAAGCTGGCCGGGACCCTGGTCGCCATCCTGCGGCTGCCGCGGGGCGATCAGCCGGCCCAGCGCGGCCTGCTGCACAACCTGGCCGCCGACCTGGGGTTGCCGCCGGCATTCGATCCCCTGGCGGCCGGGGCCGAGCCCTGGCACGGCCCGCGGCCGGCGGCGCTGGCCGAGCTGGACGATTCCCCCTGGCGCAGCGCTGCCGATACCCGTGAGCGCCTGGAGCGGCTCGCCCACCGCCTGGTGGAGACGCACGTCGTGGCGGAGGGCTGCCTGGCCAGCCTGGCCCATGGCTATCCGGCCACCGCCGAGCAGCTGCGCCATGTGCGCAGCGGGCTCTGGGCGGCCATGCAGCGCGGCGTAGAGATGGAGATCCAGTCGCTGCTGGCCGGCCTCGCGGGGCGTTTCGTTCCGCCCGGGCCGAGCGGTGCGCCCAGTCGCGGGCGTCTGGACGTGCTGCCCACCGGGCGCAACTTCTTCAGCGTCGACAACCGCTCGATTCCCTCGCCGGCCGCCTGGTCGCTGGGCGAGGCCTCGGCCCGGGCCTTCGTCGAGCGTTATCTGCAGGATCACGGCGACTATCCGCGGCGACTGGGCCTGTCGATCTGGGGCACCGCCACCATGCGCACCGGCGGCGACGACATCGCCCAGGCCTTCGCCCTGATGGGCGTGCGGCCGGTGTGGTCGCTGGGCTCGCGACGGGTGATCGACATCGAGGTGATTCCCGCCATGCTGTTGGGGCGGCCGCGGGTGGACGTCACCCTGCGGGTCTCCGGCTTCTTCCGCGATGCCTTCGCCAATGTCATCCGCCTGTTCGACCGGGCGGTACGGGCGGTGGCCGAGTACCAGGAGCCGGGGGAGGCCAACACCATCCGTGCGGCGGTCATGGCGCGCCGGCAGGAGCTGGAGGCGAAGGGGCACTCACCTGAGCAGGCGGCGCGGGAGGCCGGCTATCGGGTCTTCGGCAGCCGGCCCGGCGAGTACGGCACCGGCCTCAACCGGCTGCTCGACGAGCGCGCCTGGCGGCACGCCGATGACCTGGCCGATGCCTACCTGGCGAGCGGAGCCTACGCCTACGGTCAGTTCCCCGAGTCGGGGGTGGCGGCCCGGGCGGCCTTCGAGCACCAGCTCGAAGGGCTGGAGGCGGTGATGCACAACCAGGACAACCGCGAGCACGACATCCTCGACTCCAACGGCTACTTCGCCTTCCAGGGCGGCATGGCCAACGCCAGCCGCGCGCTCAGCGGCCAGGCACCGAGCATCTATCACGCCGATCATGCCAATCCGGCGCGGCCGCGCATGCGCAGCCTCGAGCAGGAGCTGGCCCGGGTGATCCGCTCCCGGGTGCTCAACCCCAAGTGGATCGAGGCCATGCGCGAACACGGCTACAAGGGGGCTGCGGAGATGGCGGCAACGGTGGACTACCTGTTCGCCTACGACGCCACCACCGACCTGGTGGCCGACTACCAGTATGCCCAGGTCAGCCAGGCGCTGGTGCTGGATGACGAGAACCAGGCGTTCCTGCGCGAGCACAATCCGGCGGCCATGGAGGAGATGGCCGAGCGCCTGCTCGAGGCCATCCAGCGCGGCCTGTGGCGGGAGCCCGGTGAACAGGGCCCGGCCCTGCAGGACCTGCTGCTGGAGATCGATGAAACCCGGGAGGTGGCAGCGCCATGAGGAATCAGCCGAACCAGGCGAATCGACCGGCGGGCGCGCCGCGCATCAAGGGCTGGTGTCCCGGGGCCTGGCGCCCCATGGCCTCCGGCGATGGGCTGCTGGTGCGCGTGCGCCCCCCGCTGGGGCGGCTCACCCGGCACCAGATGCTGGCCCTGTGTGAGGCGGCCGAGACCTTCGGCAGCGGCCTGATCGAACTCACCAATCGGGCCAACCTGCAGCTGCGCGGCGTATCCGACGCCAGCTGGCCCGGGCTGATGGCCTTTCTCGTCGAGCACGGCCTGGTGGCGGCGGACCCGCAGAAGGAGCGTCGGCTGCCGCTGCTGCTGGCGCCCGACTGGCAGCCGGGCGACGCCACCCATGAGGTGGCGCGATGCTTGGAAGCCCGGCTCGATGCGCTGCCGGCACTGCCGGCCAAGATGGGCGTGGCCATCGATGCCGGCGCCGCGCCGCTGCTGGGCGAAGTCTCGGCGGATTTCCGTATCGAACGCTCGCGGGAAAGGGGCTTGGAAGGGGGCTTGCCGGCGCGGGCTTCGGGCGCCTTGCTCGTCCGTGCCGACGGGCGGGAAAAGGGCACCCCGGTGGACTCGCCCGCGGCCGCCGTCGAGCTGCTGATTCGCCTGCTGCACTGGTTCGTCGACAGCGGCGGCATCGATGCCGGACGCATGCGTCGGCACCCGGCGCCGCTGCCGCCCTGGGCGCCCGCCACGCAGCGGCCTGCCGCCGCCGGTTGCGTGCCGGCCCTGGGTCAGCACGCCTGGGGCCGGGTGCTGGGCCTGCCGTTCGGGCGGGCACCGGCGGCGACGCTGCGAGCCGCGGTCATTGCGGACTCGGTCGGCGGCGTGCGGGTCACCCCCTGGCGGCGGCTGCTGGTCGAGGGCTTCCCCGTCGGGGCGCCTTCGCCGCCGGGGCTGCTGGAGAGCGAGAGCGATCCGCGCCTGGCCATGCAGGCCTGTCCGGGCGCGCCCTACTGCGAGCAGGCAAGCGTGGCGACCCTGGGCCTGGCTCAGGAATTGGCCGAACGGCTGGACGGCCAGGGATCGCGCAGCGTGCACCTGTCCGGCTGCGTCAAGGGCTGCGCCTGCCAGGCGCCGACGGACCTCTGCCTGACCGGCCGGGAGGGACGCTTCGACCTGATCGTCGGCGGTCGCGCCGATGGGACGCCGGTGGCCACCGGCCTGGATGAATCCGATGTTATCCAACACCTAGAGAAGAATCGCGATGCCTTACGTCTATGAAACGGACGGCCCGGCCATCTACCGGGAGTCCTTTTCCATCATCCGGCGCGAGGCCGAGTTGGCGCGCTTTGCGCCGGAGGAGGAGCCGGTGACGGTGCGCATGATCCATGCCGCCGGGCTGGTGGAACTCGCCGCGCATATCCATTTCCGCGGCGATGCGGTGAACCGGGCCCGGACGGCGCTGGAGCAGGGCGCTCCCATCCTGTGCGATGCACGCATGGTCTCCGAGGGCATCACTCGCAAGCGCCTGCCGGCGGGCAACGCCGTCATCTGCACCCTGCACGACGAGTGCGTGCCCGAGCTGGCCCGGGAGCTGGACACCACCCGCTCGGCGGCGGCGCTGGAGCTGTGGCGGCCCCATCTCGACGGGGCGGTGGTGGCGATCGGCAATGCGCCCACCGCGCTGTTCCATCTGCTCAACATGCTGGAAGACCCGGCGTGCCCGCGTCCGGCGGCGATCATCGGCTGCCCGGTGGGCTTCGTGGGGGCCGCCGAATCCAAGCAGGCCCTGTGGGAGAGCGCCGCGACTCCCTGCGTGATCGTCGAAGGCCGCCTCGGCGGCAGCGCGGTGACGGTGGCCGCCCTCAATGCCATGGCGGATCGCAGCGAATGAGCCAAGCAACCATCACACCGGGCACCATCCACGGCGTCGGCCTCGGCCCCGGCAGCCAGGACCTGATGAGCGTGCGCGCCGACCGGCTGATTCGTGGGGCCACCCACGTCGCCTATTTCCGCAAGAAGGGGCGCCGCGGCCATGCCCGCAGCATCGTCGAGGGCCTGCTGGCGCCCGACGCGATCGAGATCCCGCTGGAGTATCCAGTCACCACCGAAATCCCGTTCGACGACCCGCTCTACAACGAACTGCTGGCGGCCTTCTACGAGAACAGCGTCGCGCAGCTCCGCGAGATCGCCGAGGCCGGGTGCGATGCGGTGGTGCTGTGCGAGGGCGACCCGTTCTTCTACGGCTCTTTCATGCACCTCTATACCCGCCTGCAGGGTCGGGTGCCGGTGGCAGTGGTGCCCGGCATCACCGGCATGTCCGCCGCCTGGACCGCCACCGGGCAGCCGGTGACCTGGGGCGACGACATCATGACCGTGCTGATGGGCACCCTGCCCGAAGCGACGCTGGTCGAGCACATCGCGCGGACCGATGCCCTGGTGGTGATGAAGATCGGCCGCAACCTGGCCAAGCTGCAGCGCGCGCTGGCCGAGGCCGGCCGGGAGCAGGAGGCCTGGCTGATCGAGTACGCCGCCATGCCGCAGCAGCGGATACGGCCGTTCCGCGAGGTCGGCGACAGCGTGCCCTACTTCTCCATCGTGGTGATCCATGGCAACGGGAGGCGGCCATGAGAGAACCTGCGTGGGGGAAGGAAGGGTGGCTGAAGGTGGTCGGCCTCGGTCCGGGCGATGCTGCGCTGATCACCCCGGAAGTCTCCGCCGCCCTGAACGAGGCCACCGACGTGGTGGGCTACGTGCCCTACGTCGAACGGGTGGCGCCGCGGCCGGGACTTACGCGCCACGGCTCGGACAACCGCGAGGAGCTCCGCCGCGCGGAGCAGGCGCTGCGGCTGGCCGCCGAGGGGCAGCGGGTGGTGGTGGTCTCCTCGGGAGACCCCGGGGTGTTCGCCATGGCCGCGGCGCTGTTCGAGGCGCTCGAGGCCGGCGAGCCCGAGTGGCGCGAGCTGGACATCCAGGTGCTGCCGGGCATCTCCGCCATGCTGGCCGCCAGTGCACGTTTGGGGGCACCGCTGGGCCATGACTTCTGCTGCATCAACCTCTCCGACAACCTCAAGCCCTGGGGGCTGGTGGAAAGGCGTCTACGATTGGCCGCCGAGGCCGATTTCGCCATGGCCTTCTACAACCCGCGCTCCCGCGCCCGGCCGGAGGGCTTCGTCCGCACTCTCGAGGTGCTGCGCGAGGCCTGCGGGCCGGGGCGCCCGATCATGTTCGCCCGGGCCGTCTCCACGCCGGAAGAGCAGCTGACGGTCACCACGCTGGGCGAGGCCACGGCGGAGATGGCCGATATGCGCACCCTGGTGATGGTGGGCTCCAGCCAGACGCGGCTGATCCGGCGTGAAGGCGTGCCCTGGGTCTACACCCCGCGCTCGGCCCTGGGTTCTGACTCAAGGCCTGACGCAGGAGCCGAGCCGTGATGCAGCCAGGCCAACACCGCATCGACCGAATGCACCTCGCGCCGGGGCGGCGGCACTGGCCGCTCGATCATCACCACCGGCACGCCCAGCCGGCGAGCGGCGTCGAGCTTGGCGATGGCGCCGGTGCCGCCGGCGTTCTTGCACACGACGCGCTGGATGCCGTGCTCGCGCAGCAGTGCCAGGTCGCCGTCCAGCGTGAAGGGGCCGCGGTCGAGGACGATATGGTGGCGGGGCAGGGGCGGTGGCGTCTCGGGGGCGTCGACCAGGCGCAACAGATAGTGGTGCTGGGGCTGGGCGGCGAAGGCGGCGAGCTGCTGGCGCCCGATGGCCAGCAGGATGCGTCGGGGCGGGCCGGCCAGAGCCTGTACCGCCGCTTCGACATCGGCGACCGGTGTACAGCGGTCCCCGGCCTGGGGCGCCCAGGGCGAGCGGGTCAGGGCGATCAGCGGAATGCCGCTGTGGCTTGCCGCGGCCACGGCGTTACGGCTCATCTGCTCGGCGAAGGGGTGGGTGGCATCGACCAGATGGGTAATGCGCTGCTCCGTCAGGAAGGCGGCCAGGCCCGCCACGCCGCCGAACCCGCCGACCCGGGTGGGCAGCGGCTGGGGCTTGGGAGTGCTCACTCGCCCGGCATAACTGAACAGGGCCGGGACCTCGCGCTCGGCCAGCGCGGTCGCCAGGGCGCTGGCTTCGCTGGTACCACCCAGAATCAGGACGTTCATCGAGGCTTCTTGAGCTCCTCTTCTTTACAAGCCGCTGGACAGATGAGCGCCGGGGGCAAGGCGCAGCGAGGGTCTTTTGCCATGGATGGCAAAAGTAGCGCCCAGGGATGGGTTTACAGCGCCCTCGCGAAGGCTTGTCGCCGGCACAGCTCATCTCGTTGCGAAGGACTCGGTTAATGGCTGACGTAGAGACTCCCTGGCTGACCCTGCTTGGCTGGGGGGAAGGTGGCACAGAAGGGCTGACCGCGGCAAGCCGCGAGGCGCTCGAGGCCGCCGAGCTGGTGTTCGGCGCCCGGCGCCATCTACGCCTGCTGCCGCCGCTGTCCGCCGAGGTGCGGGAGTGGCCGGTGCCCTTCGCCGAGGGCATTCCTCGACTGCTGGCCGAGCGGGGCCGGCGGGTGGTCATGCTGGTCTCCGGCGATCCCTTCTGGTTCGGTGCCGGGTCCACCCTGGCGCGCCATCTACCCGCCGCGGAGTGGCGGGCGCTGCCGGCGCCTTCCACCTTCAGCCTGGCGGCAGGGCGCCTGGGCTGGCCGCTGGAAGCGTGCACCTGTCTCGGCCTGCACGCCAAGCCACTGACGCGCATCCGGCCCTGCCTGCAGCAGAACCGGCGCTTATTGGTGCTGCTGCGGGACGGGAACGCCGTCCATGAACTAGCCGGCCTGTTGGTGCGCTTCGGCTTCGGTGGGTCGCGGCTTCACGTGCTGGAAGCGCTGGGGGGAGACGACGAGCGCCTTCGCAGCATGCGGGCCGACGCCGATCTGCCCGGCGATATCGCCCACCCGGTGGCGGTGGGGCTGGAGGTGGTCGGAGAGGGCCCGGCGTTGCCGCTCACCCCCGGCCTGCCGGACGCGCTGTTCGAGCACGATGGCCAGCTCACCAAGCAGGCCGTACGCGCCATGACCCTGGCCGCCCTGGCTCCGAGGGCGGGGGAGCGGCTATGGGACATCGGCACGGGCTCGGGCTCGATCGCCATCGAGTGGCTGCTGGCTCATCCGGAGAACCAGGCGGTGGCCTTCGAGTGCCACGCCGAGCGGGCGGCACGGGCGCGGCGCAACGCCGACAATCTCGGCGTCGACTGGTTCGAGGTGGTGGAAGGCGATGCCCTCGACGTTCTGGAGAATCAGGCACAGGGAGACCTGCCGCCGCCGGATGCGGTCTTTATCGGGGGTGGGCTATCGGAAAGCTTGCTGGAGGTACTGTGGCGGCGCCTGCCGCCCGGGGTGCGCGTGGTGGCCAATGCGGTGACCCTGGAGTCCGAGGCCCTGCTGGCCGAGTGGCAGCGGCGGGCCGGCGGTGAGCTGCTGCGCATCGAGCTGTCCAGCGCCGCTCCCCTCGGCAACCGTCGCGGCTGGAAGGCCAGCTACCCCATCGTGCAGTGGCGGGTGACCCGATGACGTCGGCATCGAACGACATGCGCGTGGTCGGCTTCGGCTTTCGCCGCGCGGCACCGCTGGCCTCGCTGGCCGACCTGCTGGCACAGCTGGAGGCGTGCTATGGCCCCGTCGACCGCCTGGCGGCGGCGGCGTCCAAGCAGGCGCTGGTGGAGGCGCTGGGCCGCGCGCGGGGCATGGCGGTGATCGGCGTGGATGATGAGATGCTGCCATCAGTCGCTACCCTCACGCACTCCCGCCATAGCCTGACGGCCCGGGGCACGGGCAGCGTCGCCGAGGCCATCGCCCTGCTGGCGGCGGGGCCGGGGGCGACCCTGCTCGCGCCCCGGCTGGTTTCTGCTGATCGCATGGCTACCGCGGCGCTGGCCCGAGCGTCACTGCCGCCAGGAGAGTCGACATGACCATACACTTCATCGGTGCCGGCCCCGGGGCGCCGGACCTGCTGACGCTGCGGGGCCGGGATCTCATCGCGGCCTGCCCCGTCTGCCTCTACGCGGGCTCGCTGGTACCCGAGCAGATCCTGGCCCACTGCCCGGAGGGCGCCCGTATCGTCAATACCGCGCCGCTCTCCCTCGACGAGATCGTCGCCGAGATGCGCGCCGCCCATGCCGCGGGCCTGGATGTCGCCCGGCTGCACTCCGGCGACCTGTCGATATGGTCCGCCATGGGGGAGCAGCTTCGCCGGCTGCGCGAGCTGGAAATTCCCTACGCCATTACCCCGGGCGTGCCGGCCTTCGCTGCGGCCGCCGCCACCCTGGGCCAGGAGCTGACCCTGCCGGGGGTGGCGCAATCGCTGGTGCTGACCCGCACCCCGGGGCGCGCCAGCGCCATGCCGGCGGGCGAGACCCTGGCCAACTTCGCCAGCAGCGGCACCACCCTGGCGATCCACCTCTCCATTCATAACCTGCCCCAGGTCGTCTCCGAGCTGCTTCCGCACTATGGCGCCGAGTGCCCGGTGGCCATCGTCTGGCGGGCCAGCTGGCCCGACGAGCGGGTGGTGCGGGGGCGACTGGCGACGGTGGAAACCCTGGTCGACGACGCCCTGCAGCGCACCGCGCTGATCCTGGTGGGGCCGGTACTCGACAGTCAGGACTTTCAGGAAAGCAGTCTCTATGCGGTCGGCTACGACCGCCGCTTTCGGCCGCAGTCGGCGGACTCGCCCTTTGCCGGCTCTGCTGACGAGAGGGGCGAGGCATGATCTCACTCTCGCTGATCGGTATCGGCACCGGCAACCCCGAGCATGTCACCCTGGCCGCGGTGCGGGCGCTCAATGAAGCAGACCTGATCCTCCTACCGCGCAAGGGGGAAGCCAAGTCGGACCTGATCGACCTGCGCCGGTTGCTGTGCCGCGATCTGCTCGAGGCGTCATCCCGCACCCGGGTCGTGGAGTTCGATCTGCCGTGCCGCGATGCCCGCGCCGACTACCTGGGCGCGGTGGACGACTGGCATGACGCCATTGCCGAGGTGTGGGCGGACCTGATGGCAACGCACCTGCCTGAAGGCGGGCGGGTCGGTATGCTGATCTGGGGCGATCCCTCGCTCTACGACAGCAGCCTGCGGATTGCCGAGCGTCTAGGTGACAAGGGGCAAGCGCTCGAAATACGCGTGGAGCCCGGCATCACCAGCCTACAGGCACTCACCGCCGCGCACTGCATCCCCCTGAATGCGCTGGCCGAACCGGTGTTGATCACCACGGGCCGGCGACTGCGGGAGCGCGGCTGGCCCAGTGACGCCGAGAGCGTGGCGGTGATGCTCGACAGCGGCGGTGCCTTCCAGGCGCTGCCTCAGGAAGGCCTCACTGTCTGGTGGGGGGCCTATCTGGGCATGGACAAGCAGTGCCTGATCGACGGCCCGCTGGTGGACGTGGCCGCGACGATCCTCGAACGGCGTGCTGCCCTGCGCGAGCGGCACGGCTGGATCATGGACGTTTATCTATTACGGCGGATGTAAAGATGGAGAGTGCAATGAAAAAGGTCGACCCCCTGCGCCATGCCGAGCGCATGGCCCACAAGCAGAAGATCATGAACGAGCGCATCGCCCGTGCCGACAAGGAGCAGGGCGTGCTGCTGGTACTCACCGGCCCCGGCAAGGGCAAGAGCAGCTCCGGCTTCGGCATGCTGGCCCGTGCGCTCGGCCATGGCATGAAGGTGGGCGTGGTGCAGTTCATCAAGGGCAAGTTCCAGACCGGTGAGGAGGCCTTCTTCCGCCAGCAGTCGAACGTCGACTACCACGTGATGGGCGAGGGCTACACCTGGGATACCCAGGATCGCGACAAGGACGTGCAAGCCGCCGAGGCGGCCTGGGAGGTGGCCCGCGGCATGCTCGAGGATCCCGCGGTCGATCTGGTGCTGCTCGACGAGCTCAACATCGCGCTGCGCCACGGTTACCTGGAGCTCGATCGCGTACTCGACGACCTGCAGGCCCGCCCGCCCATGCAGCACGTGGTCGTTACCGGCCGGCACGCCCCTGAGGCGCTGATCGAGCTGGCCGACACCGTCACCGAAATGAAGGTGGTCAAGCACGCCTTCAAGGAGCAGGGGATCAAGGCGCAGAAGGGCATTGAACTCTAGCTGATGATTCGGCTGGAGGGGATGATGAGCTTCTCCGGCGACAAGCCATCGCGAGGGCGCTGTGAACCCATCCCTGGGCGCTACTTTTGCCATCCATGGCAAAAGACCCTCGCTTAGACTTGTCCCCGGCGCTCATCCTGCCGAGCTCACGCATTATCAGCTTTTCGCTGGCAGTCATCCTGCCGACTCGTTCCCTCATGACTTTTTTGGAGAGCCGCATGGCAGAACACAGCGGGCGAGCCGATCACGCTTTTCCCCCGCCACAGCGGGAGGGACTCTACCGCGCGATTCACGAGCGCCGCGACGTGCGCGCCCAGTTCCTGCCGGATCCCGTGCCGCCCGAGGTGCTGGCCCGGCTGCTGGACGCCGCGCACCATGCGCCGTCGGTGGGCTTCATGCAGCCCTGGGACTTCCTGGTGATCGACAGCCGGGAGGTGCGCCGCCGGGTGCATCGGCTGTTCCTGCGGGAGAACGAGCGGGGGGCGCAGCAGTTTTCCGCTGAGCGGCAGCAGGCGTACCGCCGCCTCAAGCTCGAAGGCATCCTGGAAAGCCCACTCAACCTCTGCATCAGCTGCGACCGTAGCCGTGGCGACGGCCCGGTACTGGGGCGCACCAGCATCGTCGACACGGACCTGTTCAGCACCTGCCTGGCAGTGCAGAACCTGTGGCTGGCGGCCCGCGCCGAGGGCATCGGCGTGGGCTGGGTCAGCATTCTCGATCAGCAAGAGCTGGCGACGATCCTCGACCTGCCAGAACAGGTCTACCCTTTGGCGTACCTGTGTCTGGGCTACGTCAGCGAGTTTCTGCAGCAGCCCGAGTTGGCCCGCTCCGGGTGGCGCCAGCGCCTGCCTCTCACCGAGCTGGTGCATGGCAACGGCTGGGGGCAGGCGCTGGCGGACGAGGCGCTTCACGAGGCACTGCAAGAGGTGGCCAGACCATGCCAACCCTGATGATCCAGGGCACCACTTCGGATGCCGGCAAGAGCACGGTGGTGGCGGGGCTGTGCCGGGTGCTGGCGAGGCGCGGGGTATCGGTGGCGCCGTTCAAGCCGCAGAACATGGCGCTCAACAGCGCGGTGACGATGGATGGCGGCGAG
>ERZ869909.1138-NODE-1138-length-22927-cov-30.428096_pt1 | contig 22927 bp, 31 predicted proteins | sample MGYA00520892_ERZ869909 | MGnify/ENA primary metagenome ERZ869909 (study PRJEB32215, sample SAMEA104723947) | bioreactor metagenome | biome: bioreactor; feature: anaerobic bioreactor; material: water | place: China | collected 2015-03-12 ... | reverse complement strand
CATATCCGCCTTTCGTCTCCTGTTCCCCGGGGAACAGGGCCGGTCGGGGCGCGGACCGGAGATAAACGCATCGTTAGTAAACGGCGGTCGCCCTGAGCTAGAGGATCGCTACATTACGCATTGTTTTTACTTAATCATATCGCGCTCAAGCGATCTCGAAGCCATCGCCAATGTACCCCGGAATGTACCCCGAAAAGTACCCCGGCCTCACTCCTTACAGAGCGCTATCGCCGCGTCGGGGAGGGGCTCATGACCCCGGTAACCGGCCCGGCCGCACCCGCACATCAACGATCTCCTTCTTATTGATGTCGAAGTCGCATTCGTAGGTATGCGGCTGCCACGCCCCGAAGCCATTCTGAAGCTTGATATTGCCGCCGTAGAACGTAATCACCCGAGGCGGCCCGGCCCAGCGCCAGCCGTCGAACGTGACCAGCAGCGTCGTCCATTCGTGATCGTACTTCGCGAAAGCCTCAATGCGCGGAACGCATTGGAACGTGGCCTCCTCGCGCGACTTGGGCGCGATGCAGTCGAGCTTCGCGATGCAAGCGATCTCCTCGGCCTTGGCTTTGACCTCGGCATCCTTGGCTCGCGCCTCAGCCCTGGCGGTGGCTTCTGTCGCGTCCTTCTCAGCTTGGATCGCTGCGGCGACCTTCTCCTCCTCGGTCAGCTCCGGCGTCGGCCAGGCGAAGAACAGGATCACGGCGGCCCAGAAAACCAATGTGAAGATGTTACCCTTTGTCATGCCACACCTTTTGTTCGTGCCGAAATAATCGTCATACAAACAAAAAAAGGCCCCCGCCACCCCGGTCGATGCCGGAATGACGGGGGCCAAATTCGTATCATTCAATGATACATTTCACTTGCAATCCCTCCCGTATCACGCAATGATACAAATCAGACGGAGGGACGCTTGATGATCGTAAACTACAAGAACAAGATGACCGAGGCGGTTGCCAAGGGAAAGTGCCCGAAAGGCTTCCCGCCCGACATCGTGAAGACCGCAGTTCGGAAGATTGCCTATCTTGAAGCGGCAACCACCTTGAACGACCTCCGGGTTCCGCCGGGCAACATGCTCGAAGCCCTTGAGCGCGACCGCAAGGGGCAGCACTCGATCCGCATCAACGATCAATGGCGCATCTGCTTCACATGGACGGACGCCGGTCCTTCTCAAGTTGAAATTGTCGATTACCACCGAGGATAAAACGATGGCCACCAAGTCAATCACACCCCCGATCCACCCCGGCGAGATCCTGCGCGAGGAATTCCTCGTACCGCTCAAGATGAGCCCCGGCGCACTTGCAAAGCGCCTCGGCGTTCCTCGCACGCGGATCGAGCGCATCGCGGCCGAGCAAACCGGGGTCACGACGGATACCGCGCTCCGGCTCGCAAAATTCTTCGGGACGACGGCCGAGCTTTGGATGAACCTTCAAACGGCATACGACATCAAAATCGAGGAGAAGGCGCTGAAGGCGCAGCTCGACAAGATCGAGGAGATGAAGGCGGCATGAAGTGGTGGCACGTCACGCAGGTCACAAGGATCAAGATCCAATGATTGAGATTGTCTTCAGTGCGCTTCTTTTCAGCCTCGGCTTCTGGATTATCTTTCAGAGCTTCTACCGCGCTGGTGACGCGATTGATTGCGTCTTGGAGGGGCGCAAAATCAACTGGGTCTTGTTGGGCCTGTGGCTGCTCGTGAGTATCGGCGGGGCGCTCTTGAGCGTGGGGGCCATCGTTTACTGGATAGTCTGATCCGACAACCGCGAAGACGCACGCCAACCTCTAAAACGCAAAAAGGCCCCCGGAGGCGCGAACCTCCGGGGGCTTTTTCATGGTGACGGTGATGCGTGGCTGATCCGCTGCCAGATCAGGGCGAGGATGCCAACGGTGATGACCCCGATCGCCGTCATGATGCCCTGGCGCTTGACCGTCTCGAAAGACGTTCGCCACGCCCGGACGTGCTGGAAGTCACGCTGCGCCGCAAGGATGCCATCGGGCGACGTCGTGTCGATCCCAAGGGTCAGGAGCAAGCGGGACATGGCCCGCTCCGCCGCCTCGGCCGCGATCTCCTCGACCTGTTCCGGCGTCAGCTTGATCGTCGTCTCCCGTGGCCGTCGCCGACGCCGCGTGGCGGCTGAGGAGGTTGGCTTCGTCATTTGCACCCCCACAGGAATAGGCACGACTTGATGTCCGGCGGCTTCGGCTTGGGCTTCGGCTCCGCCACGGGCTTTGGCTTAGCGGCAGGCTTCGGCGTCGCCGCCTTCTTACCGATCAGCTCTTGCACACGGCGTTCGAGGTTCAGCTTCTCGGTCGCCAGCTCCTCGGCGCGCTCCTTCACGCCATTGAGCGACTGCATCGCCTGATCGAGATTGCGCTCCACCTCCTTCTTGACGTTGACCGCCGCGATAAGGCCGGAGACGAACGCGCCGCCCCGGCCAGCGACCCAGCCGCCCGCGAAGCACGTCGCGCCGACGAGAACGATCAGCAATGGCCCCGCCACCGCTGACCGAACAGATTGGATCGCGTTACGCATTGGAGACGCCCGACGCCTCGCCGCTGCGGACCTGCTCGACTGACGCCCTCTCGGCATCGTCACCATTGAGCCAGATCGCAAAGGCCACAGCGAAGGCCGCGAAGAACCACATCCATTGCGGCACGTCGGCGAAGAACTCCCGCGCGGGCTCAAGCGCAATCATCGCCTCGCTGAAGTAGTAGATGGCGCCATTGACGACGGCCATGACGAAGGAAACCACGGCGGCGACTGCGGCCCACACCTTGGTGCGGAATGCCCGTGCAACAGGCTCGTAAGCGCCCCGAAGATCCTTCGCCGTCACGTTCCGGCGCGCGTCAGAGACGCCGCGCGGGCTCGCCGTGTTGAGGCGGCCCATTACCTGCCGGTCGAGCTTGCCGGTCACGGGCAAGCCTTCGTGACGCTGGAACACGGTGATCGCGTCCGTGGTGCGCTCGCCGACATAGCCATCGACGAAGCCGACCTCGGAATATCCGAGATCGTGGAGCCGCTTCTGAGCCCACGCGATCTCGTCCTTCGTATATTCGGCCGTGGCGCGCGGCGTGCTCGAAGTCGTCTTACTCGATCCCGGCGACGCCGGGCGGAGACGCTTCGGCTGCGCACGGGTCCGTGCCGCCTGGAAGTGCATCCCGTCCGTGCGGCCCCAATGGCCACCCCACTCCCAGCCTTCGCGCTCGAACTCCTCGATGACGCGGCGGTCCATCTGCGGGTTCTTGTTGCCGAGGCCGTTGCGCGCCGGATCGAAATCGACGGCGCAACCGTAGCTGTGCATCGAGAGCGACCGTCCGCCGCGCATGTTGCGAAAGACGTAGCCACCGGCATAGATCGACATGCCGATGCGGTCGATTTCCGCCTGCGACTTTCCGCAGCGCTCCCAGATGCGCGCGAAGATCCGCTTCAGGCTCTCGGCGCACTTCTTATGCACGCGGCACCCCGCGACCGGCTTGCCGCCGAACGTCATCTTCCAGGGCGGCGACACGGACACGAGGTTGTCCCGCGCCCACGCCGCGCTTGCGTTCCCCGCCGACGTGCGCGGGTCGCCGTAAAATCGATTGCAGTCCCGTTGCAGTGGCCAAGTCGTCATCGGTAGCTCCCAATAAAAAAGCCGCCCTGCGGCGGCTATCTGCTGTCTGTTCCGGCCGAGCCCTGCGGCTCCTTCAGCTCAAGCTTCGTCGTCCACCCGCCTCCCCGGTTGAGGCTGTGGGCCACGCTCTCGATGCGATACGCGCCGTCCACGCCCGGCCGCGCGCCACCGATGAGGCATGTCCCGCCCGGCTTGGCCGCAACGGTGCCGTCGATCGTCGCCGATCCGCCGCCCTTCTCGCGCTCGCTGTCGCGGGCACCGTTCCCCGCCGCGCCCTTCGCGTCTTCTTTGTCAGCTCGGCTGTAGCGATCCGTCATGGTCGCCTGCGCACCTTGATCCTTGACGCTCTCTTTCTCCGTGGCCCACTTCGCCTTGGCTCGGTCGTAGTATCGCGACACCACCTCCTTGTGGCGCGGTCGGCCAAGCATGGGCGCAATGTCCCAGTCGATCAGGTTCACGCCCCAGATCGCCGCGACAGAGCCCATTGCGCCGCCGGAGACGGCGCCTCCGCCCTTCTTCGCAAGGATTGCTTGATTGCCCTGCACCTTGAAAATGCCGCCTAGCTCGCGCGCTACGCGCTCCCCGAAGTGCAGGAAGCTCTCGTCGTTCAGGCCCCACCAATCGCGCTTGATGTTTGCGAGCGACGGATCAACCTTGACGCTGATGCCCGCGACCTTGCCTGCCTTATTGAGCGCGTCCGACACCGTGGCATCGTCCATGCTCATCTGCTGGCCTTCTTTGGCCTTGCCCTTCGTATCGACGCCCTTGCCGCTGATGCTCAGCTCGCGTCCGCCGCTCCTCGATCCGTTCGACCGAACCTCATCGACCGTCCCGGTGAACGCGAGCGTGACCGGGCCGCCCTCCCATCCCAGAAGGATCGTGATGAGGTCGCCGTCGCGCGGCAACCGAAGCTGACCGTTCGTGTCGTCGAGCTTGATGCTGCACGTGTCGGAATGCGTTCCCTCCTGATCGGTGATGTCGAGAGAGATCAGCAGGGGCCGCAGCCGCGCGCTGATGTTCTGGCCAGCGATGTTGACCACGTAAATCGCACGCTTGGTCATTCGCTAATCCCACAAGGAGATAACCGGCGCCTGCGTCGCGGGTTGCTCCTCAATCGGGATCGTCACGACCGTGCCGATCGGCAAGATCACGAAGCCCGAATGCTCAAGATGCTGGTTTGCAGGGAGGTCCATCATCCGTTCGAAAAGGCCCGGCATCGGGCGAAGGAAGCGCTGCCAAATGATCAGGTCGCAGGACATTCCCTCCGAGCCGACGACATGTCGCTCGTAAGTCATCACGCTCATGGCGAACCTCAGATCAGGCCGGAGATGATGGAGAAGACCGAGCCGCCGCCCGCCGCGTCGCCACGGATCAGATCAATCTCGACCTCGACGACGCGACCGACGCCGTGGGGGCCGATGTACGTGTCTTTGACCGAGACGCTTTCAATCGCGTACCAGCCAAGCGCGCGGCCATCGCCGCGCATAAACGGCACGGCCTTGCCGGACGCGCGCTGCTTCTGAAGCCCCTCGACCGACGACAGGCCGCCGAACCGCTCGGGGAACAGGCGGCAACTGATGCGCCGCGTGTCCGTTCCCTCGCCGACGAACTCAAGCGGCGGACGTCGGCCGACGACCGGCTTCTCGACGTAATCCGAGCCAGCGTCGTGTGACAGCTCGTGCATATTGAGCGGCGCGATCTCAAACTGCGTCGAGCCAAGTTGAGCGAGCATGACGCCTCCTCAAAAGAAAACCGGCCCGCGCGATGACGGGCCGGTTCAGTTGATGTTGCGATGATCAGTAGCCGTAGGACGTTCGGGCGTCGGCTTGCACGCCGCGCAGCCAGTCGTTGACGCGGCGCTCGACCAGTTGAGCCACGCGCTCGGCTACAGTGTTGGGATCGTCAGAGCCGTTGATCGTAAAATGGTTCGTCACATTTATCGGGCCGGATATACCACCGCCCGGCGAGCCACGCGGCGAACCGCCCCCGTCCGCATCGTCGGAACCACGCGGGACGCGCGGCGTGATATAGCCCGACTGATCCGGCGTAAAGATCTCGGGACGCTTCTCGCCAACGATGTACGACCGCCCCCGCGACACAGGTCCGCCGCGAGCGCGCGCCGGAGGCGTAGCGCCACCGCCGGAGGCCTCACCTCCGCCGCCCCACGAAAGAGCACCCTTAACAGCACGCCCGAAAGCGAGAGCCTTTTCCACGGCAGACGATAGAAGGCCAACGATCCGAGAGATAATGCTTGCGACGCGGTTGACAGCACCGGCAACGCTTCCGCCGATCGTCTCGCCCCAGGATCGCCATTGACCCTCCGTTGCATCGAGAGGACCGACCAAGCCGGAGATCGCGTTATAGATGCGCTCCGCGAAGTCAGCGATAGGTGCAAACACCTCCGCAGCCGGGCCGAGGCCCTTCATGAAGCCATCGGCGATCCCGCCGAACATCTCTTTGATCCCGCCCCAGTTATTGTAGATCGTGGTGCCGATCGCAGCGAGAGCGGTCAGACCAAGACCGGCAGGTGTAAGGCGCATCACAGCCTTCAGGCCGGTGAACGCGACCCGAAGCAGGCGAACGGGATTGAGGAGGCCCAACAGGGATGAAGCCGCCACCTTGAGCGCGCCACCCTTGCCGAGGATTGCAGCGGATGCCGCAAAGCCAATCATCGCCCTACGAGCCGCAAGCAACGAGGCGACCATCGGGCCGACAGTAACGGCAGCAAGAGCCCTCGAAACGAGAAGGCCGACATTTGCAATCGACAGCAAACCGCCAAGCGCGAGACGCCCGACAAGACCAAGCCCGAGAAGGCCGATGCGAAGACCGACAAGAGCGGCGGTCGTTCCAAGAACCGCCGTCATGAGCTTCGGATTTGCTTCGGCGAACTCGGAAAACTGCATAACAAAAGGCCCCATAAACGACATGGCCTTCTTGAGCGACGGAAGGAGAGCCCCGCCGATCGAAAGCGCGATGTCGTTGATTTGGGACTTAAACCGCTGCCACGCATATGCCGTCGTCTGCGCCCGGCGCTCGAACTCCTTGCCGACCGAATTCATGTACTCCTGCTCGTCGGCGACAAGCTTGAGTGCATCCGTCAGAAGCTCGACGTTGTTCAGCAGCGGCGCAAGGGCGCGGGCCTCGTCGCCGAACAGATCGGACATAATCGAGGCTTGCATGTACTCAGGAAGCTTCCCGAGCCGCTGGATCACGTCAAGCGTTGTGCCGACCGCGTCCTCCTGCATCGCCTTCGCGACGCCCTTCGAGGTCAGGCCGAGCTTCTTATAGGCGCTCTGCATCCGCTTCGGAGCGCTGGCGCCCTTGGTCAAGGCGCGGCCCATATTGCGGAAGCTCGTCGCTGCCACTTCGGATTGCGCACCAGCGCCGATCATCGCGGCACCGAACGCAAGCGTCTGTTCCTTCGCGAAGCCGAAAAATTCGCCCTGCGATGCGACCCGGCGAGAGTAATCAACAAGATCCGGCGCACTCGACGCCGTGTTGTCCGAAAGGTGATTGATAGCGTCAGCGAATAGGGCCGTTTGCTTGTTAGTCAACCCCAAAGCAGACCGGAGCTTTGCAAGGGCTTCACCGGCCGCATCGCCCGTCACTTCCCAAGCGACCGCCGCCTTTGCAGTCAAGCGGGTGAAATCGACCAAGTCTGTTTCCGGCACACCAGACTGCGCAGCGGCGGCCGACAGCGCCGCGAGCTGATCGACAGCCATAGGAATTTCGTCGGTCGCGATCCGACGCAGCTCCTTGCCGAACTTCGCGAGGCCGGTGTCGTCGAAGTTCGTGACTTTCGCGACGTCGGCGAGCGCGCTTTCGAACGATACCGCCGGGCCGACGACGCCCGTAAAGCCGCCCTTGAGTGCCCACGCGCCAGCCGCCGCCGCGAACATCTTGTTCTGAAGACCGGCAATCGCCGCGCTGTTCCGCTTGCTCGCCTCGGTGACGCGCTGCTGCATCGCGACGAGGCCGCCGCCGATTGCACCGCTATTCGAAGCGCGGTTCAGGCGCCCGAGCGCGCCCGCTGCGGCACGGGCCGGGCCGGACACTCCGTCGATGAGACGCACGATCAGCCTTGAAGTCAGATCGGCCATCACGCACCCCCAGTCACCTTAGAAATCCGAACCGCCTCGTCGTGCCACAGCAGGACGTCGGCCCACTCCATCTCAAGGACGTCGGTAAGCGGCGTGCGCAGAACGCACGCCACCTCCGCGATTATTCCTCGCGGGCGCCCCTGAACCTTTCCGGCAAAAAATCGACGACCATCGCGCCGACCTCGATCATGTCCTCGGCGTCGATCTCGCCGAGATCATCGAGCGACATCCCGTTGACGCTCGCGAGGAACGCCAACGTCACGCCGGTATCACTGCCGCCGCGCTTCAGCTCCTCCTCGAACGCGAGGATGTCTTTCGCGCGGGCACGGCGAAGCAGGATCTCGGTGACCTGCTTTCCGTCCGCAGTTGTGAAGGGATACTTGAGGGTGTACGTCGTCTTCGTGCTGGGCGCGCTGGCGCCAGCCTCATCGTTCTTCTGGGACATATCAGTCTCGTTGTTTGCTGTGTCGCCTGGCGCTCGTTAGTTCGAACGCGGGATGCGGAGGATCGTGTTTGCGCTGGCGTTCTCGTCCACGCCGTTGATCCGCCATTCGTTCGTGAAGAAGTCCCAGTAGAACTTCTCCTGACCGCCGAAGTGCAGCTCGTAGTGCGTCACCTCGTTCAGGGCGTACTCGTTGCCCGCCAGCTCGCCGCGCTGGAATGCGTCCGGCGCAACCTTTCCGAGGCGGGCTTCGAGAATGGCGCGGCTCTCGATCGATGCACCCGTGCGGCGGTCGATGATTTGGCCATAAGCCGTGTAGACGTGCTTGATCTTGCTGCTCAGTCCGAACTGGACGAGAAGCTCGGGATCGAAGCCGACGAGCTTGAAGGTCGGCTCAAGCTTCTGCACGCCGACCTCGATCTCGATCTGCACGCGACCGCCACCGGGGTGATGGTCTGCATAGATCGCCTGAAGGTCGGGGAGCTTCAGCTCTTGAAGCGTGAGATGCTTCGAGTTTTGGCTGTCGTGATCGCCGCAAAAGAGGTTCGCCGCCTCCATGACGTAAAGGCTCGACATTCGTTTTCTCCGATGAAAAGGACGTGAAACGACGAACGGGCGGACCCCGGAGGGACCGCCCGCTTTGCGTTCGTCAGTTGTGAAGGTCGGCGTTAGACAGCGACGTCGATCTGAGCCAGAAGCTCATCGAGCAGCAGCTCAAGCGACGGACGGTGACGCTTCGAGCGAAGCGTCAAGTGCCGGAGAACCGGCGGCTCCTCGCACGCGAAGTCTACCGTGAAGCGACCGAGGCGAAGCTGCTCGGGGCTGTTGCGGTCCCGCGTGAAGCCGACGACCGGCCCCGGCAAGATGTCCTCGGTCGCGACGAGATCGCGAAGCGCGAACTTCATCGTGTCGAGGATGTCGCTGATCGTGTTGAAGTTGATGTTCCTCTTGCCGAGGAAGATCCGCAGAGTGCGAAGGAACATCAGGTGGATGAAGTCCCGGCCCCGCGTGACGTGGTAGAACTGCCAGAGCGGGTCCTCGCCAGCGTTGTCCGTCCCGATAAAGACGAAGCCGCCGGACGCAATCGCGCTCTCCACGCCCATCTCGCCGCGAACGATGATGCCACCGTTCTGCGAGAGAATGACCTGACCTTCCGTTGCGCCGTCCGTAAGCGAGAAGTCGATCGGACGGTTCGGCCCGACGACGCCCTGCACCGGCTGATTGGCCCACGAATGGAACGGCTTGCCACCGAACTCGTGATCGCGGCGAACGCCGATGCCGATCACGCGCGGCGCGCCGTCCTCTACGATGGCGTCGACCCCGACCTTCACCGCAGTCTCAACCGGGATCAGGCGATCAGACTGAAGCGTCTCGCGCCAGTCGGTGTACGCCTGCTGGCTCGTCGCCGGGCCGCTGACCACGGCATGGGCCACAAGCTTATTGAGGACGGCCGGAAGCTCGGCACAGATCGGATTGGCCAAGACCTCGACAAGGGCCGTCGCGGTCGGGAACGCTTTGTCTTCCTCGGTGCCGCCGCCCGTGAAGCTCACAGTCAGAAGCCCGGACAGCTCCTCGCCGCGCGTCAGGATGCTGAGCGCGACGACCTTATCGGCATCCGGTCCCTCGCCCATGATCGCCTCGGCGGTCGGCAGAACCTTGCCGGGGTTATTCCCGCCGCCAGAGAAGACGACGACCGGCGCTTCCGTCAGGTTCTCGCCGCGCGTCCCAAGAACGAGAGTGCCGAGACCCTGCTTCTGCTGGCTCGTGTAGCCCGGAACCGCGATGAGACGCGGGATGATGCCGAGCACGGGACCGGCGTGGGTCAGAGCCCAGATGCCCGTCTTCTGGATCGACGAGCCGATCAGGTTCGCCATCGTCTCATCGACACTCGCGCCCTCCTCGACGCGGACGATGACGCACTTAGCCGCGACCTGGAACTCGCCGAGCTGATCGTTGATGCCGTCGAGCGACCGCGTGATCGTCCCCCTCGTGCCAAGCGCGGTCAGCTTTGCCGTGTCGTCGGAAAAGGCGAAGACCGGCGTATTGAGCGGGAACACTTCGGGGTTTGCATCGGGCGCAGTGCCAACGAGGCCGACAACCGACATGTCGGAGTGAATTGCGGGACGCGGGCTGTCGGGGACCCGCAGGATTGAAATACCAAAAGTCGGATCAGACATCCGTTCCTCCAATAAAAAAGCCCGCCGGGAGGGCGGGCTTTCGTTCGACGGAAAAAGAAAAGGCCCGCCGGGAGGGCGAGCCTTGTTGCTTCAGGTCTTTGGTCGGTGGCCTACGTCGGCCACCCCGTGCTGAGATCGTAAGCGAGCACGTCGCCCGGCGTTTCGAGCGCGAGGATCGCGGCCTTGTGCATCAGGTACGCCTGGACGAACTCGTCCTTGCGCGCGAGAAGCGCGCCGCCGATCATCGCGAAGTCGGCGTGCGTATGGGGCACGCCATCCTCTCCGACGTACCCCTTTGGCCAGTACGGTCGCGGGCTCGGGATCGGCACGCCGACCGAGATCGCGGTATTCAGGACGATGATGTTCTCGCGCGTCTCGGCATCGCAGCCGTACTGATGCGGAACGCCATCAACGAGGACCGTCGCCGACGCCTGCTCAAGATGGGCGACGCAGGTCTGCCACGCCACAGCCTTGGCATACGCCTGCGCCGCCTCGAGCTGATCCCCCAGCGGTCGAGCATCGACCCACGCGCCGTCGATCCATCGCCAGTCCTCACCGAGCGCCGCTGCGGGCGGGAGATCATCGGCGAGCGCGGCCCACTCTCCCTCATCGACGTTGCCAATGAAGCGACCCTCGGCATCGACGCAGATCGCTTGCTTCCAGTGATCGCCGGGGAACTGCTCGGCTCGATCGAAGTCGAAGCGCCACGTCCCCCGGCTCGGAGGAGGATTGTGAACGACCCGAACGACCTGATCCTCAGGAACATCCGAAAGATAGCGGCCCTCCGCATCCACGCCGTTGACGATCAGCGGAAGTGCGAGCTGTTCGGAGATGAAGTTTTGCACCTCGGCGACCTGCATCGCATTGAGCGCAACTTCATTATCACCGACGACGCGATGACAAAGCGTCGGCTCGCAATACAGGAAGTCGAAAGCGAACGAGAACGTCGGCTTGGCAAGGATCAGGCGGGCACCGTTCCCGGTAAGCACCATGCCAGGGCTCGGCGGCGACCAGACGAAGCCGTTCATTTGAAATGGGCTCAAGCCCACATATCGAGACATTGCATTAGCTCCATGAGGCGTAAACGCCGCCCGCCGCTCCGTAGCCACCCTGACTGCCATACCCAAGGCCGCCGGGGGCGCCGCCAGCGCCGACAACAATCAAGATAGACGATCCGCGCGAGTAGGTGCCGCGCGAGTAAGTGGCTGATACGTACCCACCGCCGCCGCCGCCACCTGTGCCGCCATTAAAAATGGCGTACGCGCCGCCACCGCCACCGCCTCCGGGCCAAGATCCAGAAGATCCCGCACCTGGGTTATTAGGAGAAGTGGCGTGACCACCCGCGCCGCCGCCACCACCGGCGTAGCTGCCCCCACCCGCGCCACCATATCCGTTCAGGTTTGGGAAGCTGCCAGAAGCATACCCACTCGACCCACTGCTTCCATTGGCGGCAGAGGAACCGCCCCAATACGTTCCCCCAGAGCCGCCATCCGGTGCTCCTCCGGGAGACCCGCCATAAGCGCCAATGCTCCCGAACTGGGAATACCCCCCAGCCACCCCCGCAGCCGGAGTTAAATTGGAAACACCCCCCCCTCCGCCACCCGCGCCCCACGCCGTACCGGACAGCGAATTGTGCGCCGGGACCGTGAAGGAATACGATCCCGGTGAGCTGTACCATTGCGAGCCGGGCACGACTTTCTGGGCGACCTGCTTCCAGACGCCACCGACGCGGACGTATGCCTCGTCGATGCGCTTCCAAACGCCACCGACGCGAACGTACTGATCAACGGCCTCCTTCCACGCACCGCCAGCACGAACATGAATGCCAGGGATCGTCATGCTTCCCGCCTAAACCAGAAGTCACCATCGACGCCGCCCGAAGGAGCGGCGGTCGAGACGGTGAAGCCCGCCCCCAGCCATTTCATGTTGGTCGCATTCGCATCCGCCTTTGCAGACGGGGCGATGGCAGACCAAGCATCGAGGTTCGCGGAGGCGTCCTGTTTCTTCTCATTGAGCGAAACGATCTCCCCGAGATCGACGAGACGCTCGTAAGGAGACACGGGCTCGTCCAAGCCGACTTGGATCTGACCGCCCCAGGCGAGGATGCCGGACGATCCGTCGCCAACGTAGCTCCCGAAGGCCGAGTTGATACGAGGTCCGATGATGGCGTTCTTGTTGCCCAGCGAAGATGCAACGCCGCGCAATGCAACGATCCAACTCCCGTTTGGCCCCGGCCATACTCGATAGTCGTAATCGCCGCCGATCCCCGTCGCGTTGACTACCTCACCGGTAAGGAGGTCGATATTTATCGACGTCGCGAAGGAATTGTTGGTCGAAACAATCGCGGCCGTTGATATGCTTCTCTCGGCGGCCTTTGCGCACGAGACAAACCAATATGGCACGCCGATCGGGGTCTGAGCGCTGAAGCCATACTGCACTCGATGCGTTTGATTGCCCTCTCTCTCCGCGACATGCGTCCAGTACGTCTCGCCGTCTGGCGCAATCGGACCCTCGCTCAATGTCGCTGCGCCCGATGCGTTGTTCCAAGGCGCGACCAGCAGGTTATGCGGACTGGCGATGATGTTGCTCGGATGCAAAATCGGCTTCTTGCCGATGATGATCTTCGCCCCGGCCGGAACCCGATCGGTCAGCGCGGCGTCAACTTGCTCCTTGGTGTAAAAGTCCGTCACATCCGTGCTGTGATAGCCGAGATACGAAAGCACCTCGCCACCCGTCGCAGCAGTCATGAGCGTGATGTTCGGGCTCGCAAGCGTGAAGTCCACGCCAGGCACGAGCTTCGCCCCGTCTCGCCAAACGTTCATAAACGTGAAGCTGCCGACGCTGATCGTCGTCTGCCCCGGCGTCGCGGTCACGTCGCCCTGACGAATGCCGCCGAGTGAGACGGAGAACAGCGGTCCCCAGCTCTCGGCGCCGCGCACCCGCGCCATCTGCTGCGCCGTGTTGAAGTACCAGTGCCCCTGCTCGCCATCGACGGGATCGCTCGCAAGCTCGCCGCGATAGACCGTTGCAAACGACGCGTAGCGCGCCTCGGCGTGATCCCGAGCCACCTCCGCCAACCCCTTCGCAGCGATCGCGGCGTCGCGCGCCGCGTTGGTCGCCGTAAGGTCGCTAGCCACGGCGCCACGATCCGCATTGGTTGCGGCTGCCTTGGCCGTCACATCGTCCGCAAGGGCTTCAAGCTCCGAGGCGAATGCCATCGGGGTGATCTGCCAATCACTCTCCATGCCCTCGCCGACTGCGCGCATCACGTCGATCTGAAGGATGCCGCTCGTGTGGCTGTATGAGACAAATCGGCCCGTCAGGTATCGAGACAGATCGCCGGTCGGGAACGCGATAAGGTACGCAAGTGGCGCGAAGGTAAGGCGCTGCCCCTGCGGAATAAGAAACTGGCGAATACCTTCGCCGAACGTTACCTCGCTGCTCGACGTCGCTTCGAAGATCGTAGCGACGCGCGTCAGGCGCTCCTGCGCCTCGGCCGCGAGCGGCGTCAGCACGTCATTGATGCGAGACAGGGCAGCGCTTTCGGCGCGCGCAGCAGTCTCATCGATAACCCTCATCGCGCTTTCGGCCTCGGCCAAGCGAAGGTCGATGTCCTCAAAGCGAGGGTTCCAGAATTCCGGGTCGCCGAGATTGTCCCGACGCTTCACACGATAAAAGTCGATGCGGCGCATCTCGATCCCCAAAAGAAAAAGCCCCCGCCAATCGGCGAGGGCCTTGCTCAAAACGAATTGAGCCCGCGCTAGACGGGCTCGTGCTTCGAAATCGAGGCGGCGATTGCGTTCGCCACCTTTCCTTTCACGATGTAGCGCCCCTTCGGAACGAAGCGCTGGTCGCTGTATTGGGCGACCGAGCCAACCTCGATCCGATACCGAGCATCGTCGTCAAAGGCCGACGCCCGTGCGGGCGCCGCCTTCGTCTTCGTCGTCATGAAGCCTCCTTACTGTGCCCAAAGAAGGGACTTGTTGCAGTGGAACAGAACGTTCGCCGCGTTGGTCGTCGCCTCGGTGATGATGCGACACGCACTCGTCTCGTCGGCAAGATTGAAGCGGAACGTCACCTCGTACCGCTGCGCACTCGCATCCCGGAGCACGAACTCCTCGATGTCGGGCGTCACGGTCGCGGAGCCGATGCGGAGCGAGCAGTCGAGGGTATGGGCATCAGGATTGAAGCCCTCGACCTCGTACCGCACCCGAAGCTCATCCGAAGGGACCGACAGATCCTTCGCGTTGGAGACGTGTTTCATCGTGGTCTTCGGCCGCGCGAGGCGGACCTCAGATCCGGGCAACCTGATCCCCGTGTGCATGTCCCGCGTCCCGACGAAACGGGCGCGGAAACGGCACAGCGGCGGCATGGTGGCGAACGCATTTACGTTCGTCTCATTGAGCGGGACCCAGTTGCCTGCCCCGTTCGGCTGCACCTCGAAGATGACGTCGGTCGAGCCCGGCGAGATCATCGAGGTCTCGATGTCGAGACTATCGATGCCGCCGTCGAGGTTCAGCGCTTCCAGCTCGATCGCGACCTGAGCATTGTTGAACTTCGCACCCCAGACCTGGATCATCAGGTCCCTCGTGAGATCGCCCAAGAAATACTCACCATCGGTCGAGTAGAAGAACGTGCCGTCGAGATACGACTGACCCGACGCCATACCGAAGCGGTGGTTCGCGTTCGAGATGAAGACCATCGCGTAACGCTTGCCGCTCTCCAAGAACGTCGGCGGGATCGTCATCTTGTTCCAGCCCGTCACGATGCTCGCGTGCGGATAGGACTGAACCAAGATCGCCTTGTCCTTGTCGGGCTGGCCGTTCGTCACCTCACAGAGCGTGACCCAGATGTCCTCGTTCGCCGCCTTCGAGTTGATGTAGAAGCCGAGCTGCGTCGCCCAGAAATCGTTGGCATTGAGGAACGTCTGCCCGACGAGCGCGCCATTGATCGCGTGATCGACGGTCTCAACCGTCGTGTACGTCTCCTCATAGGTCTCGTACCAGTAGCCCGGCACATAGCGATAGATCGGATACCAGTGCCACGGATAGCCATAGTACGCATACGGCGCATAAACGTTGTACCAACCGTAGTAATACGGATAGTACCAAGACCAATATCCACCATAGCGGATGCGGGTCTTCGAGACCGTCTTCTGCACCAGCTCCGTCGTCTGCCAACCATACTGAGCGATGCCGACGTCGGAGTGATAATCTCCGGTCTGCATTTTCAGCTCGTTGGTGAAGCGCGGCAACAGCATTCCCGATACGAGACTGGCGTTGGGGTCGTTCGCGCTGAAGATGTTCAGCGACTTGATCGCCGCGTTCGCCAGAGGGAAGCGAAGCCCGGCATCGATTTTCGCGTCATAGCCAAGGCCGGACACGTTATCGACGTCGCTGAATTCCTCGTTTGCAAACTTGTCCTCGAAGACGTCGGTCGCAAGCGCCGGGACGTCGAGACGGCTGCGGATCTCCTCAATATCCGCATAGAGACGGAGAAGATCGACCTGCGTCGAGTTGCCCTCCGCCTGCGCCTTCAAGGTCGCGAGATCGGAGGCAATGGCCGACACGCGCGGCTCAATCGCGTTGCGGAACGCCTCAAGAAGACGCGCGCGCATATCCAGGTTCTCGGTCGAAGTCACCGAGAAGTTGGCCTGCATCGCGATCGACATAACGCCCAGCGTGTTGACGCGAATGTACGCGATCACGGCGTGTTCAATCGGGACGGGCGGCGGCTGCGGATCGGCGCTCTCAGCGCCGGACGTAAACACGAGAACGGCGTCGCGCGATCGCGTCATCGCCACAGCATCCGGGCGCGTCTCGCCCGTATCCGTGTTTACGAGGAAGTCGCGCTCCTCCATGTCGATCAAGTTCTCGACGCCGTAGACCGACACCGCGACGATGCGCTCAGAAGCAGCGGCGAGATACGGCACCATGCTCTGGGTCGTCTCGACGTTGCGATTGAAGATCGCTCCGCTGTAGTGGTAGAGGCGACCGGGAGACACCTTCACTTCAGCTTGCGCCGACTGAATGACCTGCGACCCGGAATAGCGGTTCGTCTTCGTCGCCAGATCATTGACGATGTGATCGAACGTCTGGCGGGCGAACTCTTGAGTGTTGTTGTGATCCGCCGAAACCTGTTCCTGATAGTCGCGGAAAATAACCTGACGTTCCATTTCCTCGCATCTCCGCTAAGGCTTGCCGACGACGAACTGATCGTCTCCGGCGTAAAAGGGTTTTCCAGCGATGAAGCGATGCCGCTTTGGATAGCGGACATACATGTCGTCGCTGGCTCGCTTCGACGCGACAAGGGCGCGTCGGACATCTCGCATTGGTCTCGGGTTACGCGGGCACCAGAAGCGAAGCCTCGGCTTTGCGATGCCCTCGCCTGCGGCCCACGCCGATCGCCTCCCCGTCACATCGACGCGGACATGCGCCGTGTGTGCCGGGAAGCCGTATCGCCCCACGCCCATGAACTGGATCGACGGTCGCCGATGAGCGAAAGAGCCGTCGTGAACCGCATAACGGCTGTAGATCCGCAGCGACGCCGTCGATGGACGAAAAAAGCCTTCGCGGACGGGGCGGCCGCAAAACACGCCGCGATCCATCTGACCGCTCTCGACGATCCGCTCCGGCTCGGACGTGACCGCCTCAAGCGACGGGCCGACCGACGAGCGCCACGGAAGACGCGGCGTTGGTCTGATCGTCACGAGGCGATCGCGCGCCGACGAAGGCTGAAAGAACGAGCGCGCGATGACGCGATCGCAGAATACCTTCGACCCGGCATTGCCAAGCAGATGCAGGCGGTAGTGGTTGCCGAAGTCGCTGACCGAGACCTCCGTCTCCTCGCCGCCGACAACCCAGCGCGCCCGGCGCCGATGGCGCTGGATCGCGGTCGAAGGGATCGGAAACGCGCCGTTGAAAAACGACTTGAAGCCGAAGCCGCCAGAGTGAAGCGCAAAGCCCTTGAAGCCGCGCTCCCGGATGCGCCACGTGCGAACCTGAGGCAGTGACGCGAGCCACGCTTCCCGCGCCTCCCGCGTAAGCGATGGGCCACTGAAGACGCGCATCGGAGGCGTAAGAACCTCTGACGCTCCGGCATCGACGTAGCTCAGATACGTATGGACCGCGTCGAGCGTGCCCTTGATCCGGTGCATTCGGATCGCGTCAGCGATGATGCTGCGCTTCCTGATGTCCGGCCACTCATCGACCCAGAGATCGACCGACAAAGCGTGGGCCAAAAACTTGAGGAAGCGCTCCGGGACCGTCCAGGGGTCCCAGACCTCACGGATCGGAGCGTTGATCCCCTCAAGCCGGGTCGAGACCGATGACAGCGCCTTGTTAAAAGGCGTCTCTGTCGTCGGCAGGATATGGTCCTGATACGGGATCACGTCTCGACCTCAACATTGATCTTCACGTCTGTGCAAAGCGGGGCCTCCCCCGGACCGGCAACGATGTCACCGGCTGGCCCAACACGATGGACGCGGAGCACGTTCGCGACGTAAGCCGCGCCCTCAAGGGCGTTTACGTGGACATGAGCCCCGATAGCGAAGCGGGCCGCTGCGGCCCGCATCACAGCGGTACGCGCAGCCTCCGCGACCATGGCGGGCGCGGGACCGCGCGGAACGCGGATATTCAGCTCGACCTCGTAAGGAATGATCGTCGCTGCCGAGACGATCACCTCATCCGTCAAGGGCTTGACGTTCGGGCGCATAACCCGTTCACGAACGATCTGAACCGTCTCCGGCGTCACCAGATCATCGGCGGGTCCAAGCAAGTAGATGACGACCCGGCCGGGGCGCTGATGAACCTCCGGCCCCACGGGGTGAACGTCGCGCGCTGTCGGATACGCCGTCAGCGTGTGATAGACGTAGCCATCGCGAGACCCGGCGGACGGGACTGCGAACGACGTGAGGTAGCGGATCAAAAGGTTCTGATCGCTTTCCATCACCGCGAGCGCGCCCGTCTCAGGGTCGGCGGGCGTGATAACCAGGCGCTGCACGTTGGCGCGCGCCACGATTGCATCAAGGTCAGCGCCCTGCGCGTATGCCGGAAGCACGGCGCGCACCGCCGAGTTGACGCGAGCGCGCATCAGCGCCTCGCGGTGAGCATGGGCCTGCTGGTCGATCACGATCGGATCGAACTCGAGCCCGCCCACGTCGTATGGGAAGCCGACCTGATCCGCTCGACGCTGGAACTCGGCCATGCGCTCGGCGAAGATCACCTCCTGATCCACGACCTCGATCGCGTCAGGAAGCGGGAGATACTCCGGGTTGAGCGTCGGTGCGATGAAGCTATTCGCGTTGATGCCCATCCCTACCCCTCAACCACAATCGGCCGACCGTCCGTCGCGCCCATCACCGTGATGACGCGCGGACCCTCGACCGTGAAATCACCGAGATGAGCGCGGGGCCGATAAAGACCCAGAAGCTCGATTTGAAGCCGTCCTTGGCGAAGCTCGTCCGCACTGGACACGATGTTGATCTGCTCAAGATGAAAGCGCGGCTCGAACACCAGCGCGGCATAGAGCGCGGTAAAGAACTTGAGCATCGTCGATGGCACCAAGTTCTCGCCGAGCATGTGCGGCACGAGCGAACCGATCCATCTACGCATCACGCGCGATCCGAACGGCGTCGTGAAAATCGCCTCGAGACAGAGGACGACGTGCTCCCAGCCATGCACGGGCCGCCCTGTATGGCGGCTGATGCCTGACCCTACAGGGCTTGCCATGGATAAACTCCGTCAGTCGATGTCGAGAATGACGTACGCCACGAACAGAAACGGCAGCACGATCAGGGCGACGCCCACGCCGTTCCACAGCACTTCGATCAAAGCTTCCATCACGCCACCACGATCTGCGACGGGCTGTAGATGTGCAGCGCGCCCGCAACCTCGGGCACGGTGCACTCGACGACGATCCGCTCCTCTCCCGCCCGCGTGCGGAATACCGCGACGACGACACCCGGCCACTTGTAGCCAGACGCCTTTTCGACGCGATCACCGACGCGGAACAGAGAGGTGGAGGGGGAAGTCATGAACGGCCAGAACATCGACTAGCGCCGACGACGGGCGCGATCGGTCTTCGCAGCATCGTCGGCCGACGCGGCGGGACCGGCGAGCTTGATCAGGCCGCGCAGCAATTCGTATTCGGCCTGCGCGTCCGTGAGATGCAGCGTGTCGCCGTGATTGACGCGCTTGCCAGCGACCCAGTCGCCAGCCTTCTCCGTGACGACATAAGCCTTCTTTGCGCTGGCCGACTGGCCAGCGTTCACAGCGCTCGACATGCGAGCCTCCTTTTCGATTTTGGATTTACGGGATGCGGAAGAACGGTCGCCCCGTCGTCGGGTGACCGCAGTTGGCATGGTGCCCCTCCCGACAAACCGGGATGCCGCTGATGCGGAAGTTTGGCGTGGCCTCGACCATAACGGGGGCGCCGTGAAGCAGGATGCCGTGCGGCTCGACGGGATCGCCAAGAACAACGACGAGATCACCCTTGATGCGGAACTTCGTCTGACCGCCAGCGATCTGCGGCCCGCCCGCCTCATCCACGGTCTTGCAAGCAATCCCGACAGCCATCGCATCCACCCCTTATTCGAACTGATAATCGTCGGCGACCATCTTGAGCCCTCCTCCGGTCAGCTCAAACGTCGTGCCTTCGCACTTGAAGAAGATGCGCGGCACGGTGATCACCAGCTCGTTGCCACGGATCTCCGCCTTGAAGTCGCCGAACGTCGCGACATGCTCGTCGCCCTTCTCGCTCGGCGACGAATTATCGTCGCTCCACGTGAAAGGAATGGCGACCGCCTGCCGGAAGTCGCCGGTCGGGCTGAACATGCTCATGTTCTGGCCCTTCGAGGGCGGCGTGTGGACCTTCATCGCGCCTGCGACCTGGGCATACGGAACCCACGGACCCTGCACGGGCTGACCGTTGTCGTCCTCACCGATACCGAGCCGAACGAGCTGCTTTTTCGGATCGACGTCGGTGACCGGACCGTGACGCATCGTGTTCGCGAGGCGACGCTCAAGCTCCGCGACGCGCAGCGCAAGCGTGGCCAGCGCCTTCATTGTGCGCGTCTCCGCCTCGTGCGCGGCGCCGCCTTCTCGCCCTCATCTTTGGGCGCTTTGCTTTCGGCATCCGCTGCGCCGGAGGCTTCCGTCTTGGGCGTGTCGGGCTTTGCGGGCGCATCATCTTCCTCGCGGTGATGGATAACGATGCCGGTCGCGAGATAGTAGCTCGCGACCTGCGTCGGAAGATCGATGATCTCCCCGACATCGAAGGTTCGCCCCTCGATCGGTCGCCCGCTGACGACCTTAAATTGCTTGATCATGGTGCCTCCGTTTCGTTCGGATCAGGCCCCAGCGCGTCTTCGATGGACTGTTCGTTCACGTCCAGCGACCCGCCAGGGAATTCGATGGTGACGCCGGTTAGCTCTTGCTCCGGCGCCTCAAGTAGCGCTTCGCCGCCCACCGAATAGCCATCACGCAAGCCCAGATCAGCCACCGCGCGTTGCCAGCGATTGAGATCGGGTGTTTCAATTTCGCCCTCCAAGAGCTTGGCAATCGCCGCCAACTGCGGATCAGCCGTCATTGCGTCGATGATCTCGCGCCATACGCCGACAGCCGGTCCAAAGGACGGCTCCGCGAGCGTGTTCAGCGTGAGAATGATTTGCCGGGTTGCGAACCGCGCGCCGTCTTCCGCCGATGCGCCGCGATCCACCTGGATCTTTGAAATGCTCGTGACGATCTTCGACCAGAGCGTTGACCAAGGAGACTGATGCGCGAGCAACGCTCGATGGATCTGGCGCACCATGAAGTCGAGCGTCGTCTCCATTCCCGCGTCAGTGTGGGCGATGGCAAGCATCTCCACTGGCTCGCCGTCTTCGCCCTGGCCGCGCGGGACAGCGACCTTTGTCGCGACCACAAGGTCGATGGTAAGTTGCACCTGCGCATTGGCGCCGAGGATGTCTCGCCCCGTCACCTGAGTATCGGAGCCGTCAACGGCGACGACGATCGCGGGCGTAACCTCGTCCCTGATCAGCGTCTCCGGGTCGACCATGCTGTCGTAAACGCGATTGACGGCGTAGGTCGCGCCTCGAAGCGCGCGCGTCGTCACGGTTCGCAACGCGAGGGACACGAGGCTCATAGCTATTCCGCCGTCAGGATAAGGAGCCGGTCGCCACCGTCGATCGGATGATTGACGGAAACGATGTAAGACGGGGCGCCGGAGCGCCCCGAAAGCGTCACGCGATCACCGCGACGGATCTCGTATCCAATCGCGGCATACGTGGCCGACATGATCTGCAAGCTCGATGCGCCAGCCGCGACGCGGCCGACACCAGCGAATTCGCCCTTGAGGCGCTGCCCGCGAAGATCCTCAGTCGAGAATTCACGCGCGAAACACCCCTTCGTATCGACCGGCGGCCGATTGGGGTCGATCGCGCCACCCGTGTACTCACCCTCGATGAGCGGCTGCACAGCGACCAATTCACTGTGCAGCCGTTCGACTACGCGGCCCGCGAGAGCGTCAAGCCGATCCCACAGCGCCGCCATGGGTTAGCCGTTAAGGCGGACGATGCCCGTGCCAGACGGGTTCGCAGCCGCCGACAAGGCTTTGCCGATGAGCGTGTTGTCGGTCGCCGACGTGGTGCAGACCTTGTTGGTGTTATCCCAGTAGATCGCCGCACCAGCGGCCCACGCCTGTGCCGAAGTCTTCGGCAGCTCGAACACGCCACGGGTCTTGATCTCCGCCTGCTCGCCAGACAGGACGGAGAACGCGGCCACGCCGAACAGGGTGCCAACAAGGACGCCGTCGCCAGACGCGACGTTAGCCGGGGCAACGACGGTTACGACGTCGCCCGGCTGAATGTAATTCTTCATGAGATAATGCTCCGAATGGTCGAAAAGAATGCGGCGGGCACTAGGCCCGCCGCTCGTTCTCGGTCTCTCTCAGATCGGCTTAGGAACCGGGGTTCTTGTAGAGACCGCGGTGGTCGATAACCGCCGCACCGATGTCGAGACGAACCTTCGTCTCGATGCCGTCGATATCGAAGCCGGTGCGCGTCTCGGTGAAGACGCCCTGGTTGCCGTTCAGGTACGCAACCTCGACCACATCGATCTGCGACGGCGAGGCAGCGGTGTACCAAGCAGTAGCGCTACCGGCGACGTTCACCTTGATGCCGGGGTTCACGATGCCGTTGTCGAGGCGGGCATCGGTGATGATGCCGAGGCGACGAAGGCTCTCAGGAACCGTGTGGCTGATCTGCGCAGGCGAGATCGGAGACAGGAACTGCTCGGCGGTGGTGAGCTGCGCCTGCGGCACGATCAAGAACGCAGCGTTCAGGTTCAGCACCGTCTTGCCATCGAGGCCGACCTGCTTCGCCATTGCAAGGCGAGCCGCCGAGATCGCGGGAAGGCCGATCGCCGCCGCATCACCCAAGTTCCGGTGACTAGCGTGGAACAGCGCAGTCCCGTCGCCCATCGTCGGGTTCGAGAGGATCTGCGCCCAGATGAGGTCGCCCTCAAGCTGCGCCGCGCTCCGACCGAAAGCAGTCGGGATGCGGTCGAACGCCGAAAGGTCGTCGTTGATGAGCGCCTGACG
>ERZ869909.1137-NODE-1137-length-22937-cov-4.774759_pt1 | contig 22937 bp, 20 predicted proteins | sample MGYA00520892_ERZ869909 | MGnify/ENA primary metagenome ERZ869909 (study PRJEB32215, sample SAMEA104723947) | bioreactor metagenome | biome: bioreactor; feature: anaerobic bioreactor; material: water | place: China | collected 2015-03-12 ... | reverse complement strand
AATACGGGCCTCCACTCAGCGCTACAGGACAACGCCGTGTGGTGGGAATGGGGTCAGGTCTCACATTTCTCATGGTGTAATACAGAAAGTAGTTTTTCGCCTAACGATTCTCTCATTTCTGGCTTACAAACCTTGCGCTGCATCCATGGCACGCTGCCAAAGGATCTTTTGAGAAGGAAGCGGCGCAGATGGCCAGACCACTTCGCATCGAGTTTGCCGGGGCGCTTTATCATGTCACCGCCCGTGGCAACGCTCAGGCGGACATATATAAAGACTCCTCAGACAAGCACCGTTTCCTGAATATACTCACCGATGTCTGCAAGCATTACCGCTGGCATTGTCACGCCTGGTGCCTGATGGACAACCACTATCATCTGCTTGTGGAGACAGGCTCACCCACCCTGTCATCAGGCATGCGGCAGTTGAATGGCATTTATTCCCAGTATTTCAATCGTCGACATCAGCGTGTCGGGCATCTTTTTCAAGGGCGCTACAAAGCGATTCTGGTAGAAAGAGAAGGCTACCTTATGGAGCTCGCGCGATACATTGTGCTTAACCCGGTGCGGGCAGGAATGGTGAACGAGGCCAGCGAATGGAGATGGAGCAGCTATCGGTCCACGGCAGGCCTGGCAGCTCCGCACCCCTGCCTGACCAGGGACTGGATCTTATCGCTCTTCAGCAACCATTTTGGCGAAGCCACTCGACGCTATCGACAGTTCATATGCGAGGGTAAAGATCAGCCTCCACCCTGGATGCATCTCAAGAGCCAGATCTACCTTGGCTCTGACTCTTTCATTGAGCAGATGCATGGTGTCCCCGACTCCGGGGACATTCTTAAAGAAATCCCGCGCGTACATCAGCTGCCACCCGCCAAGCCGCTGAGCCACTACGAAATGCAGCATAACGACCGAAAAGACGCCATGGCTTGTGCCTGGCTTGATGGGCGCTATACCCTCGCAGCCATTGGGGAATACTTCGGTGTGAGCCGTAGTTCAGTTAGCCGAGCCGTAAAGGCATTTCGTGAGAAATGTGAGACCTGACCCCGCTGGCACTAGCGAGGCATGCGGATGCCGCTGAGATCGCGGAAGCACAACTCTCTAGCCATGGCGAGAAAATCCTGAATGTAGGCGGCCTGTTCTTCCTCTACACGAACGGCGGCGTAGAGGGTGCGCCACACACCTTCCTCGCCAAGCCTGCATGTCGCTAACAGTTTCTGAAACAGATACTCCGTCAGCGCCCAGTTCGGCAGCGCCGCTGCGCCACGACCGCTGGCGACGAGTTGCGCCATCATTGGTGTGAGTTCAGCGGTGCGCAGCGCCGCAGGTTCGACACCCGCCGGGTCCAGAAAGGCGGTGAATACATCCAGTCGATCCCGCTCCACCGGGTAGGTGATCAGGGTCTGGTCCGCCAATTGTTCCGGGCGGACGAAACGCGCCGCCGCCAACGGCGCATCGCGAGCCACGGCCAGCACCAGTTCATAGCGGAACAGCGGGATATAGCTGACCGCCTCCATCTCGATGGGGTCCGAGGTAATCACCAGATCCAGATCGCCACGGACCAGCGCCGGCAACGGGGCAAACGAGAAACCGGCGCTCAGGTCCAGCTCCACCTCGGGCCACTGCCCGCGAAACACATCCAGGGTCGGCATCAGCCACTGGAAACAGGAATGGCATTCGATGGCCAGATGCAGCCGCCCGGTCTGCCCGGCGGCCAGCCGCTTCAGCTCGCGCTCGGTGGTACGCAGGCGCGGCAGCACCTCGTCCGCCAGGGCCAGGATACGCAGCCCGGCGGTGGTAAACCGCACCGGGCGGGTGCGCCGGTTCAGCAGTTGCAGCCCCAGACGGTCCTCCAGGTCTCGCAGCTGGTGCGACAGGGCAGACTGGGTGACATGCAGCCGCTCGGCGGCCTCCACCAGGCTGCCGCCCTCGCGAATGGCGGTCAGGGTCTCCAGGTGGCGAATCTCTATCATAATGAATATGTCTCATAGTATGGATGCGTACGTTGATTTTTACTCAACAAGCACACCCAGCACAATAGCTGCCATCGTTCATCAACCATGGAAAAGACCGCACATGAGCAGCCAACGCCCGACCCTGCACAACCTGGGCTTCCCCCGTATCGGCGCCCACCGCGAACTGAAGAAAGCCCAGGAAGCCTACTGGGCTGGCACCCTGCAGGCCTCCGAACTGGCCCATGTAGGCCGCGAACTGCGGGCCCGCCACTGGGCCGCCCAGGCGGAAGCCGGGCTGGACACGGTGCCGGTGGGGGATTTCGCCTGGTATGACCATATTCTGGAGTGGACCACCCTGCTCGGCGCGGTGCCGCCGCGTTTCAACCAGCCTGAAGATCAGCCGGTCAGCCTGGACACACTGTTCCGCATGGCCCGTGGCCGGGCGCCCAGCGGCGAACCGGCGGCCGCCTGCGAGATGACCAAATGGTTCGATACCAACTATCACTACATCGTGCCGGAGCTGCACCCGGACCAGACTTTCCGTATTGCCCGGGAAGAACTGTTCCAGCAGGTCGGTGAGGCACAGCAGCAGGGGCATCAGGCCCGGCCGGTGATTCCCGGCCCGCTGACCTGGCTCTACCTGGGCAAGGGTGATGCCTATGAGGGCGCCGCCGACGCCGCCAAGCTCGATCTGCTGGCGCGGCTGATCCCGGTCTATCGCGAGGTACTCAAACGCCTGGCAGATCAGGGCGTCACGTGGGTGCAGATCGACGAGCCGATTCTGGTGCTGGATCTGCCGGAGGCCTGGCAGCGGGCGTTCGTGCGCGTGTATGAACAACTCGCCGCCAGCCCGGTGAAGCTGCTGCTGGCCACCTACTTCGGTGGTCTGGATGACAACCTCTACACGGCCCTCGCGCTACCAGTGGCGGGTCTGCATCTGGATCTGGTCCGCGCACCGGAACAGTTGTCCGCCGTGCTGCCGCGCCTGCGCGATGATCAGGTGCTGTCCGCCGGGATCATCAACGGCCGCAATATCTGGCGCACCGATCTGGATGCCGCGTTGGCCACACTGAAGCCTGCTGCCGAGGTATTGGGAGAGCGCCTGTGGCTGGCGCCGTCCTGCTCGCTGCTGCATGTGCCGGTGGATCTGGCGCACGAGAAAAAGCTGGATGACGAGTTGAAGAGCTGGCTCAGCTTCGCGCACCAGAAACTGGATGAACTCGCCCTGCTGGGGCAGGCCCTGATCGACCCCTCCCCCTGTGCGGAGGCGTTGACAGCGCAGCGCGACGCCCTGGCAGCGCGACGCGCATCGCCTCGCATTCACGACGCCGCCGTGCAGGCCCGTTTCAGCAAGATCAACGAAATCAGCCAGCAGCGCACACCCTTTGCCGAGCGTATCGCGCAGCAGCAGGCGGCCCTGCAATTGCCTGCCTACCCGACCACCACCATCGGCTCCTTCCCGCAAACCCGGGAGATTCGTGCGCTGCGCCGCGACTGGAAAAAGGGCACGCTGGATGACGCGACCTACACCGACGCCATCCGTGCGGAAATCACCCGTTGTATCCGTTTCCAGGAGCAGGCCGGGCTGGACGTGCTGGTGCACGGCGAACCGGAACGTAACGACATGGTGGAATACTTCGGCGAGTTACTGGACGGCTTTGCCTTCACGCAAAACGGCTGGGTACAGAGCTACGGCTCCCGTTGCGTGAAACCGCCGGTGATTTTCGGCGACGTCTCACGCCCGGCGCCGATGACTGTGGAATGGACGGCCTATGCCCAGTCGCTCTCTGACAAACCCGTCAAAGGCATGCTGACCGGCCCGGTGACGATCCTGCAATGGTCGTTCGTGCGCGATGATCAGCCGCGCCAGCGCACCTGCGAGCAACTGGCGCTGGCCCTGCGCGACGAGGTAAATGATCTTGAAGCGGCCGGCATTCAGGTGATCCAGATTGATGAGCCCGCCTTCCGCGAAGGGCTGCCGCTGCGGCAGGCAGACTGGGCGGCCTACCTGGACTGGGCGGTGGCCTGCTTCCGCCTGAGCACCACGGGCGTGCGCGACACCACCCAGATTCACACGCACATGTGCTATTCGGAGTTCAACGACATCATTGAGGCCATTGCTGCACTGGATGCCGATGTGATCACCATCGAAACATCCCGCTCAAACATGGAACTGCTGGAGGCATTCGAAAAATTCGATTATCCGAACGACATTGGCCCGGGCGTTTACGACATCCACTCACCCAACATTCCCGAAGTGGACTGGATGGTGAACCTGATGCGCAAGGCGGCCCGACAGTTGCCCGCCGAGCGTTTGTGGGTCAACCCGGATTGCGGCCTGAAAACGCGCGGCTGGCCGGAAACCGAAGCGGCCCTGCTAGCCATGGTGGAAGCAGCACGCCAACTGCGCACCGCCGCCTGATCGGGGACTGAAAATCGGGTGAAAATCGGGGGTCAGGTCTCACATTTCACATGAAATGGGAAATGTGAGACCTGACCCCCATAGGGGGGGAGCTGTATCAGGTGAGGGCAGCTTCGCGGGCCCATTCGCAGCGTACGCGCAGGGGTTCGTCGCCGGGTTCGTGGCAGACGTCGGCGCAGTCCCAGACGAAGGTGTGGTGGCCAGCCAGTTCGGTTTCCAGGTGCACGACGGCGCTCACCCAGTACATCTGCTTGAGCAGTGCCTCGAACTTGTGCAGCCAGTGCTCCCACTCGTATTCCACCGCCTGGTAAGACATGCCGAAGTGAATCACCTGGGTCTGGAAGGTGCCGCCCATCAGATCGTCGCCCGGCACGGAAAACATTTCGCGGCACAGGAACGGCCATTCATCCGCCTGCGGCAATTGCCGGATCACGCGCCGGTTCCGAACATAACTGGCCTGGCGCTGCACCTTGTCGCCGAAGGGCAGATGCTTGATGCAGCCATAGACAATCGATTCGTTATCCATCGCCATCATCCATCACTACAGGCGCCCACACTGGCGCAGCTGTCGTTCGTAGGTGTCCGACATCGACGCCACCCGTGCCGCCGCGTTGATGATGGTGCGATTGTTGCGGTAAGTGCCGCGCGAATAACCGCCGTGCCCGGAGTAGTAGGCCAGATAGAGGTTGTAGGCGTCGGTCTTGGCGATGCCGTTACGCCGGTGCGACTGATCGTGATACCAGCCCACAAAATGCACCGCGTCCTTGAAGCGGGTGCGGCGTGCCCACCAGACCCGGTTGGCATCTTCCTTGTACCAGTCCCAGGTGGAATTCAAGGCCTGGGCATAGCCGAAGGCATTGGAGGGGCGGCGCCAGGGAATGAATCCCAGCAATTTTTTGCGCGGCGGGCGGGCGCGCGGCTGAAAACGTGATTCCTGATAGATGGTGGCCATCATCACCGGCACCGGCACACCGAATTCACGTTCGGCCTTGCGCGCCTGGCGGTGCCAGTTATTGAACAGGCTGCTGCGCTGATCAAAGATGGCGCAGGCATTATCCACGTTGTCCGGTGCACGCATGGCGCAGCCGCTTGTCAGCGACGCGATCAGCAACAACGGCAGCAGCACATATTTCATCATGAGTCAGGAGTTAACCCGTGTTCGGCCAGCAAGGCAAGCAATGCGTCTTCGTCCAGTACCGGGATGCCAAGTTCTTCCGCTTTTTTCAGCTTGCTGCCCGCAGCCTCCCCGGCAATCACGCGGCTGGTCTTTTTCGACACTGAACCCGCCACCTTGGCGCCCAGTTGCTCCAGCAACGCCTTGGCCTGATCACGGGTCAGCCGCGACAGGCTGCCCGTCAGCACCAGGGTTTCTCCCGCCAGCGGCAGCGAGGCGGCCTCGCTGGCCGGAGCCTGTGCCCGCAGGGCATCGCATTGCGCCTGCGCCTGTTCCAGACGCGCACACCATGCAGGGTCCGCCAGCAACCGGCGTACCGCTTCCACACCCGAGGCGTTCAGACCCGCTGTCATCAGCGCCTCATCATCTGCAGCCTGCAAGGCAGCGAAGCTGCCAAAGTGACTGCCCAGCTTTTCCAGCGACGTCTGGCCAATACCATCCAGCGGCGCCTGCAGCGCCTTGGCGGCCACCAGCAGATGCTGCAGATCCAGCTGCGCCACAAACTCGGCGGACGGCACGCCTTCACCACGGGCTTGCACGCCTTGTGCCAACAGGGCGTCGATCACATCCTGGTTATGCTTTTCATGAAAAAACGCTGCGATGGAACCTGCCACTTTCTGGCCTACATCGGGCACCGCCAGCAACAGCAGCGGCTCCGCCTCACGCAGGGCGGCCAGATCGCCAAATGCCCGGGCCAGCGCTTTCGCGGTTTCCTCTCCGATCTGCATGATGCCAAGGGCAAACAGCACACGCGCCAGAGGCATCTGCTTGCTCTTTTCCAGTGCGGCCATCAGGTTCGCTGCGGACTTGTCACCCATGCGCTCAAGCTGTGCCACCTGCCCGGCCTCAAGCCGGTACAGGTCTGCCATGGTCTTCACCAGGCCCTGGTCCACCAGCGCTTCCACCAGCTTGTCGCCCAGGCCTTCAATGTCCATGGCACGGCGCGAGGCAAAATGCTTGATCGCTTCTTTCTGCTGGGCACCGCAGATCAGGCCGCCGGTACAGCGGGCAATGGCTTCACCTTCCGGGGTAAAAATGTCACTGTCGCACACCGGGCAGGTCGCAGGCAGTTGCACCGGGCGGGCGTCCGCAGGGCGCCGTTCGGCCACGACGCTGACCACTTTTGGAATCACATCGCCAGCCCGGTAGATCACAACGCTGTCGCCAATACGCAAATCCAGACGGGCAATTTCATCCATATTGTGCAGGGTGGCGTTGCTCACCGTGACACCGCCCACCTGGACCGGCTCCAGACGTGCGACCGGCGTGATGGCGCCGGTGCGGCCCACCTGGAATTCCACGTCGCGCAATATCGTGACTTCTTCCTGGGCAGGAAACTTGTGTGCCACAGCCCAGCGCGGCGCGCGGGAGACAAAGCCGAGCCGCTCTTGCCAGTCCAGGCGGTCTACCTTGTAAACCACCCCGTCGATGTCGTAGCCAAGCCCGGCACGGCGCTCAAGAATATCGTGATAGAACGCCAGCAAGGCCTTTACGCCGTGACATTGGCGCACTTCGCGATTCACGCGGATACCCCAGTCGCGCACCCATTCCAGCAGGTCACTGTGTCGCTGTGGCCAGTCGCGGCCTTCCAGTCGGGCGACGCTGTAGGCAAAGAAGTCGAGCGGCCGTTCGGCGGCGATGCGTGAATCCAGTTGTCGCAGGCTGCCCGCCGCCGCGTTACGCGGATTGGCAAACACTTTCTGCCCGGCCTCTCGCTGCCGGGCATTCAGTGCTTCGAAGCCCCGGTGGGTCATCACCACCTCGCCGCGAATTTCAACCAGCTCCGGCACCTCACCGCGCAAACGCAATGGCACGCTGCGCAGGGTGCGGATATTGCTGGTAATGTCTTCGCCGGTTTCACCGTCACCGCGGGTGGCGCCGCGCACCAGTTCGCCGCCCTCATACACCAGGCTCACGGCCAGGCCATCGAGCTTCGGCTCCGCAATATAGTCAATGTCGCCGGCCACGCTCAGACGTTCATGAATGCGACGGTCAAAATCGGCCAGGTCGTCGTCATCAAAGGCGTTGCCCAGCGATAACATGGGCACCTCGTGACGCACTTCCTCAAAGGCGTCCAGGGGCCGGTCTCCGATCCGCTGGGTGGGGGAATCGGCGCTGATCAGCGCCGGGTATTTCGCTTCCAGCCTGCTCAGTTCGCGGAACAGGCGGTCGTACTCGGCATCCGGAACGGCCGGATCATCCAGTACGTAGTAGCGATAGCTCCAGTCATTCAGTTTGTCGCGCAGGGCCCGGGCCTGATCAAGAATATCTGCGGGCGGTACAGGCTCCGACACGTATCAGCTACCCATGTGGACGCGCATACGGCGCTCGAATTCCTGCACACGCTGGCGCATGTGTTCCATAGTCTGGGGCGTCAGCACGCTGCGCTGTTCATCCTTGAGCTCGCCATCCAGTGCGTCCGCCAGGCGGCGTACGGTATCCAGCATGACTTCCAGGGCTGCCATCGGCTTGCCTGGCCCCGGCAATTTCAGGAAGAAGGTCACGCCAGCAAACTGTTCCTTTTCCATGTGATCAATATCGAAGGTGCCGGGCTCCACCGCGTTGGCCATGCTGAACTGCAGCACATCACGGTCGCCTTCACGACGATGGCAATGGAAGATATTCATGTCGCCGAAACGCAGGCCGCTTTCCAGCAGATACTGCAACAACTCACGACCGTCAAAGCGGCTGCCGCGTGCGGCAATCAAGTGAACCACGATGACTTCCATCAGGTCCGGTGCCATACGTGGCGCGGACTCGGCCCGTGCCACCGGACGCGGAGCAGGTTCTTGCGGTGCGGGTTCCTGCCGCACGGACTCCTGCTGTGCGGGCTCGTGTCGCGCAGGCTGACGAGGGGCAGCGGGTCGTGGAGCCGGACGCGCCGCTGCGGCGGGCGCATCATCGCGGGTAGCGCGCATCGTCGGCAGCGTCTCGTCGTCCGCCTCATCATCCACAATCTTATCCACCACCCGACGGGCCGTGCGACGCGGTGCCGAGACCGGCTCGGGGGTGTCATCCGCGGCCACGTCGTTATCATCATCAAACAGCGGTTGTTGGGTGGCGCGGCTGACGGGCGCGGGCCGCGTTTCTTCCGGCTCCATGACCAGCGGGGGTGTTTCCGCCGCTTCACGGGCCTGGCGCGCCGCATCAGCGGCTTCCTGCTCGGCGCGCTGGGCCAGCATGCGCTGTACCACGCGGGCGCCGCCCGAGGGCAGTTCCGGGTTGTGTTCCAGGGGCGCGGCGTCATCATCGTCGTCGCGCTGCCGCCGGGGTTCGATCTTCATGCGCAGCGACGAGTGACGCTCGCGCAGCATGCGCCGCAGGCCATCTGCCATGATAAGCAGGATCAGGATAACCAGTATGCCAACCAGGGTCTCAAGATTCAGGCCCATAACCTTGCCTCTTCCATGTTGTGCATTGCAGCACCATCACTACAGCGCCGCCATTTCAGCGGCCTGATCCACGTCCACGGACACCAGACGTGATACACCCGGCTCATGCATGGTGACCCCCATGAGGGCACGGGCCATTTCCATGGTGATCTTGTTATGCGTGATATAGATGAACTGGACCATGTCCGACATCTCGCGCACCAGATTACAGAAGCGCCCGACGTTGGCGTCATCCAGCGGTGCGTCGACTTCGTCAAGCATACAGAAGGGTGCCGGGTTCAATTGAAAAATTGAGAAAACCAGCGACAGGGCCGTCAGCGCCTTTTCACCCCCGGACAACAGATGAATGGTGCTGTTACGTTTGCCGGGCGGGCGCGCCATGATGGCCACACCGGTATCGAGCAGGTCTTCGCCGGTCAACTCCAGGTAAGCATGGCCACCGCCGAAGACTTTCGGAAACAGCTCCTGCAATCCCTTGTTGATGCGGTCGAAATATTCCTTGAACCGGGTCCGCGTTTCGCGATCGATCTTGCGAATAGCGTTTTCCAGTGTGCGCAAGGCATCTTCCAGATCCTCGTTCTGCCGATCCAGATACTCCTTGCGCTCCGCCTGGCTCTTGTACTCATCGATAGCGGCCAGGTTGATCTGACCGAGGCGGCCGATGCGGGCGGCAATGGCTTCCAGTTCCTCATTCCACTGCTGCTCGCTGGCCTCTTCCGGCAGGTTCGCCAGCACGGTTTGAAGATCGAACTGCTGCTCCTGCAGCTGCTCCTGAACAGTGGTGCGACGCACCTTGATCTCCTGCCACTGCATGCGCTTGCCGTCCAGCGCAGCGCGTACTTCCTGCGCCTGCTGCTCGAACTGCTGCCGCTGGCCATCCAGATTACGCACTTCGTGATCGATGGTTTCCAGCTCGCGACGCACTTCCTGCAACCGTTGCTCGGCTTCCAGGCGCAACTCCAGTTTTTCTTCCAGTTGCGCTTTCAGTTCGATGCCCGGGTCATCGCCTTCGTCCAGCTGTTTTTCCAGCAGCGCCTTGCGCTCCGTCAGGCTGGCCACTTGTACATCCAGACGTGCCAGCCCCTGCCGCAGTGAATCTGCCTGGGTTCGTGCGCCCTGCACTTCCATCGCCAGTTGATGGGTCTGGTCGCGTTGCTGGCGCGCCTTCTGACGCGCCTCATCCAGACGCGCGCGGGCATTATCGCGATGCGACAGCAACTGCTCGCGCTGGCCGCTGTCCTGCTCCATGGCATCCAGCGCCTCGGCCAGAATGGCGCGGGCTTCTTTCAGTTGCTCCTGCTCCTGCTCTCGCTGGGCGCGGCTTTCATCCAGCTCACGACCCAGTCGCTCGCGGCGCATGGTGATCTGTTCCAGACGCACTTGCCGGGCGCTGACCTGGGCATTGATTTCGCCCAGCTCACGATTGATACGGGTGCTCTGGCGCTGGCGTTCCTCACGCTCCTGCTCCAGTTCCTGCACCTGCTCACGACCGGCTTCCAGCGCCTCACGGTGCGCCACCACCCGGGCTTCCAGCTCCGGCACGCGGGTTTCCAGCTCTTCCAGTTCACGACGGCGGGCCAGCACGCCCGCTTCCTGATCCTGCTCACGGGCCACACGCAGCCAGTCCGGTCCGACCTGAATGCCGTCGCGGGTTACGGCGGACTCGCCCGCACCCAATTGAGTGCGCAACGCCAGCGCTTCGCTCAGGCTGTCCACCGCATGCACCTGCCCGAGCAGCGCCGGGGCCGGGCCCGACACCAGGCTGGCCAGGGTGCGACCCGACGCTGTGCGCGGCGCGTCACCGGGCACCAGCAGGGTCACACGGCCCTGGGTCAGATCACCGAGCCAGGATTCCACCTGCTCCAGACCTTCTACGCAGAGGCCTTGCAGCGTATCACCCAGTACCGCTTCCACGGCCCGTTCCCAGCCGGCTTCAACACTCAACTGGTCGGCCAGGCGCGGACGTTCATTCAACTGATGGCTGTTCAGCCAGTCGCTGACACTGCCGTCATCACCCATCGCGGCCTGCTGCAAGGCCTGCAATGTGGCCTGGCGGCTCGCCAGCTTTTGCAGGGTTTCGCGGTCGGCATCCAGCGCCCGACCGTGCTCGCCGTTTTCGCGGCGGATCTCACTGATCTGCTCCTGCACGGTTTCCGCGCGCATTTCTGCTTCTTCAAGCTGTTCGCGCAGCTCGGCCTGCTGAGCTTCATAACGGCGCATTTCTTCGGCCAGTGGACCCGCATCCAGGCTGCCCTGCTCCTTGCCCAGGCGATCCATGCGATCACTCAGGCGCTCAATGGAGGTTTCCAGATGCTGGATGCGAGACTGTTCCACTTCCGCCTTGCGGCGTGATTCGGCACTGCTGTGGTTGAAGGTTTCCCACTGCTGCTGCCACTGCTGCATGGCTTCTTCCGCTTCCGCCAGCGCTTCCGAGGCTTCCGCCTCCTGCTCACGCAGCAATTCCAGTTGCGGTTCCAGCTCGGCCAGTTTCTCGTCCAGCTCGGCGATGCGTTCGCCGTCACTGCTCAGGTGGCTGCTGGCTTCGCGCCAGTTTTGCTCTACCTGCATCAGTTCTTCATTCAACTGCTGCTTGCGTTCGCGCTGGTGCTGAATACTCTGCTCCAGGCGCGCCACCTCGGCGCCCAGACCATAGTAATGCTGCTGCACGGTGTTGAAACGGTCCTGCACATCCGTATGGCTGTCACGCAGCCGCTCCAGTTCGGCATCCACCCGGCGCTGTTCCGCCACCCGGGCTTCCACGGCCACTTCCAGCTCGCGCATCACATGTTCGATCTGTTCGACCTGGGTGTTCAGCGAACGCCAGCGCAGGGCGCGCACCTGAGCGCCCAGTTGCCGTTCTTCTTCCTTGTACTGCTTGTATTTTTCAGCCGCCGCAGCCTGACGCGACAGGCGCTCAAGCTGGCGCCCCAGTTCATCGCGAATATCGGTGAGGCGCTCCAGGTTTTCCCGGGTGCGGCGCATGCGGTTTTCGGTTTCGCGGCGGCGCTCCTTGTAGCGGGAAATGCCTGCCGCCTCTTCGATATACACCCGCAGCTCTTCCGGCTTGGCTTCGATCAGGCGCGAAATCATGCCCTGCTCGATAATCGCATAGCTGCGCGCACCGAGGCCGGTGCCCAGGAACAGGTCGGTGATGTCCTTGCGTCGGCATTTGGTGCCGTTGAGGAAATACGCCGACTGACCGTCACGTGTCACCATGCGGCGCACAGCGATCTCGGCAAAGCTGGCGTACTCGCCACCGATCTTGCCGTCGCTGTTATCAAACACCAGCTCGATCGAAGCCTGGGCCACCGGCTTGCGGCCGTTGGAGCCGTTGAAGATGACATCGGCCATCGACTCGCCACGCAGGTGCTTGGCCGAGGATTCCCCCATAACCCAGCGCACGGCGTCGATGATGTTGGACTTGCCGCAACCGTTGGGGCCCACGACAGCGGTCAGGTTCTCCGGAAACAGGGCGGTGGTCGGGTCCACAAAAGACTTGAAGCCCGCAAGCTTGATACTTTTCAGTCGCATAGCCGTGATGAACCTGGTTCATGGCACCGCGTCCGGCGGCGCCTGTTAAATCAAAGACTTACCATACCCCGCACCGCACCTGACCGGTGCGCCCGGGAAAACGGCTAGTGTATATAAAACACGCCGGGAATGCCCTACTTGCGGCGGCGATTGCCCCAGGCAGCCTCGATCTGGCGCGCCCGCACAATGGACTCCTGGACCAGCGAGGACTGGTGCTCGGCAAACTCGCGGATGATCTCCAGGGCAGAGCGCACGTCACGGCGAAAGATGGTCTCGATGATGGCCTTGAAGAAGGCCAGGCATTCCTTCATCTCATCCTGGTCGATATGCAGTGCCATGTAGAAGGCCCGCTGGATGGCGGGCTCCAGGTTATCAAGGATGTCCTCGACAAAGGCATTGCGGGCAAACGGATACGCCAGCCCGAAGAAGGCGAAACTGTGCTCGAAGAAGGCTTCCGTATCGCGCTCTTCCACCTGGCTCTGGAGCAGGTGAATCAGCTCGATGAAGGGGTCCAGGTCATCTTCCTTCATGACCTTGATCGCCTTGCGGATCACCAGCCCCAGTAATACCTGCATGACCTCGTAGAGGCCCCGCACGTGGGCTTCGGACATGTCCTTCACCACGGCACCCCGGCGTGGCAGGATGTCGATCAGGTGGCGGCGCTGCAGGATCAGCAGCGCCTCACGAACAGAACCGCGGCTGACCTCAAGCTCGGCAGCAATGCGCAGTTCCTGAATACGGTCGCCGGGCAGCATCTCACCGCGAATAATCTGGCGGCCCAGATGCTGGGCGATCTGCTCGGACAGACTGTCGTTGGCCTTGAAACTCACCGTTATCCCTCAGTCCATAAGCTGTCCGACTATACTACAATCGCCAACCTGTAACAGTGTCAGAATGAAACCCGGAAGTTACCCACAGAATCTGTGGATAACTCTGTGCGTAATAGTGTGACAAACCGGCGAAAGGCCGCTAAACGGTGGCCAGCCGTCAAAATGACGAAAAAGTGCGCAAAAGATAAATCTTATGTTTTTCATGGGGTTACATATTCCCCCGGCGAAATCAAGAGGTTACGCCATGATGCTGAAACATTCGTGAAATATGCTCAAAAGCTGTGCAAAACTCCGCCGCCCCGCTGCACCTTTCCGGATCGAACCCGGGCAGAAAAGGCGCATCCCGGGGCGCTGCGCCCGCCACAGCCGTCAGCGGCGCAGGCTCAGCGTCACGCCCAGAGTCAGTTGCGGTTCAGCATCCAGATCATGGCGGCGGCGCTTGGCCTCGGTGTCGCACTGCGCTGAGGGGCGGTAATCGCCGCAATCCAGTGGCTCCAGCACGGCAACGCCAGCACTGAGGGTCAAACGCAGGTAGTTGCCCACCCACTGATGCCCCATTTCGGCCCCCAGGCCCAGGCGTTCATAACGCTTCTCGCCACCCAGGTCGCCCGCCACCACGCCCCCAAAGAAGCCATTGGTCACGGTGGTGCCGCCATCCAGGCGGCGGCGCATGCCCAGTGCCCAGCGGATATCGTCTTCCTGGAAGCCCTGGTTGCCGATGTGCGCACCGGGCAGCACCCAGGCGGAGGTGCGGCGCCAGGCCCATTCGATATTCGGGCCGACCACGCCATTGAGGAAACCGGCACCCACCAGCAGTTCGGCACGGGCAAAGCCCGGCGACAGCAGCAGCGCCAGCAGGAATACGCGGATCAGGGTCACGGGAGCGTCCTCGTTATTGTTGTTATGAGCTGTTGTTATGAGCTGTTGTTATCAGCTGTGGGCACTTATTGTGAGCAAGCGGCCGATGGATGACAAGCCGCCCGCCGGATCAGACGGCGGGCGGCGGCAACTGGCGCACATTCACTACGCCGTCAATGGCGGCAATACGTGCCAGCACCGCCGGGTCAGGCGCCGTCTCCAGATCGAGCAGATTGTAGGCGATGTCTTCGCGGCTCTTGTTGAGCATGTCGATGACATTCAGTTCGGCATCCGCCAGCACCGACAACACGTGCCCGAGCATCTTCGGCACGTTGCGATTGGTCACCGCCAGCCGCACGCCACCGTTGCGCTCCAGCACCAGGGTCGGAAAGTTCACGGCGTTGACGATATTGCCGTGCTCGAGAAAGTCGATCAGTTGATCTGCGGCCATGCGCGCGCAATTCTCTTCGGATTCGCCAGTGCTCGCCCCCAGGTGCGGTGTCGCCACCACGCCCGGCACGCCCTGCAACAGCGTCGAGGGAAAATCTGTCAGGTAGCGCCGCAGCCGCCCGGCTTGCAGGGCTTCCAGCGCGGCGTGATCGTCAACGATGCCATCACGGGCAAAATTCAGCAGGCAGGCGCCGGGGCGCAGCGCGCCCAGCGCATCCGCATTGATCAGATGGCGTGTGGCCGGCAACAGGGGCAGATGCAGACTGATGTAATCGGCCCGGGCCATCAATGCCGCCAGGCTGTCCATGCGCCCCACCTGGTTCGGCAGCCGCCAGGCCGCCTCCACCGACAGTGCCGGGTCATAGCCAATCACCCGCATACCCAGTGCCAGACCCATTTCTGCAACCTTCGAGCCGATGGCACCCAGCCCGACGACGCCCAGCGTGCGCCCGGCCAGCTCACGGCCGAGGAACTGCTTCTTGCCCGCCTCGACGGCGGCGTGCAGCGCGCTGTCGTCATGAATCTCCAGACCGCGCACCCAGTCGATGCCCTCCAGGATGCCGCGCGACCCGAGCAGCAGCGCCGCCAGCACCAGCTCCTTGACGGCATTGGCGTTGGCGCCCGGGGTGTTGAACACGGGGATACCCGCCTGCGTACAGGCGGCCACGTCAATGTTGTTAACCCCGGCACCGGCCCGGGCCACCGCCTTCAGCCCCTCACTGAGCGCATCCGCACCCAGCGGGTGGGAGCGCAGCAGAATGGCATCCGGCTGACTGAATTCGCTGGCCACCTCGTAGCGGTCGCGGGCAAACCGGTCCAGGCCGGACACGGCAATCTGGTTGAGCGTCTGGATATGAAACATCAAAACTCCCTGTGTCAGATGACCCTCATATGGGGATGTCATCAATACGATCAGCGACCCGGTCGATGGAGGCGTTGGCCTCCCGGAAGACATCGTTGATCGGGTTGCCCACCACCGGCAATATCGACAGTGTCGATCCCACGACCGTCCCCGCAGAACCGACCAGTCGCATGGGCGTGGTCACGATCTTGGTCAGGAAACACCCGGAAAGCAGACTGACCATCAGGCTCAACAGCATTATTCTTGTCAGCGTTTTCATGATTCACCTGTTCGTTATTGTTATGGGTCTTGCATGGTTATTAAGTGACCAATTCAAAACCAGGCACAGGCCTGATAGCAAGCGTCGCGCGCAGGAATACGACCAAGTGCACAACATGTGCACCTGCAAAGGGAACTGCTCCCCGGATGGGGAGCATGGGAAAGGGGAAACCGGGAAGGCAGAACGGGAAAAGGAGGCGGACGATCAGTATTCGAAGGTCATACCCAGACGGCGCCCTACTTCCTCATAGGCCTCCACCACACCCCCGAGCCCCTGGCGGAAGCGATCCTTGTCCAGTTTCTCGCGGGTCTTGGCGTCCCACAGGCGGCAACCGTCGGGGCTGAATTCATCGCCCAGCAGCACCTCGCCATCAAAAACACCGAACTCGAGCTTGTAGTCCACCAGCAGCATGCCGCCGTCCAGGAACAACTGCTTCAGGATGTCGTTGACCTTGAAGGTCAGTACCTTCATCTGCTCGATCTGGCCCGGCTCGGCCCAGCCGAAGCTGCGCACGTGGAATTCGTTGATCATCGGGTCGCCCAGGGCGTCGTTCTTGAGGAACATCTCGAAGGTCGGCGGGTTCAGTTCCTTGCCCTCCTCCACGCCCAGCCGACGGCACAGGCTGCCAGCGGCCAGGTTACGCACCACACATTCCACCGGAATCATGTCCAGCCGCCGGACCAGCGACTCATTGGCTGACAGGCGCTTGACGAAGTGCGTGGGAATGCCGGCCGCCGCCAGCTTTTCCATAATGAACGCATTGAACTGGTTGTTCACGGCGCCCTTGCGCGCCAGCTTTTCCATCTTCTTGCCGTCGAACGCCGAGGTATCATCCCGGAAACTCAGGACCATGAGCGTCTCGTCGTCCGTGGTGAACACGGATTTCGCCTTGCCGGAATACAGTTCAGTACGCTTTTCCATCTGTTCCATCCGTCTCGTCATTCCACGGCCAGCCAGGGGAAGCCCTCGGCCTGGTTCGCCACACGCAGGCGGCGATCGTCATCGAAACCCGCCTGCGCCACTGCTTCCAGGGCGTGAGCCGGGGTGTTGTTTTCCTCACTCAGGTGCGAGAGCACCAGATGCTGGAGCCGGTCCTGCTCCAGTTCTGCCACCAGCGAGGCCGCCTGACGATTGTTCAGGTGGCCCCACTGCCCGCCCACCCGGCGCTTCAGGGACAGCGGGTAGCGGCCATTGGCCAGCATATCCATATCATGATTGCATTCCAGCACCAGCGCATCACAGGCCGCATAGGCGTCGCTGACATGGGTGGTGATCATGCCCAGGTCCGTCAGCACGCCAAGCCGATGGCGGGCATCCGCCAGCACATACTGGCATGGCTCGCGGGCATCGTGTGGCACCGGGACCGGGGTGATGGTCAGTGCTCCGACGGTCACTTCACGCCCGGGGCGGACTTCATTCAGGACCACGCCGCCGGCGTCGTGGCGTGCGCCGCGCTCCGCCAGTGCCCGCGAGGTCCCGTGACTCAGGTAGACCGGCACCCCCAGGCGCCGTGCCAGCGGCAACACGCCACGCACATGATCACCGTGTTCGTGGGTCACGAAGATGGCCGCCAGTTGGGCCGGATCAATCCCCTGCACCGCCATGCGCGCCAGCGTTTCCCGCACCGAGAAACCGCAGTCTATCAGTACCAGGGTGTCATCGCTCTGCACCAGGGTGGCGTTACCCTTGCTGCCACTGCCGAGCGACGCGAATCTCACAGCTCAGCGTACAGGCGCTCGAGAATCGCCTGTCCCGGCGTCTGCTGCACCAGGGTCGTTCCGCGCTGGTTCAGCACCGCCACCTGAATCCCGTTGACCGTGTGGCTCAGCTTGATCTGCGCCTGGCGCTCGGTGAGGCCGTAACTGGAAGGCACGCGGATGTAGTAAATGCCGGATTCGCGGTTGCGGTCTTCGATATTCAGATCGGTGCGACCCAGCGCCTGGCCGACATACTCCCACGCCCAGACGAACTGGGTATTGAGCATCAGGATCGGATAGCCATTGCCATCACGCCCCATGATCGCACTCAGGCGCCCCGGATCTTCCACCGGCGCAGCCTCCAGGTCCTCACTCAAACGCCCGAGGATCGCCAGTTGCGGCGGCGAAGGTGGCCGGAAGCGGTCGGTGGAGGGCGGCACCCGGTCCTCTGCATCGGGAATCGGGAAACTGTCCTGGAAACCGGAGAAATACATGCCCTCGGGCACCTCCATGCGCTCGGCCACCTCCGCCTCGCGGTAGACCAGCGTGCGATCCGGAATCCAGCTACAGCCCGCGATCAGACTGCCGACCAGCACACAAAGACCGGCGACCCGGGCTGACGTTGCCTTGCTACCTGTTCTCATTTCACCTCCAGCAAACCGCACTCACGCAGGGTCTGCCGTACACGTTCCTGGGCCGGTGCCGACAACGGGGTCAACGGCAGCCGGATACCCCGGTCAATACGGCCCATCTCATACAGGGCCCACTTGACCGGGATCGGGTTGGATTCCACAAACAGCACCCGGTGCAGGGCTTCCATCTGTGCGTTCAGACGCCGCGCTTCATCGCCCTCGCCCGCCAGCGCTGCATTGCAGGCCGCCGCCATGGTCCCCGGCACCACATTGGCGGTTACCGAGACGTTGCCATGCCCGCCGAGCAGAATGAAGTCGATGGCGGTGGCATCGTCACCGGAATACAGCATGAAATCAGGGTGGCAGCGCTCCATCAGTTCACGGGCGCGGTCCAGATTGCCGGTGGCTTCCTTGATACCGACGATATTCGGCACCTTGCTCAGGCGCTCCACCGTCTCCGGCAGCATGTCGCAGGCGGTGCGGCCGGGTACGTTGTAAAGGATCTGCGGGATATCCACTTCACGGGCAATCGCCAGGTAGTGCTGGTAGAGCCCTTCCTGGGTCGGCTTGTTGTAGTAGGGCGTCACCAGCAGGCAGGCATCGGCACCCGCGCGCTGGGCATCACGGGTCAGGCGGATGGCTTCCTCGGTGGAGTTGGCCCCGGTGCCCGCAATGACGGGAATGCGTCCGGCCGCCGCCGAAATGATCTCGCGGATAACCAGATCATGTTCTTCGAAGCCGAGCGTGGCGGACTCGCCGGTCGTGCCCACGGCCACAATGGCATGGGTCCCTTCGGCCACATGCCAGTCCACCAGTTTTCTCAGGCGCTCCCAATCCACCGAGCCATCGGCATGCATCGGGGTAACCAGCGCTACAATACTGCCGCGAATGTCCACGTTTGCTCCGGCATCATCAAGGTGAAAGGCGCCATATGGTACTGGCCGCCCCCGGCGGCGACAACTGGCGAGACATGCCATGACGCGCCAGCACCGGGTTCAAGCCGCTCGCCCGGGCCGGTACACTCATGACCTCTGGCGTCTTTTCGAACGCCACACAGGCAAGGACAAGCAGGCATGGATCAATTGATCGTCATTTCGGCGCTGGGTTCCGACCGTCCCGGCATCGTACAGGCATTATCCGGCGCCGTACTGGCCGAGCAGGGCAACATTCTGGACTCCCGCATGACCGTGCTGGGTGGCGAGTTTGCCGTCCTGATGCTGGTCAGCGGCAGCGACACCACCCTCACCCGGCTGGAAGCGGCCCTGCCGCCGGTGGCCGAACAGCTGGACCTGACCCTGACCCTGCGTCGCACCGCGCGCGCTCAGGCTCCCGCAGGCGCACGCCCCTACCAGGTCGAGGTGGTGGCCATGGACCATCCGGGCATCGTTCACGAGATCGCCCAGTTCTTTTCCAGCCGGGGCATCAACATCAGCGACCTCAGCACCGGTACTTACGCCGCGCCGCACACCGGCACGCCGATGTTCAGCCTTCACCTGACGCTGAGTATCCCGGCGGAAGAATCCATGGCGCGGTTGCGCGATGCGTTTCTGGAGTTCTGCGAGGAGCGCAACCTGGACGCCACTCTGCAACCCCGCCGCAACTGATCACCACCTGGCTCAACCGAGGAGTGCCGATGAGCAAGACTGCACAACTGGACAAGGCCGTTCCCGCCTTCTCCGTCGCCGCCACCAGTGGCCTGACCCTTCGTTCACGTGATCTCAAGGGGCACAAGGTCGTGCTGTACTTCTATCCCAAGGACAATACGCCCGGCTGCACCACCGAGGGCAGCGATTTCCGCGACCTGCATGCCGAGTTCGAGCAGATCGGCTGCCGTGTCTTCGGCGTGTCCAAGGACAGCCTGCGCAGCCACGAGAACTTCCGTAACAAGCTTGGCCTGCCCTTCGAACTGATTTCGGATGAAGACGAAACCCTGTGCCGCCTTTTCGACGTTATCAAGCTCAAGAAGATGTATGGCCGCGAGTTCGAAGGTATCGAGCGCAGCACCTTCCTGATTGACGCCGACGGCAAGCTGCGCCGTGAATGGCGCAAGGTGAAGGTCAAGGGGCATGCCGAAGAGGTACTGGAGGCCGCGCGAGCGCTGTAACCAGATCACAGCGCGGCAGCCCGATCAGGGCTGCCCGTTATGCGCCTCGTCCGCCGCCACGGAGGGTGGCGGCGGGTCCACCACTATCCCGCCCTGCTGTTGTCGCGGCCAGGCATACAGCACCGCCTTGATCAAGGTCGCCAGCGGAATGGCAAAGAACACCCCCCAGAAACCCCACAGGCCGCCGAAGAACAGGATCGCCGTGATGATGGCCACCGGATGCAGGTTGACCGCCTCGGAGAACAGGAACGGCACCAGCACGTTGGCATCCAGAAACTGGATCACGCCGTAGACGATCATGACCAGGGCAAACTCACCGCCCCAGCCGAATTGCACCCAGGCCACTGCCGCTACGGGAATCGTCACCACCGTCGCGCCGATGTAGGGGATGACCACCGACAGGCCGACCAGCACCGCCAGCAGCAAGGCGTAGTTGAGGCCCAGTATCTTGAAGGCGATATAGGTGACTACGCCAACGATCAGGATTTCAATGGCCTTGCCACGCACATAATTGGCGATCTGCTGGTCCATCTCGGCCCAGACATTGGCCAGCACCCGACGCCGGTTGGGCAGCATGGTGGTGCTCCAGTCGATCAGCCGCTTGCGATCCGCCAGGAAGAAAAACACCAGCAGGGGTACCAGCACCAGGAAGATCATCACATCGACAATGCTGGGAATGGTGGCCAGGGACAGGGACAGCACGGCCTGGCCAGCGTTGGCGAGCTGATGCTGCGCTGTGTCAACGATGGCATCCACCTGGCGCATGGAGATCATGTCCGGGTAGGCAGCGGGCAGCTCGCGCAGCCAGCGTTCGCTGTTGTTCAGTATCCTGGGCAACTGGTCCTGTACCAGATTCACGGTCTGCTTCCAGATCACCGGCAGCAGCAACACCAGCGTCGCCACCAGCAGGCTGACGAACAGCAGGTAGACCAGTAGCACCGACAGCTTCTCGGGCAATCCCCAGCGTATCAGCGCACTCACCAGTCCCTGCATCAGGTACGCCAGCACCAGCGCCGCAAGCACCGGGGCCAGCATGCGGCCGAACAGCAGGATGACCAGCAATCCCCCGGCGAGCAGGAAGAACAGGTATACCGCCTCTTCGTCCGAGAAATAGGCGCGAAACCAGTTGCGGACAATATCCAGCACTCAGATGTCTCCCTTGGCTGTGCGAATCAGAAACCACAGTTCATCATCGACCTCGCCGGTGCGAACCAGTTCATGCCCGGATTGTCTCAGATAGGCGGGAATGTCACGTCGAGCCCCGGCATCGGTGGCGCGCACCAGCAAGGTCTGGCCCGGTGACAGATGCCGCAGCGCCTGACGCGTGCGCAGCAGCGGCATGGGACAGCGCAGGCCACGGGCGTCGAGCAGCTCGTCTGCAGTGGGCAGTGTCTCGGTGGCCATCGTGCTGGTGGTCATATCGTTGCCCTCTTGCCAGTGCATCTTGCCAGCGCGCGTCACGCTATCACATCACAGAGTGCATTATACTGATCGCAGGCATGAACAGGAGATCACGTTGATACGGTTGTTGCCACTGGTGCTGATCATGGCGCTGGCCGCCGGCCCTGTGGGCGCCAGCACCCAGCTCCCTGATCTGGGTGATCCCACGGGCACTATTCTGACCCCTGAGCAGGAACACCGGCTCGGGCGTGCCTGGCTGCGCAGCCTGCGCAGTCAGGCGCCGATCCTGCAAGACCCACTGGTGCAGGACTATGTCGAGCATCTGGTCTACCGGCTGGCCTCGCACAGCGACCTGTCCGAACCGGACCTGGCCATCGTGGTGGTGAACAACCGTGAGATCAACGCCTTCGCGGTGCCCGGCGGCGTCATCGGTCTGAACGCGGGACTGTTCCTGAATGCGGAAACCGAAGATGAAGTGGCCGCCGTGGTGGCCCACGAAATCGCCCACGTGAGCCAGCGCCACTTTACCCGCCGCTATGCCGACAGCCGGCGCATGAACCAGGCCATGCTGGCGGCCATGCTGGCCAGCCTGGCGGTAGCCATCGCCGGAGACGCCCAGGCCGGCATGGCCGGGATCGCCACCAGTCAGGCGGCGGCTATTCAGTCGCAACTGGCCTACTCACGACACCACGAACGCGAAGCCGATCGGGTGGGCATGCAGACGCTGGTGAATGCCGGCATGGACCCGCACGCCATGCCACGCTTCTTCGAGCGCATGGCGCGCAGCCGCCAGTACGCCGGTTCGCCGCCGGAATTCGTACTTACCCACCCGGTCACGGAAACGCGGATTGCGGACAGCCGTAACCGGGCCGAATCCCTGGCCCGGCCGCGCCTGCGCGCCACTCCCGAATTCGACCTGATCCGCGCCCGCGTCCAGGCCGCCTTCATCAGTGACCCGCAGCAGGCCCTGACCCATTTCCGGGGCCAGTACGAGGGCGGCCGCAGCATCGCCCAGCAGGCCGCCGGGTTCGGGCTGGTGATGAGCGCCATGCGCGCGCGGCAGTACGACCTGGCAGAAAGCACGCTGAAACAGTTGATGGAACATGACCCTGACCAGTTCTGGTATCGCCTGGCGCTGGCCGAGGTCGCCGAAAACCGGGGCGACCATGCCAGCGCCACCGGGATTCTCGAACAGGTGCTGGATCTGATGCCCGGCAACTACGCGACATCAGTGATGCTGGCGCGCAATCTGATCGCCACCGAGGACTATGCCGAGGCCCGACGCCTGCTGGATCGCATGCTGCTCAAGCGCCAGGACCCGATACTCTGGAGCATGATGGCCGACGCCTGGGGCACGGAGGGGGAGCGCGCCCG
>ERZ869909.1136-NODE-1136-length-22946-cov-4.522498_pt1 | contig 22946 bp, 18 predicted proteins | sample MGYA00520892_ERZ869909 | MGnify/ENA primary metagenome ERZ869909 (study PRJEB32215, sample SAMEA104723947) | bioreactor metagenome | biome: bioreactor; feature: anaerobic bioreactor; material: water | place: China | collected 2015-03-12 ... | reverse complement strand
CTGCCGGTGGTGCGCCAGGCGGCGCTGCTCTACGCGCAGCAGGCAGACACGGCGCGCGCGCGGGAGCTGGCAGACCTGGGCCTGCGGCTGGCGCCCCGACGCGACGAGGCGTGGGTGACGGCGCTGCGTGTCGCCGCGGTCGCCGGCGACGGGGAGCGGGCGTGCGCGCTGACGCGCGAGCGGGCCCGGCTGTCCGGGTTCGTGGACGCGGAGCTGCTGCTGAGCCTCGACGTACCCGCTGAGCAGCTCGCCAGCTGCCTGCCGGACGCCGGCCACGTCCCGGCGCTGCTCGACGAGCTGATCCGGCGCGGCCAGCGCGACACGGCGCTGGCGGTGGCGCTGCTGCACGCCGAGGGCAACCTGGCGGACGAGGTCGCGCTGCGCTGGGCTGTCGTCGCATCAGAGCGCGAGGCGCCGGAGCTCGCCGCGTTCTACGCGCGGTCGCTGCTCGAGGTCGACCGTGTGAGCGACGAGTCCCGCGCCGCGGTGCAGCGCTTCGCGCGCCGCACCGCGCGGTGGGATCTGCTCGTGGAGGCGACCGAGCCGTGGGCTCAGGCCCAGCCGCAGGAGGTCGAGGCGGCGCTGGACGCGGTCCAGGGGTTGCTCGAGCCGATGGTCACCGACGAGTCGCTGCGCACGCCCGAGCGCCGCGCGCGGATCGCCGCGTTGCTCGAGGCGAGCGAGCGCTACGTGCGCGGCGACCGACAGCGCTTCACTCGCTGGCTGCGCCTGACCGGCGACGTCGCGTGGACGATGGGCGAGGCGGACGCGGCGCAGGCCGCGTACGAGCAGCTGGTGCGGCGCGACGGCGAGCGGCGCGCTGACGCGGTCGTGCTCTACCGGCTGGGGGAGCTGGCCCGCGAGCGCGGCGCGCTGCGCGACGCGCAGCGCCTCTACCAGCGCGCGCTGGACGCGCGGCCCGGGTTCCGTGAGGCCCAGCAGGGGCTGGAGCGCATCGGCGGGTAGCGGACTGGCGTGCCGGTGAGCTCGTGCCGGTGAGCTCGTGCCGGTGAGCTCGTGCCGGTGGGCTGGCTGGCGGCAGCGACGCGGTCGGCGGACCGCCAGTGGCAGGCCGCTAGCGCCCGGAACGGTGGGCGTCGGCGAGCTCCCGGAGGACGTCCACAAGCGCGGCGCGCCAGTGCCGGGGCACGATGCCCAGCCGCTGCCAGCTGCCGTGCCGCTCGAGCACGCTGTAGCGAGGTCGGCGCGCCGGGGTCGGGTAGGCATCGCTGGGGATCGGGTGGACGCGACAGTCGGCCGGCAGCAGCCCGACGGCGGCGCCCTCTGCCGCGACCGCGCACGCGAGGTCGTACCAGCTCGCCACGCCGGCGTCCGCGACGTGGAACACGCCCGTGAGGCGCGCCTGAGCCAACCGCAGCAGCGCGTCGGCGAGCGTCGTGACGGCCGTTGGGGTGCCCACCTGGTCGTCCACCACCCGGACCTCGCCACGCTCGCGCAGGAGCCTGAGCATCGTCAGGACGAAGTTCCTTCCGTCAGCGGCGTAGAGCCAGGAGGTCCGGACCACCGCGGCGCCGCTCGGGTGCTCGCGAAGCACCGCCAGCTCGCCATCGCGCTTCGTGCGCCCGTAGACGCCCAGCGGCGCCGTCGGCGCGTCGACAGGGATCGGGCGATCGTGACCGTCCCCGAACACGAAGTCCGTCGAGACGTGCACGAGGAAGACACCCCGGCTTGCGCACGCGCGCGCGAGCTCCCCGGCGCCGTGGTGGTTGACCGAGGCTGCCGCGTCAGCGTCCACCTCCGCCGTGTCCACCGCTGTGTAGGCCGCAGCGTTGATGACGACCGCGCTGGCGCCCGCGGTACCGACGGTGAGGGCATCGAGCCGCGCAGCGAGCTGCGCCGGGTTCGTGAGGTCGAGGTCTGCCCGCGTGCAGCCCACGACGGTCACGTCCGGCCAGCGGGCCCGCGCGGCCGTGAGGACCGCCCGGCCAAGCTGACCGCCGGCGCCGGTGACGAGGACGCGGGCCGGCGTCACGGGTAGACCTGCGCCTGCGCCAGCGTGGGGGCTTCAGCGTCGCGGGCCGACAGGATCGGCGCACGATCGTCATCCAGCGGCCAGGCGACCGCGATGTCGCGATCGTCCCAGCGAACGGAGCGCTCGTCGTCAGGCGCGTAGAGCTCCGTGCACTTGTACGCGACGTCAGCGACGTCGCTGGTGACGAGGAAGCCGTGGGCGAACCCGGGTGGCACCCAGAGCATGCGCCGGTTCGCCTCGCTCAACGTCACGCCCACCCACTGCCCGAACGTGGGCGACGAGCGGCGGATGTCGACCGCGACGTCGAAGACCTCGCCGCGCAGCACGCGGACCAGCTTCCCCTGGGGGCGCTGCAGCTGGTAGTGCAGCCCGCGCAGCGTGCCCGCTGCAGAGCGGCTGTGGTTGTCCTGAACGAACGTCGCGTGGATACCCAGCGCCGCGAACGTGCGCTGGTTCCACGTCTCCATGAAGAAGCCCCGATGGTCGCCGTGGACGACGGGTTCAACGATGAGGACGTCCGGCAGACGGGTTGGGACGGTGCGCACTGCAGAGCTCCAGGCTGGTCTCGGGAAGCGGGGGGCACGTGGGCGGCCGCGCGGGACGTCAGCCGCCGGCGACGAGCTGGTTGGCGTGGTGGTACGACGGGAAGGTCCCGGCGTCGGTCCACCAGCCGGTGAAGCGGCCAAAGGACATCGTCCCCGCGGCGATGTACGCGTTGTTGACGTCCGTGATCTCGTACTCCCCGCGGGCAGACGGGCGCAGCGTCCGGATGATGTCGAAGACGCGGGCGTCGTAGAAGTAGATCCCGGTTACGGCGAGGTCGCTGGGCGGATCCGCCGGCTTCTCGAGGATCTCGACGACGCGGTCGCCGTCGAGGCGGGCGACGCCGTAGCGGTGGGGATCAGGCACGGACTGCAGCATGACGCGGGCGCCGGTCTCCTGACGGCGGAACGCCGCGGCGTCGTCGGCGATCGGGTCCTCGAAGATGTTGTCGCCGAGGATGACGCACAGGGGCGCACCGCCGGCGAAGTTCTCGGCGAGGGCCAGCGCCTGGGCGATCCCGCCGGCCTCGTCCTGGACGCGGTACGTGAAGTCGCAGCCCATATCCCGCCCGGAGCCAAGCAGCGAGACCATCGCGCCCATGTGCTCGGTGCCGGTCACGACGCAGATCTGCGTGATGCCGGCGTCGAGCAGCTTGCGGATCGGGTGGAAGATCATCGGCTCGTTGCCCACGGGCAGCAGGTGCTTGTTGGTGACCTTCGTGAGCGGGTAGAGGCGGCTGCCGGTCCCGCCGGCGAGGATGATGCCCTTCATGGAGCCCCTGTGGTGCGCCCGGCCGCGCCTTCGGGCGCTGCCTGCCAGGCGGTGTCGAGGTTGTCGAGGTACCAGGAGACGGTGAGGCGCATCGCCTCCTCGAACGTGTGCGCCGATGACCAGCCCAGCTCCTGCCGCGCGCGCGCCGGGTTGATGGCGTAGCGCCGGTCGTGGCCGGGGCGATCGGTGACGAAGCGGATCAGGCTCCTGGACGTGCGCGGGCGGCCCAGGTGGTCGTCGACCAGATCGCACAGCAGGTGCACGAGGTCGAGGTTGCGCCACTCGTTGCGGGTCCCGATCGTGTAGCTGCGGCCCGCCACGCCGCGCTCGAACGCGGCGAGCAGCGCGGCGCAGTGGTCCTCGACGAACAGCCAGTCACGGACGTTGCTGCCGTCGCCGTAGACCGGCAGCGGCCGCTCGTCGCGGACGTTCCGGATGATGACCGGGATCAGCTTCTCAGGGAACTGCCACGGCCCGAAGTTGTTGGAGCAGTTCGTGATCACCGCGTCGAGGCCCCAGGTGTGGTGCCAGGCGTGGACGAGGTGGTCGGACGCCGCCTTCGACGCCGAGTACGGGCTCGAAGGCCGGTAGGGGGTCTCCTCGTCGAACGGCGGGTCGTCGGGTCCCAGATCGCCGAAGACCTCGTCGGTCGAGACGTGCAGGAAGCGTCCGGCCCGGCCCTGCTCAAGCCAGCGCCGCCGCGCGCACTCGAGCAGCACGAACGTGCCCTGGATGTTCGCGTGCATGAACGCGTCCGGCCCGCTGATGCTGCGGTCGACGTGCGACTCCGCGGCGAGGTGGAAGACCCCGTCCGGCAGGACCCGCACGAAGACGTCGTCCATGGCCTCGCGGTCCGCAACGTCTGCGATGACGAGCTCGACGCGCCCTGCGTCGATGAGCGGGCGGATCGCGCCGACGTTCGCGCAGTACGTCAGCCGATCGACGACGACGAGCCGGACGTCCGGCCGCACGCGACAGAGGTAGTGGCAGAGGTTGGCGCCGATGAAGCCGGCGCCTCCGGTGATGATCCACGTGGTCATGAGCAGCCGAGTCCTCGAGGTGGATGGCGTGCGGGCAGACGTAGCCTGCGACGCCACCGGGTCGCAAGGGGCGTGTGACGTGTCGCGAGGACCTTGCGGTCTGTGCGGTGGTCCCGTAGCGGACGGCGTCCGACCTGCGGGTCGTTCGCAACGACGTTCCATCACCGGCCTGCATGCGGATCCTCTTCCTGACCCAGGGCACGACCATCCCATCGTCCCGCTTCCGTGTCCTGCAGTTCCTGCCGCACTTCGAGGCGGCGGGGTTCACGTGCACGGTGCACGCCGGCTACGACGAGCGCTACAACGCGCAGCGCGCGGCCGGCGCGGCCGTTGGCTACCGGCTCGCGCAGCGTGCGCGGCAGCTGGTCCGGGGGCTTGAGGCGCCTCGCCACGACGTCGTCTTCGTGCAGAAGCCCATGCTCCCGTTCACGGCGCTGCCGGAGCGGCTGGTGCACGGGCTCAACCCGCGGACGATCTTCGACGTCGACGACGCGATCTGGGTCGATGCAGCGAGCCGCGAGGTCGGGTACCGGCGCCGTGTGTTCACCGCGCAGGCGCGGCTGCACGCGGCGGTGATCTGCGGCAACGCGCACATCGCGGCGCAGCCGGGCGTGCCTGCGGACGCGCTGGTGATCCCGACCGTGGTGGACACGGACCTGTACCTGCCAGCCCCTGCCGCGGCTCCAGGACGAGGGTCCGAGTCAGCGTCCGGGTCATCCAGCGCCGGCGTCGTCCGACTGGGGTGGATGGGGACCGCGACGAACTTCTGCCACCTCGACCTGGTCCGCGAGGCGCTGCTCGACGTGCTGCAGGCCCATCCACAGGCCAGGCTGCGCATCGTGTCCAACGCGGATTACGAGCCGCTGCGCGGGCACCCGCAGGTGGAGCAGCCGCGCTGGACCGCAGCCACGGAGCTCGAGGAGCTGCGCCGGTTCGACGTCGGGCTCATGCCGCTCGACGACATCGCGATCTCGCGGGGCAAATGCGCTTTCAAGATGCTGCAGTACATGGCCGTGGGTGTGCCGTACATCGCGTCACCGGTCGGCGCGAACCTCGAGGTCCACGAGGTGGCAGCGGGAGGACTCACGCCACGCACGCCGCAGGAATGGATCACCGGCTGCAGCGCCCTGATCACGTCGCACGAGCGGCGCACCTCGCTCGGCGGCAGCGGTCGGGACGCCTGCGTGGCGAGCTACTCGGTGCAGGCCGTGCTGCCGCGCTACCTGGAGCTCTTCAGCAGGGTCGCCGCGTGCGGCGAACCGGCAGCTACCGCCCGGTAGACGCGCTCCAGCGCCGCGACGTACGCCTCCGGACTGAACCGCTCGAGAGCGATGCCGCGAGCCCGGACGCCCAACGCGTCGCGCTGGGCGTTGTCCAGCCGGAGGAACCTGCGGATCGCCTCGCGCCACGCCGGCACATCACCGGGCGGGAGCAACCACTCGGAAGGGTACCCGGCCGTCACCTCGCGCAGCCCCCCAGCAGTGGAGCTGATCACCGGCACGCCAGCCGCCATCGCCTCGACCAGCGCGATGCCGTAGCCCTCGTTCGTGGAGGGCATCAGGACCACACCGGCGGTCCGGAGCAGCTCCGGCACGTCACTGCAGTAGCCGAGCAGACGAACACGATCGACCATGCCCAGGCGTCTGACCAGCGCCCGAAGCTCCGGCTCGAGGGGCCCGGCGCCGGCGATCGCCAGCGCTGCGCCCCCGGCGCCATCCTCCTGAACAAGCTGCGCGAACGCATGGATCACGGTGGCGTGGTCCTTCTCCGGGACCAGGCGCCCGACCATGAGCAGCTGCGTCCCCTGCGGACCGTCTGACGACGAGCGCGGCAGCGCGCCGGTTCCCCACGAGTTGTAGACGACGTCGATCCGCTCGCGCGGGACACGCTCCTGAGCAGCCAGGTAGGTCGCCGTCGCCTGGCTGCACGCGATCGTGCGCGTCGCGCCACGGTGCACGAGGCCCATCAGCGCACGCGCGCGAGCCGAGCGGCGCGGCGTCCCCACCTCCTCCGTGACGACGCCCCGCACGCCGGCCAGTCGCGACGCGACGACCGCGTGCAGGTTCGCCTCCGCGATCGCCGCATGGACCACGTCGACCCGCATGCGCCGCAGCAGCCGGGCCAGCGCGAGCGTCGCCCCGGGCGACCGGATCGCGGGCGCCACGCCGAGCACGTGCACCGGCACACCCGCCGCGCGCACCCGCTCTGCGACAGCACCGGCGCGGTGAAAGACCACGACCTCGAGCTCGATGTCGGGCGCGTGTCCCACAAGCGCCTGGGTGGCGACGGCCGTCTCCACACCACCGTAGTCCAGCTCCGGGACCACGCGCGCGACCCGCAATCGGCGCTCCCCGCGGTTGTCTCCTCTTCGCATCAGCCAGCCTCCGCAGGCGCGACCCCGACCTCGAGCGCTGCCATGTACCGCTGGACGGCGGTCGCCATCGAGCATGCGGCCACCCCGCGCTCGCGCGCGGCCACCCTGGCGGTCGCGAGCGCCGCCGCGGTCACCTCCCCCAGCACCAGCGCCAGCTCCTCGATCGAGCGTTCGGTCACGTCGACCAGCAGCCAGCCTGCCTCGTCTCCCACGAGCGCCTCGACGTCCCCGACGCCGCGCGTCGCCACGACGGGCAGGCCACAGAGCAGGTACTCCGACACCTTGATCGGGGCGACGGCCTGCTGCGAGAACGACGGCTCGCGCAGCGCGACGCCCACGTCCGCGACCTGCAGCCAGCCGGGAACGTCGTCGGCCGGGACGCGGAGCACCTGCACAAGCGCCGGGTCGAGCGCGCCGCGGCGCACGGCCTCGTGCATCACGACCTCGTGGCCGGTCAGCACGATCAGCCGGACCTTGCGCCGGCGCGCAACCGCGCGCACCAGCGCGACGACAGCGTCCGGGTGGTACTGCGGCGCGAGGCTGCCCACAGCGGTGAAGACCAGCGTGTCGTCCTCGATGCCCAGGACCGCGCGACGAGCCGCGCGGTCGTCAGGGTCCAGCGGCCGGAACAGCCGCTCGTCGCGCGCGTTGGGCACCACCACGAACCCGGGAGTCGCACCGGGCGGGCGCCGCTGCTCGAGGATTCGCGCCGCTGCCGCGGTCCGGCACAACACCACCGGCGCCGCGCCCAGCGTCGCCCGCTCGACGGCGCGGAACGCGCGGTACGGCAGGCCGGACGGCGACCAGCCCGCGAACTCGACGCGCTCGTCTGCCGGCAGGCCGTCCGCGTCCCACACCAGCCGCGTACGCCCCAGCAGCGGTCGGGCAGCGAGGGCCATCGCCGCCGGGACGATCGCCCGCGGCATCACGACGTCGATCCCCAGCTCTCGGACCAGCGTCGCGATCCGCAGCGCGCCCGGCAGGACCCATGCCGCGGCGGCGAGCGCGCGAGGGCGCACCACGAGCCGGTGGTGCACGTAGCCCAACCCGGCGGCCACGCAGGCGGCGCGTGTCCGCTCGACGTGCTCCGGCGGCGCGTCGGAGAACTGCAGGATGTGGGTCTCGACGCCCCGCGCCCGCAGCGCCGCGAAGATGGGCGCGAACAGCGACTCCACGTAGCTCTGCGCCGCGCCGTCCCAGGTGACGAACAGCACCCTCATCGCCGCCTCCGCGCCGCACGCCGCCCTGCTGCCACGCTCGCTGCGGGCGCACTCGCTGCGGCCGTGCTCGTCACCGTGGAGGGCGGAGGGCCTGCGGTCGCCGGTGAGCGACGGCGCGTTGCTGCAGTCGCCTGCGCACGTGACGGAACGGCCACGCTGGGACCCTGCCCTGGCCTGGCGCGTCGTGAGCCGCGTCCCCCGGCGGGCGGACGCCGTCGCGACGAGCCGGGTACCTCCGCAGGCGGCGCCGTTGGCGCGCCGTCCGCTCGCGGCGCGCCACGCCCGGCGGTCCGGAGCAGTACCCGACGCGGGACACCGCGCACCGGCACCAGCGGGCGTGCGGCGACCGACGCGACGGCGCCACCGGTGACCGTCGCCAGGCTCCCACCGGCCGCGCGCGTCAGCGCCGGCACGACGAACACGACCATCGCGTAGAACGGCATCATCGGGATCCGGTAGCGCGACAGCGTGCCCATGTTCGTGCTCGCCAGCCCCACAAAGGTCCCGAAGGCCAGCGTGTACGCCAGCGCCGCGAGCAGCGCCGGCTGGCGCAGCACCGTCGCCACCAGCGCGCGCAGCCCGTGCCGCCGCAGCGCCAACGCCAGCAGCACCGTGAGCAGCGTCGTCTCCAGCGAGTTGACCAGCATCTGCGCGTTGCGCACCTCGAACACGAACGGACGGAACAACGCGAACAGCAGCCCCAGCGGCGCGTAGACCAGCTGCCCGGCGAGGCTCCTGTTCGCGGCATCCGTCGTGTCGACGATGCTGTAGTTCGACGTCCCGCTCACCCGTGTGCCCGCGTGCTGCACCTGCGCCAGCTCTTCACCGAGCGAGTCGAGCGAGTAGCTGGGCATCAGGTTCGACAGCAACGCCAGCAGGAAGAACGCCAGCGCGCCGCCCACGATCAGGTACGTCGGGCTCAACAGCACCGCCACGCTGCTGCCGGCGCGCCGCAGGCGCTCCGCCACGTACCAGATCGCCAACGCGCCCACGAACGGGAACAGGATGTACGGCTTGACCAGGTACGCCGGCAGCGCGCCCAGCACGATCATCGCCAGCGACGACGGCGTGACGTAGCCGTCGCGCGCCGCCCGGGCGCTCCCGGCGACGACCAAGCCGAACCCGGCCACCGCCACCGCCTCCTTGAGCAGCCCGCTGGTCCAGAACACCGTCGACGGCAACAGCAGCAACGCCGCCAGCAGCGGAAGCCGCGCCGCCTCCGGCAGCACCGACCGCAGCGCCAGCGCCATCGCCAGCTTCCCGGCGAACCCCGCGAGCGCGACCAGCAGGCACCCCACGTACAGCGAGCCGGCGCTGGCCAACATCACCCACGTGCTGATGCCGAACATCGCGCCCGTCGCCGAGTCTCCGGCGGCGCCGTGCACCCAGAACGGGAACGTGGCCTGCTGCCGCCACGTGAGCTTCCAGACCTCCGGCCCCCACTGGCCCCAGTCGCTGCGCACGAGCTCTGCCAGCTGGTTGCCGGCCCGGTGGTACCAGAACATGTCGCCGCCGCCCAGCAGCTTGTCCGTGACGACGACCATGAGCGCCGCGAAGACGACGTGCATCACGGCAGAGGCCAGCACCAGCTGCCGCTCGCGCGCGTCCGGCAGCCGCGACGCCACAAGCTGGGCGCCCAGTATCCCCATCGCCGCGTAGATGATGTATAGCGCTGCAGCCATCGCGCGGCCGGCCTCCCGGTGCGGGTCTCCACGAGGGACGCGATGTAGCCGATACACCCACGACGGTAAAGCCGTCCTCCCCACCCGCCCATGCTCCGCTACCTCGCCCTGCTCTCGCCACGCCACCGCCGCAACCTGGCGCTTGTCGGGCTGCTCATGCTCGTCGCCGCCGTGCTCGAGGGGCTGGGGCTGGGGCTGCTCATCCCGTTCCTGCACGCGATGCTGCAGCCGGACCCGGCGGCGCTCGAGGGCCCGCTGGGCCGGCTGTGGTCGCTGCTCGGCGAGCCTGACGCGACCCGCTTCATGTTGTGGATGAGCGGTGGCCTGGTCGTCGCCTTCGTCATCAAGACGCTGGTCTCGCTGTTCGCGACCTGGGCGCGCAGCCGCATCGTCTTCGCGCTCTACCGCGAGTTTGCGGCGCGCATCCTCTCCACGTACCTGACCCGCCCCTACACCTTCCACCTCGAGCACAACTCGGCGGAGCTGCTGCGGCGGGTCAGCGAGGACACGTTGCGCTTCTTCTCCGCGTACGTCATGGCCGGACTGATCTTCGTGGCCGAGCTACTGGTGATCCTTGTGGTCGTGACCGGACTGGTGGTGATCGAGCCGGCCCTGACACTCCTCTCAGCCGCGTTTCTGACGTTCATGGCGACGGTCGTGCTGCGCAGGCTGAAGCACGCGACCACTCGCTACGGCCACGAGCGCCAGGCAGAGCTGGCCCGGATGTACCAGTGGATCCAGCAGGGCCTGGGGGGCATCAAGGAGACCCAGGTGCTGGGCGCCCAGCCCTTCTTCGTCGAGCGCTTCGATCGCCACAGCCGCGGCTTCGCGGAGGCGCAGCGCAAGCAGGCGGTGCTCACGGCGATCCCCAAGGGGGTCTTCGAGCTCGCGGTCGTGCTGCTCATGTGCGCCGCCGTCATCCTGCTGCGCACGCGGGCGATGCCCATCGAGCAGATGCTGCCCACGCTGGTCTTCTTTGGCGCGGCCGCGATCCGGCTCGCGCCGTCCGCGATCCGCGCGGTCGACGCGATCAACACGATCCGCAACACTCAGTCCTCCGCGGACGCGATCGAGGACGCGCTGCGCGAGATCGCCACAGCCCCACAGCCGGGCCGGGTGCTCGCGCACGGCGGCGGCGAGCGCATCCGCCTGGGCCAGCGGCTCGAGCTGCGCGACGTCACGTACCGTTACCCCAACGCCCACCGCCCGGCGCTGGATGGCGTGAGCCTGAGCATCGACGCCGGCTCGACGGTCGGCTTCGTCGGCGCCACCGGCGCCGGCAAGACGACGATCGTCGACCTCGTGCTGGGCCTGCTGAGCCCGGACGACGGCGCGCTGCTCGTCGACGGCGAGGTCATCAACGACCGCCTTATCCAGTGGCGCCGCGGGCTGGGGTACGTGCCGCAGTTCATCTACCTGTCGGACCTCTCCATCCGCGAGAACGTCGCGTTCGGCGTCCCTGAGGGCAGCATCGACGACGAGCGCGTCTGGCAGGCGCTGCGCTCCGCGCAGCTGGCTGAGCACGTCGCGCAGCTCCCCGACGGCCTCGACACGATCGTCGGTGAGCGCGGGGTGCGCCTGAGCGGCGGCCAGCGGCAGCGCATCGGCATCGCGCGCGCGCTCTACCACGACCCGGAGCTGCTCGTGCTCGACGAGGCGACGTCCGCGCTCGACTCGGACACGGAGAGCCGCGTCTCTGCGGCGATCGAGTCGCTGCACGGACAGCGCACGATCCTGCTCATCGCCCACCGCCTGAGCACGGTCCGCAGCTGCGACCGCATCCACGTCATGGACAACGGGCGCGTCGTCGACTCGGGTACGTACGACGAGCTGCTCACCCGGTCCCCCCTCTTCCAGCGCCTCGCCGGCGAGGCCGCCGCGAGCGACCCGCCCACCGCAAACGGGACTCACCCATGACCGAACGCATCGCCGTCATCGGCCTCGGCTACGTAGGCCTGCCCGTCGCCGTCGCGTTCGCGCGCCGCTTCGAGCGCGTGATCGGGTTCGACATCAACGCCCGCCGCGTCGCGGAGCTGCGCGCCGGCCACGACCGCACGGACGAGGTACCTGACGACGAGCTGCGCGACAGCGCGCTGCTCGTCACGGACGACCCGGCGGCCCTCGCTGACGCCACCGTCTACGTCGTCACCGTGCCCACCCCGATCGACGACGATCGACGCCCGGACCTGCGGCCGATGATCAGCGCCAGCCGCACGATCGCCCCCCACCTGCGCCCCGGCGACGTCGTCATCTACGAGTCCACCGTCTACCCCGGCGTCACCGAGCAGACCTGCGGCCCCGTCCTCGAGCAGGGCTCCGGGCTGCGCTGCGGCGTCGACTTCACGCTGGGCTACTCCCCCGAGCGCATCAACCCCGGCGACCGGGTCCACCGCCTCGAGACGATCACCAAGGTCGTCGCCGGCCAGGACGCGGCCACGCTCGAGCGGGTCGCCGCGCTGTACGGCGCGATCGTCGAGGCCGGGGTCCACCGCGCGCCGTCGATCATGGTCGCGGAGGCGGCGAAGGTCATCGAGAACACCCAGCGCGACCTCAACATCGCGCTGATGAACGAGCTGGCGATCATCTTCGACCGGCTGGGCATCCGCACCGCGGACGTGCTCGCCGCCGCCGGCACGAAGTGGAACTTCCTCCCGTTCCAGCCGGGGCTGGTGGGCGGCCACTGCATCGGCGTCGACCCGTACTACCTGACGGCGCGCGCGGAGCAGGTGGGCTACCACCCGCAGGTCATCCTCGCCGGTCGCCGCATCAACGACGGCATGGGGGCGTTCATCGCCCACCGCTGCGTCAAGATGATCTCCGCCCAGGGCCGCGCGCTGCGCGGCGCCCGCGTCGGGGTGCTCGGACTGACCTTCAAGGAGAACTGCCCTGACCTGCGCAACAGCCGCGTGCCGGACATCCTGCGCGAGCTCGCGGAGTACGGCATCGAGGCGCTGGTGCACGACCCGATCGCCGACGCCGCGGAGGCCCACGGCGAGTACGGCGTGACGCTGCGGCCGCTGGGTGACCTGCGCGAGCTCGACGCCGTCATCCTCGCTGTCGCCCACCGCCCCTACGTCGACGGCGGTGTCCCGGCGCTGCTGCCCCTGCTGCGCGAAGGCGGCGTGCTGCTGGACGTGAAGTCCGCGCTGGACATCGCGACGATCCCGGCGCACGTGCCCAGCTGGAGCCTCTGAGCCCCCAACGGAGCGATTCGATGCGTACCCTCGTCACCGGCGCCGCCGGATTCATCGGCTCCCACCTGAGCCACCGCCTGCTGGACGCCGGCCACGAGGTCACCGGCCTCGACAACCTCAACGACTACTACGACGTGCGGCTCAAGGAGGCGCGCCTCGCGCGCCTGACAGCCCGCGACGGCTTCTCGTTCGTGCGCATGGGCCTCGAGGACCGCGACGGCATGGCGCGCCTGTTCCGCGAGCAGCCCTTCGAGCTCGTGGTCAACCTCGCCGCGCAGGCCGGCGTCCGCTACTCGCTCGAGAACCCGCACGCCTACGTCGACGCGAACCTGCAGGGCTTCGTCAACGTGCTCGAGGGCTGCCGCCACAGCGGCGTCCGGCACCTCGTCTACGCCAGCTCCAGCTCCGTCTACGGCAGCAACACGACGATGCCATTCTCGGTCCACCAGACGGTCGACCACCCGCTCAGCCTCTACGCCGCGACGAAGAAGGCGAACGAGCTGATGGCCCACACCTACAGCCACCTCTACGGCCTGCCCACCACCGGCCTGCGCTTCTTCACGGTCTACGGCCCCTGGGGCCGCCCGGACATGGCGCTGTTCCTGTTCGCGAAGGCCATCCTCGCCGGGGAGCCCATCCAGGTGTTCAACCAGGGCCGCATGCAGCGCGACTTCACGTACATCGACGACATCGTCGAGGGCATCGTGCGTGTGGCGGCCCGGATCCCGAACGCTGACCCGTCGTGGACCGGCGCGAACCCCGACCCTGCGCGCAGCCGAGCGCCGTACCGCGTCTACAACATCGGCAACAACCAACCGGTCGAGCTGCTGCACCTGATCGCGACGCTCGAGCGCTGCCTGGGCCGCGAGGCGATCCGCGAGCTGCTGCCCATGCAGCCCGGTGACGTCCCGGCGACCTGGGCAGACGTCGATGACCTCGTCGCGGACGTGGGCTTCCAGCCCTCGACCAGCATCGAGGACGGCGTGCAGCGCTTCGTCGACTGGTACCTGAGCTACACCCGGAGCTGATCCCCGATGCGCGTCGCCGTCATCGCCAGCTACGCCCCATCGCTCGTGAACTTTCGCGGGCCGCTGCTGCGCGCGCTCGTCGCCGGAGGTCACGACGTCATCGCGCTCGCCCCGGAGATCGACCCGGCGACCCGCGCAGCGCTCGCGGCCATCGGCGTCACGGCGCGCGAGATCCCGCTGCGGCGCGCGGGCACGAACCCGGTCCAGGACCTGCGCACCCTGAGCGCGCTGGTCCGCACACTGCGCGCCGTGCGCCCGGACGTGGTGTTCAGCTACACGGTCAAGCCGGTCGTCTACGGCAGCCTCGCGGCGCGCCTCGCCGGGGTCCCGCGGGTCGTCGCGATGGTCACCGGCCTCGGGCACGCGTTCATCGAGTCGGACGATCGCCGTGCGCACGTCGCGCTGGTCGTGCGTTCCCTCTATCGGGCGGGGCTCCGCTGCTGTCATCGGGTCATCTTCCACAACCCGGACGACCTGCGCCTGTTCGTCGACGACGGCCTCGTCCCGGATGACGGGCGCGCTGTGGTGGTGGGTGGATCGGGAGTGGACACCGCCAGGTTTGCGGCGACGCCGCTCCCCGACGACGGCGCTCCGGTCTTCCTGCTGATCGCTCGATTGCTGGGTGAGAAGGGGGTGCGGGAGTACGTCGAGGCCGCGCGCCGGGTCCGGCGCAACCACCCGGAGTGCCGGTTCCGGCTGGTGGGCCCGCTGGACAGCAACCCCTCCGCCATCTCCCGGCAGGAGCTGGACGGCTGGATCGCTGACGGAAGCATCGAGTACGGTGGCGCGGTGGCGGACGTGCGCCCCGAGCTCGCGCGCTGCCACGTGTACGTGCTGCCCTCCTGGCGTGAGGGCATGCCGAGGACGAACCTGGAGGCGATGGCGATGGCGCGCCCGCTGATCACAACGGACGTCCCGGGCTGCCGGCACACCGTCGAGCCCGACGGCAACGGCGTGCTGGTCCCGGCCCGCGACGCCGCCGCGCTGGCCGCGGGTGTCGAGGCGATGCTCGCGCGAAGGGACACCTGGCCCCGGCTGGGCGCGCGCTCCCGACAGCTCGTCGAGCAGCGGTACGGCGTCGAGGCCGTCAACCGCGCGATGCTGGAGCACATCACCGGGCAGACGCCATGACGGGGCGCTCGGCGCAGATGGGTCACGAGGCGCGGACGGGTAGCGCAGCGCGAGCGGGAAGCCCCGAACCACCGCGTGGCGCGGGGCGCCGCGTGGCGCTGGCGCTCAAGCGGCTGGTCGACGTCTGCGTCGCTGCGTTCGGGCTGGCCGCGCTCAGCCCGCTCGTCGTGGTGCTCATCGTCCTCCAGCTGGTCGTTCATGGCTGGCCACCGTTCTTCACCCAGGAGCGCCCCGGCCTGCACGGGCGCCCGTTCCGGATGGTGAAGCTGCGCACGATGACGAACGCCCGCGGCCCGGACGGTGCGCTGCTTCCGGACGCGCAGCGGCTGACGCGCCTGGGCGCCCTGCTGCGCCGGACGAGCCTCGACGAGCTGCCCGAGCTCTGGAACGTGCTGGTCGGCGACATGAGCCTCGTCGGGCCGCGCCCGCTGCTCATGCAGTACCTGGAGCGCTACACTCCGGAGCAGGCGCGCCGGCACGAGATGAAGCCCGGCATCACCGGGCTCGCGCAGGTGAGCGGGCGCAACCTGCTCACGTGGGAGGACCGCTTCCGGCTGGACGTGGCGTACGTGGACGGCTGGTCCCCGTGGCTCGACCTGAAGATCCTCTGGCGCACCGCCCGGGTCGTTCTGGGCAGGGAAGGCGTGAGCGCGGACGGCCACGTCACGATGCCCGAGTTCATGGGATCCGCCCCGGAGCGCGCACCGCAAGGCGCGGACCTGGCGGCGGCGAACGCGCGAGGCACACGATGAGCGAGCGCTTTCCTCTGGCGATCCTGGGCGCCGGTGGCCACGCGAAGGTTGTCGCGGATGTCGCCCTGGCGACTGGCCGGTGGAGCATCCACGGCTTCTACGACGACCGGCCTGAGCTCGAGGGCACGTCGTGCTACGGCTCGACGGTGATCGGTGGACGCCAGCGTCTGATCGACGACGCCGCGGCCGGGCTGGTCACGTGGGCGTTCGTGGCGATCGGCGACAACGACACCCGCGCCAACGTGGGGCTGGAGCTGCTCGACAACGGCGTCGAGCTGGCGACGCTGGTGGACCCGCGGGCGATCGTGTCGCCGACGGCGCAGATCGGGTTCGGCACCCTCGTGATGCCGGGCTGCGTGATCAACGCGGACGCGCAGATCGGCTCCCACGTCATCATCAACACGGCTGCGCGTGTGGACCACGACTGCGTGATCGCCGACGGCTGCCACGTCGCGCCCGGCAGCGTCCTGTGCGGCGCCGTGCACGTCGAGGCGCACGCGTTTCTGGGCGCCGGAACGATCGTGTGCCCCGGGCAGCGCATCGGCGCCGGCGCACGATGCGGCGCCGGCGCGGTGATCACGCGCCCGGTCCCGCCGGGCCGGACCGCCGTCGGCGTCCCGGCGCGTGTCCTCCCCTGACCTCCCGCACGGAGCCCGGACCATGACCCGCAAGCTGGCAATCGACGGAGGCGCGCCGCTGCGCTCGGCGGCGCTGGCGCCGTGGCCGGTCTACGAGGACGACGAGATCGAGGCGGTCGTCGCGACGCTGCGCTCGGGTCGGGTCAACCAGTGGACGGGTGAGGACGTGAACGCGTTCGAGCGCGAGTTCGCGGCGTACGTGGGGACGCGGAGCGCCGTCGCGGTGGCGAACGGCACGGTGTCGCTCGAGCTCGCGCTGCGCGCCGCCGGGGTCGGGCCCGGTGACGAGGTGGTCGTCGCGCCGCGCACGTTCATGGCGTCCGCGAGCTGTGTGGTCACCGTGGGCGCGACGCCGGTGTTCGCCGACGTCGACCCGCGCTCGGGCACCCTGACCGCTGCGACGATCGAGGCAGCGCTCACGCCGCGGACGCGCGCCGTGATCCCGGTGCACCTCGCCGGATGGCCGTGCCCGATGGACGAGATCATGGACCTGGCCGTGGAGCACCACCTGTTCGTGCTCGAGGACTGCGCCCAGTCACACGGCGCCACGCTGTACGGCCGTCAGACCGGCTCGTGGGGGCACGCGGCGTCGTTCTCGTTCTGCCAGGACAAGATCATGTCAACCGGCGGAGAGGGTGGCCTGATCACGACGAACGACGAGGAGCTGCGGCGGGCGATCTGGTCGATGAAGGACCACGGCAAGAGCTGGGAGGCGGTCTTCGAGCGGGACCACCCGCCCGGGTTCCGCTGGCTGCACGAGACCGTGGGCACGAACCTGCGCATGACGGGGCTCTCCGCCGCGATCGGGCGCCGGCAGCTGCGCAAGCTGGACGGCTGGATCGAGCGGCGGCAGGCGAACGCCGCCACGCTGAGCCGCGCCGTCGCGGACCTCCCGGTGCTCGACGTGCCGCAGCCGCCGGCACACGTCCGGCACGCCGGCTACCGCTGGTACGGGTACGTGGTCCCGGAGCGGCTCGCGCCGGGCTGGGACCGTGACCGCGTGCTCGCGGCGCTCGCCGCAGAGGGGCTGCCGGCCATGAGCGGCAGCTGCAGCGAGGTCTACCTCGAGCGCGCGTTCAGCGACCGGGGGCTCGCCCCGGCGGCGCCTCTGCCCGTCGCGAGGCAGCTTGGCGAGCGCTCGATCGCGATGCCGCTGCACCCGACGCTCAGCGAGGCAGACGTGCGGGACCTCGCCGCCGGCCTGCGCAGCGTGCTGCTCGCGGCGTCACGCGGCTGACGCCGGGTTCGGTGGCGACGCGTTGCGAAGGCCCTCGAACCGGGCTAGCGCATCCCTGCAGTCGACACCATGTCGTCTCCAGCAGACCACAACTCCCCACGGACCCCATGGCAGACCACGTATTTCAGGGCACCGACTCGTACATCGCCTCCGCTGAGCTGCGCGACGCCGTCAACGTCGCCGTCGCGCTCGAGAAGCCGCTGCTCATCAAGGGCGAGCCCGGCACCGGCAAGACGGTCCTCGCCGAGGCCATCGCCGAGCAGTTCGCGATGGAGCTGATCATCTGGAACGTGAAGTCGACGAGCAAGGCCCAGGACGGCCTGTACGTCTACGACACGGTGCAGCGCCTGAACGACTCGCGGTTCGGCGGCGGCGACGTCACGAACGTGCGCCACTACATCAAGCACGGGCCGCTCGGGCGAGCCCTCGCCGCAGAGACGCGCAAGGTCCTGCTCGTCGACGAGATCGACAAGGCAGACATGGAGTTCCCCAACGACCTGCTGCACGAGCTCGACCGCATGTCGTTCCGCGTCGAGGAGACCGGCGACGTCATCACCGCGAAGGAGCGCCCGATCGTCATCATCACGTCGAACAACGAGAAGGAGCTGCCCGACGCGTTCTTGCGCCGCTGCGTGTTCCACTTCATCGAGTTCCCGGACCGGGAGCAGATGCAGGAGATCGTGCGCGTGCACCACCCGGACGTCGAGCAGAAGCTCCTCGACCAGGTGCTGGCCAAGTTCTACTGGCTGCGGGAGCAGCCGGCGATCCGCAAGCGCCCGTCGACCAGCGAGCTCGTCGACTGGATCGCGGCCCTGCGACGCGCTGGCGTGCCCGCCGAACGCCTCGAGGAGGAGCTGCCGTTCCTGGGTGTGCTCCTCAAGCGGGAGACGGACATCGAAGCGCTCAAGCGCTCCCGCCAGCAGGCGACGCAACGCCAGCGCTTCTACGGGAACTGACCCATGTTCATCGACTTCCTGTTCCACCTGCGCGCGTACGGGCTCAAGATCTCGACGACCGAGTTCATCGCGTTGATCGAGGCCCTGGCGCGGGGGTTCGCCGGCTGCTCGCTGAGCCGCTTCTACGCCCTCGCCCGCTCGCTGCTGGTCAAGAAGGAGAGCGACTTCGACCTGTACGACCGCGCCTTCGCGACGTTCTTCGACGGCATCGACAAGCACTTCCAGCTCGACGACGAGCTGCTGGAGTGGCTCCAGGAACCCAGGCTGCCGCGCGAGATCAGCGAGGAGGAGCTCCAGCGCATCAAGTCGTTCGACTGGGAGACGCTGCGCGAGGAGTTCGAGAAGCGGATGCGGGAACAGAAGGAACGCCACGACGGCGGGAACCACTGGATTGGCACCGGCGGGACGTCGCCGTTTGGTCAGGGTGGTGAGAACCCGATGGGCATCCGCGTCGGGGACGGTGGTGGTGGACGCTCGGCAGTTCAGGTCGCGGCGGATCGGCGCTTCGAGAACCTGCGCGGGGACCGGGTGCTGGACACCCGCCAGATCGGCGCGGCGCTGCGGCGGCTGCGGCGGCTCGCGAAGGACACCGGCCCGGAGGAGCTCGACATCGACGCGAGCATCGACGCCAGCGCACGGAACGCCGGCGAGATCGAGCTGGTGATGGCGCCGCCGCGACGCAACCGGGTCAAGCTGCTCCTGCTGATGGATGTGGGCGGGTCGATGGACCCGCACGCCGAGCTCTGCGAGCAGCTGTTCAGCGCGGCGAACCAGGCGAACCACTTCAAGGCGTTCAAGCACTACTTCTTCCACAACTGCGTCTACGAGCAGCTGTACGGCGACATCTCGCGGTGGCGTGGCCCGCGTACGGAGGAGATCCTCCGCGACATCGATCACACCTGGACGGTCGTCTTCGTCGGGGACGCCTACATGCACCCGTACGAGCTGACCCAGGCGAACGGCGCGATCCAGTACAACCACCACAACGCGACGTCCGGCTTCGCGTGGCTCAAGCGGTTCCGGGAGAAGGCGCCGAACTCCGTGTGGCTGAACCCCGAGCCCAGGCGGCTGTGGGACGCGCCGACGATCCGCCTGATCCACTCGCTGTTCCCGATGTTTCCGCTGACGCTCAACGGGATCGGCGAGGCGGTCGACGTCCTGCGTGGCGCCCGGCCCAACACGCCCGGCCCGGCGATCCCGGTAGAGCCCCACAGCGTGCGGCCCTGGTGATGCGGCGCCGGTAGCGAGGACCCTCGTGACGCGGCGCCGGTAGCGCGGCCCGTCGCCAGGGCGGCCTGTCGCCGCCGACGAAGGACACGATACGGCCCGGCTGCCCACGCGAGCGTGAGCGACCGGGCCGTATCGTGTCCGTCAGATGCGGAAGTTGCCCTGCTCGAGCAGCTCGCGGACGCGGTACAGGAACCCGTTGCCCTCGACGCCGTCGATGATGCGGTGGTCGTAGGACAGCGAGAGGTACATCATCGACCGGATGGTGATCATCTCCTCGCGCTCGACCGTCCGGACGACGGGGCGGCGGACGATCTCGCCCATGCGCAGGATCCCGACCTGAGGCTGGTTGATGACCGCAGCGCCAAAGAGGTTGCCGCGGCGACCGGGGTTCGACACGGTGAAGGTGCCGCCGCTCAGGTCGTCGATGGTGATCCGCTTCTCGCGCGCCTTGGTGGCGAGCTCGTTGACGGCGAGCGCCATGCCGGAGACGGACAGGGAGTCCGCGTCCCGGATGACGGGGACGAGGAGCCCACCGTCGGTCTCGACGGCGATGCCCAGGTGGATGCGGCCGCGCTGGATGATCTCGTCGCTGCCCACGACGGCGTTGACGTTCGGGAACTCCCGGAGCGCCTCGGCGGTGGCCTTGAGCAGGAAGGCGAAGACAGTCAGGCTGACGCCGCGATCCTCGAGCACGTTCTTGTGCTTGCGCCGGAGCTCCATCACGCGGGTCATGTCGACCTCCGCGACGCAGGGCACGTGCGGCGAGACCTGCTTGGAGTAGACCATGTGTTCGGAGATGATGCCGCGCCGCTTCGAGAAGCGGACGACGGTGTCCTCCGGGTTGGCCTTGATGACGGGCGGCTTGAAGTAGCGCGCGCCGGGAGGGGCACCGTAGGCACCGCCGGCGGGCGTGGACTCCTGGGCGGGAGCTGCGGCGGCCGGCTGGGCCGGTGCCTCTGCCTGGCGGGGAGCCGGGGCGTCCGCGGGTGGGGTCGCGAGCGCGAGGCCCTTGACCACGGTGTCGTCCGTGGGGCTGGCGACACCGCCGCCGCGGTTCCACGGCGTGTTGTCGGTGGTGGCACGCGCGGCGCTGGCCTTGCCTCGCTCGCCGCGCCGGGCAGTTGCCTGCTTGTCCTGCGCCGCCGCGGCTGGCTTGTCCTGGGTCGGCTTGTCCTGGGTCGGCTTGTCCTGGGCGGCGGCCGGCGCAGGGCGCTCGGCGGGTGCAGCGGCCACCTCGCCAGCCTGGTCAGCCATGCGGATGATCGGCGTGCCGACGCTCACCGTCGCGCCCTCGGCGACGAGGATCTCGGCGACGTACCCGCCGGCGGTAGCGGGCACCTCCGTGTTCGCCTTGTCGGTCTCGACCTCGACCAGCGGCTGGCCGCTCTCGACGCGATCACCGACCTTCACGAACCACTGGGCGATCGTGCCCTCTACGACGCTTTCCCCAAGCTGGGGCATGACAACGGTTCCAGCCATAGTTCGCTCAACGCTCCCGTCCTGGCACCGGGCCGCGGCAAGCGGCGGCCCGTCGGTGATTAAGTGCGACTGCCGAGTCTCCGCACCCTACTACCGAGCGACGAAATGGCAAGCCGTAGCGGGTCGCTCGCCGACGGTAGTCCCGCGCGGTGACGAGGCACGCGCGCGCCCCCCCCACGACGCCACAGCCACGACGCCACAGCCACGACGCCACAGCCACGACGCCTCCGCCACGACACCTCAGCCACGACGCCTCACGCTGAACGGATCGCTCGGCGAGAACACATCGCCGAACGCCTCGCCGATCCCCTCATGGACGCCCGCGGCGCGCGTGTCCTCCCTACCCAGCTCCCCGCCGTCCGGCACGGCGGCAGGGGGCACACAGCCGGCGAAGCGCTCCGCGAGGGGAACGCCCAGATCTGCGTCGAGGCTCGCCTCGAGCTCCTCGCCCCCGTGGCCTGGGGACGCCTCGACGAACAGCGCACGGATCGCGTCGTCGGGCCACCCGGCGAGGCGGAGGACGAGGATCAGCGTCGCGGGCAGCTCCCCCTCCCACGGCGCGTCGAAGTCGAACGGGTCGTCCATCCCTGCCAGGAGCTCCCTCGCGCGCCGATCGAGGTCGTCAGCCGCGGACGCGCGGACGACGGCGAGCCACGAGAGGACGACCGGTGCCTCATCGCGCAGGAAGAGCTCATCGAACGCCTGGGACCCGCGCCCCTCGTCCACCAGGGTGACGAGACGCCGGCAGGCCTGCGCTGCGTCGAGGGGCGCGAGCGCGGTCCAGGCGAGGGGGAACGTCTCCGGCAACAGCTGCCCTGCGGCGACGCGGGGACCACTCCCCGGTCCCCGCGCGGCGAGCAGCTCCAGCAGATACGCTGGCGCGACCGGCCAGGGCTCCCGCCGCTCCAGCAGCGCCAGCGTCGCGGCGTCGTCGAGGGCGAGCACGGGCGCGGAGGCGCGGCCGATCGTCGCTCCCCCGGACGCGCCTGCTTCGCTCCCCCGCTCCGGATCATCGTCGACGTCGAGCAGCAGCCCGCACCACCGCCACAGCTCCGGGCTGCACCCGGCGTCCAGCTCCGCGAGCAGACCCGCGCGCACCGCGCCGGCCCAGCGCGCGACGCCGGAAGCCGGGCCTGCTCCCGACTGATCCAGCGCGGTCGCGTCATGCGCGCGGCCCGAGGCGTCGAGCGGGCGTTCCCCCTGAGCGCCGCCACGGCGTTCCCCCGCGGCCGCCAGGACGTCCAGCGCGGAGAGCGCTGCTTCGCGCAGCACCTGCGGCAGCTCCTGGCGTTCAGCCAGCGCGAGGCACACCGTCGCTCCGGCCCCTGCGGCGAGCGTGCGGGCGACGTCGACGGCGTGAAGCGCGACGAGGGGATCACCGCCACACCAGTCGAGCCACGCGCGAGCGGCGTCCGGACCGTGCGCCAGCCAGGCGGCGCGTAGCGGCTCCGCGTTGATCGACCAGGGAGTGGTCGACGAGGGGGTGTCCGAGCGGGCCGTGTCCGAGCAGGCATCGTCGACGGGGACAACGACGCCAAGGGCGGCGAGCGGGACGCCGTCGTGGGCTGCATCACGGCGCTGCCGGGGCCCCGGGTCGAGGCCGCCGCCGGCCAGCCTCGCCAGCGCGGCGCGCTCGTCCGGCGCCAGCTCGGGCGCCGTGCTCAGGGCCTCGGCGATC
>ERZ869909.1135-NODE-1135-length-22977-cov-76.947904_pt1 | contig 22977 bp, 23 predicted proteins | sample MGYA00520892_ERZ869909 | MGnify/ENA primary metagenome ERZ869909 (study PRJEB32215, sample SAMEA104723947) | bioreactor metagenome | biome: bioreactor; feature: anaerobic bioreactor; material: water | place: China | collected 2015-03-12 ... | reverse complement strand
CCACCTGAAAGACGCTCAAAGGGGTGTCGTCATCCAGCCCGACCACCGACAGCGACAGCCGCCCTGTGGACTGGCCCTGCGCCATGGTCGCCACCAGTTCCGGCGCGGCCTCGATGGTGACGCTGCGCGGGGTGCCGTTGAAGGCGCGGTCCTGATCGGCGTTTTCATCCAGCGCGATGATACGTACGCCGCTGCTGAGCAGGCGGGTCACATCACCCTGTTCGCCGCGCCCGGTCCAGTAGATATCAACCAGATCCGAAGGGCGCATGGTGCCGGAGATGCCGCTGTTGGAATCCACCCGGATGGTGAAGGCGCGCATGCCCGGCGACAGTTGCGCGGCGATGCCTGCGGACTGGCCGGGGCGGCTGACCTTGACCGCCATCAGCGGCTCGTTCGCCTCCATCGCGCGCAGGGCGATGCGGGGGCGGGCGGGGTCGGGGATTAGGGCGGAAAGCTCGGTGAACACCCCTTCGGGGCGGGCGTTGCGCGGCCAGGCGACGGCGCGGACATCGGATTCACCGATCGGCTCGCCATAGCGGATCGCGCGGGCTGCGACAAAAACCTCGACGGTTTCAACTTGCGGTTGGGTCGCCTGTCTGGCCTGAACGGCGGCGATGGCGTCCTGCGTCTGGTTCACATAGCTCTGCGCCATGAAAACGCCGACACCGGCCAGCGCCAGACCGATACCGAGAACGGCAAGCTGCATACCGCGCATATGAGTCCTTTCTATTCTCTGGTGCCCTCCCAAACCAACTTTGATCAACCAATGTCGACGCAATAATTCGCTTCGAGGGACTGGAATTTGGCCGAAAGGCTTGGGTAATATACACAGAAAAAGGCCGCATCCTTGGAAGCGGCCTCTATCTTCATTGATCTTGATCAGCTGTCGGGGAGGCTGTCGTCCACTGAGTCACTCACTGCCGTCATGATGTCGCTGCCCAAGCCCCTAACAGAGTCGCCCATCGACGCCACCACGGCAATGCCCAGACCGACGACTGCGGCGGTCAGGACGACCCAGTCAACGGTCACGGCACCGGATTCGTCGTTGCTGAAGGTCTTGATCAGGTTGAGGAATTTCATGATGTTTCTCCAAAAATGAACGATACGCGTTGAAGCCGTGCTCAGGTCCCGGAGAGTTGATTGGGTTTGAACCGTTCCCCGCTTGGCTTCCTTCTTTTCCCCCGCAACCGTGACCGGAAAAGGGCGCAATTGGGTTATTTCAGGGCAAAGACCAAGGAATTGCTGTCGTGGAATAGTTAACTGGAAACAGGAGGTCTGCAAGAACACCCCAGGTTTCCCGATTGGAAACGATCATTTAGAGGCGGACCATTGCGGAATTGCGATTCGTCGCAGTTTCTGGCAGTAAAGACCTGCAAAACAAAGAAAACGAGGCCATGCCGGGCAGTATGCCAGCCAGATCAGCCTTTTTCGGTCCGGCCCTCGCATTGGCCGCCTGGTCCGGTAGTGCCCCGGTCATGGCCGAGGATTTCACCTTTCGCCGCATCGCTGTTGCCCCGCCTGACAGCGGCCCGCGCATCACCGTTCAGATCGACCCCGAGGAACAGGCACGGCGCCTTGCGCTGCCCGCCGCGCGGCCTGTAACCCCCGCCGCGCCGGGCCAAAGCCTGCCCGCCGATCTGCCAACGGCGCGCTTCGGCTGGTTCTGGACCCGCGTGCCCGCCACACGCGAAGCGGGAGAGGGCCGGTTCCTGCTGGCCATGCAATCCTTGCGCAACCCGCCGCAGGGGCAGGCTGTGCCAGAGCCGCGCATGCAGCATCTGCAACAGATTGCCGAAGCCCACGGCCCGGCGATTCTGCGCGCCACCATCGGCACCAGCGTGTCGCCGGCGCTGGCGCTGGCGGTGATCGCGGTCGAATCCTCGGGCCGGGCCGATGCTGTCAGCAGCGCCGGGGCACAGGGGCTGATGCAACTCATCCCGGCGACGGCCAGCCGTTTTGGCGTGGGTGACTCGTTCGATCCGGTCGAAAATATTCGCGGCGGTGTGGCCTATCTGGACTGGCTCCTTGCCGAGTTCGAACGCGATATCGTGCTGGCGCTGGCGGGCTACAACGCGGGCGAGGGGGCGGTGCGGCGCAACGATGGTGTGCCGCCGTTCGCTGAGACGCGCGATTATGTACCGCGCGTTCTGGCCGCCTGGAATGTTGCCCGGGGGTTGTGCACCACCCAGCCTGACCTGCCCAGCGATGCCTGCGTCTTCGCGGTGTCGCAGCAGCGTGTTGCCAGCAGCGAAGCGGTTGGCGGCTGAGCGTGGTGGCGATCAGCCGAACAGCGCGTCAACCCTGCTTGCGGGGCGGGCGATCACGGCGCGGCTGCCGCGGCGCACAACCGGACGTTCGATCAGCGAAGGGTCGGCTGCCATGGCGGCGATAATCACACTTTCGGCCAGATGCCTGATGGCCGCGCCCTCGCGTTCGCGCAAAAGCGCGGCGGCCGACAGATCCAGCGCGGCGAGCATGGCTTCGATCTCTAACACATCGGGCGGGTCGGTCAGATAAAGGCGCGTTTTGGGTTCGATCCCGCGCATCTGCAACGCGGCCAGCGCCTCGCGTGATTTCGAGCAGCGCGGATTGTGCCAGATTTCTACAACCATGCGTCGCGTCCCGTGCCGACGGCATCGGCAATCGTGGCATGACCATCGCGCATCAGCAGCGCATCAAGCCCGCGCGTGATCTGTCCCACCAGTCCGAAGCCGTGATAAACCAGTGCCGAATAGAGCTGAACGGCGCTGGCCCCGGCCTGGATCTTGGCATAGGCGGTCTCGGCGCTGTCGATCCCGCCCACGCCGATCAGCGGGATTCGGCCTTCGGTCAGGGCGGAGAGCTGCGCCAGAACCCGGGTCGATTTCTCGAACAGCGGCTTGCCCGACAGCCCGCCCGCCTGCGCGGCTTGCGGGCTGGAAAGCCCCTCACGCGAGAGGGTGGTGTTGGTGGCGATGATGGCGTCCAGCCCGGATTCCAGCGCGACAGTGGCGATCTCGGCCAGTTCATCGGGCGACAGGTCTGGCGCAATCTTCAGGAACACCGGGATCGGGCGCGGCAGTTCGGCCCGCGCGTCCATCACCCCGGCCAGAAGTGCCCGCAGCGCCGCCGGGCCCTGTAGTTCGCGCAGCTTCTCGGTGTTGGGAGACGAGACATTGACGGTGGCGAAATCGACATGCGCACCGCAGAGCCGGAGCACTTGCGCGAAATCGCCCGCGCGGTCAGCGCTGTCCTTGTTGGCGCCAAGGTTGAGACCCACGATGCCCGCGGACGGGCGCTTCGCCAGCCGAGCCGCAATCGCCTCGGCCCCGTCATTGTTGAAGCCGAAACGGTTGATCACCGCATGATCCTCGGAGAGGCGAAACAGGCGCGGGCGCGGGTTGCCGGGTTGCGGATGAGGCGTGGCAGCTCCAACCTCGACAAAGCCGAAACCCGCGCGGGTCAGCGCAGCCAGTGCGACGGCGTTCTTGTCGAACCCTGCCGCCAGCCCCACCGGATTGGGCAGATCCAGCCCTGCCAACCGCACCCGCAAGCGCGGCGAAGTGAGCGGGCCGGGCAGGGGCACCAACCGTGCGCGCAGGGCCATCAGCGCCAGCCCGTGCCCGGTTTCCGGGTCCAGCCGGTGTAGTGCGGCGAGGCCCAGGCGATCGAACATCAGACCACGCCCTCGGGGAAGATATGCCCGGCGGCACCCAGCGGCAGCGACTTGTCCCAGACCACATCAGCCAGCCGCAAAGGGCGATAGAGATGCGGGAAAAGCTGCCCCCCGCGTGAGGGCTCCCAGCGCAGGTCGGCGGCCAATGCCTCGCTATTCACGGCCACCAGCACCAGATCGCTTTCGCCCTTGAAATGCCGCGCGGCAGTTTCAGTCACCTGCGCGGCAGTGGAGAGGTGTATATAGCCATCGGCCAGATCGACCGGCGCACCAGCGGTTTCGCCCTGATTGCGAAACTGGTCCCATTCGGCCCTACGGAGGATCTTGAAAATCAGCATGCCCCGCTCATGCCCCAAGCGGATTGCCCGGTCAATGGCCTTGGCGCCGCAGAACGGGGTGCCTGGTGAAGCTTTGGCAGGCCCGCAATTGCCGTGCAACCTGAACGTTTGCAACAAACAAAGTGTAGCAGAGGGCGTGGGGGTGCCGGGGGAGGGGAGACCCTCCCCCGGCACCCCCACTGGTTTTACCCGCCTGCGGCGGGAAGGGGGCTGTCTGCCCCCCACGCGCGTGCCGCGCTCCCCCCGAGGATATTTCCGAACAGGTGAATGGTTCAGGAGCCGGTAGCGCTGCGATACCAGTCGCGGATCAGGGCGCGCTCGTCTTCGTCCATCCAGGCGAGATTGGCGGGTGGCATGGCGTGACTGACGCCGGATTGCAGATAGATCGTGCGGGCGGCGCGGGCTACCTGGGCCTCATTTTCCAGCACCACGCCCTTTGGGGCCCAGAGGAGGCCGGGCCAGAGCGGCTGTTCGGCGTGGCACATCGAACAGCGGCCCATGACGACGGAGTGGACCTCTTCGAACTGGGGGGCCTGGGCGAAGCGGACGATCGCTGGCGGCAGGGCGGAGAGGTCGTCGTTTTGCTGGCGCATCGGCGCGGTGGAAAGCCACATGATGGCGATGAAGATCAGCACGGTCAGCGCCCATGTCCAGTGCGGGTTGCCGCTGCGGGCGTGGTGACTGTTGAACCAATGGCGGATGGTGACCCCCATCAGGAATACCAGCGCCGCGATCAGCCAGTTGTATTCGCTCGCGAATGCCAGCGGGTAGTGATTTGACAGCATCAGGAAGATCACCGGCAGCGTCAGGTAGTTGTTATGCGTGGAGCGTTGTTTGGCTATCTTGCCATACTTCGGATCTGGCTTGCGGCCCGCGATCAGGTCGGCGACCACGATCTTCTGGTTGGGAATGATGATCATGAAGACATTGGCCGACATGATGGTGGCGGTAAAGGCCCCAAGATGCAGCAGTGCCGCGCGGCCGGTGAATACCTGAGTGTAGAACCAGCTGATCCCCACCAGGATAATGTAGAGCGCGATCATCAGCCGCGTGTTGTCGTCGCCGAAGCGCGATTTGCAGATCTGGTCATAGGCGAACCAGCCGACCACCAGCGAACCCGCCGAGATGCCCACCGCCTGCCATACCGCCAGATCGGCAATATTTGGGTCGATCAGGTAGAATTCGGCCCCCAGGTAGTAGATCACCGCCATCAGCGCAAAACCCGACAGCCAGGTGGCGTAGCTTTCCCATTTGAACCAGGTCAGGTGTTCAGGCATCTGCGCGGGGGCGACCAGATATTTGCGGATGTGGTAGAAGCCACCGCCATGAACCTGCCATTCCTCGCCATGTGCCCCTTCCGGCAGATCAGGCGTTTTGCGCAGGCCCAGGTCCAGCGCGATGAAATAGAAGCTGGAGCCGATCCAGGCGATGGCGGTGATCACATGCAGCCAGCGCAGGGCAAATTCAGCCCAGGCGCCGATGATGGCGAGTTCGAACATCCGGGTTGTCTCCGATGGTTTGCGCTCAGGCTATACCGCCGCGGGCCTTTCTGTTAATCCATCAAATCGCTGAGGACTTTCAATCTGAACCTGATAATCATGCGGGGGCGGCATGTCTTATGTCAACAACCTGAAAATGTTTGTCCGTGTCTATGAACTGGGCAACATGTCGGCGGCTGCGCGCGATCAGCGGACGTCGCCCGCCGTCGCATCGGGGCGGGTGGCGGAGATGGAGAAACATCTGGGGGTGAGGCTGTTCAACCGCACAACCCGCTCGTTGCAGCCCACCGAGAACGGGCGCATCTTCTACGAGGGAGCGCAGAAGATCCTGCAGGCCATCGATGACGCCGAGGCCGCGGTAGCGGATGCCACGCAAAACCCGCGCGGGGTGTTGTTCGTGGGGGCGCCGCTGGGCGTGGGGCGGCGGCTCATTGCGCCCAACCTGCCCGAGTTCAAGGCGCTTTATCCGCAGATCGAGTTGCGCCTGCGCCTGTCGGACAGGATCATCGATGTGACATCCGAGGGGTTGGACGTGGCGCTTCATCTGGGCCGTCCCGAAGACAGCGGTCTGAAAATGCGCGCCATCGCCGAATGCCCGCGGGTGATCTGTGCCGCCCCCGCCTATATCGCACGGCGCGGAATGCCGGCGGATGGTGCGGCGCTGGTACGGGACCGGCACGATTGCCTCAATCTGCGCTTTCCGGGGGCGAAAGAGTTTCAATGGGCGCTGAAAACCCCCGATGGGCTGCAAAAATATGAAATCAGCGGCCCATTCGAGTCGGACGATGGCGATGTTCTTACGCAATGGGCGCTCGATGGTCACGGTGTAGTGCTGAAGCCGATTTTCGAGATCGCCGGTCATCTGCGCGCCGGACGGCTGGTGCCGGTTGCCGAAGCCACGCCGCCCCTGCCTGTAAGCCTGAGCATTCTCACCCCGCACCGGCGGTTGCGCGACCCAAAGGTGCGGTTGTTTTCCGACTTCATCGCTCAGCATTGCAAGGCGGCGTTGGACGGACTCACGCCGGGTCGCTGAGCCGTGCCACGGTTTTCAGATGGTCCATCCGGCGGGTGAATTCGCCGGGAAAGTCATGTTCGCGGGCAAACGCAAGACCTCGGGCGGCGGCGTCGAGCAGGCTTTCGCGGTCACGGTCCAGCGCGGCGATCTGCGCGGCCAGCCCGGCGACATCGCCCAGTGGCGCCACCGGGCCGCCGCCTGAAAGCGCTGCCAGCCGCCGCCACATGCGATTCGCATAGCCGGCCACGACAAGGCCGCAGCCCATCGCCTCGATATAGCTGCACGAGGGGTCCGATTGCCGGTGGCATGACAGAAACAGATCGGCCCCGGTGCGACTGGCAGGCACCAGAACAGATTCGAAATCAACCGGTGCGTGCAGCCTTACCGCCCCGTCGAACGCACCCAGCCTGGCCCTGATCGTGCGCTCCAGGCTGCCGGTGCCGTAGATGTCAAGGGTGGCTTCCACGCCCTGCGCCCGCAAGGCCGTCATCACCGGCAGCAGGTCTTGCGCGCCTTTCATCGGCTCAAGCCGCCCGGAGTGAATCAGCCGCAGCGGAGCGCCCGCGCGCAAACGGTTGGCGCGCGCCTCCATTTCGGCGGGGGTGGCCATCAGGGCCGGGGTCATGCGGTTGTCCAGGTAGAGTAGCGGGTGGTCCGTAAGTCCGCGATAGGCCGCTTCGGCCGGGTAGCCATTGAACTGCACGCCATCGGCTGCGCGCAATGCCGCGCGCCGCGCGGGTTCCGACCTGAGCGCCCAGAGTGCCGACCATAGCCGACGTGGCAGGCTGCGCGTGTCGTCCAGAAGCGCGATACGTATCCGGGTTTCCAGCGTGTATTCCAACGACAACACCACCGGTACGCCCGCTTGACGTGCCGGTTCGATCAGCGCCGTGACCGCCATGTCATCGGCTGCCCCGAAAAGCGCCCCGGCCCCATGCATCAACGCATCTGGCAGGGGGGCGCCGGGGTCGAGCACATGCAGATCAAAGCCCAGGTCCTCCGGCGCATAAAGCGCCCCAAAGGGCACCGACGCTGCACCCCGCCGCAGTACGCAGCGCACCGGGCCTGGCCAGTGGCGGCAGTGCTCGCGCATTCCATCCACGAATTTGACATCCAGCATCAGTGCCGGACCCTGTTCGATCACCGGCGCGGTTGCGCAGATCAGGAGCGGGGGCAGGCGCATTGACATGGGGTCCGGTGGTTGGGCAACGGCAGGCGCATCACCATTGGGCCTGCCCGGACACTTGTCAACCGTGCGGGACAGTGAAGGCCTCAGCTGCCGCGATAGGTAGAATAGCCATAGGGCGACAGTAAAAGCGGCACGTGGTAATGCGCGGCGGGGTCGTTCATGCCAAATCGGATCGGCACCTGATCCAGAAACAGGGGCTCGGCCCCGGCGCTTTGCGTCGCCCGCAGATAATCGCCGGCGTGAAACAGAAGTTCAAATTGTCCCGTCGTAAAGCGATCAGCCGACAGGATGGGCGTGTCGGTGCGTCCGTCGATATTGGTGATCATCTCGCTAAGCGGCACGCGCTCGGCGCCTTCCATTTTGCAAAGCGTGATGCGCAGCCCCGCCGCAGGGCAACCGCGCGCGGTATCGAGAACATGGGTTGTCAGATATCCGGCCATCAGGGCCTCCTTTGAGCTAGCAGTCATTCTGCCCGACTGGCGGGGGAAAGCCAGCCCGCAGGCAATGGAAAGGTCTTTCAGGCAAAAATTGAAAAACACCAGCCGCGATATGGTCTACCATCAAAACGCCCGGCCCTGCCGGGCCGCCCTTATCGACAGGCCCTGACGTGACCCATCCCCCCCGTTACCCGCGCGATTTCAATGGCTACGGTGCTACCCCCCCTGCCGCCAACTGGCCTGGCGGCGCCCGTGTGGCGATCAGCCTGGTGCTGAACTATGAAGAGGGAGGCGAAAACAACATTCTGCACGGTGATGCTCAGTCCGAAGCGTTTCTGTCGGATGTTGCGGGTGCCCAGCCCTGGCCCGGCCAGCGGCATTGGAACATGGAATCGATCTATGATTATGGCGCGCGGGCCGGGTTCTGGCGGCTGCACCGGCTGTTCACCAGCCGTGCCCTGCCGGTAACGATCTATGGCGTCGCCACAGCGCTTGCCCGCAACCCGGTGCAAGTGGCGGCCATGAAGGACGCGGGCTGGGAGATTGCCTCGCACGGGCTGAAATGGGTCGAACACCGCGACATGCCTGAGGTCGAGGAACGCGCGCAGATTGCCGAGGCCATACGCCTGCACACCGAGGTGGTGGGGGAGGCGCCGCGCGGGTGGTACACCGGGCGCTGCTCGGTCAACACCGTGCGGCTAACCGCTGAATCCGGCGCGTTTGACTGGATTTCAGATACCTATGATGACGACCTGCCCTATTGGATGGAGGCTGGCGCGCGCGACCAGCTGGTCATCCCCTACACGCTTGAGGCCAACGACATGCGCTTTGCCACCGCGCCGGGCTGGGTGACGGGGCAGGATTTTGGCCAGTATCTGATCGACAGCTTCGACACGCTGCATGCCGAGGGTGGGCGGATGTTCTCGATCGGGCTGCATTGCCGGCTGATCGGTCGGCCCGGCAAGGTGGCAGGGCTGATCCGCTTTCTGGATCACGTTGCGAAAAAGGGTGGCGCCTGGTTCGCCACGCGCGGCGAGATCGCCGCGCATTGGACCGCGTATCACCCCCACCGGCGGTTTGAGCGGCCCAGCAAAATGGATCGCGACCGCTTCGTCACCCGATTCGGTGGCGTGTTCGAACATTCTTCATGGATCGCGGAGCGCGCCTGGTCGCTGGAGCTTGGCCCCGCCCATGACAGCGCCATCGGTCTGCACAACGCATTGGTGCGGATGTTCCGCACAGCCAGCCCCGATGAGCGGTTGGGCGTCTTGCGCGCGCATCCTGATCTGGCGGGGAAACTGGCGCAGGCGCGCCGGCTCACGGCCGATTCCTCCGCCGAGCAGGCGTCGGTCGGGCTGGATGCCCTGACCGATGCGGAGCGCGCCAGTTTTGAGGCGCTGAATACCGCCTATGTCGCCAAGCACGGCTTTCCCTTCATCATCGCCGTGCGCGACAACACAAAGGCCTCCATCCTCGCCGCCTTCCACCAGCGGCTTGCCAATGACACCGACACCGAGTTCGTGACGGCTTGCGCCCAAGTCGAACGGATCGCGGCGTTACGCTTGCAGGACATGCTTCCATGAGCCCCTATTACACGCCCAAAGGCGGCCTGCCGCCGCAATCCGCGCTCATGACCCAGCGCGCGGTTTTCACCGAAAGCTACGCGTTTATCCCGCGCGGCTGCTTTTCCGATATTGTCACCAGTTTCCTGCCCGGCTGGCGCAAAACCCGGCTCTGGATGATCGCCCGGCCCCTTTCGGGTTTTGCCGAAACTTTCAGCCAGTATGTGATGGAGGTGCAGCCGGGGGGCGGTTCTGACGCGCCAGACCCCGACGAGGGCGTGGAGCATGTGCTGTTCGTCACCGGCGGCGTTCTGACGCTGACCATCGATGGCCAGGGCTTCGACCTCGATGCAGGGGGCTATGCCTATATCCCCCCTGGCGCGCGCTGGTCGCTTCTGGCCGAGGGGCGCGAACCGGCCCGCTTTCACTGGTATCGCAAGATATGGGAGCCAGCGCCCGGGATCACGCCGCCGCAGGCCTTTGTTACCAGCGAGCGCGACATCTCCCCCATCGCCATGCCCGACACAGGCGGGCGCTGGGCGACCACCCGTTTTGTCGATCCCGAGGATCTGCACCACGATATGCATGTGAATATCGTCACCTTGCAGCCCGGCGCCGTGATTCCGTTTGAAGAAACGCATGTCATGGAACACGGGCTCTATGTTCTCGAAGGGAAAGCCGTCTACAAGCTCAACCGCGACTGGGTCGAGGTGGAGGCCGGTGATTTCATGTGGCTGCGCGCCTATTGCCCGCAGGCTTGCTATGCGGCCGGACCGGGGCCCTTCCGCTACCTGCTCTACAAGGATGTCAACCGCCACGCCCGCCTGCGTAGCCCTTGGCCCGGCCCCGCAGCATGACCCGTCTGCCCTTCATCTGTTCATAAATATCCCACGGGGGTCCGGGGGTGTGAAACCCCCGGGGCCGCCACAGGGTATCCGGCCCCCTGAAAGCCCCATATGTCCCGCATCATCCCCACCGAACCCCTGACCGCCCCGGCCTTTGCTCCCTTCGGCGAGGTGCTGGAGGCTTCGGGCCCTCCCGACCGGCTGATCAATCAGGGCCTTTGTGGCCGCTTCCATGATCGCGCCCGGCTTGATTTCGGTGCTGACACCACGCCACCGGGCCGGGCCGGAATCTCGCTTTTCCAGGCCCGGCCGCGCGCGCTGCCCTACCGGCTTGAGATGATCGAGCGTCACCCCGAGGGGTCGCAGGCTTTTCTGCCGATGACGCAGCACCCTTTTCTGGTGATCGTTGCCGAACACCCGGACGCCAAACCGCGCGCGTTCCTGACCAATGGCGCGCAGGGGATCAACCTGCATCGCGGCGTCTGGCATGGGGTATTGACCCCGCTCGCGGCACCCGGCCTGTTCGCTGTTGTGGACCGTATCGGCACCAGCGCCAACCTTGAGGAACATTGGTTCGACAAGCCCTGGCAGGTTGTCGAGGCAAGCTGAAGTGCTTGCTGGCAGCCCCTCAGCAGGGGCACACTCAATGAATGTCGTCGAAAGGCTCTATCAGTTCCGGCCCCTCGGCGCGGTTTGAATTGACCGCCGGGCTGACACGATATGCCGTCAGCGCGCCATCGGGCAGGGGCTGCATCAGGCGGGCCGCGCCATGCCCTTCTTCGCCCAGCCACAGCGCCCAGCCCCGCGGCCCCAGAATCACCGGAACCCTGTCGTGCAAAGCTGCAATAGCGCCTGTGGCCGCGCATGTGACAATCGCGCAGGTTGCGATTCGCCCTCCTTCCGGACCCATCCATGCCTGCCAGACACCGGCGAAGACCATAGGCTCGCCATCGGCCCTCTGGATGAACCAAGGAAGTCTCGCCTCGCCTTCTTTCGTCCATTCGTAAAAGCCGGTGGCCGGGATCAGGCAGCGGCGGCGGCGGGCGGCCTGTGCAAAAGCGGGTTTTTCGGCCAGCGTCTCGCTGCGGGCGTTGAACAGAAGCGGTCCGTCGGTGGGGTGTTTGTACCAGCTTGGAATAAGGCCCCAGCGCATCGGGCCGTAATGCCGCGCGCCGTCGCGGCTGACAACTGCCGCCACCGGCTGCGTCGGGCAGATGTTGTAGCGCGGTACCGGCGGCAGGTCATTGGCCGGTGCCGCGCCAAAAAGCTGCGCCATGGCGTCGTCAGGCAGGGTGATGGCGAAGCGTCCGCACATCGGGGTATCTGGCCACGGACGGGGTCACCGGTCAAGTATCCGCTACCCGTGGCCAGAGGTTTGCGCTTACTGATTCAGTGCGCAATCGGCAATCGTCCGGGCCATCTCGCGCATCAGGGTTTCATAAAGCGCGGCGCCTGGTTCCAGCATGGTGCCGGCCGGGTCCAGCGGTCTGCCGACGCGCAGCGTGCTGTCTTCGATAACCAGGGCGACATAGGCGTCGGGGTGGTTCACTTCGGGGAAGATGCACTCTACCCCGGCCTGCGCGAGATTGGCGCGCATCGTGCTCAGCCGTGCGGCACCTGGCGAGGCGGCATCGCCCAGCGTGACAGAGCCCAGAACATTCAGCCCGAAGCTTTCGGCGAAATAGCCATAGGCATCATGATAGACGACGATCCCGGTATCGCGGGCCGGGGCGAGAATGCTTTCGAGTTCGCCTTTCAACTCGGCAATGCTTGCCTGTGCGGCTTCGGCATTGGACTGATAGATGGCGGCATTGTCAGGGTCCAGCGCCGAAAGTTCAGCGGCGATGGCTGCAAGCCAGGTCTGCGCGTTGTCCGGGTTCAGCCAGGCGTGCGGGTCGGTGCCGCCGTGGTGATGATCATGCCCGTGGTCATGGTCATCATGGGCGTGTTCGTCATGTCCGTCGTCGTGATCATGCTCATGGTGGCCGTGATCATGCCCATGGTCGTGGTGATCGTCATCGTGGTCGTCGTGGCCGTGATCGTGATCGCCGTGGTCATGATGCTCATGATCGTGTTCATGAGCATGATCATCATGTCCATGCCCATGATCGTCATGGCTTGCATCGGCCATCAGCCGGGCCTCGGCGAAGGGTTGCAGATAGGTACCTTCGACACTGAGCAACTCAAGCAACCGCGCGTTCGACAGCGCGTTGGTCGTGCGGGCCAGCCAGGGGGTCAGGTCCGGCCCCATCCATACCACCAGATCGGCTTGCGCAAGGGCACGGGCCTGTGACGGGCGCAATTGGAAATGATGCGGGTCGGCACCCCGATCCAGCAGCAGTTGGGGCGTTCCCAACTCCCCCATCACCTGAGAGACGAGCGCATGGGTCACCGGAATCTCGGTTATCACGGCGGGAACCTGGGCCTGTGCTGCGGTGGCGGCAAGCAAGGCGGCGAGGCTGGCGCCAGAGCGGCGGGTGAGGTATCGCATGAGGTAGTCCGTTCTTCGTGTTTCTATTGGGGAGGCGTTGATCGGCCCGAATGTAATGTTATATGGTAACAAGTCAACCGGCCCGGCCCGGAAACCCAGAAGAACCGCCGCAGGAGCGCCCATGTCGAGCCCCGCCTTTCAACCGCATGATCACGGTCGCTGCATCACCACGGCGCTGACCCAGGCCGAACAGGTCGTCAAGCAACGCGGCCTGCGGATGACCCCGGTGCGTCGCCGCACGCTGGAGATATTGCTCGAACGCCATGGTGCGATGGGGGCCTATGAAGTGCTGGAGCGGCTGGCCGAGGACGGATTCGGGCACCAGCCGCCGGTGGCCTATCGCGCGCTGGAATTTCTGGTCGAGGCCGGGCTGGTGCATCGGATCCGGCGGATCAACGCCTTCGCCGCCTGTCTGCATCCGGGCGAAGATCATCACGCGGCGTTCCTGATCTGCCGGGGCTGCAATGCGGTGGCCGAAATTCCGGCAGCACGCTTGCGCGCGGTGATGGAGGCCGGAGCGGTGGAAACCGGTTTCACCATCGAGCGAGTCAGCTTGGAAGCATCGGGCTTGTGCCCTGAGTGCGGGAAGGCCGAGGCATGAGCGAGGGAGATGCCTTGATCCGGGCAGAGGGGGTGAGTGTCGCTTATGGCGACGGGCATCCGGTGTTGCGCGGAATCGATTTCGTCATTCGGCCCGGTGAGATCGTCACGGTGGTGGGGCCCAACGGCTCGGGCAAATCGACCTTCCTGCGCGCGGTTCTGGGGATGATCGCTCCCAGTGCCGGCAAGGTCTGGCGCGCACCGGGTCTGCGGGTGGGATATGTGCCCCAGAAGCTGCATCTAGACCCGAACCTGCCGCTGACCGTCATGCGCTTTCTGCGCCTGCTGCAACCGCTTCGTGAAGTCGAGGTGGCGGCGCTTCTGGCACAGGTGGGCGTGCCGGGGTTGGCCGGGCGGGCAATGGGAACGTTGTCTGGTGGCCAGTTCCAGCGGGTTCTTCTGGCGCAGGCGCTGGCCGGCAGACCGCAGATTCTGGTGCTTGATGAGCCGACACAGGGGCTGGACCAACCCGGCATCGCCGCATTTTACCGGCTGATCGAAGAGGTGCGGCGCATGTTTGGCTGCGCAGTCCTGTTGGTCAGCCACGATCTGCATGTGGTGATGAGCGCATCGGATCGGGTGATCTGCCTGAACGGTCACATCTGCTGCGAGGGCACCCCGAATGTGGTGTCGAACGCACCCGAGTACCGGGCGCTGTTCGGCCTGGGGACGCAGGGTGCGCTGGCACTTTATCAACATCACCATGATCATGATCACGGATTGGAGCGTGAGGATGGTCACTTATGCAACGATGACGCGGATCACGCGCATGAGCATGGGGAGAGCCATGATCATTGACGATTTTATCCTGCGCGCGGCCCTGGCTGGCTTGATGGTGGCACTCGCCGCAGGGCCTTTGGGCTGTTTCGTGGTCTGGCGGCGGATGGCGTATTTCGGCGATGCCACGGCGCATGCCGCCATTCTGGGCGTGGCGTTGGCGCTGGCTTTTTCGGTTTCGGTCTTTATCGGCACGCTGGTGACGGCGCTGGTGATGGCGGTTGTGGTCTCTACCCTGGCGGGGCGCGGCTGGGCGATGGATACCACGCTGGGTGTTCTGGCCCATGCGGCGCTGGCGCTGGGGCTGGTGGCGGTGTCGTTCCTGCCCGGGGTCCGGGTTGATCTGACGGTCTATCTGTTCGGCGATATCCTGACCGTCAGCCGCACTGATCTGTTGATCATCGCGGCGGGTGCAGTGCTGGTGGCCGGTATGATGCTCTGGCGGTGGCGCGCACTTCTCGCCGCTACGATCAGCGAGGATCTGGCCCAGAGTGCCGGGCTGAACCCCGCGCGCGAACGCATGGTTCTTGTGCTGGCGTTGGCGATCACGGTGGCGGTGGCGCTGAAGGTGGTAGGCGCGCTTCTGATTGCCGCGATGCTGATCATCCCGGCGGCGGCGGCACGGGTCTATGCGCGCACGCCCGAAGCGATGGCGGCGCTCGCGGTCGGATTGGGCGCGGCAGCGGTTCTGGCCGGTCTGGGCCTGTCGATGCGCTTTGATACGCCTGCGGGGCCAAGCATTGTATCGGCGGCGGCGGCGTTCTTTGCCGGATCGGTCGGCGGCGCCGGGTTGTGGCGGCTGGTTCGGGGGTGAGGGGGGCTTTGCCCCCCGCCTTCGGCTCCCCCCAGGATATTTGTGAACAGATGAAGGGGCGCGTGAAGTTCTGGATCGGCCGGGGTTGCGTGCGCTGGTAGGTCCGGCATCCGCCCCGTTCAGTAGCCTGCCCCGCGATCCACGACATGCAGGAAGGGCTCGCCCGCCAGGCCGCGGCGGATGTTTTCAGCCAGGACGCGGGCGGCGCTGGAAGGCCGGGTGTCGGCGGCGACATGCGGCGTTACGGTGATACGCGGATGGGCCCAGAAAGGGTGGTCGTGGGGCAGGGGCTCGGTCCGGAAGACATCGAGCGTTGCATGGCCCACCCGCCCGCTGGCGAGTGCCGCAAGAAGTGCGTCGTCATCGATCAGCGAACCGCGGCCCGGATTGATGAGGGTTGCGCCCCGGGGCAGCAGGGACAACGTCTCGGCATTGAGCGTGTTCTCGGTTTGCGGTGTCGCGGGCAACAGCGTGACCAAGATCTGCGCCTGCCGCAAGGCCGCGTACAACCCATCGGTGCCGTGCAGGCAAGCGACGCCGGCGATCTCCTTGGCGCGGCGGCTCCAGCCCAGCACCGGAAAGCCCAGCCCTGCCAGGGCCTGCGCACAGGCCGTGCCGAGCGCACCCAGCCCGAGGATTGCCACCGGCCTCTCGCTTGCCAGGGGCGGCACGACCGGGTTCCAGCGCCCGTTCTGGCTGGCCAGCAGCGCATCGATCCCCAGATGCGAGCGCAGCACATGGCCGGTCACGTATTCGACCATGCCCTGTGTCAGGCCCGGATCGACCATGCGACACAGGGGTTGGGTCAGCGTGGGGTTGCCGACAATCCGCTCAACCCCGGCCCAGAGGCTGAGCACCGCCTTGCATCGGGTGAAGGCGGTGAAATCAGGCGGCGTGTCACCGCCCGGCGCATAGAGGATGAAATCAACCGTATCGGGCGCGGCCTCGGTCACCAGATCGGCTTCGATACCGGCATCCGACAGCGCGTTACGCAGCGGTGCTTCCCAGTGGCGCCAGCGCGGCACCCCGGCGGCAAACAGGATAACAGGTTTCATGTACGCTCCCTTGGACGATGGACGCAGGCACTTTGGACAAGGCCGAAGCCTACGAGGATCATCAGCATTGCGGAACCGCCATAGGACACCAGTGGCAGCGGCACACCCACAACCGGCGCGAGGCCCATCACCATTGCCATGTTGACCGCGAAATAGAGAAAGAAGTTGCCTGCGATGCCCAGAATGATGAGCGATGCAAAGCGGTTGCGTGCGCGCAAGGCGGCGATCACACAGGTGGCGATGATCGCCAGATACAGGACAAGGAGCGACACACCGCCGATAAAGCCGAATTCCTCGGCCAGTGTGGTAAAGATGAAATCGGTGTGTTTTTCGGGCAGAAAGTTTAGCCGCGATTGGGTGCCTTGCATGAAGCCACGTCCTGACCAGCCGCCCGAACCCAAAGCAATCATCGCCTGGTTGATGTGATAGCCCGCGCCCAGCGGGTCAAGCGTGGGATCGAGGAAGCTGTCGATGCGGCGGAACTGGTAATCCTTGATCAGTTGCCAATCCGTCCCGCGCGAGGACAGGACCAGCGCCACCAACCCGCCACCCGCGGCCAGCACGCCGCCGAAATACCAAAGGCTGACCCCGGCAAAGAACATCACCAGCCCGCCGCCGCCCAATATCAGAATTGCGGTGCCCAGATCAGGCTGGCGCAGGGTCAGGAAGGCGGGCAGCGCGATGATCAGCACCGCCACCAGCACCCAGACCGGATGCGAGGTCTTACGCAGGTCGAGCCAGTCATAATAGGCCGCCATCGCCATGATGACCGAGATTTTGGCCAGTTCCGAGGGTTGCAGGCGTATCGGCCCCAGTTCAAGCCAGCGTTGCGCGCCCATGCCGACCGAGCCGAAGAATTCGACGCCAAGAAGCAGGATTACGGAAATCGCATAGGCAAGCCCTGACATCGAACGCCAGAACCACAGCGGCACGAAGGCCACCGCGAACATTACGGTCAATCCCAGCGCGAAGCGTTTCATCTGCGGCTCGGCCCAGCGGCCCAGATCCCCCCCGGCTACCGAGTAGAGCATCAGAAAGCCGACCGAGGCGACCGCCGTCAGCAGCAGTACCAGCGCCCAGTTGATATAGAGCACCTTGACCAGCCCGGCGGGCGTGTACTTGAGGTTGTATTCGAGATAGCTCATGCCCGGCCGCGCTCCGCGCCCGGAGTGTCGAGCGGGCCGACCCGTTCGCTGATCTCGCGCAGCATTGACTCGATGCGATTGCGCTGCGGCTGCGGATAGGCCTCAAGCGGGGGCAGGCCACCGGCCTGCGCCGCCAGCATCAGGTCGCGCCCGATGGGTGCGGCCGCCGACGAACCGCCACCACCATGTTCCACCACGACCGACACCGCGAAACGCGCGTCAGTATCGGGGCCATAGGCTACAAAGAGCGCATGGTTGCGCCGGTTCCATGGCAGTTGATCCTGACTGCGCACGCCTGCGGCGCGTTCGGCGGCGGTAATCGAGAACACCTGGCTGGTGCCGGTCTTGCCGCACATGCGCATGCCGTCTTGCACGATGCGCGAGGAATAGGCGGTGCCGCGCGTGTGGTTGGAACATTCCCACATCCCGCGTTGTACAAGGGTCAGCGCGGCGTTCGACAGGCCAAGCGACGCGAATTCCGGCACTGGCTGCTCCTCGCCGTTGAGGGCGCGCACCAGTCGCGGCAGCACTTCGCGGTTGGTGGCCAGCCGCGCCGTCATCACCGCCAGTTGCAGCGGTGTGGACAGAACGAAGCCCTGCCCGATGGAGGCGTTGATCGTATCGCCTACCAGCCATTCGGCACCGCGTCTTTCGCGTTTCCATTCGCGCGAGGGGTTCAAACCTTCGGACATGGCCGACAGCGGCAGGTCATAGCGCACGCCGAGTCCAAGCCTTTGCGACATGGCGTTTATGCGGTCGATGCCAACGCGCTGCGCCATATCGTAGAAATAGATATCGCAGCTTTCTGCGAGTGCCGACACCAGGTTGAGGCGGCCATGCCCGGACCGGTTCCAGCAGTGAAAGCGCCGCCCCGACACCTCGACATGACCCCCGCAATAGACCCGCTCATCGGGCGTGGCGAGCCCGGCGTCGAAAGCGGCAAGTGCGGTCACCATCTTGAAGGTGGAGCCGGGCGGATAGGCGCCCTGCACCGATTTGTTCGACATCGGACGATATTCATTCTCGCGCAGGTCGTTGAAATCCGCCACCGAGATGCCGCGCACGAAAAGATTGGGGTCGAATGAGGGTGACGAGGCGATGGCGAGAATGTCGCCCGTCGCCACCTCCATGATCACCGCTGCTGCACTTTGTTCACCCAACCGCGCCATGGTGAAGGCCTGCAGGGTACGGTCGACTGTCAGCTGCACGCCATGTCCCGGATCGCCCTCCTGACGGTCAAGCTCGCGCATTTCGCGGCCCACGGCGTTCACCTCGACCCGGCGATGCCCGGCCGAGCCGCGCAGCACTTCCTCAAGTTCACGCTCAACGCCGATCTTGCCGATCTGGAAGCGTGGGATCATCAACAGTGGCTCAGGCGATTCGCGTGCGGCCAGATCAGCTTCCGACACAGGGCCAACGTAGCCGACGATATGGGCAAATTCGTCGTGGAAGGGGTAGTGGCGCGAAAAACCTACCTCGGGCGTGATGCCGGGCATTGCCGGGGCATTGGCGGCCACCCGCGCGACCTCTTCCCAGTTCAGCCGGTCGGCGATGGTGACGGGCACGAACGGGCGGTGGCGCATGATCTCGCGCACCGCGCGGTCGATCTCGTCTGTTGACAGGGGGATTATCTGTGCCAGCCGTTCAAGCGCCGCGCGCGGATCGCCCGCATCTTCGCGCACCAGCACCACGCGGTAATTCTGCACGTTATTGGCCAGCACCGTGCCATGGCGATCCTGAATCAATCCGCGCGCGGGCGGCAGAAGGCGGATGTTGATGCGGTTTTCTTCGGCGAGCAGGCGGTACTGGTCAGATTCGGCCACCTGCATGGTGCGCATTCGCAAGACCAGCACACCGGCAAAAACCATCTGTATACCCCCAAGAAGGGCGGCGCGGCGCGAAATGGTGCGCACGCTCTCGGCGTTATCCTTGGGTGGCCGTTTCATAGCTTGCGTCCCAGATCATCGACTTCGCCGGTCGCGGGCTTGCGCACCCTGAGCACGAAATGCAGCACCAGAACGACGACCGGATAGGCGGCCAGTGTGAAGGCAAGTTTCATCAGGCTCAAGTCCAGCGGCGGCTGTGGTACCATCACAATTGCAAGAACCAGCCGGTTGGCAAGGGTCATTGCAACAATCACACCGGCGACCATCGTCCATTCCAGCGCCAGATTGATCTCGCGGACCACTGACTGGCGGCGGCGCAGAAACTCGGTGCCGCCCAGCACCAGAAGCGCCCACAGGCCGGGGGGGCGCAGGGTCAGCAGATCCTCGACCAGGAACACCCCGGCGATAACCGGCGCGGGCAGATGCGCGGGGCGGCGCAACAGCCAACCCATGGTCAGGCAAAGAAGCAGGTCCGGCCCGGGCCAGCCGGTGCCGGTCAGATCAAGCGGCAGAAGGCGCAGAAACAGTGACGCTGCCGCGATCAGCAGGTACAGAGCCAGAAAGGCCAGGGTGTCGAAGCGCAGCGCGTCATTCATTGTCAGCGCCGGGTGTGGGCGGATCGTCATGAAGGGGGGCGGGCTGGATCTGCCCGGCGGGCGCACCGGTCTCCGGGTCCAGTGGCATGCCAGTGGCGTCAACCGGGCGCAACAGGCTGCCGGAATGCTCGATCCGTTCAGCCGGGCGCGAGCGCAGCACCCGCAGAAAATCCAGCCGTCCGTAATCTGCCGCCAGTCGCACCCTCAGCCGCCGGTCGGTGCCTTGAACCACCTCGCCCACCAGCAGGCCGGGCGGGAACACGCCGCCGTCCGAAGCGCTGACCACCCGGTCGCCGGGCCGCACATCATCTGGCGATTCGATGAATTCCAGCACCGGGACCGGGCCATTGTCACCGCTCAACAGTGCCCGCTGACCCGAGGGTTGCAGGCTTACCGGCACCCGGCTGTTGGAATCGGTCAACAAAATCACCCGCGACGAGCGCTGCCCCACTCCGGCGATGCGCCCCGCCATCCCAAGACCATCCATGACCGCCCAGCCGTCAACGATACCGTCGCGCGCACCGACATTGATCAGCACTGACTTGCGATAGGGCGAGCCCGCATCGGCCATAACCACACCCGTGACATGCGTCAGCTGCGGGTCAAGGCGCACCTGCGCCAGATCCAGAAGCTGGGCATTGCGCTGCTCAAGTTGCAGTGCCGCCTCGCGCCAGGCACGCATCTGCTGCAATTCGCGGCGCAATTCCTGATTCTGCTCATAAATGCGCGCGTAAGATCGAAAATCCTCGATCATCCGGCTGGCGCGGGTAACGGGGGCCATGGCCCAGTCCATATTGGGGACCACGGCATCGACAAATGCCGTGCGGAAGCGTTCCACCCGCGGACTGTCGATGCGCCACAAAAGAAACAGCGCACCAAAGACCACAATCAGCACACCCAGAACGAGCCGGCGCACCGGGCGGACATAATCGGCCTCGTTCAGACGGTCGTTGGGCACAGGCGGGCCTCGGTCAAGCGGTCAGGTCAGCTTTCGTAATCGATCGCGTGGCGCAGCTGTTTTTCGTATTCAAGCGCCTTGCCGGTCCCCAGCGCCACACAGTTGAGCGACTGATCGGCGACTGTGATGATCAGCCCTGTCTGCTCGCGCAGCGCAAGGTCCAGATCACCCAGAAGGGCCCCGCCTCCGGTCAGCATGACGCCACGATCGACGATATCGGCAGCCAGATCGGGCGGCGTGGTCTCCAGCGCGATCATCACGGCCTCGCAGATCGTCTGAACGGTTTCCGACAGCGCCTCGGCGATCTGGCCCTGAGTGATCTCGATCTCCTTGGGAACGCCATTGAGCAAATCGCGCCCGCGCACGTTCATCGTCTGCCCGCGACCGTCATCGGGCATGCGGGCGGTGCCGATGGTGGTCTTGATGCGCTCGGCGGTGGATTCGCCGATCAGCAGGTTCTGGTGGCGGCGCAGATAGCTGATGATCGCTTCGTCCATCCGGTCGCCGCCCACGCGGACCGAGCGGGCATAGACGATATCGCCCAGGCTGAGCACCGCTACCTCGGTGGTGCCGCCGCCGATATCCACAACCATGCTGCCCGTGGGGTCGGTGATCGGCATACCTGCGCCAATCGCGGCGGCGATCGGCTCGGAAATCAGCCCCGCACGCCGCGCACCTGCTGACAGAACCGACTGCCGGATCGCGCGCTTTTCAACCGGCGTCGCGCCATAGGGAACACAGACAATGACCTTTGGCTTGGAGAATGTGGTGCGCTTGTGGACCTTGCGGATGAAGTGCTTGATCATCTCTTCCGCAACATCGAAATCGGCAATCACACCGTCACGCATCGGCCGGATTGCCTCGATAGAGCCGGGCGTGCGACCCAGCATCAGCTTGGCATCCTCGCCCACCGCGAGCACCTGCTTGCGCCCGTCCTTGACGTGATAGGCCACGACCGAGGGTTCGTTGAGGATGATCCCGCGCCCTTTGACATAAACAAGCGTGTTGGCCGTGCCGAGATCAATCGCCATATCTGACGAAAACAGCCCTCTAAGTCCGAACATTCCGCGTCTTTCCAGCCTGGATGGCGCACGCTCCGCCGATTGCGAAACGCATCGCGCGCTCTTATAGGCCCGCGAGCCCCGCGCCGTAAAGGGCCGAGGCGCGGGGCGTGGGCACCAAACCGCCACCCAAACGCTCACGTTTCAGTAACAAGCCGCCATCACAACGTTTTTTGCAACTGATCTGAATGCGCGGTTCGCCGACGCCTCTTTGCTTGCCGTCGCACGGCGGAGGGGCGTTGCCCCGTCCAGTCTGCTTTTCAGATCGGGCTCCCCCAAGATATCGGAAGACAGTAAATTCGGAACCCTGCGGGCCTCATTCTGCCTGAACATATCAAGGGGGGGATGAATTGGCCGAAGCAAAGGGGGGGCAACGCCCCCCACCTCTCTATATCCTTGCCGTTCAGCCTGCCGACTGCATCAGGGCCGAGTTGTTGCCCCGGTTCTGGTGCAGGTGCAGCCGGTTGAGCGCGTTGACATAGGCGCGGGCCGAGGCAACCACGGTGTCGGTATCGGCGGATTGGCCGGTATAGACCTGCCCATCTTTCGACAGCCGGACCGAGACGGTGGCTTGGGCGTCGGTGCCTTCTGTCACGGCGTGGACCTGGTAAAGTTCCAGTTGCGCCTCATGCGGATAGAGCATTCTCACCGCGTTGAACGTCGCATCCACCGGCCCGTCCCCGGTAGCATCGATACTTTTCTCGGTATCGCCGACCTGCATGGTCAGTTCGGCTTCTTGCGGACCGTCGGTGCCGCAGATCACGCGCAGACGGCGGATCTGGAGGAAATCATCCTCGCCGGTCGAGGCAGTGTCCTGCATCAGGGCGATCAGGTCGTCGTCGAAGATTTCCTTCTTGCGGTCCGCCAGCGCCTTGAAACGCACGAACACATCCTTGAGCTGGTTATCGCCCAGATCGAACCCCAGCTCGGACAGTTTTGACCTGAGCGCCGCACGCCCTGAATGCTTGCCCATGGCAATGTTCTTGGCGGTCAGGCCGATATCTTCCGGGCGCATGATCTCGAAGGTCTGCACATTCTTCAGCACGCCGTCCTG
>ERZ869909.1134-NODE-1134-length-22987-cov-4.740594_pt1 | contig 22987 bp, 20 predicted proteins | sample MGYA00520892_ERZ869909 | MGnify/ENA primary metagenome ERZ869909 (study PRJEB32215, sample SAMEA104723947) | bioreactor metagenome | biome: bioreactor; feature: anaerobic bioreactor; material: water | place: China | collected 2015-03-12 ... | reverse complement strand
ACGCCATGTCGTCGTCTGACTTCCGCGCGCAGCCCTGCTGTCCCGCTTTGGGCGGCGTCTTTCTCGATGTACTGGCGATACTCGTCCAGCGTGGTGGCGCCCACGCAGTGCAGCTCGCCACGAGCCAGGGCGGGTTTGAGCATGTTGCCCGCGTCCATGGCGCCATCAGCCTTCCCCGCGCCGACCATGGTGTGCAGTTCGTCGATAAACAGGATCACACGACCTTCCTGCTTCGCCAGTTCGTTGAGCACGGCTTTCAGGCGCTCTTCAAATTCGCCACGATATTTGGCGCCCGCGATCAGGGCCGCCATATCCAGCGACAGCACGCGCTTGTCTTTCAAGCCTTCCGGCACTTCGCCATTGACGATGCGCTGGGCCAGGCCTTCAACAATGGCCGTCTTGCCCACGCCGGGCTCGCCAATCAGCACCGGGTTGTTCTTGGTGCGGCGCTGCAGCACCTGGATGGTGCGGCGGATTTCGTCGTCGCGGCCAATCACCGGGTCCAGCTTGCCGTCTTCGGCGCGCGTGGTCAGATCTACGGTGTATTTGTCCAGCGCTTCGCGCTTGTCTTCGGCATTCGGGTCCGTCACGGCTTCGCCTCCACGTACCTCGTCGATTTTCGCCGCCAGAGTCTTTTTGTGGACCCCGGCCCGCTTGAATATCTTGCCCAGTTCGCCGCTGTCGTCACAGGCCGCCAGCAGGGCCGCTTCACTGGAAATGTACTGGTCGCCACGCTGCTGCGCTTCGCGGTCCGCCAGGTTAAGCAGGTTGCCCAGGGCACGGCCAATCTGCACCTCGCCGGTAAAGGGTTCGGCGGTCGGCAGTTTTTCCATCGCCAGTTGCAGGGCGGTGTCCAGGTCGTTGACGTTGATGCCGGCTTTCTGCAGCAACGGGCGAGTGCTGCCGCCGCGCGCGCGCAGCATGGCCAGCACCAGATGCACCGGCTCCAGGGTCGGCTGGCTGGCACCGGCGGCCAGGGATTGTGCTTCGCCGAGTGCTTCTTGCAGTCGGGCGGTAAAACGGTCGGGACGCATTGGCTATCCTCGCTTGAAAAAGTCCACACAGTTGACGCGGTAATGCGGTCGCCATGGTGATTTTTCAAGCATAGGCCGGAGGATGTTCGCCCGACCTTGCGCCAGATCAAGTTGCGGGATCGAGCCAGATCAGAGAGGCGAAGCGGCCGGTCTGGCCTTCGTAGCGGAAGGAATAGAAGCGGGTCGGGTCCGAGGCGGTGCAATGCTCGCCGCCCAGCACATCGGTCACGCCCATGCAATTGAGACGCTGCCAGGCCAGCTGCACCAGACTCAGGCGCCAGTGGTGCGGCTGTGCATCGGCACGGAAGCCGGCGGCGGCTTCGGGGTCGCCCCCGGTAAACGCCTCGTAGACATCCTGCCCCACCTGATAGCAGGGCTGTGAAATCGCCGGGCCGAGCCACGCCGATACCGGCTCACCACCGGGTGCGATGCGCGCCACAGCCTCTTCGATAATGCCCTGCTGCAACCCGCGCCAGCCCGCGTGCACGGCGGCCACGGCGCTGCCGTCGGTGCGCGCCAGCAGCACCGGCAGGCAGTCCGCAGTGAGCACGGCGCAGGGGAAGCCGCTCTGGTCGGTCCAGACGCCATCCGCTTCAGCCTCCTGCTCACCCGCAGTGACGATCCGGGTACCGTGCACCTGGCGCAGCCAGGTGGGCGGGTGCGGGGTGCCCAGCAGCCGCTGCACGTGGCGGCGCGCCTGCTCGACACGCTCGGCCTCGTCACCGCAATTCAGGCCCAGATTGAAGCCCTGCCAGGGCGGTGGCGACAGGGTGCCAAAGCGGGTGGTCACGCAGGCACGCACTCGCGGGTGGGGCTGCCAGTCCGGGGTGATCCAGTCTGCCAGCGTGGGCAGTTGGGGCACGTCTTTCGGCGGGATCATGCGCTGTCTGCCAGGTCGCTGTGCAGCTGCGCCAGCAGCGCTTCGAAGTCTGCGGGCAGGGGCGATTCGAATTCCATGTATTCGCCGGAGGTGGGGTGCACCAGGCCAAGTTTGCGGGCGTGCAGGGCCTGGCGGCGGAAGCCTTGCAGGGCCTCGCGCAGGGCCGGGCTGGCGCCAGCGGGCAGCCGCAACCGCCCGGCATAGACGCTGTCGCCCACCAGCGGGTAGCGGATATGCGCCATGTGCACGCGAATCTGGTGGGTGCGGCCGGTTTCAAGCTGAACCCGGATATGGGTGTTGCCGCGAAAGCGCTGGATGACACGGTAATGGGTCACCGCGTGTTTGCCGGTGTCGGTCACGGCCTGGCGCTTGCGGTCCTGGGGATGGCGGCCAATCGGGGCGTCCACCACGCCGCCGCTGGTCATCACGCCCACGGTCACGGCTTCGTACTCCCGATAGAGCGACTTGTCCTGCAACTGGGCCACCAGCGAGGCGTGCGCCTCCAGGGTGCGGGCCACCACCATCAGGCCGGTGGTGTCGCGGTCCAGCCGGTGCACGATACCGGCGCGCGGCAGGCTGTTCAGGCCCGGGTCGTGGTGCAGCAGGCCGTTGAGCAGGGTACCGTCCTGATGCCCGGCGGCGGGGTGCACCACCAGCCCGGCGGGCTTGTTGATCACCAGCAGGTCGTCGTCCTGATACACCACCGGCAGCTCGATGGGCTGGGCCGCGTCCTCGACCTCGGCTTCCAGTTCGGCGTCGATGGTCAGGGTCTCGCTGCCGATCAGCTTGTCCTTGGGCTTGGCGGTGTGGCCGTTCACGGTGAGGGCGCCGCTCTTGATCCACTGCTGCAGGCGCGAGCGTGAAAAGCGATCAAACAGGTCAGCGGCCACCTGATCCAGGCGCTGTCCGGCGTGGTCAGGCGTGGCCTGGGCGCTGAGCTGAATTTTATCGGTGACCTGTTGTCCCATAATGCTGGATCTCTTGATCGGGTTTCACTAGGTGTCGGCTGTGAGCGTCGGCTGGCCGTCTCTGGCCGCCCGTGCTTAAATGACGCCGCCATTGTAACGTCAAAGTCAGGTTGTCATGCGCATCTATACGGTTTTTCCGCTTATTGCTGCTCTGTTTATTGTGGCCGGTTGCTCCAGCACCCCGCGCGAGCGCCCGGAGCGCACCGAGGCCGAGCTGTACCAGACGGTGCGCACCCAGCTGGACCGCAACAATTTCCTCAGCGCTATCGATGAGCTGCGCGAACTGGAAGCCCGCTTCCCCTATGGTGACTTTGCCGAGCAGGCCCAGCTGGACCTGATCTACAGCCAGTACCGGGCGCTGGACTACCCGGCCGCCGTGGCCACCGCCACGCGCTTCATGCGCAACTTCCCGGCCAACGAGCACCTGGACTATGTGATCTACATGAAGGGGCTGGCCAACTACAACATGGAGCGCGGCCTGTTCGACCGTTTGATGCGCACCGACCGCGCCGCCCGCGATCTGAGCTCCTGGCGTGATGCGTTCCGTGATTTCCATGAGCTGGTGAACCGCTACCCGGACAGCGAATACGCCCCGGATGCACGGGCGCGCATGGTCTATATCCGCAATCAGCTGGCCGCGTATGAGTTGCATGTGGCGCGTTACTACGCCCGCCGTGGTGCCCATGTGGCGGCGGTCAACCGGGCCCAGCAGGTGGTGATCCACTTCCAGGAAACACCCTCGGTGCCGGAAGCGCTGGCGATCATGAGCCGCGCCTACCGGTCACTGGGCGAGCAGGAGCTGTCCGAGCGCAGCCTGGCGGTACTGAACCACAACTGGCCTGACAATGACTTCGTCAACAGCCGTGGCCGGGTGGAACTGAGCTGGTGGCCCCGTGACGAGCGCACCTGGCTCAGCCTGATTACCTTCGATCTGCTCTGACCGGGCCCGCTTGCGTCAATCGCCCGGTCGCCAGCCGTTGGTGATCGGGTAACGACGATCCTTGCCGAAGGCTCGCCGCGTAACACGCGGCCCCACTGCAGCCTGGCGGCGCTTGTACTCATTGCGATCCACCATCCGCACCACGCGGTAGACGTCGTCGCGGTCATAACCCGCGCGAATCGTCGCTTCGGCGCTGCGATCCTGCTCCACGTACAATTCCAGAATCTGATCGAGCACGTCGTAATCCGGCAGGCTGTCCTGGTCCACCTGCCCCGGCGCCAGTTCGGCCGAGGGCGGGCGCTCGATCACCCGGCGCGGGATGATGTCCTGCCCGGCCTTGCGGTTACGGTACTCGGCCAGCCGGTAGACCCAGGTCTTGGACACATCCTTGAGCACGCTGAAGCCGCCGACCATGTCGCCGTACAGGGTGCAGTAGCCGACCGCCATCTCGCTCTTGTTGCCGGTGGGCAATACCACATAACCGATCTTGTTGGACAACGCCATCAGCAACACGCCGCGAATGCGCGCCTGCAGGTTCTCTTCCGTGGTGTCGGCGTCACGCCCGGCGAAGCTGTCCGCCAGCACGGCCATGAACTGGTCGTACATGGCCTCGATGGGCAGCACACGGTAGCCGACACCCAGGGTATTGGCCTGTTCGGCGGCGTCTTCGCGGCTCATGTACGAGGTGTAGTGGAACGGCATCATCACCGCCTCCACCCGATCAGCACCCAGTGCGTCCACGGCAATGGCCAGCGTCAGGGCTGAATCGATGCCGCCGGAAAGACCCAGCAACGCGCCGCGAAAACCGTTCTTGTCCACATAATCACGCACCGCCAGCACCAGGGCACGATAGATACGCTCTTCCTCATCCGGCTCCGGCAGTTGCTCGCCTTCCAGCACCAGGCCGCTGTCTTCCCGGCGCACATCCACGGGAATGAGCGCTTCAGCGAAGAAACCGCCCTGCACCACCCGCTGGCCGCCTGCGGCCACCGCAAAGGAGCCGCCATCGAACACCAGCTCGTCTTGCCCGCCCACCATGTTGCAGTAGATCACCGGCAAGCTCGTATCCCGGGCGCGATCGCCCACCTCGGCCAGACGCTCCGCGTGCTTGTCGGCGCGGAAGGGCGATGCATTGATGTTGAGCACGATCTCCGCCCCGGCCTCGCGGGCAGCGGCGGCCGGTTGCGGGTGCCAGATGTCTTCACACACCGACAGCGCAAAATGTATCCCCCCGAGTTCGAACACACCGGGCCGGTCTCCGCTCTGGAAGTAGCGCTTTTCATCGAATACGCGGTAGTTGGGCAGGCACTGCTTGAAGTATTCCACGGTCGGCTTTGCCTCGCCGGGGAGGATCAGCCCGGCGACGTTATAGCGGACGCCGTTGCGCACACCGGGGTAGCCCAGGACCAGCGGCACCTGGGTGCCCGCACCAATCTGCGCCAGGGCATCGTTGATCCGGGTGTTCAGGCTGGGTCGCAGCAACAGGTCTTCCGGAGGGTAGCCGGTCAGGGCCAGTTCCGGGAACAATATCAGCTCAGCACCCAGCAGGCGGCGGGCCTCGTCTGCGGCCGCCAGAATCCGCTCGGCGTTGCCTTCTATGTCGCCCACCAGCATGTTGCGCTGGGCAATTACTACGCGCATGACATCGTCCTCGGTGCATGGCCATTGCTGTGTGTGCCCGGGATTGTACCGCCAAGTGCGGTCGGCGGCACTCGCAGGCACGTCGCACTTGCGGTGTGCTGCCGTTCCGTGGAATCTAGGGCCTGTCTGTTTAACCCGGGCACAGGAAGCCAAGATGGGATTGATACGAGTACTGGTGCTGGCACTGTTGATCTATGTGGTGTGGCGCCTGATCAAGAGCGTGACCTCACGCCAGCGCAGCGCGACCCCGCCGGATACCCAACGCATGCTGCGCTGCGCCCATTGCGGTGTGCATGTGCCCGAGCATCTGGCACTGCCGCACAAGGACGTCCACTTCTGTTCGTCCGCACACCGCGAGGCCTGGCTGGAGCAACACGGTGATTGAAGGCGTCAGGCCGCTGCCGGACACCCAGCTGTGGACACCGATTCGCGTCTATACCGGCTACCGGGTGCTGCTGGCCCTGCTATTGCTGGCGCTCTATCTGGCGGGTGAACCGCCGCTCGTGGGCCAGCACAACCCGACCCTGTTCCTGTACAGCGCCGGCGCCTATGTTGCCCTGACACTGCTGTCTGTGGTCATGAAGGCGCCCCTCTACCGGGGCCGCAGGCTGACCCCTGTTATTCCGGTGATCAGCGATGTGGTGATGCTGACACTGATGATCCATGCCAGCGGCGGCATTGAAAGCAGCCTGACAGTACTGCTACTGGTGACGGTAGCTGCGGCCAGCATCATCCTGCCCGGGCGGCTGGGTTTGATGACGGCGGCTCTCGCCACCTTTGCGGTCATGTTCGAGCAGGTGTACTTCGCGCTGTACACCAGTGCCAGCAACCCCTTTCAGGTGACTGAAGCAGGCACCCTGGGGCTGGCGTTTTTTGCGGTGGCACTGATTACCCACCAGGTCGCCCAGCGTCTGGCGCGCAGCGAGCAACTGGCGCGCACCCAGCATGATGCCATTCGCCGCCTGCAATCGCTGAACCAGCAAGTGGTGGAGCGGATGCGCACCGGCATTCTGGTGTTCAGTGATACCCAACACATCGAGTTGTGCAATCGTTCGGCGCTGGAGTTTTTCCCTGACGCCCGTCAGGGCCAGCTCTTGCCGGCGGCACTGGCCGCGCACTTCCGCGAGTGGGAAGCCACACCGGATCAGCCCCAGGCGCCCCTGCCAGGCAACCGGGAACGACCGGATCTGGATGCACGCTTTGCGCCGCTGGACAGCGGTGTCGAAGATGGTCCGGTTTACAACATCGTTTTTCTGGAAGACCGTGCTCGCCTGATGCAGGAAGTGCAGCAGCTGAAGCTGGCATCATTGGGCCGCATGTCAGCCACCATCGCCCATGAGATCCGCAACCCCCTCAGCGCCATCAACCATGCTGCCCAGTTGCTGGAAGAGGGCATCCAGCAGGAAGAGGACCGCAAACTGCTGGGCATCATTCAGAAGCATGTCAGCCGGGTGAACAGTATCATCACCGATATTCTCGGCTTGTCACGGCGGCAAAGCAGCCAGGTGGCACGCCTGGATCTGAGCGAGGTGCTCTCCGGATGCCTCAATCGCTGGCGCGAGAGTGGCCATGACCCGGCACTGCTCCGGATCGATATCCCGACAGACCTTCCACGTGTGCGATTCGATGCGCGACAGCTTGATCAGGTGCTCGATAACCTGCTGACCAATGCCCAGCGCCACGGTGGCCCGGGGCCGATCGAAGTGAGCGCCGGACGACATGGCCAGAGCGGTCTGCCCTGGGTGCGTGTGCGCGACCACGGGCCGGGGGTCTCCGAGGACGCCCTGGACAAGCTTTTTGAGCCGTTTTTCACGACTTCACGAGATGGAACAGGACTTGGCTTGTTTCTGTGCCGCGAACTGTGCGAAAACAATCAGGCACGTCTTGACCACGAGCCGGCGGAGCCGGGCGCCAGCTTTGTGATAACCTTTGCGCATCCGGATCGGGTATTTCAGTAAATGACAGAACAACGACGTATTCTGGTGATCGACGACGAAGCGGATCTGCGCGAACTGCTGGTCATCACCCTTGGGCGAATGAAGCTCGACGCGCTGGCGGTCGGCTCGGTAAGCGAGGCGCGCTCCGCACTGGAGAACAACACCTTCGACCTGTGCCTCACCGACATGAACCTGCCGGATGGTGACGGTATCGAACTGGTCAGGCTGATCAACCAGCAATACCCCGATCTGCCAGTGGCCATGATCACCGCCTACGGGAACATGGAGACCGCCACCCTGGCGATGAAGGAAGGCGCCTTCGATTTCATCGCCAAGCCCGTTTCCCTGGACCGCTTGCGCCAGTTGGTGGATGACGGCCTGGGCATCCGCGATCGCAGCCCGGATACGCCGGTGTCCGATCAACTGGTAGGCAATGCCCCCGCCATGGAACAGTTGCGCCAGCAAATCACCAAGCTGGCACGCAGCCAGGCGCCGATCTACATCAGCGGCGAATCCGGTTCGGGCAAGGAACGTGTTGCCCGCCTGATTCATACCCTGGGTCCGCGTCGGGAAAAGCCCTTTATAGCCGTTAACTGCGGTGCCATCCCCTCGGAACTGATGGAGAGCGAATTCTTCGGCCATCGCAAGGGCAGCTTCACCGGCGCCTTCGAAGATCGCAAGGGGCTGTTCCGGGAGGCCGACGGCGGCACCCTGTTTCTGGATGAGGTGGCCGATCTTCCCCTGCACATGCAGGTCAAACTGTTGCGCGCCATTCAGGAAAAAAGCGTGCGACCCGTGGGGGAGCCACGAGAATTCCAGGTCAACCTGCGCATTCTCTGCGCCACGCACAAGGATCTGGCTGAAGAGGTCGTGCAGGGACGGTTTCGCCAGGATCTCTATTATCGCCTGAACGTGATCGAGGCCCACGTGCCGCCGTTGCGTGAACGGCGCGAGGACATTGCGATACTGGTGGAGCACATTCTGAACCGCTTGTGTCAGCAGTGGCAGATTGATATGCCGTCGCTGGATCGCGAAGCCCGCGAGGCGCTGACGCAGTATGCGTTCCCCGGTAACGTGCGGGAGCTGGAAAATATTCTGGAGCGCGCCCTGACACTGGCCGACGGCACAGTGATCCAGGCGCGGCACCTTCAATTGCGAGACATTCCGGACGGCAGCGACGAAGGTGGCGCCGCTGCCGCAGCACCGGCAGCGGAGCGTTCACGCCCGGCCAATCAGCCGCTGGAAGATTATCTGCAGGAAATCGAGAAGCGCGAGATACTGCGCGCGCTGGACGCCACCCTCTGGAACCGCACGGCGGCAGCAAAAAAACTGGGCATGACGTTCCGCTCGCTGCGCTACCGGCTGAAGAAGCTCGGGCTGGATCAGGGCGGTGACGATGACGAAACCGAATAAGGCTCCGGGTCCAGGCTTGGTGTTCGACCACACATAAGATCAGCCAGCAATTCGGCACTGGCGGGGGCGCTGACCAGGCCATTGCGGTAGTGGCCGGTGGCAACAAACAGGCCCGGTCCGCCCGGCAATTCACCCATGATCGGCCAACTGCGCGAACTTCCCGGCCGGATACCCGCCCACTGAGCCAACGGGATTTGACCCACCAACGGCGGCCACAACCGCGCCGCCACGTTTTCCAGGAAACGCCCGGCCTCATCTGTCAAACGGTGATCCATCAGTCCGGGCTGCACGGTGGAACCCACCAGCATGTGCCCATCGGCCCGCGGAATCACGTAGCCCTCCCTCGCCAGCAGGATATGCGGAGGGGCTGGCACCTGCGGCCCATATAACAGCATTTCTCCTTTCACTGGCATCAGTGGCATCTGAAGCCCACGGCTCGCGAGCAATCCTGCGGACCAGGCCCCGGCCGAAAGCGCGACCTGCTGCGCAACTACCACTCCTGCCGACGTTTCCAGACGCCAACGCCCTGCCACGGCGTCCATCCCAACTACCGTGACGGGGCGCTGCACAGCGACATGCTCAGCAGCCAGAAGAGTAGCCAGCCCTTTCAGCAAACGAGGGTTACGGATTGCCGCAATGGTGGGAAAACTGACAACTCCCTCTGCCCCCAGGGGCGAGTCAGACGCAGGCTCAGCACTGATAGCATAGCGCTCGGCCCACGATAGCGCCGCTGCCATTTCGTCACCCGCCTCAACATGCATCCCGCAGGTGAGAATTTCCGGATCCGGTCCTTCAACGGCCAGAATCCGCCGCGCAAGCACCTGGTAACGCGTGCATGCATCCAGCGTCAGGGCAGTCAGGGGATCAGGGTAACGCCACGGAAACAGTGCAGACAAAATCCCACCACCAGCCCAGGACGCCGGAGGGCAAGCAGGCCCCGCATCCAGCAGCAGCACAGTGCGTCCCCTGTCTGAAAGGGCCAGAGCCAGCAGCTGCCCGACTACGCCGCCGCCGACAATGGCGACATCCGCCTCACGTGTCATGTTGCTTACCTTGCCATGGGAGCACGGATAATACCTGTCTTGTTCAATGATCGCATTCAAGCAACTCCTGCGGGAGAGCCGTTCTGATACGACCGGTTTGCGGCACCACCAGGCCGAGCACTCGCTCGGTTGCCGCAGGATGACAGAAGGCAAACCGGCCTGTATAGCCGTAACTCATTCCTTGCGGATTGAAACGCACGCGACGGGACACGTTACGATTCGCCACCACGGAAACGGATGCCAGGGCAGGCTGCATGGCGAGAATTCGTCCGCCATGCTCCAGGCAGAATTCATAGGCGCTATCAGGCGTGCACTGCTGGTGGACGTCAGGATCATGGAAGACAATCCAGCCCATCCCCCAGTCACCGGCCTCACCATCACATACGTCGGTCGACAAGGGGCACACCACCGTGGAAGTGCCCGTGACAAGCGCCTGGTGCCGTGCAAGATGGAGGTGGCCATGCAGGAGATGACTCGCCGACAACACGGCATGTCGCGCAGACCAGCCTGACAAGGCAGGCAGGGCCATTCCGCCCAGGAGGCACAACAGAAAAACGATGGGTATCAGCTCGATGAGGGTACGGCCTTCATGGAAATAGCGCACCGGATGGCTCCTGCCGGATATGTTCTCCTATAGGAGCACATCCAATCAGGTCCCCAGGTGCGCCGAATCCACTGCATGCCGTAAGAGAGGCATGACGATACCTGTCCGCCCGGGCTTACAAACCCGTCAACGCCAACATTGATCGACGGACCAGCTCGCGCTCTCCACCGTGCGAGTGCCAGCCGCGTTGACGACCAAGCGGCCGCATTTGTTACTTCCCGTCTGAACCTGCCGGGTGGCAACCAACTCGTAGGTATTGGCGGCCGCACCACGAACAGCGATCGCGTAGAAGCCGGACGCCGACTCCTGCGGTCTCGGCGTGCACCCCACATAACTACCCCGCGCCGTGTAACAACGCTCCATGCTCGTAGCGGCTTCAACAAGCGCCGTGCGAGCCTCAGAAACTCGCCCTCTTTCAACCTGATTCTGATATGAGGGAAAGCCGATTGCTGCGATGATCGCAATCAGGGCCACCACGATCATCAGCTCCAGCAAGGTAAAACCTTTCATTATCTACTCCCGTTTACCTGATCTGTCGCCAGGACTGACGCCCGAGGTTGAAGGCGTTCCCACGAACACGTACGCGCTGGGTATTGCCGGTCGAATCTGACAAGTAACCCACGTCCATCCCCTCAGAACCGCTCAGGAAGTTAGCCCGGGTCAGAATGCCGGATTCAGAACCAAGGCCCGCTACGGGAATTAGCTGGCCATCCACCATGATGAAATCGTCCTCGTTGATCACACCATCATCATTGATATCGAAGAAACCATCCATCACGGCAGTGCCATTATCGATATCCAGCGCCATAAGCCAGCTGGTCCCGCCAGTGTCGCAAGGAATATCCGAGGGAATCAGCGTGGAAAATACCACCGCGTTGCCGCGTAATACCGGTCGCACCACGATCCGCTCCCCCTGGCGCTGGCCAGAAGGCGGCACCAGGTCCAGATACCAGCCCTTCTTGTTATCGGGGCGCGGATCGGTCGTTACACCCCGCACCTGGCGACCATTAGACACGTCTTCATACACGATCCGCTGCTGATGAAGATCAGAGCGCCGAAGACCACTACTGCCATCATCAATAATCGCGTAGGCCGCATTAAGAATATTGTTATTCGCCGTCAACTCCACATCATCCGGCCCCAGATATTTGCCGGTGCCGAAGATGATCATGACCTCGCCATCTTCGTTCAGCGCGGCCTCTGGCATCGAGGTAATAGGCTGCACTCGATTGCCCGGGCTAGCACGACCCTGGAACAGCTCAGCCCCGCCGTTTGCAACCCGGAAATTCCACCGGCCACTGCCTTGTGGCACCTGATCGAACTTCCACAAATTACCATGCAAATCACCGGCGTACAGCGTGTTAGCGATACGCCCGCCGCTACTATTGATCGCCAGGAGCGGAGCCATACCGTTCGGATTACCGGCGCTACCTTGGCCCGTGAGAATAGTCTGCCTATGGGTGCCCGTTGCGGCGTTGATCAGAATAACCCCTGACTGATTGCTTTGACTGTTATACCCGTTACCCACCGCAACAATCCACTCTCCTGCATTATTGTTGCCTGTCTGTATTCTGAGCACAGACGGCTGGGTCACGCCTTCGCCCAGCTCAGGGTGCTGAAATTCCCAAAGGACCTGCGGATCACGTGGATTGGTGACATCCAGCGCAAAAATGCCTCGACCGCCAGCGCCCAGCGTACCCACCAGGATGGTACGCCACTGACCATTAATGTAGACATCAGATACCGTTGGCGCACCGTCAACATAATAACGGTGTGTGTAATCAGGGCTGGACAACTGCGCCATCTGGTTGATCAGCATCCGCGGCACATAGGCGAACAGCTCTTCCCCGGTATCCGCGTGGAACGCATGCAGCATGCCATCATTGGCACCTACAAACAGTACCGGCGGCCGGTCCGGATTGTTCCTCTTGGATCTCACATACTGCGGGTAACTCGACCCTTCCGTTCCAGGAAGCCCTTGGTAGCCGAAAGTTTCACGGCCCATATATGCAGGATCCGAATTGACGATGTCGCCGAGACGAGATTCTCTTGCGCGGAAAGGCCCGCCGTTCTGGAGTTCCTGTGACCGGTCGCCGCGCAGGTAATTGACACGGTCAGCGCCGCGACCATCGAAGTTCATTGCCGCAACAGCACCACTGACCTGCCCCAGCTGATTGTAACGGAAGTCAATCCGCTGGTTGCTGTCGTTCGAGGTAAACACACGTCGTGTTGCGACGCTGAATCCAGGCGCATCCAGCAAATCAGCTGCGCTCCAGGCGGGCTCAGAGCGGATGCTGCCATCTTCACGCAAGCGGTAGGCGAGAAGGTCGCCACTCCAGTTGGCGCTATTGAATCGGGCCTGATAAATCAGCCCGTCCACGTCCAGCCGCGTGGAGTTGGCCGCCACCGATGATGCCGACGCCGACGCCTCAACAATTATCTGTCGCAGGACCGTGTCCATAATGTCACGTAAACCCTGCTCATCGCCGGCAATATAAGCTTGGCCGGTACCACCCGCCTGAGCCAACAGGCCAAGCGGATCCTCGGGCATGCCGGGAATTGAGCTGATGCCTGGCGGCAGAGCAAAACCGACAACATGGGTTTTGACCCCTCTTCCGAATTCCGCCTCGGTGGCCTCGTAGAAATCAGCCACCGCATTCCGGGCACGCTCAAGCGCCAACGGCGGATTGTCGCCAAGGGAATTGCCATTTGCATCCACAGACGGCAAACCATCGGTAATCCAGATCACCGCATTGTCTGCATTGCAAGTTTCCGGGATCGGCATATTATTGTTAGTGCGCCCCTGATCCGACCTGAAGCTACTCTGAGAGCCTGTTCGGCCAAGGAAATAGTCACGAGCAGTATGCATGGTGCCTTCCAATGGCGTCAGTCCAGACGCGATCAACGGCCAAGTCGGATCAGTCATCGCATTGGCATTCCAGTCAACCCGCTGCGGCTGCAACTTGGCCACAACTCTCGCCCAGTGCGCGTCATCAATTCCGCCATCCTCGGTAAAACCGCCGAGGGGCACATGCAGATAGCCAAGTCCAGGCGAGGTCGTGCTTCGCCATTCCAGCTGATTCAACTGCATCTGAACCATCCGTTGCCCCCAGCTGGAAATGCCTCTCTGACGCTGGCTATCGACGAGAAAGGTATTGATAAGACCTTGGTCACCGGTATAGTAAAGGCCGCTATCAGGTTCTAGGTTATTGTTTGACGGAGATACCCTGATACCTGAATAACGCCGGTTCTGAAAACCATCCGGTGGGTTATCCTCCATCGTATTACCGGTGAAATGCCGATATTCCGTCCGATCAAATGCAGGCGTTCCAGAGGATCCGTCTTGAGCCATATCCCAGAAGTACCCCGGAATACCATCATTATAAAATATCCAGATATTGGAATTAGTGGGATGCTGAGCTCTGTACCGTTTGGTCGGCGAATCCCAAGCCCCATCAAAGTCCGGGTCATACCAGGACGGGTTGGAATTCGTGCTGTAACGCACATCCACAGCGCGCTGAACCAGACGCCAACGCACTGTGCCTCCTGCATTGAAGGAATCCCGCTGAAGACTGGCGGGGTTCTGCTGATAAGACATAAGTCCCATGTTAACCCGACCACGGAAACGGTCGACCAACCCCAACGCCGTCCGTTTAACGATGCTGGCCTTACTATTTTCGTATCGTGCACCAGCCGGGCATTCCGTCGCACTCAACAATGGTCCGGGGCGACAGGCGGGATTATCCCAGTCCATGGCAGCACGACCATCGATCCCCTCCTGCATGCTCTCGGAGGTATCAGGAATCAACAGCACATTGGGCGGCAAGCTGGCGTTGGCGAGGAACAGGGGCACCTGAGATAGCTCCACCTCGGCACCGGCCGTGACCGGCAACCAACCGACCGAGATGCCGATAGCTATGACAAGGGCCTTCGCGGCATGCCTGAATTTATACTTGCGGGCATTGAACATTTCACACCTCCCGACTCGAGGAAGCATTATTCCGGCCTTCAGCGGCGGAATACGCTCTCGAGAATCACAACCGTATTGGTGTTGCGCCCGAATCCACGGGCACGCACACGGTAAAGATCAACTTCCTCAAGCGGCTGACCGTCGCCGAGCGCCAGGGACCCACCCGCTGTCTCTTCTGCTTCCACAGGCAGCAACCGCTCGATGTAATACTGAGGCCGGGTCAACGGCGCCTGGCGTGACATCAGGTCGCCATCATAGACCAGCGCTCTGGAAGAATTGGTGTCCGTAGGCGCCGCCAGCCAGGTCGGCCGGGGACGGCCATCGTCAAAGTCATACCAACCATTCTGGTTAAAATTGAGCACCGTATTTTCACGCAACTGCATCTCACCAGCCCGGAGCGCGCTTTCCGCCGCCTGCAAGGCAATCGTCTGGTCTTGCATGCCGCCTGCCATACGTTCCTGCATCGTGGTACTGCGCATAGCCGCAACACCTATCAGCGTCATTACCACCAGTAAAACCAGGCTCATCAACAAAGCAGCACCACGTTCCTGCCTGTACATGTCTGCCTCCTTTAACGGATCCGGTTACGCAACGCGATGGTGGAGGTCACGACATGATGCAAACGGCGATTGCCGGCATCAAAGCGTTCACCATCGAACACCAGCACCTGCTCTTCATCGGTCATGTTGTCTCGATTACCGCTGAGCAGCAGAGATATCCGCATGCTCGATACATTGGCCCAGTTGTTCACATCCTGCGCCTGCTCATAGCGGTTTACCTGCCCCTGATCCGTAGCCGAAACACCATAAAGAACCCGCATACGCTCGACGCCCTCCACGAGTTCCTCTGGCGGATCATTGTTGATACGCCGGAAGAGCGCCGGCCTCCGATTGGCTCCAGGCGCAACATAAAAGACTGTAGCGGTAAAACGGGATACCACCGCATCATCAGAAAAAATGCCCAGCACGCGCGAGCTGTTCCCTGGTGCAGTATTACCTCCCGAATTCGTACCAATCGCCACGCTGTTGGCATTGGCGCTGGTCGTCTGGAATACGGTAGCCTGAGCACAATCGGACAACATCAGGATATCACCGGTCACAAAGGGATGTCCCGACTGCACACGGAAATTGGCAGCACCGGAAGATGTCAGATGCAAGGGCGGATCAATCGAAACGGTGTCCGTGCCGGAACTGCGAATAACGATAACGTCAGAATCCGGCAACGCATCGGGAATCAGTGCTTGCAGCCCAGCCGGGGCGGCGGGGCGCCATGTATTCCCTTCACGGCGATACCCCTGCAACCCGTTATTGAAATTATAGAGAAAAGCGTTAGCCGCGTTACTGTCGTTGATAACGCTGTTCAGCGTTACGTCTCGACGGCAACCAAAGTATCCAGCCATACGCCCTTCACGGCTCAGAAAATGAAACGCGAAGCGACCACTTTCCTGTAACCGCGAAAGGTCCTCCTGTAGCACATAAGCAGCGCGACTACCGGTGAACACCTGAGTCAAACCGGCGATAAGCAAGGCGCCCACCGCGAGCGAGATCATGATCTCGACGATACCGATACCGGACTGATGTGTTTTCATTGAATGCCTCCCGGCATAGCCGCCCTGATTGATCACAGTCGGGCCTGCAGTTCCACCGTGCGCAGCTGTTCTTCGGGGTCATCCGACCAGCGTGCGTCAAACCATGTCACCATGATGGTCACCAGACCATCACTATCCACCTCGATGCTGCCGCCCGTGCCGGGCGCTTGTGCCAGCACGCCCGGCACATTGGCACCTTCAACGGCCATGCCGGTCATGGTCTGCAGCCAGTCACGTACGTCCTGCGCCGCCACGCTGGTCCCGGAGGGCGCCGCTGCTCCCATTTCCAGGTCATAATCACCGTTCAATGCCGACGGCCTGTTGGCTCTCATCCTGTCGAGCATGTCATAGGCCAGATAATTCGCCTGGGATGACTGATGCGCACTGTGATTCATTTGCACACTGCGCGTCTGCATGCCCGCCAGGCCCAGAAGCCCGATCGCCAGGATCAGCAGCGCGACCAGCACCTCAATAAGACTGAACCCCTGTTCAGCACTCCGGAACGTCTTCATGAACAAGGCACCTCTTCAACCGACGCACGCCCACCGACAACCACCTGGATACGGCGCGCCCGCTCCGGCCCGCATGTGGACCGCGCCAACCTGATTTCACGTGCACTGTTGGCATGCAGCAGTGAGGTCTCGGCAAACCGCACAACGGTCCCGGAACCGCCGCTCACCGAGGCGTCTATCCCTTCCGCACCCAGGCTGACCCGTATCACCTCATTACCTGCTGCAGAAGGATCGTTACCCGTGCCGCTGGCGTTGGCGAACACAATCCAGCCTTGCCCCCAGCCGGTCTGATCACAACTGGTACCGTTTCGCGTACCGCACACCACCACTGGCACCCCGCGGCGGACCGCCTCGCTGCGCGCGAGCTGGAATGCCCCGAGCACGCTGTTAGCCTGGGTGGTCATCTGATTGTTTCGAACCATCTGGGTAAGATTCGGCAGGCCTATCCCGGCAACCACCGCCAGGAGCACCAGCACGATCATCATCTCAACCAGGGTAAAACCCGCTATTTTTTTCATGATGTCGTTGTACCCCCTCGAATCGGCAAGCGTAAGCGTCAGCAGATCAAGCGCGGACAATCGCCGACGAGCGGCCCCCGCGCCTTGATGCGGTTCTCAGAATACGGGAATGGAGACCAATGCGGGCAGCCCTCAGCGCAGCCCCTTCGGCATCGCAAAACGGATGGTCTCTTCGCGCCCGGGCACCTCTTCCGGGGTGTTACCCCCCAGTTCGTTCAGGCGCGCCACCACCTGTTGCACCAGGGTTTCCGGGGCGCTGGCGCCGGCCGTCACGCCGACAGAGGCCTTGCCTACCAGCCAGGCGGGGTCGATCTGTTCGGGGCCGTCGATCAGGTAAGCGGGGGTGCCGCAGCGCTCGGCCAGCTCGCGCAGGCGGTTGGAGTTGGAGCTGTTGGGGCTGCCGACCACCAGCACCAGCTGGGTTTCCAGCGCCAGCTGGCGCACGGCGTCCTGGCGGTTGGTGGTGGCATAGCAGATATCCTCGCGGCGCGGGCCATGGATATCGGGGAAACGGGTACGCAGGGCTTCGATGATACGGGCGGTATCGTCCACCGACAGGGTGGTCTGGGTGACGAACGCCAGCTTGTCCGGGTTGCGCACCTGGAGGGCAGCCACGTCGTCCTCGTCCTCGACCAGGTAGATGGCGCCGCCGTGGGAGGTGTCGTACTGCCCCATGGTGCCATCCACCTCGGGATGCCCGGCATGGCCGATAAGGATGCTTTCGCGGCCTTCGCGGGCGTACTGGATGACTTCCTTGTGCACCTTGGTGACCAGCGGGCAGGTGGCGTCGAACACCTGCAGTTCGCGCCGCCCGGCCTCATCCTGCACCGCACGGGCCACGCCATGCGCCGAGAAGATGACGATGGCGTCGTCGGGCACTTCATCCAGTTCCTCGACAAACACCGCCCCGCGGTTGCGCAGATCGTCCACCACGAAGCGATTGTGGACCACCTCGTGGCGCACATAGACCGGCGGACCGTAGACCTCAAGGGCACGGTTGACGATCTCGATGGCGCGGTCTACGCCCGCGCAGAAGCCGCGGGGATTGGCGAGGCGGATGTGCATGACAGAAATCCCGGGAGCGCTATGTCCAAACTGAAACGGGTGACTAGTGTACCGTGCCGGGGGTGGTGGCGGCCATCAGCGCAAGGTTACCGGCTGCTCCGGGGCATGATGCGCCACGTCGATGATCTCGACCTCAAAGGTCAGCTCACGCCCGGCCAGGGGGTGGTTGAAGTCCACCGTGACCCAGTCGTCCTCCACCGCCGTGATAACGCCGGGCAGTTCGGTGCGCGCGGCATCAGCAAAGTTCATCACCACGCCGGGGGACAGATCCGTGCCCTCCGGGAAGGTGTCGCTGCGAAAATGCTGGACATTATCGGGGTTGTAGTCACCAAAACCGTCAGCGGCGGCCAGGAACACGCTGCGGCGATCACCGGCCTTGAGGCCCAGCAAGGCCCGCTCGAAGCCCGCCGGCAGCGACTCGTCGCCCCAGACAAAACTGGCGGGTTGACCACCGAAGGTGGTGTCCAGCTCGGTGCCGTCCATCAGGCGCACCGCAAAGTGCAGCGTGATGCGCTTTTGCGGGCCGGCCTTGAGAATGTCAGTCATGGGAACGTCTGCCTGCCAGAAACATATCCAGAATGATCAATGCGGCGCCCACGGAAATCCCCATGTCGGCCACATTGAAGGCCGGGAAGTGCCAACCGGCCCAATGGAAATCCAGAAAGTCCACCACATGGCCGTGCACGATCCGGTCCCACAGATTACCCAGCGCGCCGCCCAGAATCAGGGCCAGCGCCAGGGCCACCATGGGCCCGTCGCGACCGCGCAACAGCCACACCAGGATCACCACGCTGGCGATCACAGCAATGATGCTGAAGAACCAGCGCTGCCAGCCGCCCGCACCGGCCAGAAAACTGAAGGCCGCGCCTTCGTTGTAGGCCAGCGTCAGGTTGAAGAATGGCAAGATCTCCACCGGCTGATACAGGGTCAGCGCGGCATCGGCCCAGCCTTTCGTACACAGGTCCAGCACCAGCACCGCCAGCGTGATCCACAGCCAGTGAAGGCGACGCCATGACACCGGACCGAGCCAGCTGTTTGCCTCAGGCATAGTGACGTACCTCGCCCTGCCCTTCGATGTTGTCCACGCAGCGGCCGCAGATCTCCGGATGATCAGGGTGGCTGCCCACGTCCTCCCGGTGGTGCCAGCAACGCGCGCACTTGGTATGCGGTGAAGCCGTAATGGCCACTTTCAACCCTGGCATAAGCGAGTCCGCCAGATCGGCAGGCGCTTCGGACAGCGGTTTCAGCGTAGCGGTGGAGGTAATCGTTACGAAGCGCAGCTCATCACCCAGACACGCCAGCAGCGCCTGCACCTTTTCATCGGCGTAGAGCACCGCATCGGCGGCCAGATTGGCGCGCACCACCTTCTGGTTGCGCGCGTCTTCGATGGCCTTGTTTACCGCCTGCTTGGCCAGTTGCACCTGCTGCCAGAAGGTCGCGTCCATGCTCGCCTCGGCGGGCAGACGGAACAGGCCGTCGTACCACTCCACCAGGAATACGGAAGCGTCGCGCTCACCCGGCAGGTGCTGCCAGACTTCTTCTGCGGTGAAGCTGAGGATCGGCGCCATCCAGCGCACCAGCGCCTCGGCAATGTGATACAGCGCGGTCTGGCAGGAGCGCCGGGCACGCGAATCGGTCTGCGTGGTGTACTGGCGGTCCTTGATGATATCCAGATAAAAACCGCCCAGATCCACAGCACAGAAATGATGAATGCGCTGGTACACCTGATGGAACTGGAAGCTGTCGTACAGGCCGCGAATCTCGTCCTGCAGTGCCGCCGCCCGGTGCACCACCCAGCGATCCAGCGCCAGCATGTCATCCGGCGCCAGTGCATTATTCGCCGGATCAAAGCCGTTCAGGTTGGCCAGCAGGAAGCGCGCCGTATTGCGGATACGGCGGTAGGCGTCGCCCATCTGCTTGAGAATATTGTGCGACACACTCATCTCGCCGCGATAGTCAGTGGCCGCCACCCACAGACGCAGAATGTCGGCACCGAGCGTCGAGGTCACTTCCTGCGGCGCAATCACATTGCCCAGCGATTTCGACATCTTGCGGCCGTCTTCGTCCACCGTGAAACCGTGGGTCAGCACTGTCTTGTAAGGCGGCGCATTGCGGATTGCCAGACTGGTCAGCAGCGAAGACTGGAACCAGCCCCGATGCTGGTCGGACCCTTCCAGATACAGATCCGCCGGTTCTGACAAGGCCGGGTTCTGATCCAGCACACAAAAGTGGGTGACACCGGAATCAAACCACACATCCAGGGTGTCGGTGACTTTCTGGTAGCGGCTGGCGTCGTCGCCCAGGCCCTGCTCGGTCAGAAACGCTTCGGCATCCAGATCGAACCAGGCATCAATGCCTGCAGCTTCGACTTTTTCCGCCACCGCGTCGATCAGGCGCAATGTCTCCGGGTGCGGCGTGCTGGTTTCGCGATCCACAAACAGTGCGATGGGCACGCCCCAGGTGCGCTGGCGCGAGATGCACCAGTCCGGACGATCACGCAGCATGCCTTCGATACGTGCCTTGCCCCAATCCGGCAGCCAGGTCACCTCGTTGACCGCCTCGTTGGCGCGCGCGTGCAGACCGGCCTGGTCCATGCTCACAAACCACTGCGCCGTGGCACGGAAGATCAGCGGCGTCTTGTGGCGCCAGCAATGCGGATAGCTGTGGGTGATCTTTTCATCCGCCACCAGATAACCGGCTTCGCGCAGGGCATCCAGCACCGGCTCGTTCGCCTTGGTCACATGCAGGCCGCCGACCACGGGCGCGCCTTCTGCAAACACTCCGTTGTCCAGCAAGGGGCTGTCGGTGTCCAGGCCGTAGCGCTGGCCGACAATAAAGTCATCCTGGCCGTGACCGGGCGCCGTGTGCACGCAACCGGTACCGGCATCGGTGGTGACGTGATCACCCAGAATCACCGGCACCTGTGTGCCCAGGAACGGATGCTGCAACAGCAGATTTTCCAGCGCCGCGCCTTTGAAGGTTGCCGAACGTGCAGGCGCCTCCATGCCAGCGCGCGCCGCTACAGCGTCGGCCAGTTCGGCCGCCACAATCAATGCGTGCCCGGCACCGCTCAGTACGACGTAATCCAGCTCAGGGTGCACGGCCACCGCCTTGTTGGCCGGCAGGGTCCAGGGCGTGGTGGTCCAGATCGCCACCGCCACCTGGTCAGCCGTGACGCCGGTGCGTGCGACAAAATCAGCGGCGTCAACAACAGGAAAGGCAACATCAATGGAGAAGGACTGCTTGTCCTGATATTCCACTTCCGCTTCCGCCAGCGCGGAACCGCAATCCAGACACCAATGCACCGGCTTGAAGCCTTTTTGCAAATGGCCGTTATCCACGATACGCCCCAACGCACGGATAATGTTCGCTTCGAAGGCGTAATCCATGGTCAGGTAGGGACGATCCCAGTCACCGAACACGCCCAGGCGTTTGAAATCCTCGCGCTGGCCGTCCACCTGACTGGCGGCATATTTGCGACACTCTGCACGAAAGGTTGCGGCATCCACCTTGTGCCCGGGCTTGCCGACTTTCTGCTCCACCTTGTGCTCGATGGGCAGGCCATGGCAGTCCCAACCCGGCACATAGGGCGCATCAAAGCCGCTCAGCGTGCGCGACTTGATGATGATGTCCTTGAGAATCTTGTTGACCGAATGACCGATATGAATGCTGCCGTTGGCGTACGGAGGGCCATCGTGCAGGATGTATTTCGGCTTGCCGGCAAAGCGCGCGCGGATGGCCGCATAAAGGTCATCCTGCGCCCAGCGGGCCAGTTGTTCCGGTTCACGCTGGGCCAGCCCGGCTTTCATCGGGAAGGGGGTGTCTGGCAGGTTCAGCGTCGACTTGTAGTCGGTCATAGGGTAGTGCCTTCTCTCGCAAACCAGTGTCTGGCGTTGTCGATATCGGTGTGGATGGCGTCACGCAGGGCATCCAGCCCGTCGAACTTCTTTTCCGGCCGCAGATGATGCCGCAAGGCGACCTCCAGGTGGCGGCCATACAGGTCGCCATGATAATCCAGCAGGTGCACTTCCAGGCGCCAGTCGCGGCCGTTGACGCTGGGTCGACTGCCCATATTGGCGACTGCAGGATGATCTGTCAGCCCGGCGCCGTTCACCGTCACCGCAAACACGCCGGTGATGGGCACGCGCAGGCGGCGCAGGGGCAGATTGGCCGTGGGCACGTCAAGGGTCCGGCCAATCTGGTCCCCGTAGTGCACGCGACCGCTGATGGCAAAGGGTCGGCCAAGCAGTGCTTCGGTTTCCACCAGATCGCCGCGTGCCAGGGCGTCGCGAACGCGGGTGCTGGAAACGCGGGCACCGCCTGCTTCGCAGGTGGGGGTGTCTTCCACGGTAAAGCCATGGCGTGTGCCCGCGTGCTGCAGATAGGCAAAGTCACCTTCGCGGCCGCTGCCGAAACGGAAATCATCGCCGATCACAAGATGGCGCACGCCGAGGCCATCCACCAGCAGGTTGCGCACGAAGGCTTCGGCGCTCTGGCTGCGGAAGGCGTTGTCGAAGCGGGCGCAGAACACCTGATCGACGCCGAGGCTGGCGAGGGTGCGCAGCTTGTCGCGCAGGGACATGAGGCGCGCGGGGGCCTGCTCGGGGGCGAAGAATTCCTGCGGCTGGGGTTCGAACAGCATCACGGTGCTGGCCACGCCCAGGGCGTCGGCCTGCTCACGCACGCGCGCCAGGATCTTGCGGTGGCCAAGATGCACGCCATCGAAGTTGCCGATGGTGGCCACGCAGCCGTACTGGGCCCGGTGGAGGTTGTGTGTGCCGCGAATCAGATGCATGCCGGTGGCTTGGTCCTGGTCGGGTGGCGGACGAGGCGGCCCGACAGGGCATCCCGGAACCCGCCGTGAACCCGTCCAT
>ERZ869909.1133-NODE-1133-length-23064-cov-6.055597_pt1 | contig 23064 bp, 22 predicted proteins | sample MGYA00520892_ERZ869909 | MGnify/ENA primary metagenome ERZ869909 (study PRJEB32215, sample SAMEA104723947) | bioreactor metagenome | biome: bioreactor; feature: anaerobic bioreactor; material: water | place: China | collected 2015-03-12 ... | reverse complement strand
GGGTGGAGCCGGCGCTCTATCGCGTCGAAAAGAAAGGCAGGTCTCTGGTCGGGATAGAAGCGCGACATCCATGTCTTAAGATCGACGTGCCGAACGGTGAGATCTGGATCATCGATCAGCGAGGGATCGTCGCAGGTAATGCCGGCTTTGCCATACGGGAGGTCGCCGTTCCTGATCGCGTCGAATATGCGCTCGGTGTTGAGGCGAAGCATCGGCCATCTCGGAAAGTCGCCTGGGTCGGGTATTGGCCTGGCGCCCAATGTATCGAGAATGCGAATTTCAAACCGGATCAGTTTGCTCCACCGAATGGCGGCCTCGATGGGACGATAAAACACCTTGGAATGATGAGGATCGCCTGTCTTGCGCGTTTCTGTGCCAGCCATCCGTCTCCTCCAACAGTGTTTCTAGGTTTCACTTGGACGGATGTCGTCATGCCGCTATCGCTGTCTGAGCGCGATCCGGCGATGAGGATGGCTAATAGCTATGAGGATATATTCAGAGTGTTGTATCCTCAGACTCCTTACGATTGTCGCCATTCCACTGACAATCCTGATGTCACCGTAGCCAAGTATTTCCACTTCCCATGTGGGCGTGGGTTGGTGCGGACACTGGAGTTTTCTGACTTGTCACGACACCGTAAAGACCGTTCAGGTCTTGGCATGGGATTCGGTGGGGCTTCAGGATTGAATGAGACCTAAAAGGTCTCAAGGCTGACGTGCTTGGCACTGCAACGGATTTGGGATTGGCTCCGCTTGGAGTGCATGTGATGCTGGCCTACGCCTATCAGACCAGAGTGCAGGCGCAGTCGTGTTGGCTGCGGCTTGGCGGCAGAGAGCAGGGCGACACATACCACACAGGTCTTGATAGAGACCTAAAAAGCAATGGCCTTGGGTTGCTGTGATGCCTTGACGTGATGCGAATCGCATCGTCGGTGGACAGTGGGTTGCTCCAGCTTGCCAGCATCGGCGGAAGAGGGACTGGTGATGCGGCGCCGCAAATGCTGTCAAGGTTCTGTTGTCGTACAGGCCACTGGATTTATGTGGCGACCTTGGCTACCCGACGAATAAAGCTGCTCAATTGCTCGGACGGTTCGTTGTCAGGTCTTAGCAGGTAGGTCGTGAGCATGATGGAACGTCCAGCCAGAGGACGTGCGACCACATCCGTGGTTTTGCATGCTGAAATGTGTGCTGCACTGGAGAACCCGATGCCATAGCCTGCCGCCACCAGCGCCAGCATCAAATCATGCGTGGCCACGTGCTCGGCTACGGTGGGCTGCGCACCTGCCGAACGCAGGAGGCGCTCCAACTGTTGGTTGCAACCTGCGCAGACTTCGGGATGACAAAGCACCAATGGATAGTTCAATACCTCGTCCAGCGGTACTCGCTTGTGTGCTAGCAAGGGATGTCTGGCCGGCACAGCCACGACCAGCGGATCGCGCCAGACCGGCTCGGCAATGAGTCCTTCCTCGACTTCATCGGCGAGCGTGAAGCCGACGTCGTACAGATCATTGTGCAGACCCTTCAGTTGCTGCGAGAACGGTATTTCCGATAGCCGTATCTCGACTTCCGGTTCTTCTTCTCTGCACAGGGCGAGCAGTGAGCTTAGACGGACTCGGGCGATACCGTCGGAGAGGGCGATGCGCAACGTGCCGCGATAGCCGGTGGCAGCGGCTTTGGCATTCGCTTTGGCTTGTTCCAGGAAGAGAAGGATGCGACGAGCGTCTTCCAGGAAGACCTGGCCGGCCCAGGTCAGGCGTGTACCACGGGATGTGCGTTCGAGCAGGACGACGCCCAGGTCGGATTCGAGCTTCTTGATGGTGCGTGACAGAGGGGACTGCTCGATGTGCAGGCGCTCGGCGGCTCGGCTGAAACTCTGCTCTTCAGCCACGGCGATAAAGCATCGAAGATGACGTAGATCCATGCCACTCTGTCCTCGAATTGATGGAGGCCTCCCTGGTGAGCATCGGCACCATTGAGGCTCCCATCGACATCTTTTCGGCAGGTGGCGCTGCCCTTAGCGATACCTGTTTTCACTCCAGCTACGTGAAGCGGTTTTGTTCTCTCTGCCGGGCTGAAGCCCAGGTCGGTCGCATGGACGAGCCAGCCTCTATGTACTACCGAGGGGCTTGTCCAGCGCTACCAGTGGCCACGTTGAGCATTGGTTGGTCACCGTTGTCAGATCTGCACGAACAACCGATGCGGCAGCGCGGGCACCCACACCTCTGGGTGGGTCCGCCTGCAGCCAGGGCGAATCCGTGCGAGTCCATGCAGATCCTGCGCATTAGAGTAGCATAAACCGATTGACGATCGGTTTTTTTGTTGACATACTGTGAGTCCGGTCAAATGCCTGGATTCAAGACCTTGAAGAACCTTGATGTACCGCCGCTCGGCGACTTAGAGATCGCTGTGCTCGAAGACATCTGGCGTCATGAATCGTCCGATGCCAAGACCGTCCATGCCCGCGTGGGACGCTTGCGTTCGATTTCTCTGAATACCGTGCAGTCCACCCTGGAGCGCTTGTTCCGCAAGGGCTTGCTGCAACGGGAGAAGGTCAGTCATGCCTACGAGTATTCGTCGGCAGTTTCGCGGCAGGAACTGATGAGCAGGCTGGTGGAATCAGCCGTGCGGCGTGTTGCTGGTCCGCAGCCGGATGCCTTGTTGTCGGCTTTCGTTGAAATCGCCGCCCGCGCGGATGACGACCAGTTGCGGCGGCTGGAAGAATTGATCGCGCGTCGTCGCGCGAAAATAGATGAGACTGATCTATGAGCAGTCATGCGCCACTGTTGCAGTTTGCGCTGCTGTCCGGTTTCGTATTGGCGATCACGCTTGCCATGCTTATCGCAGCATGTGAGCGTCCATTGCGTCGGCTGTTGGTACGTCAGGCGCCTAAGCAGCGTGCCCGGCTGATCTGGTGGTTGCTGGTAACGCCCGCATTGGCAGGTATTGGCTATATGGTCGTGACCATCGCCATGCCGTCGGTGCTTCATGACTCCGCCAAGTTCGCCGCTGCGTGTTCTGCGCATTCGGACAGTCTCTGGCACTTGTGCGTGTGGCATCCAAGCGAGAATGGTGAGGTCACTTGGCTGTGGGCGGTGCTCGCGTTGTTGATGGGTTATGCCGCGTGGCTTGTGGCGCGTGCGGCGCGCAGTGTGTGGCGTGTTCGACAAACCCTTGTCACCATGCTGCGCTTGAGCCGTCGTTCTGGTCATGCGGACAATAGGCTTCACGTCGTCGATGTTGAACAGCCCCTGGCTTTCGCCTGTGGCATTGGGCGGGGTCATGTTGTGCTCTCGCAGTCGCTTCTCGACCGGCTTGATGCGATGCAGTTGCGAGTAGTCCTGGCGCATGAGCAGGCGCACTTAAAACATCGTGACGTTTTCTGGCGCCTCATAGCAGTGATTTTGTCGGGCATCCACCTGCCGGGTGTTCGCCGACGTTTGTTGCGTGATCAAGAGCTCGCTTTAGAGCAACGTTGTGATTTCGTTGCGGCGGCTGCAGTGGGGTGCCCTGTCATCGTCGCTGAGGCCATTGTCGCGGTGGAGAAGATTTTCCGTCATCACGCCATACAACGTATGCCGCTGTCGATGGCCTTTCTCTCCGATTTCGTGCCGGAGCGTGTGCAGGCTCTGTTGTCGCCCGACCGCGAATCTACGTCCCACCTGGGTTCGTTGCTGGGCTTTGCTGTCGTGATGTTCTGCAGCTTGTCCGCAGGCTGGTTGCACCACTTCACCGAATCTCTCATTGCCTTGTTGGCTTGGTAAGCAGATATGCTTGAACTGTTGCAGTTTTTTTCGCGTAAAAAACCGATCCGTGCTCGGTTTTTTATTCTGGTACTTGCCTGCTGTATTTCCGCAGGCGTGCATGCGCAGACCACCCTCACGGCGGAGGAGGCGGTGCGTCTGGCCTTGTCTCGTCCGGAAGTCGTGCGCATCATCGACGCGGAGATCGGCGTGGCCAGAAGCGAACTGACGGCGGCGCGCACATGGCCCAATCCCGAATTGAGCATGGAACGGGTGTCGGTGGACAGGCCGGGAAACAACGGCGATGAAACCAGTTTCATGCTGTCCCAGCAGTTCGATCTGAGTGGCCGGCGGGGATTGCAGCGGCGCGCGGCAGAACTGGGCCTCTCTGCTGCTGAGATGGGCGCGGTGGCGGAGCGCCAGCGCATTCGCCTGGAAGTGCTGCGACGTTACTACGCGGTCGTTGCTGCAGCGCGCCGAGCGGATGCCTACCGGACCTGGATCGGGGAATTGGACGAGTTGGCCCGTGTCGCCGCACGCCGTGGCGAAGCTGGCGACCTGTCGGGTTACGAAAGCCGACGCATCCAGCAAAGCGGTGAGTTGGCCCGCTCCCGTCTGGAGGAAGTCGAAACCGCGCTGCTTGCGGCGCGGGAGCGTCTGGCAAGCCTGATTGGCACCGATGCCGGCAACGCCCTGATCGACGAGCGTGTCGATCTACTCCCGGACGTGAGCCGTTTCAACCATGAAGTCGGCGATGGCACGTTGGTCAATGCGGAACTGGCCGCGCTCGATGGCCGCCGTGTCTCGACCGCTGCCGCCGCGCAAGCCGCCAGCAGGCCGTCATTGCCCGTGACCCTGGGTGTCGGCCAGCGTCGATTGGAAGGCCCGGTAGGTTCCGACGACGCGCTGCTGGTGCAGTTGTCGGTGCCTTTGCCCTTGTTCGATCGCAATCAGGCCGCCCGTTCACGGGCGCAGGCCGAGTCACAGCGCGCCGAAAGTCTCTACCGGATGACCCTGCTGGATATGCAGTCGCGCCTCAAGACGGCACAGGCGGAGACCGCGCGGCTTGCTGCGGCCGCGCAGCGCCTGCGCGCGGACGTGGTGCCGCAGGCTCGGGAGTTGACGGGCATCGCCCGCAACAGCTTCGCGGAAGGCGAACTCGACCTGGTTGGCCTGCTTGCCGCCTTCGATGCCGAAATCGAGGCCGTCAATCAATCGCTGGATTTGCAGCACCGCGCCAGAACGGCGTGGATCGAACTTGAACAACTGACACAACATGATCCATCCACTACAGGAGATATGCCATGAACCTTCGTCCCACCTTGATTGCCTTGTTCGCTGCAACCGCGCTGTCGGCCTGTGGCCAGGATCATGGCCACGACCATCCTTCGCAGCCGCCGGCCGCTGCCGAATCTGCTACCGAAAATCGCCCGGCCGCCAACGAAACCCAGGCGTTCTACGGCGATGAAGCGCCGGTCACCATCGAAGCCGTCCCGGAGGACGATCATGGCCATAGCCATGGCGAAGATGGCGATCACTCCCATGACGATGAGAGCCACGACCATGGTGATGGCAGCGAACCACATGCGCACTGATCCTGATGCTGCAAAGCGGGCATGGCGATCGCCATGGGCCGCGTTGATTCTTGTGGCGTTGTTGGCGGGGTGCGACAAGGGAACTGGCAGTTCTGCGGGTCGTGCGCTGGAAGCGCAAGCGGTCACGGACTTCACTGCAACCACGGAACTGTTCGTCGAGTTCGCGCCGCTGATTGCCGGTGAGCGGACCACCTTCGCCGCGCATTTCACCCGCCTGCACGACTACAAGCCCGTCACCGAGGGAACGCTGGATGTGGTGTTGTCCGGTGGCGATGCTCCGACCGAGCGCTTTCGCATCGAGACACTGCGCGCGCCGGGCATTTTTGCGCCGACGGTCGCCCCCCGTGCAGCCGGGGAACGTCGCCTTCAACTGGTGTTGACCGCACCGGGGCTGGAGGTCGAACACGATCTTGGCGCGATCGTCGTGCATGCGTCGCGGGAGGCGGCTGCCCAGGCGCGTCGCTCACCGTCACCGCAAGGCGAGATCGGCTTCCTCAAGGAACAGCAGTGGCAGACCGATTTCGCCATTGAAGAAGTACGCCGGATGCCACTGCGCGAGTCGGTCACGGCCCCGGCCACGGTTCGAGCGTCCAGCGAGGGCGCCTTCATCGTCGCGGCGCCAGCGCCGGGTCTGGTGCGCGCACGCGGCACCTTCCCTGTGCTGGGCGGTGAAGTTGAGAGAGGACAGATACTGGCGACGCTGGTCCCGCATCTGGGTGTCGGCGCTGACAGCGCCTCGCTGCAAGTGGCGCTCGTTTCGGCGCGCAATGCCGCCACGCTTGCCAAGACCGAGGTGGAGCGCATGGAGCGCTTGTTTGCGCAGCAGGCCGTGTCAGCCAGGCGTCTGGATGAAGCGCGCGCCAACCATCAAGTGTCGCTCTCACAGTTGCAGGCAGCCGAGCAGCGGATGTCGCAACTGGGTGGCGATGGACAGGGCGGCATCGAGTTGCGTGCGCCGATCGGCGGCACCCTGGCACAGGTGCATGTCGGCAATGGCGCCGCGGTCGATCAGGGCGCCCCGCTGTTTCACATCGTGGATCGTCGCGAACTCTGGCTCGAAGTGCAGGTGGCCGAGTCGGACGCGGCACGTCTACAGACGCCGACCGGCGCCGCGTTTGAATTGCCGGGGCTGGCGGAACCCGTCGAAATCCGGGCAGGAAACGGCGGCCGTCTGGTGGGTGTCGGTCAGGTGATTGATGCCAGAAGCCACAGCGTGCCGGTCATCTTCGCCATGCGCGATCCTGATCCACGCATCGTGCTGAACCAAGTCGTGCAGGCGCGGATATTCACGGGAGCGGAGCGGGACGCGCTCTCCGTTCCGGTGACGGCGGTGATCGACGATGGTGGCCAGCGCGTCGTCTATGTGATGCGCGGCGGCGAATCCTTCTCCCGCATACCTGTGCGCCTGGGTGATCGTGATGGCGACCGTATCGAAGTGCTGGAAGGGTTGACGGCGGGCGACCGCATCGTCAGTCGCGGGGCCATTCAGGTGCGTCTGGCCGCCGCCACGCCGGAAGCGATGGGACACGGCCATGCGCATTGATCCTGGCAAGAAGAAAACGCCGGTCGAGAGGGCCAGGACTCCATGATTGCAAAGTTGATCGAATGGTCGTTGGGCCATCGCATTTTCATCCTGTTCGGCGCGCTGCTGCTGTTGATCTGGGGGCTGATGGAAGCCTCGCGCATGCCGGTGGATGTGTTCCCGGATCTGACAGCGCCTTCGGTGACGGTGGTCACGGAGGCGCATGGCATGGCCCCGGAGGAAGTCGAGACCCTGATCGCCTTTCCGCTGGAAACCGCCCTCAACGGCGCGCCGGGGGTGCGCCGGGTGCGATCCAACAACACTATCGGCATCTCCGTCATCACCGTGGAGTTCGATTGGGGCTCAGACGTGTACCAGGCGCGCCAGATCGTGGCCGAACGCCTGGCGACGGTGCGCGGGCAGTTGCCCCCGGACTTGCCCGAGCCGACCCTGGCGCCGATCACGTCGATCATGGGCGAGATCATGTTCATCGCGCTGCACTCGGATCGGCATGACGCGATGGAACTCAAGACGACGGCCGACTGGGTGCTACGGCGGCGCCTGCTGGCGGTGCCGGGTGTGGCCGAAGTCATTCCCAATGGCGGCGATACCCGCCAGTTCCAGGTGGTAGCCGACCCGATGCGCATGGCCGCATTCAACGTCACGCTCGACCGCCTGATGGAGGCGGTCGCTGGCAGCAATGAGAACACCTCCGCCGGTTTCTATGTCGAGAACAGTCAGGAGTTCCTGATCCACGGTCGCGGCAGGGTGCGGGATATTGACGACATCGGTGCCGTCTTCGTGGCGGACAGAGGCGGCCGCCCGGTGCTGGTGCGCGATGTGGCCGATGTGCGCATCGGGCCGGCGCCCAAGCGCGGCACCGCCAGCCACAATGGTGAGCCTGCGGTGGTCCTCGGCATCCAGAAGCAGCCCGGCGCCAACACGCTGGCGCTCACTCAGGCCATCGACGCGGCGCTCGCCGATATTCAGGCGACCTTGCCGACAGGTATGAGCATCAGCGGCAACCTGTTCCGGCAAGCCGATTTCATCGAAGTCAGCATTGGCAATCTCGGCGTCGCGCTGCGCGATGGCGTGATTCTGGTGATCGCGATTGTCTTTGCGTTCCTGTTCAGCGCCCGCGCCACCGCGATCACCCTGACGGCGATTCCGCTGTCGCTGGTCGCCTCGATTCTGGCGATGAAGGCGGCCGGTATTGGCATCAACACCATGACCATCGGCGGCATGGTGATCGCGTTGGGCGTGCTGATGGACGACGCGATCATGGTGGTTGAGAACATTTCGCGGCGCCTGCGGATCAATGCGTCTTTGCCAGAAGCCGAGCGGCGCGGCACCTTGGCCGTGGTTTATGGTGCAACGCGCGAAATACAGAACGTCATGGTGTTCACCACCCTCATCATCGTACTGGTCACACTGCCGATATTTTTCCTGGTGGGCGTGGAGGGACGCCTGATACAGCCGCTGGGCTTCGCCTATGTGGTGGCCATGCTGGCATCGACGGTGGTTGCCATCACCGTGACGCCGGTACTGTGCAGCCTGTTCCTGGGAAAATCCAAGATGGTGCGCGAGGTGCGCGAATCCAAGGTGTCGCAGTGGATCAAGCGCGCTTACGCGCCGGTGCTGGATGCCGTCCTGCCGCGCTGGCGGATGGTGACCTTGCTGTCGATCATCGGTGTGGTGGCGACCGCGCTGGCGCTGGCGGCGACGGGGCGGGCGTTCCTGCCCGACTTCAACGAAGGCAGCCTCACCGTCAACGTCGTCACCTTGCCGGGCACTGCGCTGGAGCAGTCGGATGCGCTTGCCGGCCGCGTCGAGGCCGTCCTGCTGGCACAGCCGGAAGTGGTGGCCACCGGGCGCCGCACCGGGCGCGCCGAGCTGGACCCGCACGCCCAGGAGATTTATGCCTCCGAGATCGAAGTGACGCTCGCCATGGCGGAGCGCAGCAAGGCGGCGTTGCTGGCCCATCTGCGCAGCGAATTCTCCGGCATCGCCGGCGCCAACGTGGTCATCGGCCAGCCCATATCGCACCGCATCGACCACATGCTGTCGGGAACCCGCGCCAACATCGCCATCAAGCTGTTTGGACAAGACCTGTATGAGCTGCGCCGGATCGGCACGCAGATCGAGGATCAGGTCGCGGCGGTGCCGGGCGCTGTCGATGTCGCGTTGGAACAGCAGGCGGAGGTTCCGTTCGTCACCATCGACTTCAACCGGGCCGCCATTGCCCGCTATGGCCTGACCGTGCGTGAAGTCAGCCATGTCATTGAGAGCGCCTTCTTCGGCACCACGGTCTCACGTATTCTTGAGGGCAATGCGAACTTCGATCTGGTGGTGCGCTATCCGGACTCGGCCCGCGACAGCATAGAGACCATGCGATCGCTCCAGATCGCGACGGCCGATGGCGCGCGCGTGCCGTTGTCGGCCTTGGCCAGGGTCGAGCGCGACAGAGGCCCGAATCAGATTGGCCGCGAGAACGTGCAACGCAGGATCGTGGTCATGGCCAACGTCGCCGGCCGCGATCTGAACAGCGTGGTCGAGGATGCGCGCCAGCGGATCGAAGCCAACATCGCACTGCCGGCCGGCTACTACATCGAGTACGGCGGTCAATTTGAAAGCGCCGCATCGGCTACGCGAACGCTTCTGATGCTGGGCAGTGTCGTGATCGTGGGCATCTTCCTGCTGTTGAACCTGGTGTTCAACTCGGGCCGGGATGCGCTGCTGGTCATGCTGAACCTGCCGCTGGCGCTGTTCGGCGGCGTGCTGGGCGTGTGGGTGTCGGGTGGCGTGCTGTCCGTGGCATCCATCATCGGCTTCATCACGCTATTCGGCATCGCCACCCGCAACGGTGTGATGCTGATCGCCCACATCCACCATCTCGCCAGGGAGGAAGGCGTCACCGATCCCGTGGAGCAGGTGCGCCGGGGCGCGCTGGAGCGTCTAGTGCCGATCACCATGACGGCGTTGGCCGCCGGCTTGGCGCTGGTGCCGTTGGCGTTGTCCACGGGCCAGCCGGGCAGTGAGATCCAGGCGCCCATGGCGATCGTGATCCTGTACGGGCTACTCAGCTCGACGGTGCTCAACATGATCGTGTTGCCCGCGCTGTATCTGCGCTACGGTGCCCTGCCGCATTCGGCTCGTCGCTCCAAGACGCATCCCGATGCCGGCGCGGATACCGGCATAGCGCCGACGTGAGCAAGGGGGCTGTTGATGATCAGCGTTCTGCGCCATCGCGTCTTCCGCCGACTGTTCACGGCGCAGGTCGTCGCTTTGCTCGGCACCGGCCTGCTGACCGTCGCACTCGCCTTGCTGGCTTACGAGCTTGCCGGCGAACAGGCTGGCGCGGTTCTCGGCACCGCGTTGGCGATCAAGATGGCGGTCTATGTGCTGTTGGCGCCGCTGTCAGGCGCGTTGATACCGCCTGAGCGGCGCAAGACAGCGCTGATAGCCCTCGATCTGGTGCGGGTTTGTGTTGCACTGGCGCTGCCGTTCGTCTCCGAGATTTGGCAGATTTACCTGCTGATCGCGGTGTTGCAGGCGGCTTCCGCCAGCTTCACGCCACTGTTCCAGTCGCTGATTCCCGAGGTGCTTCCCGATGAGCGCGACTACACCCGCGCGTTGTCCCTGTCGCGCATGGCCTATGACCTGGAGAGCCTGGTCAGCCCGGCTCTCGCGGCGGTCTTGTTGCTGTGGGTCAGCTTCCATGTTCTGTTCGTCGGTACGGCCTTTGGTTTCGTGTTGTCGGCGGGATTGATCCTGGCAGCGACCCTCCCGGTGGCCGTGGCCGGGAGTCGCAGCGAAGGGCTGGGTGAACGCATGCTGCGCGGTATGCGCATCTATCTGCGCACGCCGCGACTGCGCGGCCTGCTGGCGTTGCACCTGTGCGCCGCGGCCGGTGGTGCCATGGTGTTCGTCAACACGGTCGTGGTCGTGCGGGAAGTCCTGGGGGGCAACGAACAACACGTCGCGCTGGCACTGGCGACCTTCGGCGGCGGCTCGATGCTGGCCGCGCTACTGTTGCCGAAGATGCTCGATCGGGTGCCGGACCGTCAGGTGATGCTGGCAGCCGCGAGCATGATGGTGTTTGTGCTGCTGATTTCCACCGTGCTTTGGGTGGCATCGCCACTCTGGCATGGCTGGGCGACGCTGTTGCCAGCCTGGGGGCTGATGGGAATCGCCTATGCGGGTCTGGTCACGCCAGGCGGCCGCCTGATACGCCGCTCGGCACACGATGACGATCTGCCGGCCGTGTTCGCCGCGCAATTTTCCCTTTCGCATGTCTGCTGGCTGCTGGCGTATCCGCTGGCGGGCTGGGTCGGTCTGAAGCTCGGCCTCGGGGTTGCCTTGGCCGCTCTGAGCGGCCTTGCGGTGGTGGGGTGGCTCGTAGCGATCCGGTGTTGGCCACCGGACGATCAAAGCGTGCTCATCCACGGCCATGAAGGCTTGCCTCGCGATCATCCGCATTTCAAGTCGCATGGTGTGGCGCCGCATGCACATCCGTTCGTCATCGACACGCTGCATCGGCGGTGGCCGGGATGACAGGGCCATCTCCCTGCCTACTGTGCCGCCCCCTCCGAACCACTGGAGCAGTTCAGGCTGTCGTGTAGGCGGGGGCAGTTTGCCGGCTTTGAGGGCGGCCTTTCGTATGCGTTAATGCGTATGGCCCGTAGACGGCAAATAGGGAATACGTGTTACAATAGCTCGGATATGAAGCTGCTGTGGGAGAGTTCGCTTCCGCATGTATCTTCCCCGGTTAACTTGAACCTCGGTCTGCCATGACCCGTACCGCTTCGATCAACGTTGCTCAGTGGTGGCGCTTCCAGTAGGAAGCGGCACGTCGTTGCGGCCTCGACCCGCACCTTGCCGCCGTACCGGCAGCAAGGTTCAGCAGATGGCTCTCCGGCACGGCGGCTCCAAAACTCAGGAGATTGCCCGATGCCATTAAATCCCCCCGTCATAGGTAGTGCCTCGCGCACCACGTCCTCGTGGTGCTCGGTTGCGCACGTCGCTCACCGGCATTCAGGCCGGCAGTCTCGCAAGGAGTCCCATCGAGGCGTCTTGCAGAGACGCACCGTGATGCCGGCCGCCATGCTTGCTGCCACCCCACAAGGGCATTCTCCAACGCTTGTGCTGCCGAAATCCGGTGCGCATGTGTATATATCTGTGTATATAGATCGAAGCATCGGCATAAAAAATATAGAAAAAACAAGAGGTTGTTATGACTAAATTGCTAATGATCGACAACTACGACAGCTTTACCTGGAATCTGGTGCAGTACCTGCAGGAACTCGGGGCCGAGGTCCTGGTGCATCGCAATGACCAGATCAGCCTGGAGCAGATGGAAGCGCTGGCGCCGGACCGGCTGATGATTTCCCCCGGACCCTGCACGCCGAACGAGGCGGGTATCTCCATGGACGCCATCCGTCACTTTGCGGGCAAGCTGCCGATTCTGGGGGTGTGCCTGGGGCACCAGAGCATCGGCCAGGTGTTCGGTGGTGAAGTGGTGCGCGCCCGTGAGGTGATGCACGGCAAGACCTCGCCGATCTATCACACCGGACAAGGTGTATTCCGCAACCTGCCCTCGCCCTATACCGCTACGCGTTATCACTCGCTGGTGGTGCGCCGTGAAAGTCTGCCGGAGTGCCTGGAGATTACCGCCTGGACCCAGCATGAGGACGGCCGCATGGACGAGATCATGGGGATGCGTCATCGTGAACTGGACATTGAAGGGGTGCAGTACCACCCCGAGTCGATTCTCACCGAGCACGGGCATGCCCTGCTGAAGAATTTTCTGGAGCGCTGACATGGATATTCGTGAGGCCCTGGCCCGAGTGGTCGAACACATTGATCTGGATTTCGAGGCCATGCGCGCCGTGATGAATCAGATCATGACCGGCGGGGCCACCGACGCGCAGATTGGTGCCTTTCTGGTGGCGCTGCGCATGAAGAGCGAATCGCTGGATGAGATCACCGCTGCCGCGCAGGTCATGCGGGAGCTGGCCACACCGGTGGCGATCGGTGATTTGCCCTATGTCGTGGATATCGTTGGCACGGGTGGCGATGGCGCCAACCTGTTCAATGTGTCGTCGGCCTCGTCGTTCGTGGCCGCTGCCGCAGGATGTCATGTGGCCAAGCATGGCAATCGTTCGGTCAGCTCGAAGAGCGGCGCGGCGGATCTGCTGGAAGCAGCCGGAGTGCGTCTGGATCTGAACCCGGAAGAGGTGGCGCGCTGTATCCGTGAGGTGCGTGTCGGCTTCATGTTTGCACCGGCGCATCATGGTGCGATGAAGCATGCCATCGGTCCGCGTCGTGAACTTGGCTTGCGCACCCTGTTCAATATCCTCGGCCCCATGACCAATCCCGCTGGCGTGCGGCGCCAGGTGGTGGGGGTGTTTTCCGACAAGCTTTGCCGACCGATGGCGGAAGTGCTCGGGCGTCTGGGTGCAGAGCACATCATGGTGGTGCATGGGCTCGACGGGCTGGATGAAATCAGTCTGGCCAGCAAGACGCATGTGGCGGAATTCCGCGATGGTGCAGTGCGTGAGTATGTGATCACCCCGGAAGCGGTGGGGATCAGCTCCGCATCACTCGTCGGCCTGGATGTCACCGACCCGGCGGCCTCCCTGGCGCTGATCCGTGATGCCTTCGGCAAACGCCAGGGCGAGCACGCTGGCAAGGCGGCCGACATGATCGCGCTGAACGCCGGGGCGGCGATCTATGTGGCCGGTGTCACCGCTTCATTGAAAGACGGTGTGCGCATGGCGGAAGATCTGATTCACAACGGTGAAGCGGCGGAGCGCATGCGCGAACTGGCCCGTTTCACTGAAATGCTCAAGGGTGCAGAAGCATGAGTATCCAGAAAACCGGCACGGTGCTGGATCGCATTCTGGACCGCAAGCAGGAAGAAGTGGCCGCGCTGCGGGCGCAGGTACCGCTGGCCGAGGTGCGTGATCGGGCTCGCGCGGCCTCGCCGGTGCGTGGTTTTCGTGCGGCGTTGCAGCGCCGCATTGATGCGGGGCAGGACGCCGTAATCGCAGAGATCAAGAAGGCGTCGCCCTCCAAAGGCGTGATCCGTGAGGATTTCGACCCGCAAGCCATCGCGCGCAGCTATGAAGCGGGCGGCGCGGCCTGCCTGTCGGTGTTGACCGATCGCGATTTCTTTCAGGGGGCTGATGAATATCTGCAGCAGGCGCGTGCCGCCTGTAGCCTGCCGGTGTTGCGCAAGGATTTCACCATTGATCCTTACCAGATATGGGAAGCCCGGGCCCTGGGTGCTGATTGCATTCTGCTGATTGCGGCGGCGCTGGACGATGCGCTGATGGCGTCACTGAACGACGCAGCGGTTGAGGCCGGGCTGGATGTGTTGCTGGAGGTGCATACCCGCGAGGAACTGGAGCGTGCCCTGGCGCTGGATGTGGCGCTGGTTGGCATCAATAATCGCGACCTGCACAGCTTCGACGTGTCACTGGATACCACCATAGCGTTGCGCGACGCGGTGCCGGACGACCGGTTGCTGGTCACCGAGAGCGGCATCGTGGTGGCGGACGACGTGGAACGCATGCGCGCCCATGGCGTACATGCGTTCCTGGTGGGCGAGACCTTCATGCGCGCTCCATCACCGGGAGACGCCCTGGCGGATCTGTTCAGCGTGCGTTGAGTCAGTCGCGATCAACGCGGGTGACTTCGCCAGTATCGGCTTCGATGTACAGCTCCAGATCGTTCCCCTGGCGGTCTTCACCTTCCACCTCAATGCGTCCGCGGCGATCTATCTTGATCTCTTCAAAAGTGGCCATGCCCTGTGTTTCCGCGGTGTTGATCGCCGCAAGCACCTGATCCAGTGTCATACCCCAGCTGCCACCCTCGTGGCGGCTGCGCTCTTCGCGGCGGCGGTCGCCGCTGGTGGACAACTTGATTTCCGCGCGCCAGGTTTCATCCAGCCAGCCCTCGATCTCGATCTGTTGATCATCCTGGTCGGCCTCGATCTCGATATAGCGAATGAAGCCATAGTCATCGGCGTGCTCCAGTGCGGTACGAAGGTCGCTGGCGGGCAGGCCGTCGGCCATCGCCGGGCTGGCGACAAGGCACAGCAGGGCGAGCAAGGCGGGGTACAGGGCGGTCAGGCGCATGATCTTGTCCTCTCTGGATGGTTGTTCGATCTTCCGCCCGAGCTCCCGGTGGCGCAATCGGGGCTGCGCAAAAAAATGTAAAGTGGCGCTCTGGTGTAAAGTGCCCCGTGTTCAGTCCGCCTCCTCCAGCTCGGTGTCAGTGGCGTGCTCCAGCACCCATGCACCTGCACCCTCGCTGGCCAGTTCATCCCAGGGATTGCGTAGCGGGCAACTGTCGATCGACAGGCAGCCGCAGCCGATACAGTCGTTCAGGTGATCGCGCAGCCGCTGCAGCTTGCTAATGCGGTCGTCGAGGGACTGATGCCATTGGCGTGACAGGCGTGCCCAGTCGCGCATATTGGGCGTGCGCCCCTCAGGCAGGGTGCTCAGGGCCTTGCCGATTTCGGCCAGGGGGATGCCGGTACGCTGTGCCACCTTGATGATCGCGACGCGCCGAAGGACATCGCGGCGGTAGCGACGCTGATTGCCGTGGCTGCGAGCACTGTGGATCAGTCCTTTCTTTTCGTAGAAATGAATGGCGGATACCGCAACGCCGCTGCGCTTTGCTACCTCGCCCACTGACAGGGCACGCTCGAACTCGTCCTTCTTGTCTATGGAGGCCATAGCCGATTCCTCTGCGTCAATGTCTTTACCTTAAGTAAAGTTAAGGTTCTGCACTCTCTCCAATCTGAAGGCAACTTCAACGGCAACATGCAGCAGGAGGCGAGACCATGAAGCAGACACATCGCATAGCGGTCATATACGGCAGCACACGCCCGGGACGGCTGGCTGACAACGTCGGGGCCTGGGTGCAGGCACAGTTGCGCGGGCAGGCGTCGGTCCAGGTGGACATCATCGACCCGCTGGTCGAAGGTCCGGCGTTCAAATCCGTGGAAGCGCGGCTGGCGGCGGCCGACGCTTTTCTGGTGCTGACGCCGGAGTACAATCACAGCTTTCCAGCCCCATTGAAGTCCCTGGTTGATGCGGTTTATGGCGCCTGGCAGGCCAAGCCTGTGGGGTTTGTCTCCTACGGCGGTCAGTCTGGCGGTTTGCGTGCGGTGGAGCAGTTGCGTCAGGTATTCGCCGAATTGCACGCCATGACAGTGCGTGATGCGGTGGCTTTTGTTGATGTCTGGGAGCAGTTTGCGGACGGCGCGTCGCTGTTTGCCCCGCAGCGTAGCGAGCGGGCCTTCGGGCGCATGCTGGCGCAATTGTTGTGGTGGAGTGAAACGCTGCGCCGGGGACGCCAGGCGCAGGATTACGGCCAGGTGGCCTGAGGGCGCCGTCGAAATACGTGCGTCTGGCACGATCAGGATTGTTATCGGTGCAGCATGCTGACGCCCGTTGTCAGTAGGCTGCCCCACACTATGCCGCCCTCAGGGCTTCTGGAGGAATTGTGACACCCATCATCGAGATCAATGGCCTGACCAAAACCTATGCGTCCGGCTTTCAGGCCCTCAAGGGCGTGGACCTGACCATTCGCGAAGGCGAAATCTTTGCGTTACTGGGCCCCAATGGCGCTGGCAAGACGACCCTCATCAGCATTGTCTGCGCGCTGGTGCGCGCATCGGGCGGGCATGTCAGCGTGGCGGGGCACGATATCGTGCGCGATTACCGTGCGGCGCGTGCGCTGATCGGGCTGGTGCCGCAGGAACTGACCAACGACATGTTCGAAACGGTCTGGGCCACGGTGTCCCTGAGTCGCGGGCTGTTCGGCAAGCCGCCCAACGACGTGTTGCTCGAGCGCATACTGCGCGACCTGTCGTTGTGGGATAAACGGCATGACAAGATCATGGCGTTGTCCGGCGGCATGAAGCGCCGGGTGCTGATTGCCAAGGCGCTGGCCCACGAACCGCGCGTGCTGTTTCTCGACGAGCCCACGGCGGGGGTGGATGTGTCCCTGCGGCGTGACATGTGGGCCATGGTGCGCCGACTGCGGGACGACGGCGTTACCATCATCCTGACGACGCATTACATCGAAGAAGCCGAAGAGATGGCAGACCGGGTCGGGGTCATCAATCACGGAGAGATCGTGCTGGTGGAGGACACCGCTTCGCTGATGCGCAAGCTGGGCTCGCGGCAGCTGTCGGTACATCTGGCCCAGCCGCTGGCCGCCTTGCCGCCGACGCTGGCAGGCCTGCCGCTGACCCTGGTCGACGAGGGCCATACGCTGTCCTACACCTTTGACGCCCAGGACGAGCAGGGCGGTGTGGTGCCGTTGCTGCGCGCCCTGGAGAACGCCGGTATCGAATACCGGGATCTGCATTCCAGCCAGAGTTCGCTGGAAGATATCTTCGTCGGGCTGGTGGAGGCCAAGGCATGAATACCTACGCAATCCGGGCCATCTACCGTTTCGAAATGGCGCGCATGTGGCGCACCCTGATGCAGAGCATTGCCTCGCCGGTCATCTCCACGTCGCTGTACTTCGTCGTCTTCGGCGCGGCCATCGGCTCGCGGATGATGGAAATCGACGGGGTCAGCTATGGCGCCTTCATCATTCCAGGCCTGATCATGCTGATGTTGCTTAACGAGAGTATTTCCAACGCCTCGTTCGGCATCTACATGCCACGCTTTACTGGCACCATCTATGAAGTCCTGTCGGCGCCGGTGTCGCCGCTGGAGATTGTGGTGGGCTATGTCGGCGCGGCGGCCACCAAGTCGGTGATCCTCGGCTTGCTGATTCTGGCCACGGCACGGCTGTTCGTGGATTATCAGGTCATGTATCCCGTCTGGATGCTCGGCTTTCTGTTGCTGACGGCGGTGACCTTCAGTCTGTTTGGCTTCATCATCGGTATCTGGGCTGACGGCTTCGAGAAGCTGCAGATCATCCCCATGATGATTGTCACGCCGCTGACGTTCCTGGGGGGCAGCTTCTACTCCATCAGTATGTTGCCGCCGGTGTGGCAGACCATCACGCTGTTCAATCCGGTGGTCTACCTGATCAGTGGGTTCCGCTGGAGTTTCTACGGCACCGCTGATGTTCACATTGCCGTGAGCGTGGGTATGACACTGCTGTTCCTGCTGGCCTGCCTGGGCATCATTGCCTGGATGTTCCGCACCGGCTATCGCCTCAAACCCTGAGACAGCTTATGTTGCGCTGGTTCGAAAAACGCCTGGATCCGTTCCCGCCCGAGCCGCCGGAGCAGCCGCCGGACTCACTGGTGGCTTTCTGTTTGCATTACACCCGCGGCGCCTGGCCGTGGTTGTTGTTGACCACCTCGCTGATGGCGGCGATTGCGCTGGTGGAGGTCTGGCTGTTCGGCTTTCTGGGCAGCATTGTCGACTGGCTGGCCGAGCAGGATCGCAGCACGTTTCTGGCCGATCAGGGCGGCCTGCTTACCGGCATGGCGCTGGTGGCTGTGGTGCTGTTGCCGCTGATGGTGATTCTGCATTCCACCATCAATCATCAGGTGTTGATGGGCAATTTCCCGATGCGAATCCGCTGGCTGGCGCATCGCTACCTGCTGCGCCAGTCACTGGCCTACTATCAGGACGAGTTCGCCGGGCGTATTGCCACCAAGGTGATGCAGACGGCGCTGGCCGTGCGCGAGTGCGTGATCAAGCTGCTTGACGTGCTCAACTATGTGATCGTGTATTTCATCGGTACGGTGCTGATCGTGGGCCTGGCCGATGCGCGTCTGGCGGCGCCGCTGCTGGTCTGGCTGGTGTGTTACCTGTTGATGCTGCGTTTCTTTGTGCCGCGTATGGCGCGGGTGTCCCGAGAGCAGGCCGATGCCCGCTCCATGATGACCGGGCGCATCGTCGACAGCTACACCAACATCCAGACCGTCAAGCTGTTCTCCCATGCCCGGCGCGAATCCGATTATGCCCGTGATGCCATGCAGGGCTTCATGACGTCGGTTCATCGGCAGATGCGCCTGGTGACCGGGCTGAATGCCACTCTGTATCTGCTCAACGCGGCGCTATTGTTCGCCACCGCTGCCCTGGCATTGTCGTTGTGGGTGAATGCGCTGGTGTCGGTGGGGGCGGTGGCCATGGCTCTGGCGCTGGTGCTGCGTCTGTCCGGCATGTCCCAGTGGATCATGTGGGAGGTGGCATCACTGTTTGAGAACATCGGCACGGTTCAGGATGGCATGGGGGCGATCTCCCGGCCGCAGACGGTGACCGATGCACCGGATGCGCGACCTCTGACGGTCCGCCGGGGCCGTATCGAGTTCGAGCATGTGCGCTTCCACTACGGCAAGGGTTCCGGGGTGATCGAGGATCTGTCGCTGGTCATAAAGCCGGGCGAGAAGGTCGGTCTGGTGGGGCGCTCCGGGGCGGGCAAGTCCACGCTGACCCATCTGCTGCTGCGCTTCCACGACCTGGAAGGGGGCCGCATTCTGATTGATGGACAGGACATTGCCCGGGTGACCCAGGAATCCCTGCGTGAGCATATCGGCATGGTGACCCAGGACACTTCGCTGCTGCACCGCAGCGTGCGCGACAACATCCTCTATGGTCGCCCGGCGGCCGATGACGCCGATGTGCGCCGTGCGGCGGCGCGGGCTGAGGCCCTGGACTTCATTGGCGGTCTGCAGGATGCCCGAGGACGCAGGGGCTTCGACGCCCATGTGGGCGAGCGCGGGGTCAAGCTGTCCGGCGGCCAGCGCCAGCGGATTGCCATTGCCCGGGTCATGCTCAAGGATGCGCCGATCCTGATTCTGGACGAGGCGACCTCGGCGCTGGATTCCGAAGTGGAAGCGGCGATCCAGGAGAACCTGTATCGGCTGATGGCGGGCAAGACGGTGATCGCCATTGCCCATCGCTTGTCCACCATCGCCGCCATGGATCGCCTGGTGGTGATGGATCAGGGGCAGATCGTCGAGCAGGGCACCCATGACCAGCTGCTGGCGCAGAACGGGATCTACGCCCGGTTGTGGGTACGGCAGTCGGGTGGTTTTCTCGATCCGGGTGATACACTGGAGGCGGTTCGTCACAACGCCTGAAGGAGTGCCCCGGGATGTCGTCTGTTCACTCGTTTGTGTCGCTGGGCCGCAGTGCAGGCCAGTGGTTACGCCACCAGTTGTTGCGACCGTTTCGCCGCGATCGCGTTGAAGGGATCTACAACTATCTGCCGCTGGCGCCGGACCTGCTGACCAGCGGCCAGCCTACGGAAGCCCAGTTGGCGCGCTTGCGTGACCTGGGTGTGCGCCGTGTGATCAACCTGGCGCCGGTGACGGCAGACAATGCACTGGCGGACGAGGCGGGTGCGGTGGCGGCGCTGGGCATGGCCTACACGCACATCCCGGTGGATTTCAAGGCGCCGACCGATGAGGATTTCCGGCTTTTTTGCGCGGCCATGGCGGCGCGGCAGGGGGAGAAGACGCTGATCCACTGTGCCGCCAACATGCGCGTCTCGGCGTTCGTCTACCGGTATCGGTGCGAGGTACTGGGGGAGCCCGCAGCGCGCGCCCGACGCGATCTGCATCGCATCTGGCATCCGCAGGGGGTATGGCAGGACTTCGTGCGGGGGCGGTAGCAGTCGCCCCTGGTTTGCCGTGCTCTCAGCGAGTGCCGTAGACCACCATGGTCTTGCCTTTCACCGACACCAGCCCCTGATCTTCCAGGTTCTTCAGTACCCGGCCCACCATTTCGCGGGAGCAGCCGACGATACGGCCGATTTCCTGGCGGGTGACCTTGATCTGCATGCCGTCAGGGTGGGTCATGGCATCAGGTTGCTTGCACAGATCCAGCAGGGTGCCTGCTACGCGACCGGTGACATCCAGGAAGGCCAGATCACCCACCTTGCGCGTGGTGGCGCGCAGGCGCCCGGCAATCTGGGCCGACACGGTAAACAGGATATCTGCATCCTCGCGCGCCAACTGGCGGAATTTGGCGTAGCTGATTTCAGCGACTTCGCACTCGGTTTTGGCCTTGACCCAGGCGGATCGGCAGGGCTCCTGTTCGAACAGGCCCATTTCGCCGAAAAAGTCCCCCTCGTTGAGGTAGGCCATGATCATTTCGCGGCCGTCATCGTCCTCAATCATCACCGTCACGGAGCCCTTCAGGATGTAATAGAGGGCATCGGACTCATCGCCAGCGTAGATGATGGTGCTCTTGGCCGGGTACTTGCGGCGGTGACAATGGGCCAGGAAATTGTCCAGGTTGGGAATAATCTTGTTGCTGGAATCCGTCATGGCCTGCTGTTCATCGTTGTGTATAGGTAAAAAGGGTGACAAAACGGTCTGATATTGCCCTTTTTTGGCGGCGCTGCCAAGGCGACATTACGGTGTATGCGCACTGTTTGGCAGTGAGGGCTGACTTTCCTGCCTGATGGCATTCTGCCATGCCGTTCGCCGTCGGGCCGGGCCGTTGCGGCATCCTTCACATTGCCCCGGGAGCATGGGCGCTTGCGGGCGGTGTGTCAATTTCCGGCAGCCCCGCCGGTATCGAGGTGTCCCGGCCCCCGTAAAAAAACATGCCGGAGCGCCTCCCGGCATACTGTGCCGGGGGCGGTGGTATGATAATCTGCGCGCCCCCGCAAGTGCAGTGTTCACCCGGGGTGAGAGCACGCCAGAGCACTCGTTGGCAACGGAAGATGAACATGAAGGCAGTGATACGCTGGCAGGGCGCAGCCTGCTTCGAGGGAGAATCCGGCACCGGGCATCGGGTGCTGATGGACGGTCCCGCTGATCATGGCGGGGAGAACCGCGGCCCACGCCCGATGGAGACCCTGCTGCTGGGGCTTGGCGGCTGCTCTTCCTTTGATGTGGTGCATATCCTGCGCAAGGCGCGCCAGGACGTGACGGACTGCCGCTGCGAGATTGAGGCCGAGCGCGCGGAGGACGAGGTGCCGGCGGTGTTTACCCGTATCCACCTGCATTTTGTGGTCAGCGGCAATAACCTGAAGGAAAATCAGGTGCGCCGGGCGGTGGAGCTGTCCGCCGAGAAGTACTGCTCGGCTTCCATCATGCTCGCGCGTGGTGGTGTGGATATCAGCCACAGCTATACGATCGAGGGCACCCCTGCCTGAGATTGTCCGCCTGCGTCATGCAGGTGTAATGCTCCGTGGGGTATTCCTGACGGGGTTTAACAGACCGGCGCAGCGGGGTATGGTGATGGCCAGACCCGGTGTGCGTCACGCAGAGGAAAGGTAGACTGAGGTGAAAGATCCCAACCCGAAGATCCGGTTGCACGGTTTTAACAACCTGACCAAGTCGCTGAGCTTCAATATCTTTGATATCAGCTACGCGAAGACCGAGCAGCACCGCAAGGAATACATCGAGTATATCGATGAATTGTACAATGCCGAGCGTCTGACCGAGATCCTCACCAACGTGACCAAGATCATTGGTGCCAATGTGCTCAATGTGGCCCGTGAGGACTATGAGCCGCAGGGCGCCAGTGTGACCATGCTGATTGCCGAGCATGACAGCCCGCCGACGGATCCGGATTTTGATGAGGAAGCGCCAGGCCCGCTGCCGGACACCATCGTGGCGCACCTCGACAAGAGTCATGTGACGGTACATACCTACCCTGAGTCGCACCCGGATAACGGTATCTCCACGTTCCGCGTCGATGTGGATGTGTCCACCTGTGGCGTGATTTCGCCGCTGCGGGCGCTGAACTACCTGATCCACAGCTTTGACTCGGATATCGTGACCATCGACTACCGGGTGCGTGGCATGACCCGTGACGTTGATGGCACCAAGCATTACATCGACCACGATATCAATTCGATCCAGAACTTCCTGACGGAAGATACGCAGAACGCGTACCAGATGATCGACGTGAATGTGTATCAGGAGAATATTTTCCACTCCAAGATGCTGCTGAAGGATTTCGATATCGACAACTATCTGTTTGGCGCGGGCTCTGACGAGTTCAATGCTGAGGAGCTGGAGGATATCGAGGCGCGGTTGCGTAAGGAAATGCTGGAAATTTTCTACAGCCGTAATATGGAATAGTCGTCTTTTGCAGGACTGACTGTTCTTGAAGAAACCACCTGAAAGGGTGGTTTTTTCGTTATGGGTTTGGTGGTTGTGGCCCTCGGGAGGCGGGCAAGGGGTTTCTGGACACGCCGTGAACCCATCCATGGGGGCTCTCGTTCGGCATCCATGCCTCTCGAAGGTCCAGAAACCCCTT
>ERZ869909.1132-NODE-1132-length-23067-cov-3.807047_pt1 | contig 23067 bp, 25 predicted proteins | sample MGYA00520892_ERZ869909 | MGnify/ENA primary metagenome ERZ869909 (study PRJEB32215, sample SAMEA104723947) | bioreactor metagenome | biome: bioreactor; feature: anaerobic bioreactor; material: water | place: China | collected 2015-03-12 ... | reverse complement strand
CCCTCGGCGCGCTCGGCCAGCTCGAAGTGCTGGCCGAGCAGATCGGTCTGGTGCAACAGACGCTCAGCCCGGTACTGAAGCGCCCCAGCCTGATCATCTTCGCCGCCGACCACGGGCTGGCCCAGGCTGGCGTCAGTGCCTACCCGCCGGAAGTCACGCCGCAGATGGTCCACAACTTCATTGCCGGCGGCGCGGCCACCAATATTTTCGCTCGTCAGCACGGTTTCGCCCTGCAAGTGGTGGATGCCGGCGTCAACACCGACTTTCCCGCGGACATGCCGCTGCGCCACGAAAAACTTGGCCACGGCACCGCCAACGCCCTCCATGCACCTGCCATGTCACGAGCGCAGGTTGTGCAGGGACTCGAAGCCGGACGGCGCATCGCCCATGAGGAAGTGAAAAAAGGCAGCAACGTCCTGGCCTTCGGCGAGATGGGCATCGGCAATACTTCGAGTGCCACGCTGCTGGCGCATTTTCTCGCTGACCTGCCCATTGCTGCCAGCACCGGCCGCGGCACCGGGCTGGACGATGCCGGGCTGGCCCGCAAGGTCGTCACCCTGGAAGCCGTCGCAACGCGGGTCGGTCCCGGCCCGCATGAGGCGCTCGATATCCTCGCCGAGGTCGGCGGCTTCGAGGTGGTGATGATGGTCGGAGCCATGCTCGGTGCAGCAGAACATGGCGCGCTGATTATCGTTGATGGCTTTATTGCCAGCGCCGCGCTACTGGCGGCCATGCAGATCGCGCCGGCGGTGCGTGACTACGCGGTGTTCGGCCACCGCTCCCAGGAAGGTGGCCACCCCCTGCTGCTGGATTATCTGGGCGCCACGCCGTTGCTGCAGCTGGACCTGCGCCTGGGCGAAGGCAGCGGTGCGGTGCTGGCCTGGCCGCTGCTGCAGGCTGCCTGCGGCTTTCTTAACGAGATGGCGTCTTTCGAGGAAGCGGGCGTCAGCAGTGAGGCCGCACCATGAACGAGCGTACCGCCTGGCACCGCGAGAGCGACCGTTTCCTGCTGTCGCTGCAGTTCTTCACCCGGATTCCGATTCCGGCCCGCGTCCCCTACTCCGAAGACGAGCTCAACCAGGCAGCCATCTATTTCCCCCTGATCGGCACCCTGATCGGCACGCTTTGCGCGCTGGTCTACTGGGCCGCGACCCTGCTCTGGCCCGAGCCGGTGGCAATTCTGCTAAGCATGATCTTCGGCCTGCTGCTGACCGGCTGCTTTCACGAGGACGGTCTGGCCGACTGCATGGACGGCATGGGTGGCGGCTGGGATCGCGAGCGCATTCTCACCATCATGCAGGACTCGCGCCTGGGCACCTACGGCGCCACGGCGCTGATCGGCGCGCTGGGCGGCAAGTTTCTGCTGCTGAACGCGCTGCCCGTCGCGCTGATCATCCCGGTGATGATCCTGGCGCACACAGTCAGCCGCCTCAACGCTGCCAGCATAATGCTCACCGAGGCCTATGCGCGCCCTGAAGGCAAGGCCAAGCCGCTGGCGGTACGCATGTCGGCAACGGGACTGCTAATCGCAGCCACCCTGGCACTGCTGCCCTTTATCTGGATCGAAGTGCCCACGCTGTTCTGGCTGGCGTTGCTGCCACTGGTCGCGCTGCGTTTCTGGTTCGCCCGCTGGCTGCGCAAGTGGATCGGCGGCTTCACCGGCGATTGTCTGGGCGCGCTGCAGCAGCTGAGCGAACTGGCCTTTCTGCTGGGAGTGCTGGCACTGTGCCGCTTTGTCTGATTCGCCATACCCGTGTGGCGGCCTCTGGCCTGTGCTATGGCCGGCTGGACGTACCGCTGGCGACAAGCTTTGCCGCAGAAGCCCAGGCAGTCCGCGAAGCGCTGGCCGTGCAGTTTCCCGACGGCTTGCCGCCGGTATGGTGCAGCCCGAGCCTGCGCTGCCGCCGTTTGGCCGATGCGCTGAACGTGCCCTACCGCACTGATGCGCGGCTGATGGAACTGAACTTCGGTCTCTGGGAAGGCCGCACCTGGGAGGAGCTGGATTCGCCCGAGGCGCGCCACTGGGGCGACAACTGGCAAACCGCCGCGCCCCCCGGTGGCGAATCCCTGCCCGAGCTGCTGGCACGCCTGCACGACTTCCTTGCCGAGATCGAAAACGGCGACGCGTTGTTGATCACCCACGCCGGGCCGATTCGCGCGATACATCATTTACTGCTGGGCGAATCGCTGGAGGCAGCATTTCGCCGGCCGGTCGGCCATGGGGAGCTGCTGCGTTGTGCGCGCAAAACGCCGGAACTGCGCACAGGCCTGTAGGCGCGAATTCATTCGCGAGCTTCGCACTGCCCACACAAAAGCTCGCGGACAAGGCCGCTCCCACCAAAAAGCGGCACCACGCACAAACCCGGCACCCGGCCAATCTTATCCCTGATCATTGCCATCCGGCACACCGCCCGTTATGGTGCGCGCGTTTTCCATTCAGGTGTGCCGCCGCAAGGCGCGCATTAAACGGGAAGCCGGTGCGTTCGATCCGAACAATCCCGGCGCTGCCCCCGCAACGGTAATCGACCGCGATCCCAGTGATCGCCGTCCGCTCAACAGCCACTGTGTTTCGACACGGGAAGGCGAGCGTGATGAGCGTCGAGAGCCCGGAGACCGGCCTGAGCGGATTCGACTGGTGTTGCGGAGGGCAGCACCGTCAAGCGCTGTGCCTGCAAACCAGACTCCGTGCTTGTTCCTGCCCTCCTCAAAAGTGCTTTGATCTTTTGAGGATTCTTTACCGATGAAACTGTCCCGTTTGGCCCTGGCCATCGCCCTGACGCCTGGCCTGGCGCTCGCCCAGACATCCCGCGAGGATGCGCTGAAGCTTTCCGACACCCTGATTACCGCCAACCGTGATGTTGAACAACGCAGCGACAGCAGCGCGGCCAGCACTGTATTCACCCGTGCGGATATCGATCGTCTGCAGCCATCCAGCGTGGGCGATCTGCTCAACCGCGTACCCGGCGTGCAGGTTGTGCACAGCGGCGGGCGCGGCTCCAATGCCAGCCTCTATATCCGCGGCACCAGCAGCGCGCAAAGTCTGGTGCTGGTGGATGGCCAGCGGATCGGGTCGGCCTCCGCCGGCGGCTCGCCGTTGGAATACCTGAACATCGAACAGATCGAGCGGATCGAAGTCCTGCGCGGCCCGCGCTCGGCCGTCTATGGTGCCGATGCCATTGGCGGCGTGGTACAGATCTTCACCCGCCGCGCCAGTGGGCAGGGGCTCAACCCGCGCCTGCGTCTGGGCTATGGCAACCGCAACACCTGGGAGCGCAGCCTGGGACTATCCGGCGGCAACCAGAACACGCGCTTCAGTCTCAGCGCCAGCGCTGACGATACGGGCGGTTTCAACCATACCGACAGCCGCAGCCGCCCCAACAACGATCACGACGCCTACCGCAACAACGCCTTCTCGCTGAACCTCAGCCATCGCTTCAATGAGCATCTGGAAGCCGGCTTCAGCGTGCTGGACCAGCGCGGCGAAAGCGAATTCGACTACGGCACCTACGGCGCGTCCCCCTACACGGACTTCCAGCTGAGCAGCTATTCGGGCTTTCTCAGCGCCCAGCTCAACGAGCGCTGGACCTCCCGCCTGGAGCTGGGCCATAGCGAAAACCGCTATGTCGAACGCGCCGATGATTCGCGCCTGAGCGGCCCGTTCAGCACCTACCGCGATTCCGCCAGCTGGCTGAACACCCTCACCCTGGGCGACGGCCAGAGCCTGCTGCTGGGCCTCGACTGGTACATGGATTCGCTCAATAGCGACACCCGATTCGATGAAGATGAACGCTGGAACCAGGCGCTGTTCGTGCAACACAGCTGGCAGGGTGAAGTCTTTTCCAGCGAACTCGGCCTGCGCTATGACAAGAACGAACAGTTCGACAGCGAAAACACTTTCAACGGTGCGCTGACCTATCACCTCAATGCCGACAACGACCTGATCCTGTCCTATGCGGAAGGCTTCCGGGCACCGACCTTCAACGACCTGTACTGGCCTGCCGATCCCTTCTGGGGCGCAAGCTCAAACCCAAACCTGGACCCGGAAAAGTCCAAGACCTACGAGCTGCAATGGCGTAGCCAACTGACTGAGAAGACACTTCTGCAAGCCTCGCTGTACCGCACCGACATTGAGGACGCCATCGTCTTCGTCGACATTCCGCGCAACGTACAGAAAGCACGCATAAACGGCTTCGAGGCATCGCTGCAACAGGAACTGTTCGGCTGGCAGGGCAACGCGGCCCTGAGCATCATCGATCCGCGCGACCGCAACAGCGGCCACACCCTGCCCCGTCGCGCCAAGCGCACCCTCAGCCTGGACCTGGATCGCCAGTTCGGCGATATCGGTGTCGGCGCTACCTGGCAGGCCTTCAGCCGCAGCTATGACGCACTGGCCAATACCCGTGAACTGCCCGGCTATGCCCTGCTGAACCTGCGCAGCAGCTGGCAAGCCACCCCCGAAATCCTCTTGGGACTCAAGGTCGACAATCTGCTAGACGCGGATTACGCCCGCGCCGTCCACTTGAGCGGAGCCGACTATATGGGTGAAGGTCGCACAGCACTGGTCTCCGTGACCTGGACACCCGAGCTGTAAACGCAGACCGTAGCCGCGTAGGGTGGACGTCATTTTTTACGTCCACCACACCCGGCCCGGTGAAACACGATCCCCGGCCCGTACCACCGTCAGCACCTGGCCTTTTCAGGTAACGTGCTGACTTCTTATTACCCAGCAACCCTCTGGCCACATGATCAACCGCATCGCCCCCATCATCCTGGCCATTCTCTGCGCACTACCCGGCACCAGCCATGCCGCCGCGCCGGAGCGCATCCTCTCCCTTGGCCTGTGCGCCGACTGGTTGCTCGCCCATCATGCGGATCGGGCACATGTCGTGGCGCTGTCGCAGATGCAACGCCGTTACCCCATCGACTGGATCGGCCCGGAGTGGCCGTCGCACGATGGCAGCCTGGAGCAGATCATTGCGCTGCGCCCCGATCTGGTGCTGGCCGGTCAGTTTTCGGCGACGCAGCTGCGCCAGCGCCTGGAAAGCCTGGGTGTGGAGGCGCAAGTGCTGCCGCTGCCGCGCACCCTGCAGCAGGTGGTGGAGTACGAAAAACAGTTTCTGCGCTATCTGCAGTTGCCGGATACTCACGCCAGCGAGGTCCCCGCGCCGCTGCCCCGCCCGGCCAGAGCGCAGCGGTTATTGCTGCTCGGCTCCAACGGCATCGGCACCGGCACCGGCACGCTGGAGGATGAAATCCTCGAACACGCTGGCTGGACCAACTACCTCACAGAACCGGGCTACCAACGCCTGGATCTGGAACAAATCGTCAGCGACCCACCGGATGCCATCTTGTGGGCCGCCCCTGAACATCGTGCCCTGGCCAACCAATTCGCTGAACACCCGGCGCTGGCCAACGCCGTACCCACCGAACGCTGGTTATCGACCGATTACTGGCGCTGGCAATGCCCCGGACCATGGACCTGGGACCTGATAGGACAACTGCATCAATGGCTCGACTGATCACGCCACTGCTCGGCGGGTTATTGCTGATCACCACCCTGCTTTCGCTGAGCCTGGGTTCGACCTCGGTCAATGTCGCCGCAGGGTTGCTCGATTGGCTGCGCGGCGCACAAACCTTCGAAGCCATCGTGGTCGGCGACATTCGCCTGCCGCGCACCCTGCTGGCGATCTGCGTCGGCGCGGCGCTGGGTCTCTCCGGCGCCGCGTTGCAAGGGCTGCTGCGCAATCCGCTGGCAGATCCCGGCCTGATCGGCGCCAGCCAGGGCGCGGCGCTCGGCGCGGCGGCGGTGTTCTACTTCGGCCTGCTGTCTTTCGCTGGCGAGATGGCGCCGGCGCTAGCCGGGCTGCTCGGCGCCGGCATCGCCCTGGTCCTGATGCTGGCCCTGGCCGGCTCCTCGCGGCCCTCGATGGTGATCATGGCCGGGCTGGCGATTTCCACCATCAGCGGCGCCGCGCTGGCGATGGTGCTCAATTTCGCACCCAATCCCTTCGCCATGCAGGAACTGGTGTTCTGGCTGCTGGGTTCAGTTTCCGAGCGCGGTCTGGATCACCTGCGCATCTTGCTGCCAGCCCTGCTGATCGGCAGCGTACTGATTCTGCGGCAACGGCCGCTGTTGTATGGGCTCAGCCTGGGAGAGCGAACCGCGCAAAGCCTGGGCCTGAACGTCCAGCGCGGTAGCCGGCTGATCGTGCTGGGTGCAGCCGTGCTGGTCGGCTCGGCGGTGGCGGTGGCCGGCGCCATAGGCTTTGTCGGGTTGATCGTGCCACACCTGGTTCGTCCACTGGTCAAGCATCGCCCGGATCGCTTACTGATCCCTTCGATGCTGGCTGGCGCCACGCTGGTGCTCTGTGCCGACCTGGTGGTTCGGCTCTTGCCGCCAGGGCGAGAACTCAAGCTGGGGGTGCTGACTTCGCTGATCGGCGCGCCGTTGTTCATCTGGCTGGTCTGGCGGGAGCGACAGAAATGGAGCTGATACGCGCGAACAAACTGAGCGTGGATGACCGCCTGCACGGGATCGATCTGAGCCTGAATGCCGGCGAGGTGCTGGGCATCATTGGCCCCAATGGCTCGGGCAAGTCCACCCTGCTCAACTGCCTGGCCGGTGTGCAAACGTATCACGGCCAGATCGAGATCAACGGCACGCCCAGTCAGCGCCTGAGCGGCAACGAACGCGCACGCCAGGTGGCGCTGTTGCCACAAACCAGCCAGAGCGCCTGGGCCTTGAGCGTGGAGAACATCGTCACCCTGGGGCGCCTGCCCTGGGGCGACGAGGATGCGGACAAGATCCACCATGCCATGCATCAGGCCGGGGTCTGGCAGTGGCGTAAGCGGCATATCGACCAACTCTCCGGTGGAGAGCAGACCCGCGTCTGGCTGGCCCGCGTGCTAGCCGGCGAGCCGCAGGTAATGATTGCCGACGAGCCCGTCGCCAGCCTCGACCTCTACTACCAGCGGCATATTCTGGACCTGCTCAAAACCTACGCTGGCGAAGGCCGTAGCGTGCTGGTGTCGATCCACGATCTGGCACTGGCTGCCCGCTATTGTGATCGGTTATGCCTGATGCACCAGGGCCGGCTCCACCGGACGGGCACGCCGGAGCAGGTGCTGACTCCGAACCATCTGGCGGAGGTATTCAACGTGGAGGTTCACGTGGACTTCAGCGTATGGCCACCCATTATCCAGCCGAGGTAAATCATGGCGCTGAAGCTCAGCAAGAACCGGGACGAAATCTGCTATCCCTTCATTCAGGACACTTCTGTGCTCTGCGATTTCGAAGTGCTGACCGATGAGTTATGTGGGCATATCGGCGAGATCATCGACCTGATGCCTTTCGACGATCTGCGCGTCGACCTGGAACGGCTGCAGCCGCTGGCCTTCCACGTCAACGGCTCGATACGCGGGCGTCTGGCCGTGGAGGAAGCCGATCTGGCCTGGTTGCAAGGGCGGCTGAGCCACTATCAGGCCGAGGTGAGCGAACGCTTGCGGGGGTTCGTCCTCCCGCGTGGCAGCGCGCCGGTAGCGCAGCTTCACCATGCGCGCTCCTGCGCGAAAAAAGCCATTCGGGCGATGGTGCGGGTCGATCAGGAGGGCATCGAAGTGCCGCTGATCCTGCCGCGCCTGTGCAACATGATGGTGAATTTCTTCTTTGTGCTGACACTGGTGATCAACCAGCGCCGCGGCCTTGATGAAGTGCCCTTCGTCAGCAAGAGCTATGGCAGACATTCATCCGAATAAAGGCTTACAGCACCTGACGCGGGATGCGATAGAGGATGAGGGTCATCAGGCTGCCGAACACCAGCAGCAGGCAGGCCACGCCGCCCAACCCGGACAGCGACCCCAGCGCCGCCAGCCAGGCTGGTACGGCAGCCCAATAAAGTCCTATGACCTGCGCCCGCTGCAAGGTGGCCCAGCGCGTGCGCTCCCCCGCCGGATCTCGCTCCTGCAGGGCAAAGAGCGCGCGCTTGAATGACGAAAAGGCCTTGAGACTCGGGAACAGGGCGAACAGGCCGGTGATGAATATCGCGATGGGGGGCAATCCCAGGTTGACGTCCAGAGGCCCGAACAGAATCCATGGCAGCAGGCACAGCGCCAGCCAGAACCACCAGAGCCTGTTAAGTCGCTGCCTTTCCTCGGTACGCTTCATGATTGTTCAGCTTCGCCCTGGTGAATTTCGCCAAGCAGATGACCGAGCTTGCCGGCCTTGGTCGCGAGGTATTTGCGGTTGTGCGGGTTATGTGCGATCTGCAGCGGCATGCGTTCGGCAACTCGGATCCCGAAGCCCTGCAGCGCCTTGACCTTGCGCGGATTGTTGGTCATCAGCCTGATTTCGGAAATGCCCAAATGGTCTAGCATCGGCAGGCAGATCGCGTAGTCACGCATGTCCGGGGCAAACCCCAGGCGCTCGTTGGCTTCGACGGTATCGGCGCCCTGATCTTGCAACTCATAGGCGCGAATCTTGTTCAGCAGACCGATACCACGGCCTTCCTGACGCAGATACAGCAGCGCCCCGCGACCTTCTTCGGCGATGGCGCTCAGTGCCGCTTCCAGCTGGAAGCCGCAATCACAGCGCAGGCTGAACAAGGCATCACCGGTGAGGCATTCCGAGTGCAGGCGACCCAGTACGGGCTTGCCGTCAGCGACGTCGCCCATGGTCAGTACGACATGCTCCTTGCCCGTGTCCTGATCGAGAAAGCCATGCATGGTGAACACGCCGAACGGCGTCGGCAATTGGGAAGCAGCGACGAACACGACAGACACCGGAGAAACTCCAGAAGCGAAAAGGCGACATTGTAACAGCAGCACGCTGGAATCTGGCGCGGACGGACATCGCTTTTGACATCCATCTCGACTCCAGCCCACAAGTTGGCCGAGCGCTTTTGTGGGAACGGGCCATGCCCGTGAAAGATTCCCCACCGAGCGTGCTGGCCTTGCTCGCGGACATGGCCCACTCCCACAGGTGGCGGGCCAGCCTCAGCGCTGCGTCAATTGCTTGTACAGCTGTGGCAGGCGGAACGGCAGCTGCTGGGGTTCCTTGATCAGGGTGTAGCCGTTGGCGCCGAACATGTAGGGAAGGTAATCACCGGCCTCGCTGTCGATGGTGATGCAGAATGGCAGCAACCCCTGCCGGCGAGCTTCGAGCACGGCCTCACGGGTGTCTTCGACGCCGTAGCGGCCCTCGTAGACATCCAGGTCGTTGGGCTTGCCATCGGTCACCAGCAACAGCAACTTGCGCCGCTGCTTGCAGTTGCCGAGCAGTTCGGTGGCCTGGCGGATGGCCGCACCCATGCGGGTGTAGTAACCGGGCTTGAGTGCCTGGATGCGTCCCCGGGTTTCGTCGCCATAGGGCTGGCGGAAACGCTTGAGCTCCTGCATACGCACCTGATGGCGGCGCAACGAGGAAAAGCCGTACAAGGCGAACTCATCGCCGACCGCCGACAGTGCCTCGCCAAACAGCAGCAGGCTGTCGGTGATCACATCGATCACCTTGTGTTCGTCATCCAGATGCGCGTCAGTGGACATCGACAGGTCGGCAAGCAGCAGGCAGGCCAGGTCGCGGCGACTCTGGCGCTGCTCCATGAACAGCCCACGTTCGGCGCACTGCCCGTGCTGGCGCTCGACATGGAAATCCAGCCAGGCCTGCATGTCCAGTTCAGAACCCTGCGGCTGACCACGCAGCCATTGACGATCGTTGCGCAGGTGCTCGAACTGACGACGCAGCTTGCGCGCCAGCGGACTCAGCCTCAACGGCAGTCCCTGGGGTTCGGAGCCGCGCGGCAACATCATCTGCAGATTGACGAAGTTTTCTTGCAGGCACTGTTTGCGGTAATCCCACTCCGGCAGCTTGATACCTTCGCCCAGCGGAATATCGTCGACATCGCTCGGCGGCAGGTCCAGGTGCAGTTTCAGGCCGCCACCCTTGCGCATGCGCTGGCGCGACATGGCCATTTCATCCAGATCCTCGGCGACGCGCGAGGCATCCTCGTTTTCGCTGTCGTCGCTCTGTCGATCAAGCTCGACATGTTCCGACCAGCTGAACAGGTTCTCCAGACGAAACAGCATCAGGCCGCCCTTGCCGGAGTTTTCCTCGACGCGCTTGGCACGCTTGCGCATGCCCTTCTGCTCGGTAGGCGGCGCCTGCAGGTTGTTGTCCGGATCCTCATCGGCCAGCTCGGTGGCCTGCGGCACACCGAGATTTTCAGCCGGATACAGCCACATCGGCAGCGGCCAGGGGGCGATTTCGCTGCGCGGAAACTGCTCGACACTGCCCGGTTCGCGCAACGCCTGACGCAACGCCCGCTCCAGCGCACCTTCGGCCTTGCTCAGTGAGTCAGGATCGGGACGCAGCAGCAGATGCGCCTCGACCAGACGCTCATAACGGGGCCGCATGGCCGGGTATTGCTGAAGCAATGACTGGGTCCAGCGCTGATTGTCGCGCGCCCAGTGGCGCATGTCGCCCGCCTGCGCCGCAAGCAGCGCCAGCCAGCGATACAGATCCTGGTTGAGTTCAACCTCGGGAAAGACTGCAAGGCTTTGCGGCAAACGCAGATTGCTGGCGTCGCACCAGGCCACCGGCAATTGTTTGCAGGTCCCGGCGACCTGCTGCAGCAGATTGCGCCGCAGCATCAGATCACGCGCGTTGGCCGCTTCGACGCCAATGCCACTGGCGCCGCCCATGGCCCGAAACAGCACCGACAGTGGACGCCGCATGCTCTCCAGCTCGACTCGGGCTTCGGGGAAATCCGGGTCCGCACGGCGGGTAATGAAGCGGTGCCAAACGCTACCGACCCACTCTTCTACTTCGATCGCAAAGGCCATGGCGTTTCCTCCTCAGTACAACTCAAAGCAATGCACTCAAAGACCATGCCCCGTTTGATGTTATTCGCGAACCTGCTCTTAACAGGAGACGTTGTTCGCAACAGTTAACGGGAACATCGCTCTTTCAAAACAGAAACGGCCCGCTAGGTCAGCCGGGCCGTCACTTCACATCGCAACTCGACTCAGATTGCAGCGGTGGCTGTAACCGTATCGTCAGCAGTTACCCGACCACGCTGCCTGAAGCTGAACAGGTAGCAGACCAGGCCGATCAGGAAGAACACCCCGGCGATCAGACGCAGCCAGAAGAAGACCATCAACTGATCAGTGGTATTCATGAACGACATGGCGGCGCCGTCGGCAGGGATACGCTGCAGCCAGACCTGGATGACGCCAGCAGCCGTCAGGAACAGGGTGATGGCAACCATGGAAATGGTCATCAGCCAGAAGCCCCAGATCTCGATGCGCTGCGCCCGTGCATCCGGTGCTTCGCCCAGGCCACGCAGACGCGGCATGGCGTAGCTGATCATGGTCATCACGATCATGGCGTAGGCGCCGTAGAAGGCCAGGTGACCATGAGCTGCGGTCAGCTGCGAACCGTGGGTGTAGTAGTTCACCGGAGCCAGGGTGTGCATGAAGCCCCACACGCCAGCGCCGAAGAACGCGGTCACGGTAGTACCGATGGCCCAGATCGAGGCGGCCTTGTTCGGGTGCTGACGACGGCGACGGTTCACCATGTTCAGCGAGAACAGCACCATGGCGAAGAACGGCAGTGGTTCCAGCGCGGAGAAGATCGAACCCACCCACAACCAGACCTCAGGCGCACCGATCCAGAAGAAGTGGTGACCAGTACCGATGATGCCGGTGATCAGGGCCATGGCGATGATCACGTAGAGCCACTTCTCGATCACTTCGCGGTCGACGCCGGTGACCTTGATCAGGACGAAGGCAAGCATCGCACCCATGATCAGTTCCCATACACCTTCAACCCACAGGTGCACCACGAACCACCAGTAGTACTTGTCGCGCGCCAGGTTTTCCGGGTTGTAGAAGGCGAACAGGAAGAACACCGCCAGGCCGATCAGACCGGTCATCATCACCGTGCTGATTACGGTCTTGCGACCCTTGAGCAGTGTCATGCCGACGTTGTAGAGGAAGCCAAGGGCCACCAGCACAATACCGATCTTGGTGATCGTCGGCTGTTCGAGGAACTCTCGTCCCATGGTCGGTAACAGGTGGTTGCCCGTCATCTCTGCCAGAGCGGCATAAGGCACCAGCAGGTAGCCGAGAATGGTCAGCACGCCGGCTGCGGCAAACACCCAGAAGAGGATGATGGCCAGTTTCGGGCTGTGCAGTTCACGGTCCGCTTCCTCGGGAATGAGGTAGTAGGCCGCGCCCATGAAGCCGAACAGCAACCAGACGATCAGCAGGTTGGTGTGAACCATCCGTGCCACGTTGAAGGGGATCAGCGGGAACAGGAAGTCGCCGACTATATACTGCAAGCCCATGATCAGGCCGAACAGGACTTGCCCGACAAACAGAATCAGAGCAAACACGAAGTAGGGTTTGGCAACCGCCTGTGATTGGAACTTGAGATGCGGATTCATTGCACTCATCTCTCAGCCCTCCTTGTTTGGCGGCCAGTTGTTGGTATCGATCTTCGAAGTCCATTTGAGGAACTCCGCCAGATCATCCACTTCCTGCTCGCTCAGGTTGAATTGCGGCATTGCCCTGCGCCCTGGTACGCCCAGGGGCTGAGCCTTCATCCACGCTGCCAGGAAGGGCTTGAAGGCCGCATCCTCACCACGACGATAGAAGACATTACCCAGTTCCGGCGCGAAGTAGGCGCCTTCACCAAGCAGGCTGTGACAGCCGATGCAGTTGTTGTTTTCCCAGACTTCCTTGCCGCGCACTACCGCCTCGGTCAACTCCGAAGCGTTGGTACGCTCTGGAAAAGTCTGCTCTGTGTGATAGGTCAGGCCCAGAAATACCAGGAAGAAGAAGATGCTTCCCCCGAAGTAAATATTCCTGGCCATTCCCTTGGTGAAGGTCTCGGACATGGTCGCCTCCTCATGGCTTGGCGTGGCCAGTTTAAGAAGGCAGCTATCGAAAACTGCTTGATGGAAATCAAGAACGCCTGATCAAAGAGGTCAGGTATTAAGTCAGGCAAACGAAGGGTTTACGAAGGGCGTTTTGGGGGCTTGTAAAGCCGGGCGTGCGGACGATGAAGCGTGAGCACGCCGGCAACCGGCAAACAACAAAGCTTCGTGACTGAAGTCACTCCCAGCGGTCCAGCATGCACAGGCCCGTTGTAGGAGCGACTTCAGTCGCGAAGCTTTTGCTTGAGAAGCGCGGGGCCTGGCTTGCAGCTACATCAAAGCAGCATCGCCAGCAGGATGCCGGCTGCCATAGCCACCGGCCAGGTAGCCAGCAGCAGGCGCCACTGGATAGGTGCATGGCGCAGCTCCATGAAACCGTCAGAGATCAACCAGGCCTTGATCAAGGCAACCGCCAGCACGCTGGCAGCCAGCGCCAGGGTCGAGCCCGAGCTACCCAGGAGAACGGTAGCGACAGAGAGCACTGCCAGACCGAGCCAGCAGCCGATCAACACTTTCGAAGCGGACATTGCAACCTCGTCAGTTGAGTACATAGACCAGCGGGAACAGCAGCACCCAGACCATGTCGACCATGTGCCAGTAGAGCACCCCCGACTCCATTCCGGCGTGACTCTGCGCGTTGTATGCACGGCGCCGACAAAGCTCGGCCATCCAGCCGAGAATCACCATGCCCAGCAGCACATGCAGAAAGTGAAAGCCGGTCAGAATCCAGTACAGGGTAAAGAAAGTGTTGTGCTCCATGCCCAGCCCCAGGCTGGACAGGTGGCCGTACTCGTCGAGCTTGAGCACCACATAGATGCAGGAGGTCAGCAATGCCGCCAGCAACAACCAGGCGGCACGCCGCGACTGATCAATGCGTACCTGCTCCACGGCCAGCGCGGCGAACAGGCCCGAGGTCAACAGGCTGAGCGTCAACGCCAACCCCGTCGAACTGTCCAGCGCGGCGCGACTTTGCGCGAACAGCTCGGGATAAAGCAGCTGGGTGACGGCGAAGGCGAGAATCAGGATCGCAAAGGCCGACAGCTCGACGAGAATGAAGAACCACATCGCCAGGTCACCCGGCAGACGTCGGCTCACCCCGGTGGCGGTGTCAGGCAAAGTGGACATCGACAACATCCATCAGCGCGGCAACGGTTTGCGCATCGTCCGAAAGCGGCTCGGCGAGGCAGGCCATGCAGGCTTCGCGCGGGCTCATGCCGGAGCGGATCATGCGCGCGGCGAAGATCAGCAGGCGGGTCGAAGCGACCTCTTCCAGATCGTGCTGTTCAAGACGGCGCAGCGCCTGGCCCAGCTTGACGATCTGCGCCGCCAGCGCGTCATCCACTTGCGCCTCGTTGGCCACGATGCGCAGTTCCTCTGCAGCGGACGGGTAATCGAAACGCATCGCCACAAAGCGTTGCCGGGTACTGGGCTTCATGCCCTTGAGCAGGTTCTGGTAGCCGGGGTTGTAGCTGACCACCAGCATGAAGCCCGGCGGCGCCTTGAGCGCCTCGCCGGTGCGCTCTATAAACAGTTCGCGTCGATCATCGGCCAGCGGGTGCAGGACCACGGCGGTGTCCTGCCGCGCCTCTACCACTTCATCGAGATAGCAGATGCCGCCTTCACGTACCGCGCGGGTCAGCGGGCCATCCTGCCACCAGGTGCCCTGGGCGCCGATCAGATGGCGGCCAACAAGGTCCGCAGCAGACAGGTCATCGTGGCAGGCCACGGTGTACAGCGGCAGATTCAGGCGATGCGCCATGTGCTGCACGAAGCGGGTCTTGCCACAACCGGTAGGCCCCTTGATCAGCACCGGCATGCCATGCCGCCAGGCCTGCTCGAACAACGCCTCTTCATTGCCCAGCGCTTGATAGAACGGCGCGTCAGTCAGGCCGACAAGCTTCTCGGGCGCATTCATTGGCAATACCTCACTGCAACGGTTGGTTAATTAATCTGCCGCCAAAGTACCCGCGAGGGCGTCCTCGTCTCAAGCCATCCGCCAGCGAAGCTTGATCACGGTCAAGCCCTACGTGAAATGAAGACTACCTCAGCCGCGGCGCCCAGCACGCAACTCAGACACAAGATGCCATGATCACTGCATATCGAAGCTTTTAACTCCAACATCAAGCCTACCCGCGACACTGCGTCACGCTTGGGGGGTCACGAAGCCTCTCTTGATTGCCATCAAGCGCATTCGCCGGAGCGGTCTCTAGGATGCAAATCGCACACAACAAGAAGCATCCGGAACTGCCATACCGTCGTAACTAGCAGGAGCCGCCCCGGGCGCTCCAAAGGAGAGACACCCATGAGCAATGTTGGTAAACCCCTACTCGCCGGTCTGATCGCTGGCATCTCGCTGCTCGGCCTGGCGGTCGCCCAGGCTGCCGCGCCCGACATGACGGCGGAAGAGAAAGAAGCCGCCAAGAAGATCTACTTCGAACGCTGCGCCGGTTGCCATGGCGTGCTGCGCAAAGGCGCCACCGGCAAGAATCTGGAACCGCACTGGGAAAAGACCGAAAACGGCCAGAAGACCGAAGGCGGCACGCTCAAGCTGGGTACCACGCGCCTTGAAAACATCATTGCGTACGGCACCGAGGGCGGGATGGTCAACTATGACGACATCCTGACCAAAGAAGAAATCAACATGATGGCCCGCTATCTACAGCACGAGCCACCCGTTCCGCCAGAGTTCTCCCTGCAGGACATGAAAGACAGCTGGAACCTGATCGTTCCGCTTGAAGAGCGTGTAACCAAGCAGATGAACAAGATCAACCTGGACAACGTGTTCGCAGTCACCCTGCGTGACGCGGGCAAGCTGGCCCTGATCGACGGTGATACCCACAAGATCTGGAAGATTCTGGAAAGTGGTTATGCCGTACACATCTCCCGCATGTCCGCATCCGGTCGTTACGTGTACACCACCGGACGTGACGGCTTGACCACCATCATTGACCTGTGGCCTGAAGAGCCGGTGACCGTTGCGACTGTTCGCTTTGGTTCTGACATGCGCTCCGTTGACGTGTCCAAGTTCAAGGGCTACGAAGACAAATACCTGATCGGTGGTACCTATTGGCCGCCACAGTACGGCATTGTGGATGGTCTGACCCTGGAGCCAATCAAGGTTGTTTCCACCCGTGGCCAGACCGTGGACGGCGAATATCACCCTGAGCCACGTGTTGCCTCTATTGTTGCCCACCCAGGCAAGCCCGAGTGGGTCGTGAGCGTCAAGGAAACCGGACAGATTCTGCTAGTTGACTACACCGACCTCGACAACCTGAAAACCACTACGATTGCATCGTCCAAGTTCCTGCATGACGGCGGCTGGGACGCTTCAAAGCGTTACTTCCTGGTCGCGGCCAACGCCTCCAACCAGGTCGCTGCGGTTGACACCAAGACCGGCAAGCTGGCTGCCATCGTAGACACCGCCAAGATTCCTCACCCGGGTCGTGGTGCCAACTTTGTCCACCCTCAGTTTGGTCCAGTCTGGGCAACAGGTCACTTGGGTGACGATGTGGTTTCCCTGATCTCTACGCCTTCCGAGGAGAAGAAGTTCAAGAAGTATGCGGAGCACAACTGGAAGGTGGTGCAAGAGCTGAAGATGCCGGGTGCGGGCAACCTGTTCGTCAAGACTCACCCGAAATCCACCAACTTCTGGGCCGACGCCCCGATGAACCCAGAGCGTGAGCTGGCCGAGTCCGTTTATGTCTACGACATGAACGACCTGAGCAAAGCACCTCGCGTACTGAACGTGGGCAAGGACTCCGGCCTGCCACAGGGCGCTGCAATTCGCCGTGCGGTGCAGCCTGAGTACAACAAAGCGGGTGACGAAGTGTGGATTTCCCTGTGGGGCGGCAAGGCTGATCAGTCCGCGATTGTGGTTTATGACGACAAGACTCTGAAGGTCAAGTCGGTCATTACCAGCCCGGAAGTGATCACCCCAACCGGCAAGTTCAACGTCTTCAACACCATGCATGACGTGTACTAACCGGCCCTGAGAGCCTGTCGGGCCTGACCACAGCGGCGCAGCGTCAAGCCCGACAGTTTCCCAGGTTACCTGCTAAGCCCCCTGCGCTACGGCGCAGGGGTCAGGCAAGGAACGAAACCCATGAAAGACCAAGACAGCAACGAAACACCCAAAAAAACCGGTCGCCTTGCCTTTTTGCGTCGGCCAAGCACGCAGTATTCGCTTGGCACACTTCTCATCGTGGGCATTGCTGCGGGGGTGATCCTCTGGGGTGGCTTCAACACCGCGATGGAAGCCACCAACACGGAAACCTTCTGCATTTCCTGTCACGAGATGGGCGACAACGTCTACCCCGAATACAAGGAAACCATCCACTACGAAAACCGTACCGGTGTTCGCGCAACCTGCCCGGACTGCCACGTACCCAGGGAGTGGACGCACAAGATGGTGCGCAAGATCGAGGCCTCCAAGGAAGTCTGGGGCAAGATCACCGGCACCATCAACACACCGGAGAAATTCGAGGCCAAACGCCTGACCCTGGCGCGCCGCGAATGGTCACGGATGGAGAAAAACGATTCACGCGAATGCCGCAACTGCCACAGCCTGGAAAGCATGAGTTCCGAAAAGCAGAAGCAGCGCGCACGCATGCAGCACAAGATGGCTGCCGAAGACAACATGACCTGCATCAACTGCCACAAGGGGATTGCTCACCACTTGCCTGAAGGCATGACCGAAGAAGACGAAGAGTGACCAGCCGTTCCAGGGCACTTCTAAAAACGTAGGCGAGGCAGCCAGCGCAAGGCGAAAACAGGCGAAAAAGCGCAGTTTACGAGGTGTAAATGAGCATTTTGATCGGACTCGCGCACGAGCCTGTTTTCAACGCAGCGATGACAACGCAGGTAGTTTTTAGAGGTGCCCTCCAGGCGGGCCAGCCAAGCATCGATGATGAGATGAGGAACCGAATATGAACAAGACCATGATGGCCAGTGCCGTCAGCGCCGTACTGGCGCTGACCGCACACAACGCCCTGGCAGCTGCACCCGCCGACTGGAGTGCCGTGCCCACCGTCGAAACCGGCGTGTTCTATCCTGGCGTGTCACCCGTCGAATGGATCACCAAGGGCACCGAACATGGTGGTGCGCGGGTGCTGAGAAAAGGCGAAACCTGCGCCGCCTGCCATTCCGAAGAACTGGCCGACATTGGCCAGAAGATTGTCACCGGCAAGAAGCTCGAACCATCACCGATTGCCGGCAAGGCGGCATTCATCGCCACCACGGTTCAGGCCGCACATGATGGCGAAAACCTCTATCTGCGCTTCACCTGGAAGCAGCCGGCAGCCTCCGGCAGCCCGGCGATGGACGAGCAGAACCCGGTCAAGATCGCCTACATGCTCGAAGCCGGCGACAAGGTCGAACTGGCCGCACAGTCCGGCTGCTGGGCCAGCTGCCACGGCGATGCCCGCACCATGCCCGGTGCAGACGACAGCAAGACCAAATACGTCAAGGACGGCTCGCTGGCCAATGGTATCTACTACGACCTGAACCAGTGGCGTAGTGGCGAGAACAAGGCCTTCGACGGCTACGTCGCCGACCATCGCGAAATGGAAGGTGGCCAGGCCCTGGTGGGCGCCGAAGGCAAGCTCGACGGTGATACCTGGTCGGTGGTCTTTACCCGCAAGCTGGCAGGGGGCGAGGGTGATGTCAGCCTGGCGCCGGGCAACACCTACAACTTCGGCTTTGCCATTCATGACGACAGCGCGACCGGTCGTTTCCACCATGTCTCGCTCGGCTACAAGCTGGGCATCGACACCGAAGGCGATATCACCGCCTCCAAGCTGTAACCAGGCAACCCCTGATTCAGCGACATCGTACGGGACCGGCGCAACGCCGGTCCCGTCGTCTTATGGACAGCGAACTCGACACCCTCCTCTAGGCTCTTCGGCCAAGCCAGGGACACAAGTTTCGTGGCTGAAGCCACGCCTACCGGCGGGCTAAGCAAATTCGCGGGAACGGGCCATGCCCGTGAAGGGATTGCAGCGAAGCTTTTGCTTGATGCTTGCCGGTCCGCCCTTTTCAGCCCCGCCCCAGAGCGCCACATCGTCACAGTTGCCACGGTCGCTGCAAACGGGACGATACTCGGGTTGATTGCAGTCAAGGACGCGCTCCGCCCGGATACCGCATTCTCGGGTCGTGGCCAAGAGTCCCGGATGCTGGGCAATTCAACGCCCTCGACCGTAATCATGATCAGGGACAAAAGGTTGCTTCGCCCAACCGGTAAATTTAACGTGCATGTCCCGGCAACGTCATGCCGGGCACCCAGGGGCGGGCTTCAAGATCCCCCCACTTAGCCTTGAGGAAGTACCCATGAAGAAAATCCTGATCCCACTGCTTGCCATGGGCGGCGCTTTGGTCCTGCAGCCAGCCATGGCCCAGGACGGCGAAGCCCTGTTCAAGAGCAAGCCTTGCGCAGCCTGCCATAACGTCGACATGAAGATGGTCGGCCCGGCGCTGAAGGAAGTCGCAGCCAAGTACGCCGGCCAGGAAGGCGCTGCCGACCTGCTCGCCACCCACATCAAGAACGGCAGCCAGGGCGTCTGGGGTCCGATCCCGATGCCGCCAAACGCTGTAACCGAAGAAGAAGCCAAGACCCTCGCCGAGTGGGTTCTGAGCCTCAAGTAACACTGAAGGAGGACGTCATGAGAAAGCCCCAACATGTAGTTTCGCGTTTGGGGCTCGCCCTGGCGTCCCTCCTCCTGATTCCCGCGGCCCTGGCCGGCAGCCCGACCGCCGAACGCCAGGTGCAGCTCGAACACCTTCTCGTGCAGGACTGCGGCTCCTGCCACGGCCTGCGCATGACTGGCGGCCTCGGCCCTGCGATCACCCATGACGCATTGGCCGGCAAACCCCGCGACAGCCTTATCGCCACCGTCACTCACGGGCGCCCCGGCACCGCCATGCCCGGCTGGAATGCTCTGCTCAACGAGCAGGACATCGTCTGGCTGGTCGATCTTCTTGTCGAAGGATATCCAAAGCCATGATCCGTCCTTTCCTGCTGCTGGCTGCAGCCAGCCTGCTGGTCGGCTGCGCGCAACAACCCCTGCGCGGCACCGGCGACCTGGGTGTGGTGGTGGAACGCGCCACCGGTAGCCTGCAACTGATCGAGAGTAGCGGCATGACCAGCCTGGGGCGCATCGAGGGTCTGGGCGACCTGTCCCACGCCTCGATAGTGTTCTCCCGCGACCAGCGCTTTGCCTATGTCTTCGGTCGCGATGGCGGCCTGACCAAGGTCGACCTGCTACACCAGCGCATCGACAAGCGCGTGATCCAGGGCGGCAACAGCATCGGCGGTGCCATCAGCCAGGACGGTACGCTGATTGCCGTGGGCAACTACGAACCGGGCGGCGTCAAGGTATTCAATGCCGACAACCTGGAACTGGTGGCCGACATCCCGGCCACCCCGCTGGCCGATGGTAGCCGCAACTCGCGCGTGGTCGGCGTCATCGACGTGCCCGGCCAGCGCTTCATCTACAGCCTGTTCGACACCGGCGAAACCTGGCTACTGGATTTCAGCCAGAGCCGCACGCCGAAGATCAGCCGCTTCGAAGACATCGGCAACCAGCCCTACGATGCGCTGCTGACGCCGGAGGGCCGCTACTACATCGCCGGCCTGTTCGGCGAAGACGGCATGGCCAAGATCGACCTCTGGCATCCCGAACGTGGTGTCGAGCGCATTCTCGATGGCTACGGTCGCGGCCAGCAGAAACTGCCCGTCTACAAGATGCCACACCTGGAAGGCTGGACCGTCGCCGGCAACCAGACCTTCGTACCTGCCATCGGCCAGCACCGGGTGCTGGTGATGGATAACGAGAACTGGCAGCAGACCGGCGCCATCGACGTGGCCGGACAGCCGATCTTCGTCATGGCGCGCCCTGACGCACGGCAGATCTGGGTCAACTTCGCGCACCCGGACAACGGCAAGGTTCAGGTCATCGACAGCGAAACCCACGAAGTTATCGCCACGCTGGAGCCGGGCCCCGCAGTGCTGCACATGGAGTTCACCGCACGCGGCGACCAGCTCTGGCTGTCGGTGCGCGACGGCAACGAAATCCAGGTCTGGGATCCCTACAGCCTGAAACTGATCAAGCGCCTGCCAGCAGAAACGCCAAGCGGTATCTTCTTCAGCAGCCGTGCTCACGAGACGGGGTTATGACATGCAGCTCGACAGCCTCAGCCGCCGCCTGATCGATCGTTTCCAGCACGGCATGCCGCTGTGCGCTGAGCCCTATCGCGCCATGGCCGATGCCCTGGACTGCAGCGAAGACGAGATTCTTGCGAGTCTCCAACACCTGGCGCAGAGCGGAGGGCTCTCCCGCATCGGCCCGGTGTTCGAGCACAGCCGCGCCGGCGCCAGCACCCTGGTCGCCCTCGCCGTGCCGCCCTCACGGATAGAAGCCGTAGCGGCGCGGATCAACAGCTTCCCCGAAGTCAACCACAACTATCTGCGTGAACACCGCTACAACCTCTGGTTTGTGCTGACCGGACCGGATCGCACGCATATCGACACCCTGCTGGCTCAGATCGAAGCGGAAACCGGCCTGACGCCACTGGACCTGCCCATGCGCCGCGCCTATCGCATCGACCTGGGTTTCCCCATTGGAGACGCGCCATGACCGCCCTGCTCGACGACCTGCAAACCATGCAGCTGCGGCGCCTGCTCGAAGCCGGCCTGCCACTGGCCGCTCGCCCCTACCAGGCACTGGCCGAACGCATCGGCGCCAGCGAACAGGCGGTGCTCGAACAGGTCCGCCACTGGAGCGAGGACGGCCTGTTCCGTCGTGTCGGCCTGGTACTCAAGCACCGCGCCATGGGTTTTCGCGCCAATGCCATGCTGGTCATGGACATCCCGGATGAGCAGGTCGAAGAAGCCGGACTCCGCCTCGGCCAGGCTGCCGGCATCAACCTCTGCTACCAGCGTCCTCGCCGCCTGCCGGACTGGCCCTACAACCTCTTCTGCATGGTTCATGGTCGCGAACGCGAACAGGTCTGCGAGCTGATCGAAGCCCTGCTGGCCGAGCACCAGTTGAGCCATGTGCCGCATCAGTTGCTGTTCAGCACCCGCGCCTTCAAACAGTGTGGGGGCCGCTACGCCCCGTCCGCTACCCGGGAGCTGGCTCATGGATGACCTCGACCGCAGACTGATCAATCGCCTGCAGCATGGCCTGCCGCTGGTGCGCCAGCCCTGGCAGATACTGGCTGATGAGCTGGAAAGCGACCCGCAAACCCTGCGCGCGCGCGTCCAGGCGCTGCTGGATGACGGCACCCTGACCCGCTTCGGGCCGATGTTCGATATCGAACGCCTGGGCGGCGCCTTCACCCTTGCCGCACTGTCGGTCCCCGAGGAGCGCTTCGACGCAGTCGCCGCGCAGCTCGATGCGATGCCCGAAGTCGCACACAACTATCGCCGCGAACATGCCTGGAACATGTGGTTCGTACTGGGCTGCGCGACCCCTGAGGGCATCGCCGAAACCATCCGGTACATCGAGACGCAGACCGGCTTGCCGGTACTCAACCTGCCCAAGGAGGAGACCTATCATGTCGGACTGCATTTCTCAGTTTGATGGCCGGTCCGATTTATCGAGACGCCTGGTAGAACTCACCGAAGCCGGCCTGCCGCTGGTGGACGATCCCTGGGCCTGGATCGCCGAACGCCTGAGTATCAGCGTCGAGGCCACCCTTGAGCTGCTGCAGGCGCTGCAGGCTGACGGCGCCATCCGCCGCATCGCCGCCGTGCCCAATCACTACCGCCTGGGCTACCGGCACAACGGCATGACCGTCTGGGATGTCGATAACGCCGAGATCGCACGCCTCGGCCCGCTGATCGGCAGCCAGCCCTTCGTCAGCCATTGCTATCGCCGGCCCCGCTGTGAAGGCTGGCACTACAACCTGTTCGCCATGGTCCACGGTCGCAACGCTGAGGAAATCGACGCCTACCGCGCCCAAATCCGCGCTCTGCTCGGTGACGCCTGTCGCGCCGACGAGATGCTGGTCAGCAGTCGCATCCTGAAAAAGACCGGCTTGCGCATCGCCGCCTCGGCTCGCTGACAGCGTAGGGCGGGTGCAACCCGCCGACTCGCAGTCGACATGATCGGCGGGTTGCACCCGCCCTACGCACTGA
>ERZ869909.1131-NODE-1131-length-23083-cov-80.513909_pt1 | contig 23083 bp, 21 predicted proteins | sample MGYA00520892_ERZ869909 | MGnify/ENA primary metagenome ERZ869909 (study PRJEB32215, sample SAMEA104723947) | bioreactor metagenome | biome: bioreactor; feature: anaerobic bioreactor; material: water | place: China | collected 2015-03-12 ... | reverse complement strand
GCCACCGAACGCCGCGCGCTCGACGCCTTGGACGAAATCAGGGGAAACAGGTAGGAAGTGTCAGACTCGCAACACTAGTTCCATCGAGCTGAGTCCGGATTTGCGATGATGTTTTCGCAGCAGCGTTCCGAACTCTTCCAGAAACGCGCTGATCTGTTTTTTCCGTTTGTTCATGCCGCCAGTCCCCGCGCCCGAAGATCGTTCTCAGTGACAAGGCCCCTCGCGACCAGTTCACGCAATCTGACCGGAGAGGCCGCGCTGGGCGGCACATAGCGCCCGCCCTTGATCCATCCGGCCAGTTGCTCGAGCTGCGCCTCAACGGGCGCTGGTGGCGCTTCTGACGCGCCAACGGCCCGTCTTCCACATTTCCCCAGCACCTTGCGCCGTTTCCTCGCCCAGCGTTCCATGAAGCGATCCAGCGCCAACGGACCATCTGGGGGCCGCGGATGCGATTTTCGGCTTTCGCGCGCGCCCTCAATGATGTCCGCATGCGTCAAGCCCAGCGCTGTCCAGCGAATCCGATGCTGGTGCAAGTTCGCTGGTGACCACCACGGCCCGGCAGAGGCAGGATCGACCACGCCCAGCGCCGCGAGCAAGCGATTTCGAAAATCATCCAGATCAGACGCGCCCGCGCCCTCCTCCTCCTTTGGATCCTTGTTAGGATTGCCCCCGGAAACCCGGGGATGGTTTGGGGGCGTTTTCGGGGTTGGCTTTTCCTCACCGTCCCCGGGAATCCGGGGATGGTTTTCAGAGACACACGAAGCAGGGATTGCGCCTGTGTCTGCAGGAGGCGCATCGCCAAGCTCGAACGCGAATACATACCGCGTCGTCAGCCGATGCCCGGAGCGGCTTTTACGACGAATGCGCCGGATCTTTCCCGCCGCCTCAAGCTGGCGTAGCTGGTCGTTGACCGTCGAGGCAGAGCAGCCGGCGTCTCGCGCCAGGCATTCGTGCGACGGGAAGCAACCGTTCTCCGGGTCGTGTCGGTTGGCAAGGTGAACGAGGACGCGGAACGCCGCGGCCGGAACATCGTTCTGGGCCAAAGCCCAGCGAAGTGCGACGAAGCTCATTTCCGGACCCTCGCACCTTGACCGGCGGGCGGGAGGTCAATGAACAGATGGATTTGATCCGTGCCCGGAACACGCGCGACGCGGTCGGCGTCCTCGAGTGATTGCATGATCATCTCGGGTTCGTCGGGGTCAATCTGATGGTTTCGCGCTAACCGCACCAGATCAGCCTCGCAGCCATTGTCGGGGCAGTGGCAGTCAGCCAGGAGGACCAGCACCATGCGATGATCAAGGGGCACGTCGCGCTGGGCGATCGCCCAGCAAGTCGCTTCAATGCTCATGCCAAAGCCCTCCCCAGACGAAGAAGTTGCGCGGCGGTTGGCAGCGGTGTACTCTGCCCGAGTTCCCCTTGTTGAACACCAATCCTTCGGGATGACCCCGGCACGCCAGCCCAGCGCGCCGGGGTTTCCCGTTGCGCCGCATTTGCATCAAAGCATGCGAAAAAGCCCCGTTTTTGAGGGTTTCTGTGCCGTGTCACAGAAACGCCCTCAAAACGAGGCGTTGGAATTTCCAAAATCGGGCTTGTTTTCTTGGTCGGAGTGAGAGGATTCGAACCTCCGGCCCCTGCCTCCCGAAGACAGTGCTCTACCAGGCTGAGCTACACTCCGACCGTGAGCGCGGATTAACCCGCGCCGGGTGGTTTTGCAAGAGGCTATCTCGCGGCGTCAACGATCCTGTGGAGCGGCCGGCGGTTTGGATATCGGGGGAGGCGCGTGCTCGGGCATGAGGCCCGCACGCGGGCTTGCAGCGGTTTCCATCTGCATGCGGGTGGCCAGGACCGGCTGATGCGCCGAGACATTAAGGCGCGACTCGCGAAACAGGATGAACAACCCGCTGACGATGATCACCAGCGCGCCAAACACCGTCCACAAATCCGGGAACTCATTGAAGAACAACCAGCCAAACAGCGCGGCCCAGATGATCTGGGAGTACTGCATCGGTGCCACCACCGTCGCCTCGGCGCGCCGATAGGCAGCGATGATGCACAGCGCTGCACTGAAGGCCAGTGCCGCAACCACCGCCATCGCCGCCAGATCGACCGCTACCACCGGCACATAGACAAACGGCAGAATGGCCCCCATGACCACGACGCTGGCAAGCATCGGGTACAGCATCAGCACCGCCGCGCGCTCATCGCGCCCGATCCGGCGCACGATGACCGAGGATGTAGCCGAACATACCGCCGCCAGCAGGGCCGCAGCGTGGCCCAGTGTCAGATCGGCCCCGCCCGGCCTCAGCACGATCAACACACCCGCCAGCCCCACCAGAACCGCTCCTCCCCGATGAACGCCAACCTTTTCACCCAGAACCGGGATAGACAGAAGTGTGATCAGCAAGGGCGTGGAAAACAGGATTGCATAGGTCTGGGCCAGTGGCAGAACACTGAAAGCATAGAACACCGCAGCCCAGCCCGTTACCATCGACGCGGTGCGCGCGAGATTCCACCAAAGGTGGCGCGCGCGCAATGTTCCTGGCGTCGGATCCTTCAAGAGCATCAGGATGATCAGCGGAAAGCTGAACAATCCGCTGAAGAACACGATCTGGAAGGTGCTGTAACTGCCCCCCAGATACTTCACCACCGTGTCATGGGTTGCGTAAAGGGCAAAGGCCAGAAGGCCCAGAAGCGGCCCGGCCGGACCCGCGCCAAGCCGCGCCAGGAGGGAGGTCACGGAAAAACTCATCGCACCTTCGCTACGCTTGCCGGGTTTGTCCTGAGCTTAGCCGCACCCGGCGCAGGTTCAACCCCCTGCTTGCTCGAAGCACCAGCAACCGTCGGCGCTGGCCGGGCAGGAGCACGCAAGCGCCCCTTCCCTTTTGAGCAACATGGCAAGGAACCTGCGTTCAAGCCGGGTGCGAGCCGCGCAATCGAACCCGTCAGCCGCGCAACACGCCACCGGTGGCCTTGGCGACCTTGTCGATGATCTTTGCGCTGACCGCCTCGATCTCGGCCTCGGTCAGGGTCTTGCCCTGAGGTTGCAGCCGCACGCTGATAGCGAGCGATTTCTTGCCCGCGCCCATCTGCGCCTCGGCCTTGTCGCCGCTGAACACGTCGAATACCCGCACGGTTTCGATAAGCACCTTGTCGGCCCCCTGGGCGGCGTTGACCACCGCCAGCGCTTCGGTGTCGGCGTCGAGGACGAAGGCAAAGTCCCGCTCGACCGCCTGCAGGTCATGCAAAACAAGCGCCGGGCGCGTCGCGGCGGCATTACGGGGCATCGGCACTGCTGTCGGGTGCAGCGTGAAGGCCACCGCGGCGCCCTTGATCCCGTAGGCGCGCAGCACACGGGGGTGCACCTCGCCATAGCTGGCAAGTTCCAGCTTTGGCCCCAGCGTCAGCCGCCCGGCGCGTCCCGGATGGAACCAGGGCGCGACCTTGCGGTCAATCTGGAGCTTCGCGGGCGCACCCAGCGCGGCCAGAACGGATTCCGCGTCGGCGCGCGCATCGAACAGGTCCACGCTGCGGCGGCTGCCGTGCGGGTCACGCGGGCTTGAAGCGCCCACCAGAAGCCCCGTTGCATGAAGCGACTGTTCGCCCGGTTCGCCACCGCTGAACACCGGCCCCAGTTCGAACAGCGCCATATCCATCGACCCGCGCGCCTGATTGCGTGCGGCGGCCTGCAGAAGGCCCGGCAGCAGGTCAGGCCGCATATGCGTCATCTCGCTGGAGATCGGGTTTTCCAGCCGCACCGCATCATCGCCGCCGCCAAACAGCGTGGCCGATTGGGCATCGATGAAGCTGTACGTCACACATTCATGATAGCCCAGCGCCGCCAGTGTCCGCCGCGCCAGCCGTTCGCGGCGCTGCATCGGCGTCAGGATCGGCGCCGGCACGCCCGCCGTCACGCGCGCCATCGGCTTGCCTTCCAGCTTGCTCAACGAGGCTACGCGGGCGACTTCTTCCACCAGATCGGCCTCTCCAAGAACATCGGGGCGCCAACTGGGCGCGGTGGCCATATCACCCTCCAGCGAGAAGCCCAGCGCGACGAGCGTGGCGCGTTGCTCGGCCTCGGGGATATCCATGCCCACCAGTTTGCCCACCCGCGCCGCGTCAAAGCGATAGGCGCGCGTGGTATCGGGCACCGCGCCGTCCGACACCACTGCGCCCGCCTCGCCGCCACACAGATCCAGGATCATCCGGGTGGCCAGTTCCAGCCCCGGCCCGGTGAAGGCCGGGTCCACGCCACGCTCAAACCGGTAGCGCGCATCTGAATTGATCTTCAGCGCGCGGCCGGTGCTGGCGATGGTGATCGGATCCCAATAGGCCGATTCGAGAAACAGATCGGTCGTCTCTTCTGTGCAGCCCGAATGCTCGCCGCCCATGATCCCAGCGATGCTTTCCACTCCGGCTGCGTCGGAAATGGCCATCATCCCCGGCTGAAGGCGATAGGTCTTGCCATCGAGCGCAAGGATTTCCTCGCCCCCCGCGGCCGGATGGATACGCAAAACATCGCCCGAAACCTTTGCCATATCAAAGACATGCAGCGGGCGGTTGAGCGCGAAAGTGAAGAAATTGGTCACATCCACCAGCGCCGAGATCGGCCGCAGGCCAATTGCCTTCAGCCGCTGTTGCAGCCAGAGCGGTGAAGGCCCGTTCTTTACCCCGCGAATGACGCGGCCCATGAACAAGGGGCAGCCCTTGGCCTTCAGCGCCGGGTCGATTTCCACACGCAGCGGGCTATCGAAAGCGCCCGCAACGGGATCGACCGGCAGCGGCTTCAACACACCCAGCCCGCGCGCGGCCAGATCGCGCGCGATGCCGCGCACGCCCAGCGCATCGGGGCGGTTTGGGGTGACCTTGATATAGATCATCGGGTCATTGAGGCCCGCGTAGTCGATATAGCGTGCGCCCAGCGGCGCATCCTCGGGCAGATCAATGATGCCCTCATGATCCTCTGACAGCTCCAACTCGCGCTCGGAACACATCATCCCGTTCGATTCCTGCCCGCGAATGACGCCCGGCTTCAGATCAACCCCGGTACCCGGCACATGCGTGCCAACGGGGGCGAACACCCCCACCAGCCCGGTGCGCGCGTTTGGTGCGCCGCAGACCACCTGGACCTCCTGGGCGGCGGCCCCCGGCCCCTCGCGGACCTCGACGCGGCACAGCCGCAGCCGGTCGGCATCGGGGTGCGGGCGGGCCTCGATGATGCGGGCGATGCGAAAGGCTCCCAGCCGCGCGGCAGGGTCTTCAACCTCTTCGACCTCAAGCCCGAGATCGGTAAGCGCCTCAAGGATCTCATCGAGCGAGGCCTCTGTTTCCAGATGATCCTTGAGCCAGGACAGAGTAAACTTCATCGTGCCTTCCCCGAATAGAAACCTTCGCGCCGACAATCTGTCAGCCGCCCGACGCCCCGATTAGACCAATCACGCGGCCATGAAAAGCCGTGAAGCCGCGCGCCTCAACCTTCGTTGCGCGCTTCAAGCTGGCGCTGCAGCATCTCGGCCTCGTAGCGCGCGTCGCGCAGGCCATCCATCGCGGCGCGCAGTTCGGCCTGGGTCTGGACCAGTTCGCGGTTCAGTTCTTCTTCGCGCTGGTGGACATAGGCGATGGCCTGATCGCGGGTTTCCTCGGCCTCGTGCAGGGCCTGGGCCATGCGCTCCAACTCGCCCAGATCAGCCTTGGTGACGCGGGTGAAGCGGTGGATGACCCAGTGCGCGAACCAGCCCAATGCGAAAGCCACGAAAAGAATGATCGCCGTGATTATGGTGAATTCGATACGGTTCATACGCGCCAATCCCTTGCGGTCATCTCTTTTCTGTTCTTGTCACTTGCCGGACCGAGCTTCAGGGGCATCGACCGCAGATGCCTCTGTTTGCGCTGCCTAGTCAGATTCCTCAACCGCATTCGGCACCAGATCTGCCGGGCGTGGCTGCGGGCGCAGGTTTGGAGCGGTCGAGGTGGCGGGTTCCCCGGCGGTGCTTTCAGGTCCGTCGCCTTCGGGAGCGGTCTCGTTGCTGCCTTCGGTTTCGGTTTCAGCTTCGTTGCTTGTTTCGGTGGCGCTCTCGGTGGCCCCGTCGACATCGGTTTCTTCGGCTGTGGTTTCTTCAGCTGTGGTTTCGGCATCTGTCGTGCCGGCTTCGGCGCCCTCTTCCTCAATCGCCTCCGAACCCGGCACAGCCTCCTCCGCCGCTTCGGCAGGCTCTTCTGCTGTGTCCCCGGCCGTGTCATCCACCTCGGGTTGATCGGCCACGGCTTCCTCAGCCGGGGCTGGCCGACGGGGGTTTGCCTCGGGCCGGACCGTGTTCTCGCCCGGCGTCCGGATCTCGAAAACCAGTTCTGCCTCAAGCTCGGGATCGCGCAGCAGCGGCTCGGGCTCGGGGCGGATCAGCGTCATTTCGATACGGCGATTGGCTTCGCGACCGGCGGCAGTAGCATTGTCGGCGATCGGATGCTCGGCTCCGTACCCGCGTGCCTCCATACCTGACACCAGAACCCGGCGCGACAAGAGGGCGTTGATCACGGCTTCAGCACGCGCCTGACTCAGCGCCAGATTGGTCTCGGCCCGGCCCTGGCTGTCGGTATGGCCCGCTACTTCCAACTCCAGCGCGCCACAGTCGCGCAGCACATCGGCGATCTGATCGAGTGCCGCGCGCGATTCGTTGTCCAGTGTGGCCGAACCGGGGGCGAAGGTGATCTTGTTATCAACCAGAATGGCCTGCACCTGCGCCTCGCAGCGTTCCGGCGTGGGCGCCTGTTCGACCGGGTCCAGCGCCTCGTCATAGCGCACGCGCACAGCAAAGACCGCCCCCTGCCCCAGCCCGTCAGACAGGATGCGCGAAATCTGGGCGCTGACATCGGGGTTGCCCGAAACCCCGGCAATTTCCACCCGGTCAGCGCGAATCGTGGCGCGGCCATGGTGCAGTTCGGCAAGGGCCTCCAACGCTGTCAGAACCCGCACCGACCAACCGGCGGGCAGGGACGGATCAAGCCGCGCCTCAAGTGTCACCGCCTCCGAGCCAAAGCGCGCGCGGGCAAAGGCCGAAACGGAATCGCGGATGCGGGTGTCGGGCAGACGACCTTCAACCAAAACCCGCCCTTCCTCGGTCAGGGTGGCCAGCACTTCGGCGCGACCATCCTCGACGTCATCCCCCTCCACCTCGGGCTCCAGCATGACAGCGGTCAGGGTGAAGGCATCCGGCAAGCGGGTCTCCAGACGGCCGACCGCGCGGTCAAAGGCGCTCTGCGCCACAGTCGCGGGCGCCACAAGCGACAGGTCGCCATCGGAAAATGTGACCACCCCGGCACCAAGCTGCGCCAGTTCGCCGATCGCCAGCTCTGCAGCACGGCCCCACCGCTGCGAGGGCGAGCCCATGGCAATGGTGCAGTCCAGCCGGTCGGTGGCGCCGGCAGCACGTGCAGCGCGCAGGATCAGATCGCGCGAATCTTCCGAGTCGGCGGCGCAGGCATCGAAACGCGCGCCCGCCTCATCGATCAGAAAGCGCAACGTGAACGGTGCAATCACCGGGCGCGGCGCGACCAGATCCAGCATCAGTACCGCGTCTTGCGGCGCTATCGCATGCAACCGGTTTTCCAGTGCGGCGCGGGCTTCGGCGCTTTCGACAAGCGCATGCACCTCAATGCGCGCGGCGGTAACCGAGATCTGCGAAACCGGCATCATTTCCAGCGCCTCGATGGTGAAATCGAGCGCCGCCTGCCAACCTGCGGGCGCGGGGTGGTCGGCGGTCTGAAGCATATCCGACACCGTGGAATCGCCGCCCACCGCAGTAAGTCGGTCAATGATCACGCCTTCGCCCGGATCCGCCGGGACCAGACCGATCACCGACAGATCGTCATTGTTGCGCATCGCCTCGATGCGGAAGACCGGCACCACAACAACGGTATTGCTGGCCACCTCGAATGACTCGCTGACCCGCGAGGCATCGACCACCCCGCCCGCCACCTGCAAGGCGCGGATACGTGCGGATTCGGTCGGCGCCGTGCCTGAAAGATGCACCCGCAACCCGTCAGTCCGCACATCGACCCAGCGCAATTCTGCAGCCACGAAGGCATTGTCCAGTTCGCGCGTGTTGGTGCGCTCGATGACGCCAGCCATCATCGTGGCGAATACTGCCGCAAGAGCGGCCGCTGCAAGAAAGACGGCCATCGTAGCCAGAGTCAGAAGTGAGGGTCTTTGCATTTTCAGCCTATGTCAGAGCGCGCCTGAACTAACCCCTTTGGCCGGGGTGTTGCAATCAGACGAAAAGCGCGGCGGCGAAAATCAGCACAACGATCAGTCCGGCATCGCGGTTCGAGCGGAAAAGCCGCAGGCAGACGTCCCCGTCATTGATGTCCAGCTTGCCGAGTTGCCAGTTCAGATGCGCACCAAAGGCCCAGGCCCCGGCCAGCGCCAGTGACATCACCAGCGGATTCGCCAGAGGTGCCAGTGCATAAATGATCGCCAGCGACATCAGCACAACCGCCGCCACCAGAAAGCCACGCAACCAGTATTCGCTTTTGTCACCGAACAGCCGCGCCGTGGATTTCACGCCGATCAGCGCGTCATCCTCGCGGTCCTGATGGGCGTAGATCGTATCATAGAACAGCGTCCATGCGATCCCCGCCAGATAGAGCAAGACCGCCGGCCAGCCCAGCGAACCTGTCTGCGCCGTCCAGGCCAGAAGCGCGCCCCAGTTGAACGCAAGCCCCAAAAACACCTGTGGCCACCAGGTGAACCGCTTGGCAAAGGGATAAACCGCCACCGGCAGAAGCGCCAGAATACCCAGAAAGATCGCCGCTGCGTTGAAGGTCAGAAGCAGGAAAAACGCCGCAACCGACTGAATCACCATCCAGATCAGTGCCTCGCGCACCGTCACGTGGCCCGCCGCCAGGGGCCGGTTGCGGGTGCGTTCGACAAGCGGGTCGATATCGCGGTCGGTAATGTCGTTCCAGGTGCATCCAGCACCACGCATCAGGAACGCGCCCACCGCGCAGGCGACGAAGATCCAGGCCGTCAGCCAACCCGCCGTGGCCGGCGAAGACAACGCCCCCAGCAGCGCCCCCCACCAGCAGGGCAGCAGCAACAGCCAGGTGCCGATCGGCCGGTCGGCGCGGCTGAGGCGCAGATAAGGCCGCAGGTCAGGATGGGCGATGGTATCAACCCAATTGCCGGTCACCGTATCAGCAATGGCCTCGTCTTGCGGCTTGGCGGCTTCTTCAGGTGTGTGTTTGGGCGGAAGGGCTGGGGCATGGCCACCACCGGGCGCCCCCGCGGGCGGGCGCGCTTCCGATGTGGTGTCGGCCTCTGGCTTTTGCTCGTTCCCGGTCATAAAGTCGCTTCCATGACAGACCAGCCCCACTCCGCGATGCAGACCAGCCGCCCCAAGATCCGCCTCTATGTAGAGCAGCCCTTGGGTGCAGGGCAACCGGTATCCCTGTCGCAGGACGCGGCACATTATCTCATTGGTGTGATGCGGCTGGGCGCGGGCGATGCGGTGGCGTTGTTCAACGGGCATGATGGCGAATGGCGCGCGACCATCCTCAAGGCGGTCAAACGCAAGTGCGAGCTTGTCTGCGACGAACAGACCGCCCCGCAGCTAAACCCGCCCGACCTGTGGCTTCTGTTCGCGCCGATCAAGAAAGCACGCACCGATTTCATCGTTGAAAAAGCCACTGAACTGGGGGCCGCGCGAATCATTCCGGTGCAAACCGATTTCACCAATGCCGAGCGTATCCGCCGCGACCGGCTGCAAGCCCATGCCACCGAGGCCGCCGAGCAATGCGGCGCCACCTTCGTGCCGCCGGTCGACGCTCTGCAACCGCTGGTGCGCATGCTGGATGTCTGGCCCGAGGGGCGGTTGCTGTTCTGGGCCGACGAGGCCGCAGTTGAAGAGGAGGTGTCGTCCGATCTGTCCGATGGCACGTCCGGCCCCGCCGCCATCCTGATCGGCCCCGAGGGTGGCTTTTCTCCCGCCGAGCGCATCCGCCTCGCCGCCCTGCCCTTCGTGCGCCGCATCGGCCTTGGCCCCCGCATTCTGCGCGCCGACACTGCCGCCGTGGCCGCGATCACGCTCTGGCAGGCGCGCAGAGGCGATTGGCCGCACGCCACACCGGCCGCGCCATGATCCGCCCTGAGGCGCTCGCGCGACTGCGCAACTGGCGCGACGCGCTGATCGGGCTGGCACTCCTGGCGGCGGGGGTCTGGCTGACGGCCCGGCCGGGCTACATCCTGCCCGGGCTGGGCGCGCTCCTTGCCGTAGCGGGACTGGCGCTGACCGTTATCGGCACCCGCCGCGCGCGCTTTCTGGCCCTGGGCGAAGGGCCCGGCGTCGTACAGGTGATCGAAGGCCAGATCGGCTATTTCGGCCCCCATACGGGCGGAGTCATGGCCCTGGATGAAATCAACCACCTGTGGCTGAGCGCCGATGGTGGCACCTGGCTGATCAAAAGCGCGGATGGCCGCCACCTGTCGATCCCTCGCGCCGCGCGTGGCGCCGAGGCGTTGTTTGATGCCTTCGGAACGTTGGAAGGGCTTGATATGAAGCAGCTAATTCGCCGGGTCGAGGCTGCGCCCTATGCTGCAGACCAGTTGATCTGGCGGCGCGAGGCCCGCATGCTCTTGACTTGACGCGCTGCGCGATACAGGTCAGGCAAACGATGTCATCAGCCCGGAGCCAAGAACAATGTCTATCCCCCAATCCGGCGGCGGGCCGATCGAACATCAAGACCAGCTGGCCGCCTTTCTGGCAGAGGGCTGCAAGCCGAAAGCCGACTGGCGCATCGGCACCGAGCACGAGAAGTTTGGCTATTGCGCCGATACGCTCAATCCGCTGCCCTATGACGGTCCGCGCTCAATTCGCGCAGTGCTGGAAGGTCTGCGCGACGGATTCGGCTGGGATCCGGTGCTGGAGGGCAGCAATATTATCGGCCTGACCAAGGACGGCGCGAATGTCAGCCTGGAGCCGGGCGGCCAACTGGAACTGTCGGGCGCGCCACTGGAAACCATCCACCAGACCTGCGACGAGGTGAACGAGCATCTGCGCCAGGTGAAAACGGTGGCCGACAGGATCGGCGTGCGCTTCATCGGGCTGGGCGCCGCGCCCATCTGGACGCATGAGGAAATGCCGGTGATGCCCAAGGGCCGCTACCGGCTGATGACCGATTACATGGATCGCGTCGGCACCCATGGCAAACAGATGATGTATCGCACCTGCACCGTGCAGGTGAACCTCGATTTCTCCTCCGAGGCCGATATGGTGAAAAAGCTGCGCGTGGCGCTGGCATTGCAGCCCGTCGCCACCGCCCTTTTCGCCAATTCGCCTTTCTTCGAGGGCAAGCCAAACGGCCACAAGAGCTGGCGCTCGCGTATCTGGCGCGACCTTGACGCCAGCCGCACCGGCACCCTGCCTTTCGCCTTCGAGGATGGTTTCGGCTTTGAGCGCTATGTCGATTACGCCCTCGATGTGCCGATGTATTTTGTTTACCGCGACGGGCGCTATATCGACGCTCTCGGCCAATCTTTTCGCGATTTCCTCAAAGGACGCCTGCCCGCCCTTCCCGGCGAAGTGCCCACGCTGTCAGACTGGGCCGACCATCTGACAACCATCTTCCCTGAAGCCCGGCTGAAGAAATACCTGGAAATGCGCGGTGCCGATGGCGGACCGTGGCGGCGGCTTTGCGCATTGCCTGCACTATGGGTGGGATTGCTTTATGACCAGTCATCGCTTGATGCCGCCTGGGATCTGGCCAAGGGCTGGGATCTGGAAACCCGCGAGGCAATGCGCGTGGCGGCCAGCGTCGATGGCCTTGCGGCGCAGACGCATGGCGTGAACATGCTGGACCTTGCGCGCGAGGTTGTGTCGATAGCAGAAGCCGGGCTGAAAGCCCGCGCCCTGCCCGGCGCCGGCGGGCTGGTCCCCGACGAGACGCATTTCCTTAACGCGCTGAAGGAAAGTATCGAGACAGGCCAGACCCCGGCGGACGAGCTGCTTGCACGCTATCATGGCGACTGGAAGGGCGATCTGACGCAGGTCTATGCCGATTACAGCTACTGAGCGCGTGGCGCGCTCAGTCCTGCCGATCGAACATATCCAGCACCGAAATCAGGCGCGTGCCGTCCCAGGCATAGGCAATAAAGCAAGGCGCAGCGCCATGGCTGTTGCAGGCTGCGCCATGCACGGCCAAGAGCAAGACACGCTGCTGCATCAGGGTTTCGCCCTCGCTGGTGAAGGCGATATCGGCAACTGTCCAGCTGCCCGCTTCCAGGCTCTGGACATGATCGCCGATAATCGCATGCAGCCGGTTTCCGGCCGAGCCACCAAGATACCCCAGATCAGGGCCGCAGAAAGCCCCGTCCTCTGACACGATCCGGTCCTCGATCCCGTCGCCTGTCAGATCGACCCTTGCGACAGGATCCTCGGGCAGGATGAGGGTGCCACCCGCTGCCTCGCAACCCGCCACCGCCTCTGCAAGAGCCTGCATGACCAGCGGATCATCGGTTTGCGCGCGCAGCGGAAGGGCGGTAAGCAGCGCCAGCAGAAGCAGGTGCGCGCTTCTCACGGCTTGGCCCCGATCCGCGGCTCGGTCCCGGCGCGCAGCCGCGCGATATTGGTCGCGTGACGCTGCCAGACCAGGGCCGCCAACACAATGGCCAGTGCCAGCGCCTCGGCCCGTCCCAGAAGCAGCAGCCACAGCGGTGCCGATGCCGCCGCCACCAATGCCGAAAGAGAAGAGATACGGCAGATCGCAGCCGTTGCAGCCCAGGTCGCACAAGCCAGAAGCCCCACGGGCCAGGCCAGCGCCAGAAGAGTGCCCAGGAAGGTCGCCACCCCCTTGCCGCCGCGAAAACCCAGCCAGACGGGGAACAGATGCCCCAGAAACGAAGCCAGCGCCGCAAACTGAGCGGCATCTTCGCCCAAGGCAGCACGGGCGAGCAGCACGGCGATGCCGCCCTTGCCTGCGTCCAGCAGCAGCGTGGCCATCGCCGCGCCCTTGTTGCCGGTGCGCAGCACATTGGTTGCGCCAATATTGCCCGATCCGATGGCGCGCAGATCTCCCAGCCCCAGAGCGCGGGTAATCACCAGCCCAAAGGGAATCGAGCCCAGAAGATAGGCCAGCACGGCAACCAGAACAAGCAACGCCGGCGCCGTGTCGAAGATCGGCAGCATATCAGAACCTCCCGTCAACGCGGACCAGAAGGCGCTTCGAAGCGCCTTGGTCACGCGGTTTGCAAACCGCGTGTAAGCGCCGCTTCAAAGCGGCGCGTAGAAGGGCCTTCGAAGGCCCTTTCAGGACGTCCCTTTCCATGTACGTCACGCCTCCTCTGCAGCAAAGACCCGCTGCCCCCCAACCCATGTACCCAGCACCTTACCCTCCATCCTTGTGCCATCAAAGGGTGTGTTCTTTGACTTCGATCGCAGGCTGAACCGGTCCAGAATAAAGGGCGCGTCGGGGTCGAACAGCACCAGATCGGCCGGTGCGCCTGTGCTCAGTCGCCCGCAATCCAGCCCCAGAAGCCGCGCCGGGCTCAACGCCATCGCCCGCCACAGTTGCGGCAGTCCGATCGCACCGGCATGATACAGGCGCATCGCGGCAGGCAGCAGGGTTTCCAGCCCCACCGCACCCGGCGCCGCCTCCTCGAATGGTAACCGCTTCGATTCCTCGTCTTGCGGCGTGTGCATCGAACACAGGATATCGATCAGCCCCGACGCCACCGCCTCGACAACCGCCAGACGGTCATCCTCGGCGCGCAAGGGCGGGTCAAGCCGGAAGAAGGTCCGGTAGTCGCCGACATCGAATTCATTGAGCGTCAGATGATGGATCGACACCCCCGCCGTCACATCCAGCCCGTTGCGCTTGGCGCGTTCCAGTGCCGGGAGGGTGCGTGCGCAGGTGATCTGATCGGCATGATAGCGCGCGCCGGTCATCTCGATCAGCGCCATGTCACGGTCAAAGGCCATCCGCTCGGCCATCGGAGAAACGCCAGGCAGGCCACGCAGGCTGGCGAACTTGCCACTGGTGACGGCCGCGCCCGCACTCAGCCCGGGGTCTTGCGGGTGGCCGATCACCAGCGCGCCAAGCGACCTTGCATAGGTCAGACAACGGGAAAAAACCTTGGTGTCAGAGACAACGCGGTCTACATCGGTGAAAGCCACGGCACCGGCATCCATCAGAAAGCCGATCTCTGCCATCTCGCGCCCCTCACGCCCGCGGGTCAGCGCGGCCATGTGATGGATGTTCACGACTGTCTCGGCACTGGCGCGGCGGCGCAGGAATTCCAGCGCTTCAGGGGTGTCGATGGCCGGGCCGGTGTCGGGCCGGGTAATGAAGGTAGTCACGCCTCCTGCCGCCGCCGCCAACCCTGCCGAGCGGAAACTTTCCTTGTGCCGCGCGCCGGGTTCGCCAACCTGCACCCCCAGATCGACAATGCCGGGGGCAAGGCAATAGCCACCGCAATCGATCTGCTGCGCCCCTTCCGGCGGTGGCGCATCGCGTCCGACGATGCGCCCGTCAACCACGTTCAACGTGCCTGTCATATCAGTGCCCGCCTCGGGATCGATGAGACGGACGTTGCAAAAATGTAGCGACATATGCGCCCCCTGGATGCCGGTTTGGCCGTCTTATAGTCACGGAAATCCCGCTGCGCCACCGATCAAGCGCGCTGGCCTCACCGGATAACCGTCAAGCTGGCCCTCCCTTCATCTACTTGGCAAATAACCTGGGGCTGAATGGGCCAGGATGACCGAAAGGGCACCCACCCTGACGCCGCATTACTCCGAATCCGGGCGCTATGACGCCGTCAGGCCCGATCAGTCACGCACACGTTTGGCGCGACGGGTGCGGGCTTGCTCGATAAGGGCAACCGCGGCATCCGGGTCGGCAATATGCTTGATAAGGTGCTTGTCGCCCGCGCGGGTGATGATCTGCATATCGCCCATCAGTTTGCGCACGGTCTCTATTTCCAGCAGCATCACCGATCGTCCGCCGGGCAGAACGAGGCGCCGGTCGGTCAGCACCCAGACCGATTTGAATTGTTCGGAGGCCAGGTAAAGCCCCCGCACCCCCAGCGCCAGCACAGCGCCCAGTGAGCCGATGGCAACGTGATCAGAGCCCAGAAGCCACAACACAGCCCCCGCCCCCGCCATACCCAGAAGGGCGAGCATCGCATGGTCGCGCCAATAGCGCGCGCGGTCCGAGCGAAGTTCGGTGAGAACCTTCTCGCCTTTTTCAAGCGTCAGGCCGGATTCGGTGAGTCTGGGCTGGATCTCGGACATGGCTGGTCTCTGGCAATATGCGAAGAGCATGAAAAAGCGCGCCCGGAAGGCCGGGCGCGCGATCTGTCTTGTATCAGTTGGTGATCGCCGAGGCCTGTGGCTCGGGTGTTGCCCCTGCTGCGGCAGGGGGTGCCGCTTCCGGGGCAGCGGGCTGACTGCCCGCCAAGGCCATGCCGTCCGAGCGCAGGAACTGGAAGAACTCGCTGTCCGGTCTCAGCACCATCGCGGTGTTCTCACCTGTCAGCGCACGCTCATAGGACGTCAGCGAGCGGGTGAAGCTGAAGAATTCGGGGTCTTGCCCGAAGGCTTCGGCGTAGATCCGGTTACGTTCGGCATCGGCTTCACCGCGAATGATCTCTGCCTCGCGGCGGGCCGAAGACACCAGTTCAACCACCGTCCGGTCTGCCAGCGCGCGCACCCGTTGCGCAGCTTCGTTACCGCGTGCGATCTCGTCTGCGGCCTCGCGTTCACGCTCGGCACGCATCCGGGCGAAAGTGGCGGCGAGGTTCTGCTCGGGCAGGTCGGTCCGGGTCAGCCGAACGTCGATGACATCGACACCCAGCGTCCGCGCCTCGCGCCGCGCCAGATCGCGGATGCGGTTCATCAGGCCGGTCCGGTCTTCGGACAGCACGGCACCCGAGGGCACCGAACCCAGAACTTCCCGGATCGCTGCGTTCAGGATGCGCTCGATACGCACCTGTGCCGCGCGCACGCCTTCGATGCCGACGGCCTGGCGGAACTGTTCCACATCCGTGATACGCCAGCGTACGAAAGCATCGACAACCAGCCGGCGGTCATCCAGCGGGGTCACTTCGAGGGGCTGCGATTGCAAGCCAAGAATGCGCGAGTCATAGCGCACGACTTCCTGGATGAAGGGGATACGCACGCCCAGGCCGGGCTCGGTACGCACCTGTTTGACCTGGCCGAACTGCAGCACCAGTACGTTTTCGCGCTCATCGACGATGAACAGCGCCGAAAGGCCGATCGCCGCCGCGATCACCAGGGCGGGGATAAGAAGCGTCAGCTTTTTCATCAGTTGGTCCCCCGTGTGCGCAACTGGTCAAGCGGCAGGTAAGGCAAAACGCCCGATCCACCATTCTCGCCGGTCACGTTGTCCAGAATCGTCAGGTCCATGCCTCCCAGAACGGTTTCCATGGTCTCAAGATACATCCGCCGCCGGGTCACTTCGGGCGCATTGATGTATTCGCTCCAGACAGCAAGGAAGCGGCTGGCCTCCCCCTGTGCGACGTTGATCGCCTGGGCGCGATAACCCTCGGCCTCTTCCTGGACCTGCGCGGCTTCACCGCGCGCGGCGGCCAGAACCCGGTTGGCATAGGCATCGGCCTGACGCTCAAGCCGGTCGCGTTCCTGACGTGCGGCCTGCACCTCGCGGAAGCTGTCGATCACGTCGCGTGGCGGGTCGGCCTTGTCAAAGTTGATCCGGATGATGTTGATGCCGGATTCGTAGGTGTCCAGCGTGCCCTGTGCCGCCTGCCGCAGATCGGCGGCAATGGCGCCCCGGTCGCGGTTGAGAATCGGCGACAGCTCCGAACGCGCGATAATGTCTCGCATCGCCGATTCTGACACGGCGCGCACCGTGTTCGCCGGATCGGCCAGATTGAACAGGAAGCGTGCAGGGTCAGCAACGTTCCAGACGACCTGGAATTCGATATCCACCACCGCCTCGTCGCGCGTCAGCATCAGACCTGTATCAAGCGCCGAACGCCCGGTGCCCACTTCGGTCACACGCTCGGTCGTCACCTGCACGATTTCAGCCCGCACCACCGGCCAGGGTGCAAAATTCAGACCCGGTGTTCCGATGCGGTATTCCTGCCCGAAGAGCAGCTCGACCGAGCGCTCTTCCGGACGCACGGTATAGAACGACGCGAAAAGCCACAGCACCACCAGACCGACAAGGCCCAGCACCACGCCGCGCCCGCTGATCCCCGGCCCGCCCGGCCCGCGCCCGCCGCCCGAACCCGAGCCGCCACCACGTCCGCCCATCAGCACCTTGAGCTGCTGTTGGCCTTTTTTCACCAGATCGTCGATTTCCGGAATCTGCGGTCCCTGATTGCCGGGGCCGCGATCACCGCCGCCACCGCCCGAACCGCGATCACCCGAGCCGCGGTTTCCACCACCGCCGCCCCAGGGCCCTCCACTATTGCCAGACATGGCCTCTCCTTGATTGGGTCTTGTCACATTGCATTGTCATGGCCCTGAATTGGGCACATCGCGCCGGGTTTCAAGCTTAATCGGTCCCGGTGACGCAGAAGTCGCACCGTTTTGATGGAACCAAAGGCCGCTTATCCGTGTTCGCGCACTGGTTTTCGCATGAGAACGATTTCTTCCGCCATGGTCGGATGCACGGCGACCGTGCGGTCGAAATCGGACTTGGTCGCACCCATCTTGATTGCTACAGCGGCAAACTGGATCATTTCGGCCGCGCCCGGTGCCACGATATGGCAACCAAGAACCCGGTCGCTCTGACCACAGACCACCAGCTTCATCATTGATTTCACCGTGCCGCCGGCAAAGGCCGTCTGCATCGGAGTGAAGCTGGTTACATAGACCCTGACAGGTCCGGCCGCTTTGGCTTCTTCCTCGGTCAGACCGACGGTGGCGGCCTCGGGACTGGTGAAAACAGCGCTGGCCACCAGCGCGTGATCAGGCTTCGTGGGTTTGCCGCCGAACACTGTGTCGGCAAAGGCGTGGCCCTCGCGTATGGCAACCGGTGTCAGCTGGATACGGTCAGTGACATCGCCAACGGCATAGACCGAGGGAACATTGGACTGCGACCACGCGTCGACCTTCACCGCACCATTTTCATCCAGCGCAACGCCTGCTTCCTCCAGCCCCAGGCCCTGCGTATTGGGGACCCGGCCCGTGGCAAACAGCACCTGGTCAAATTCTCGTCGCCCGCCATTCGTGTCAATGGCGACAAAGCGGCCATCGACCTGTCGTTCCAGCGAGACCAGATCGGCACCCACCTCCAGCGTCACGCCCTGCACGCCCATCTCGGCAGCGACAGCATGGCGCAGATCGTCGTCAAAGCCGCGCAGGATCTGGGCACCGCGATACATCTGCGTCACCGACACGCCCAACCGCTGAAGAACGCAGGCGAATTCGCAGGCGATGAAACCGCCGCCGATGATCAGGATCGAGCCGGGCAGCGACTCCATCTTGAACAACTCGTTCGAGGTCATCGCTCCCAGCCCGTCAAACTCGGGGGGCACAAAGGGGGTGCCGCCGGTCGCGATCAGGATATGGCGAGCGGTAACGCGTCGGCCATCGGCCAGCGCAACGGTATGCGGATCAGCCAACGTGGCGCGCTGGTGGAAAATCTCCACCCCGGCGTTTTCGGCATTGCGGGTATAGGCTGCTTCCAGCCGCGACAGCTCAGCGTCCAGCTTCGCGCGAAAGGCGGGCCAGTCGAAGCCCTGCGCCTCAACCCGCCAGCCATAGGCGCGTGCCTCAATCAGCGCGGCGCCATGGGCAGCGGCAAAGACCATCAGCTTCTTCGGCACGCAACCGCGAATGACACAGGTGCCGCCCATCCGGTATTCCTCGGCCATGCCAACCCTGGCACCCCCCTCGGAGGCGGCGATCCGCGCCGCCCTGACCCCGCCCGAGCCGCCGCCGATAACAAAAAGATCATAATCGAATGTCACGTGCTGCCCTCAGATGTCCTTGAAGATGTTGTCGGTTTCAAGAAAGACGATGCGCTCTTCCTCGATGGTGCCCGCAACAGGGTCGCGCATCTCGACCCGTCCGTCGGAATAGCCGATCACCACCGCATCACAGATATCGATGAAAAGCCCGTTCTCGACCACACCCGGCACCTGGTTAAGCGCCAGTGACAACTGCCGCGGATTGCCGATCCGACCCAGCGAAAGATCAAGCAGATGGTTGCCCTCGTCGGTCACAAAGGGCCGGTTGCCGTTCATCCGAACGGTCGCTCGGGTATCCATGACATCAAGCCCGTTCAGAAGCTCCTCGATCAGAAGCTTGCTGGCCTGAAGGCCAAAGGGCACCACCTCGACCGGCAGAGGAAAGGCGCCCAGCGTCTTCACCTCCTTCGAGGCATCACTGATCACGATCATCCTGTCGCTGGCGGTGGCGACGATCTTTTCCAGCAAAAGCGCCCCGCCGCCGCCCTTGATCAGCGCCAGATCGGCATCGAATTCATCGGCGCCGTCAATCGTCAGGTCCAGCCAGCCCGCCTCGTCCAGGCTGACAACCTTCAATCCAAGACCGCGCGCCAGCTCGGCGGTGCGGGTCGAGGTCGGCACGCAGGTCAGCCGCAGGTTTTCCTCGCGCGCACGCTCGGCCAGACAGCGCACCATCCAGGCGGCAGTGGAACCGGTGCCAAGGCCCAGCTTCATGCCGTCCTCCACACAATCGATGGCGCGCCGCGCCGCAGCGAATTTCGCACGATCCATCGGGGAAAGCTGGTGAGCCATGGCGAGAGGTCTCCTGATTGCATGGGTTGGGCGCGTGTTACAACAGATGCCCGGCATTGTCACAGGGAACCGCGGCGTTTTTTTCGCCTTCGTGTTCTCGCCCCGCGACTTCTGTCCCCGGAATCCTCCGCCGCTTCATCTTGCCGCAAATACGCGGGGGTGAATGGGCCGCAGGCTCAGAGGGGGCGAAGCCCCCTTGCCGCGTGGCGCAGCCGCGCGGCCCGGCCAAACGGGATGAGCATTGCGGCGCAGCCGCGACGCGAAGACGGGCGGGAGCGGCCCCCGACCCGCCGCGTCAGAAACAGCACCAGTTATGTCGTTGACGGTGCATTATTCCACACCTTTTGATGCAACAGGTTGATGGAACGGGCAAACAGGATATACAGGAGCGCGCATGTTTCTTTCTGTCTTCGATATGTTCAAGATCGGCATCGGCCCGTCTTCCAGCCACACGATGGGGCCAATGGTTGCGGCCGCGCGCTTTCTGTCGCTATTGCGCGCCTCGCCTTTCACGGCGCGCGGGTTGCGGGCCTCGCTCCATGGTTCGCTCGCTTTCACCGGTATCGGCCATGCCACTGATCGCGCCGTGATTCTGGGCCTCGCAGGGTTCGAGCCCGAAACCTTTGACGCCACGCGCGCCGAGGCTGCGCTGGCCGAGAACCTTGCTTCTTGCCAGCTTTCCCCCCCGGGTCTGGGTACATTGCGCTTTGACCCGGCGCGCGATCTGACCTTTGATTATGGCCCCCCCCTGCCCGACCATGCCAACGGCCTCATCCTGATGGCAACCGATGCGCAAGGCGATGTCATCCTGCACGAAACCTATTTCTCCATCGGCGGCGGTTTCGTGATCACCGCAGCCGAATTGCGCAACGCAGCCAACGCAACGCCGCAGGCCCGGTTTCCCTATCCGTTCGACAGCGCCGCCACGATGCTGACCATGGCCCGAGACAGCGGGCTGAGCATTGCCGCCATGAAGCGCGCCAATGAGCTGACGCTGCGCGCCGCCTCTGATCTGGATGCCGGGCTGGCGCGCATCTGGGCGGTAATGAATGCCTGTATCGAGCGTGGCCTGAGCGCTGAGGGCACCCTGCCCGGTGGCCTGGGCGTAGCGCGGCGCGCACAGGCGATCCATCGCGCACTCCAGGCCGAGCGCGGCCTGAACCTGACCCCGCCGCATGTGATCAACGACTGGATGTCGTGCTATGCGATGGCCGTGAACGAGGAAAACGCCGCCGGTGGGCAGGTGGTAACCGCCCCCACCAATGGCGCGGCCGGGGTTGTGCCGGCAGTCATTCGCTACTGGCTGGACCATGTTCCGGGCGCCAGCACGAGCAGGATTGCAGATTTCCTGCTCACTGCCGCCGCGATCGGTGGGTTGATCAAGCACAACGCCTCCATTTCAGGCGCGGAATGCGGCTGTCAGGCCGAGGTGGGCAGTGCGGCGGCGATGGCGGCGGCAGGCTTATGCGCGGTCATGGGCGGCACCCCGCCGCAGATCGAGAACGCCGCCGAGATCGCGCTGGAGCACCATCTGGGCATGACCTGCGACCCGGTCAAAGGGCTGGTGCAGGTGCCCTGTATCGAGCGCAACGGACTGGGTGCGATCAAGGCGGTTTCGGCAGCCTCGTTGGCATTGCGCGGCGACGGGCGGCATTTCATGCCGCTCGACAACTGCATAGAAGCCATGCGCCAGACCGGCGCCGACATGAGCGAGAAATACAAGGAAACTGCCTTGGGCGGGTTGGCCGTCAACGTGCCCAACTGCTGACGCACCGAACGCCGTCAGGGAAAGTGCCCTGTTCAACCCGGCCCGCGCCGTTTCATGTCCAGACCGGTACCCGCCTCAGCCCCTCAAGGACGGCGTCCAGCGACGCGGCCGGCACCAGAACCAGCATTGCCGGTTTGTCCGGGGCCAGCGTCACGACCCCCTCGGAGACAATGTTCGACGTGCCGATAACCCCCGCCGGATCAAGTGCCAGGCCGGCGGTGGGCCAGACCAGCCCTGAACTTTCGCACCGCACCGGCGCCATGGGAAACAGCGACAGGCGGCTACCCGGTGGCAATGACAACTGCAAGCGGGGCGGTGCCAGAAAGCACAGATCCTCGCCCGCATCCACCACCATGCGCGCCTGCGGATTGCGCACCAGCGTGCTCATCCCCGCCAGCGTGTGATCCAGCCGAGCGCCGGTAAACCCCAGTGCAAGGATCAGCGGCGCGTGCACCGCCGCCAACGCCTTGTCGAAATCGGTGCTGTCTTGCGAGGGAATATGCCACAGGCGCTCGGGCGCGATTGCCGCGCGCCCTGCCTGGCTGATCGAATCCAGATCGCCCAGCACAAGTTGCGGCATCAGCCCCTGCGTCAGTGCCTGATCGGCACCGCTGTCAACGGCGACCAGATCAGGCGCATGCAACAACGCGCGCGTCAGTTGCCCCGGCACCATTTCGCCGCCGCCCAGAAGGGTAATCCCTGTCGTCGATGTGAACCGCCTGCTCATGGCACTGTCTTGTCAATTAAGGCGTGCACAGGCAAGCTTGGCCACAATGCGATCACCAAATTACCCCCAAGTTTTCATTCATTCGCGCGGCTGAGGGTAAATAGTTCGTTCAGTGTTACGATAAAGGGCGAATAGTTATGAACGGTCCGAGCAAGATCCTTACGGTGTCTTACGGCACGTTTTCATGCACCCTGGAAGGGTTCGACGAGCCGTTCTCCACCATGAAGGCGATTGCCGAGTATTTTCGTGATCTGGCGGCCGAGGATCGCTATTTTGGCGCCGAACCGCCGACCCCGGACGCCGAGATGCTGCACCGTATCGCCGAGCGCGAAATCAAGCGCCGGGTCGAGGCCAAGATCCAGGACAATGGTGTTGTGCTGCGCCCGCATCTCGAAGGGCCGGTTCAACCGACCATCGAAACGCCAGCGGCCACAGAACGGGCACCGGATACCCGCCCGGTCCCAAAACCTCTGCAAAGCGCGCAACACACCGCTCAAACAGCCTCCCCCGCCGCCGATGCCGCCTCTGTCACCTTCTCCATGCCAGAAGAAGGGCCAGCGCCGGACATCGGCACGATTGCAGGGATTTCCGAGAAGTTGCAACGCATTCGCGCAGCCGTCGCCCAGGCCCGCGCAATCGAGGCCAGCGAGGACGAATCACCCGCCGCCGAAGAAGAAGCTGCACGTGCCGCGGCGGAACGTCTCGCCGACGAGGAAGCCGAGCGCCCCGAGGCGGAACGCCTTGGCGACGAGGAAGCCGAGCGCGCCGAGGCGGAACGTCTCGCCGCCGAGGAAGCCGAGCGCGCCGAAGCGGAACGTCTCGCCGACGAGGAAGCCGAGCGCGCCGAAGC
>ERZ869909.1130-NODE-1130-length-23123-cov-4.503992_pt1 | contig 23123 bp, 23 predicted proteins | sample MGYA00520892_ERZ869909 | MGnify/ENA primary metagenome ERZ869909 (study PRJEB32215, sample SAMEA104723947) | bioreactor metagenome | biome: bioreactor; feature: anaerobic bioreactor; material: water | place: China | collected 2015-03-12 ... | reverse complement strand
CCCCAATCCGCTAGAGTTTCAGCTTAACCTTGCCGGCTCCACCCAGTTCGGCAATACCTCCACGGTCAGCAGCCTGAACCAGAACGGCTATACCTCGGGCACCCTGGTGGGTATCACCATCAACGATGACGGCACCATCATGCGCAACTACTCCAACGAGCAGTCGCGTGCGGCCGGTCAGGTCACCCTGGTCAGCTTCCGCAACCCTGAAGGGCTGACTCCCGCCGGTGACAACGTCTGGACAGCCAGCGCCGCTTCAGGCCAGGAGCTGGTCGGCGCGCCGGGCACCGGCCTGCTGGGCAGCGTGGTTTCCGGCGCCGTCGAGACCTCCAACGTCGATATGGCACGCGAGCTGGTGAGCATGATCGTGGCGCAGCGGGCCTACCAGGCCAACTCCCAGACGATCAAGACCCAGGATGAAATCCTGCAGACCGCCATCAACCTGCGCTAAGCGCTAATACCAAGCGCTAATACCAAGTGCTAAGGGAGCCGAGCCATGGATCGCATCCTCTATACCGCCATGAGCGGGGCCAAGCAGAGCATGGACCAGCAGGCGGTGGTCAGCCACAACCTGTCGAACGTGTCGACTGCCGGGTTCCGTGCCCAGCTGCATGCCATGCGTGCCGTGCCGGTACAGGGCGAAGGTGCGCTGCCGACGCGCGTATCGGTCGCGGCCACCACGCCGGGCAGCGACTTTACGCCAGGCCCCATCAACCACACCGGTCGGCCCATGGATGTGGCGCTTGAAGGTAACGCCTGGATCGCCGTGCAGGCTGATGACGGCACCGAGGCCTATACGCGACGGGGCGACCTGGAGGTCGACGGCGACGGCCTGGTCACCCTGGTGGGGCGGCCGGTGATTGGCGATGGTGGTCCCATCATCGTGCCGCTGGGTTCCAGCGTCTCGGTGGGTGCTGACGGTACCCTCAGTGCCATCGGTGAAGGGGAGAACCCCGATGCGCTGGTGGATGTGGGTCGTATCAAGCTGATCACGCCTGAGCAGGCCTTGCTGCGCGGCGATGACGGGCTCTTTCGCGCGGCTCCCGATGCCGACGGTGAGGTGGCGGCATTGCCCGCCGACGAGGATGCCAGGCTTGCCAGTGGCGCCCTCGAGGGCAGCAATGTCAGCGCCATCGAGGCAATGGTCTCGATGATCGACGTGGCGCGACGCTATGAAATGCAGATGAAAGTGATCAGCACCGCTGATGAAAATGCCCAGCGGGCCAACAACCTGCTTTCCATTCAGGGCTGATGGCTCTCCACACTGGTCCGATGGCCCTGCGTTCAGGGCCGATGGCCTGATAGCTAGGCACTTATTCAGCGGTGCCCGAGGAAACGAATATGATCAAGTCACTTTGGACGGCCAAGACCGGCCTGGAATCCCAGCAGGTCAAGCTGGACGTCATCTCCAACAACCTGGCCAACGTCAGCACCAACGGTTTCAAACGTTCACGTGCGGTGTTCGAGGATCTCCTGTACCAGAACCTGCGCCAGCCCGGCGCCCAGAACGATATACAGAACCGGCTGCCTTCCGGGATGCAGGTTGGTTCCGGCGTGCGCCCGGTTGCCACCGAGCGGTTGCATACCCAGGGCGGGTTGGAACACACCGAGAACTCCCGCGACCTGGCTATCAACGGCAATGGCTTCTTCCAGGTGCTGATGCCGGATGGCACCACGGCCTACACCCGTGACGGCAGCTTTCAGCTCGACGAGAACGGTCAGATGGTGAACGCCAACGGCTACCCGCTGGAGCCGGCGATCATCCTTCCCCCGACCACGCTTTCGATGACCATCGGCGAAGACGGCATCGTCTCGGTGACCCAGCCCGGTGACAACCAGTCGATGCAGGTGGGGCAGATCACGATCTCAACCTTCGTCAACCCGACCGGCCTCGAGAGCATCGGTGGCAATCTCTACCGGGAGACCACGTCTTCAGGGCCACGCAATGAGGCCATGCCGGGGATGAACGGTGCCGGACGTCTGTACCACGGCTATGTGGAAACCTCGAACGTCAACGTGGTGGAAGAAATGGTCAACATGATTCAGACCCAGCGCGCCTACGAGATCAATAGCCGTGCCGTACAGACCAGCGATGAGATGCTGGCCCGGTTGAGCCAGCTCTGATAGATGACGGCATGACGATTTCTACTCCCTGTTACGGGAAGCGAGCAAGCATGAAAGGCGCGGGTTTTTCGATTTCGAGGCAGTCCCTGGCCCTCCTCGCCCTGGCGGTGCTGGTTCTGGGTGGTTGCGCACAGGTTCCCCGTGCCTCCGTGGTCGGGGAACAGGAGCAGATAGCCATCAACGAGCCGCCGCCTCGCTTGGCCAACGGTTCGATCTATCAGGCGCATCGCGGTTCCCAGCCGCTGTTCGAGGATCGGCGGCCGCGCATGATCGGCGATATCCTCACCATCGTGCTGGATGAACAGGTGAGTGCCAGCAAGAACTCTCAGTCCAATGCAAACCGTAGCGGTTCGACTGGTCTGGATCTGGCCGGGTTGCCCGATGCTCTGGATGAGCTTGCCAAGTATGGCTTCGACGTATCGGGCAACAGCGACTTTGCTGGCGGAGGGGGGTCCCAGGCCAACAACAGCTTTACCGGAACCATAACGGTCTCGGTGCTTGAGGTGATGCATAACGGTAACCTGAGGGTTCGCGGCGAGAAACAGATTGCCATCAACCAGGGCGTGGAATTCATCCGCTTCTCCGGTGTGGTCAACCCGCGCACCATCACCGGTCAGAATACGGTTCCGTCCACGGCGGTCGCCGACGCCCGTATCGAATACGTGGGCAGCGGCTATATCCATGAGGCGCAGCATATGGGTTGGCTGCAGCGGTTCTTCCTCAATATATCGCCCTTCTAACGATGACCGAACACCGAGGCGCACGCATGACGTTGTTCAAGACGCTCCCCATGACGTTTACCCGACGCCATGTCCGCCACCATCTGGCCCACCGGCTGGCGACGAAGCTGGTACTGCTACTGTTGACCGGCTTGTTGGCGCTGCCGGTACAGGCCGAGCGGATTCGCGACATCGCCAACTTCGCCGGCGTGCGTGACAACGTGCTGGTGGGCTATGGCCTGGTGGTCGGGCTGGACGGTACCGGCGACCAGACCATGCAGGCGCCCTTCACCGGGCAGAGTCTCTCCAACATGTTGTCCCAGCTTGGCATTACCGTGCCCCCGGGCACCAACATGCAGCTTCGCAACGTGGCAGCAGTCATGATCACCGCCGACCTGCCGCCGTTCTCGCGCCCCGGTCAGCGCCTTGATATCAATGTCTCATCCATCGGCAACGCCCGTAGCCTGCGTGGCGGCACCCTGCTGATGACGCCGCTCAAGGGCGCCGATGGCGACACCTATGCCATCGCCCAGGGCAATCTGCTGGTTGGCGGCATGGGCGCGGCCGCCGGCGGTGCCTCGGTGCAGGTCAACCAGCTGGCCGGTGGGCGCATCGTCGGCGGCGCCATGGTGGAGCGGGAAGTGCCGCTCAACCTGGGTGCCGAAGCGGGGCTGCTCGAACTCGAGCTCAAGGAAGCCGACTTCGGCACCGCCCAGCGAGTGGTCAACGCTATCAACAGCGAGCTCGGCCGGCCGGTGGCCGCCGCCCGCAATTCTCGAGTGATCGCGCTGGATGGCCCCATGAACGACAACTCACGGGTCAACTTCATGGCCCAGGTGGAGAATATCCAGATCACGCCCATGGAGGCACCGGCCAAGGTGGTCTTCAACGCTCGCACCGGGTCGGTGGTGATGAACAGCGCGGTCACCCTGCGCCGTGCCGCCGTGGCCCACGGCAATCTTTCCATCGTGATCGACACCCGCTTCCTGGTCAGCCAGCCGCCACCGTTCGGTACGGGTGAGACCGTGGTGGTACCTGATACCGAGATCGAGATCCAGGAGCAGGATGCCTACCTGCGTGTTGTCGAGGGAGCCGACCTGGTGGACGTCGTCAACGCGCTGAACGCGCTGGGCGCCACGCCGAGCGATCTGATGTCGATCCTCGAAGCCCTCAAGGCCTCCGGCTCGCTGCGTGCCGACCTGGAGATCATCTGATGAGCATTCAGGATTTCAGCAGCCAGTTTGCCCTCGATGTCCAGGGCCTGGAGCGACTCAAGCACACGGCTCGCAACGATGAGGCCGCAGGCCTGAAAGGTGCCGCCCAGCAGTTCGAGGCGCTCTTCCTGCAGATGATGCTCAAGAGCATGCGTGATGCTACCCCCACCACCGGCCTGCTCGACAGCGAGCAGACAGAGTTCTACCAGTCGATGCTCGACCAGCAGTGGGCTCAGACCATGGCCGGGCGGGGCATCGGCCTGGCCGACCATCTCGTTGCTCAGCTGCAGAGCCAGGGGGTAGGGGTAGGCCGTCAGACGCAGGGAGCCGACCGCGAACTCAATGAATTGATTGCCGGCATTCCCCGCGGAACGCCGCGTGTATTGAAGGATGCCTTGCAGCCCGCCGAAGGCGATAGCAGCCAGGAAGACAACGATGGCGAACGGCGCGTCGACAGCATGCTAGAGGCACCGCCTGCGAGCTTCCTGGACGAGCTGGAGACCGCTCGCGGGGGCTTCATGAGCGCTGTGGAAGCCTTGCCGGCAACAGCGGCAGCGGTGGGAGCAGAGTCTCAGCGTAATGCCACCGCCGTTACGGGCAGTGCAGCCGAATCACGCAGTCGTGGCCACAGCGGCGAGCACGTCAAGCGTTTCATGGACAAGCTTTCGGCACCCGCCCAGTCGGCAAGCCAGCGTACCGGCGTGCCGGCGGAATTGATCCTGGCGCAGGCGGCGCTGGAAACCGGCTGGGGGCGTCACGAGATCGCCCGGGCCGACGGCAGCAACAGCCATAACCTCTTCGGCATCAAGGCCGGTAGCAGTTGGCGTGGACCCACCACGGATGTGACGACCCACGAATACATCAACGGCAAGCGAACCCGGATCGTCGATAGCTTCCGAGTCTACGGCTCCTTCGAGGAAGCTTTCACTGACTACGCTCGGCTGATCGGCAACAACCCACGCTATGCGGCGGTGACCACGGCGGGTAGTGCCGAGCAGGCGGCCAGGGCGTTGCAGGCGGGTGGCTATGCCACCGACCCGGCCTACGCCGACAAGCTGATCGCGATCATGAACACCATGGGTCCGCAAGTTGCCCAGAGTGGCAACGACTCGCTGGTCTTCCTGCGCTACTGAGGCGCTAAAGTTCTGGACCTTCAGGCCGATAACTCGAGCATTGGCGATAAGGAAACAACACCATGAGCATGTTCTCTATCGGTCTAAGCGGCCTGAATGCCGCTCAGAATGCGCTGAATACCACCAGCAACAACATCAGCAATGTCTATACGCCCGGCTACAATCGTGAGCTGACGATTCTGGGCCAGCAGGGCACTACCGCGGGTGGCGTTCAGGTCAACGACATCCAGCGCCAGTTCAACCAGTTCGTGGCCTCGCAGCTCAACGCCGCGACCAGTTCGTCGAGTGCGCTTGCCACTTACGAGAACCAGATCAGCCAGATCGATAACCTGCTGGCAGACCGCGAAGCGGGTCTGGCGCCGCTGATGCAGAATTTCTTCTCCTCATTGGAGGACCTGGCCAGCGCTCCGTCCGATCCCGCTGCGCGTCAAGGCGTGATCGGAACGGCCAATACGCTGACCTCCCAGTTTCGCTCCTTCGATGGCTACCTGCAGGACATGCAGCAGGGCATCAACGGTCAGATCAGTGACGAAGTCACTCAAATCAACAATTTGACCGAACAGATGGCGACCCTCAATCGTGAGATCGCATTGGCCCGTGCGCGCAGCGGCGAGGCGCCCAACAGCCTGCTCAACCAGCGCGACCAGCTGGTCCAGGAGCTCAGCGAGCGCATGGATATCCGGCTGAACATTCAGGACGGCAAGTCCTACAACATCAGCCTGCCCAACGGGCAGCCGCTGGTGGCCGGAACCAACCACTACCGCCTGGAAGCGATGGATGCACCCAACGATCCGCAGCGTACCGTGATCGGCTATCGTGCCTCCGGCGGCAATCTGGTAGCCATGCCCGAAGATACCGTCAAGGGTGGCACGTTGGGCGGCCTGATGTCCTTCCGCTCCGAGACCCTGGACAAGACCCAGAACCAGATCGGCCAGTTGGCCGTCTCCCTGGTGATGGGGTTCAATGAGCAGCATGCCAAGGGGATGGACCTCAACGGCGAGCAGGGCGGGGACTTTTTCAGCATCGGAACCCCCCAGGCCTATTCACATTCGCGGAATACCGGCACTGCCCAAGTCGAGGCCACCAGTTTCGATGCTGCGAACATCGACCAGCTTCGTGCTACCGATTATACGGTGCGCTTTGGCAATGCAGGGGATCCGCCCCAGGTCTTTCGCAAGGACAACGGCCAGCAGCTGGCGGCCGATCAAGTCGCTTGGGACGATGCCACAGGGACACTGGGCTTTGGCGGCATCACGCTGGAATTCAGTGGCACGCCGGCGAATGGCGACCGCTTCGAGGTGCAGCCGGTCCGTCGCGCCACCGCCGAGATGCGAAGCGAGATCATCGACCTGGACAAGATAGCGGCGGCTCAGCCGAGCAATCCCGACGATGACCCTGCCGACTGGCTGATGACCGGTACCGGCGACAACCGCAATGCGCTGGCCCTGCAAAATCTCCAGAGCAAAGCGCTGGTAGCTGGCCGGTCGTCGCTCAGCCAGGCCTACGGCGGCATGGTCAGCGATGTGGGCAATCAGGCCAATATCGTCAAGGTCAACCTTGACGCACGTCAGGGTCTCACCGCTCAGCTAAAAGCGGTGCAGCAGTCGGAGTCCGGGGTCAACCTGGATGAAGAGGCGGCCAACCTGATCCGTTATCAGCAGTTCTATTCCGCCAATGCCCGGGTGATCGATACCGCTTCTACGGTCTTCGATACCATTCTCGGTTTGCGTAACTGATTCGAAGGGAGTCCAGCGCGATGCGTATCAGCACCGTTACCATGTTCGAGCAGAGCGTCTCGTCCATGAACCGTCAACAGGGCGACTTCCTCAAGGTCGGTCAGCAGATCGCGAGCGGACGCCGGGTGATCAATCCCTCCGACGACCCCCAGGCCTCCTCACGGGCCGTGGGCGTTTCCCAGGCCAAGGCCATTACCCAGCAGTTCACCGATGCACGGGTCTCCGCCCGCAATTCGCTGTCACAGGCGGAGAGCGTCCTCAACAGCGTCAGTGATGCTGTAATCAGCGCCAAGACGCTGCTGGTTCAGGCGGCTAGTGATACCTTCAGCGATATTGATCGCCAATCAGTGGCGAGTGAACTGCGGGGCATCTACGAGACATTGATCGGCCAGGCCAACGCCACCGACGGTAACGGCCGCTACCTGTTCGGTGGCTATCGTGACGACTCGCCGCCTTTTGCCCGTACGGCTGGTGAAGGTGTTCAGGGGGCGCAGTATATCGGTGACGAGAATACCCGCGAACAGCGCATCGACTCTTCGCGCCTGCTGCCGGTGGCCGATAATGGCAAGTCGATCTTCCAGAGTGTGCCAAGCGGGGCAGGTTATGTGGCTCGTGCCGAGCGAGATACCGGTGGGCAGAGCATTGGTACCCAGGCTGGTTTTGAGCGCAATCAGGGCTCGGTGACATTCAGTGGTCCAAGCCGTGTCAATCCTGACGACCCGGCGTTTGGTGGCAGCTTTACACTTCAGTTCACCGAAGATGCTGATGGCGTCATGCAAGTGAATGCTGTGGATGGAGAAGGCAACATCGTGCTGGAGGCGGAGGAGTATGTGCCAGGCAGCGCGGTCAGCTTCGGCGGTGTCAGCATTACCCTGAAGGGCACACCGGTGGATGGCGATCAGATCCAGCTGCGGCCGGCCAATGCCGAAGGTGCCAATAAGGACCTGTTCAAGTCGCTGAAGGATGCCATCGATGTGCTGGAGATGGACCAGGAAGGGACACCGGAAAATCGCGCCCACTTCCGCAATACGATCAATTCGGTCATGCGTGAGCTGGACAATAGCCTCGACAACGTACTGACCGTGCGTGCCTCCATGGGAGCACGCCTGAACGAACTGGATGTGGTCGATGCCGTGGCCAGCAATCGCATGATGAACTACGAAAAGACGCTCTCAGATCTGGTGGACCTCGATTACAACGAGGCCATCGCCGAATACAGCCTGCGTCAGGTCGGCCTGCAGGCAGCCCAGAGAGCCTTTGTCGACGTCAAAGGTCTGTCGCTGTTCAACTTTCTATAGTTGTTTGACGGCTCTAGTCTCGCTGGCGCAAATACTGCTGGCTTTAGTTCCCCTTGGGTTGATTGTCTCTTTCCCTGAAGGCCGGGCGTTAGCCCGGTCTTTTTTGCCGCCCCGGCCTGCCTGGGCGGTTTTTTTTGCTTGCTCGAGAGACAAAGGAATCAGGTGCCCAGGGGGGCGAGCATATCGATGAGCTGGTACATGAACTGCAGGCCGTTGCTGAACAATCGCTGCAGGAAGCGGCCTATATCGGTCATCAGCACCATCAGCAGAGTCAGGCCCACGGTTAGCGAAGTCGGGAAGCCGATATTGAATACGGTCAGCTGTGGCGCGGAGCGGTTGAGGATGCCCATGGCCAGGTTGATGATCAGCAGCGAGCCGACCAGCGGCAGGGCGAGCGACATGCCGGCAATGAAGATGGTGCCGCCGTAGCGCACCAGCATCTCGAAGGCCGCTGGGTTGAAGGTGCCAATGCCGATCGGCAGGCTATAAAAGCTCGTGACCAGCGCTTCCAGCACCATCAGGTGGCCACCCAGGGCCAGGAACATCAGCAGCGTGATCATGAAGAAGATGCGCGACAGGATCATGGTGTTGGTCCCGCTGCCGGTATCGAAGAAGGTGGCGAAGGCCAGGCCCATCTGCAGGCCGATGAACTCACCCGCAGCCTGAACCACGGCGAATATCACGTGCATGACCAGGCCGATGGCGATGCCAATCAGCATCTGTTCCACCATCAGGCCGAAGCCGGCCCAGGAGACGATCGGCACGTCGGGCATGGCGGGCAGCACCGGAGCGATGACCATGGTGACGAGAAACGCCAGGCCGATCTTGGCCTGGTTGGGGACGCTGGAATGGCCCCACAGCGGTGAGGCAACCAGGAAAGAGGTGATTCGGATGAAGGGCCAGAACAGAATCACCAGCCAGCCGTGCAGCTGGGCAAAGGTCACCTCGACCATGGTGGTCTCACATCAACATGCTGGGGATATTGGTGAACAGGTTGCGGGTGAAATCGGTGATCAGCTTGAGCAACCAGGGGCCGGCGAACACCAGCACGGTAAAGACACCCAGGATCTTGGGAATGAACGAGAGGGTCATCTCGTTGATCTGGGTCGCTGCCTGGAAAAGGCTCACGGTCAGGCCGGTCAGCAGGGCAGTGATCAGCAGCGGGGCAGCCAGGAAGAGCGTGACGCGCATGCCCTGGTAGGCGATTCCCATGACCATCTCCGGTGTCATATTTCGTTCCTTGCCGACATCTACGTGTCGACCCAAAGGGTTGGCGTTAGATATAGAAACTTTCCGCCAGCGAGCCGATAATCAGCTGCCAGCCGTCTACCAGCACGAACAGCATCAGCTTGAACGGCAGGGAGATCGTGGCCGGCGGTACCATCATCATGCCCAGCGACATCAGGGTGCTGGCCACCACGAGATCGATGATCAGAAAGGGTATGAAGATGGTGAAGCCGATCTGGAACGCCGTCTTCAGCTCACTGGTCACGAACGCCGGCACCAGGATACGCAGCGGCACATCCTCCGGTCCCTGCATGGGGCCTATCTCCGCCAGTCGGGCGAACAGCGCCAAATCGGGTTCCCGTGTCTGGGCCAGCATGAATTCACGGAACGGCTGCTGGGCCAACAGCAGGAACTCATCGAAATTGATCTCGTCTCCGGTGAGCGGTATCCAGGCCGTTTCGTAGACGATGGAAAAGACCGGCGACATGACGAAGAAGGTCAGGAACAGCGCCAGGCCGAGCAGCACCTGATTGGGCGGAGTGGCCTGGGTGCCCATGGCGGTACGCAGCAGGCTGAGTACGATGATGATGCGGGTGAAGCCGGTCATCATCAGCAGCGCCGCGGGCAGGAAGGCCATGGCGCTTAGCAGCAGCAGGGTTTGCAGCTGGATCGACCACTGCTGGCCGCCATCCTCCAGCGGCTGGCTGACAATGCCTGGCAGCTGCTGGGCGACAGCCGCGAGCGGCATGGCCATCAGCAGGAGCGTTCCCAATAGGGCAAGCAGCGTCTTGTTTCGTGTCATGGGGGCTTTATACAGGGCCTTGGGAAATGCAGGGTGAATCATGGAGCTCCCCGATCGGGGCCTCCCAGTCCGGCATTGTGCTTGAGGGCACGGGCAAAGCGGGCGGCAAAACGCTCCCCCTGCAGCTCGGCGTTTTCGGGCTCGCGGGGGCGCTCTGGCGCCTCCAGCTCATGCAGCTTGTTGATCTGCCCACCCCCCACGCCGAGGACCAGCCAGGTACCTTGGACCTCGACGATCACCAGTCGCTCGCGGCTTCCCAGCGCGGTGCTGCCGACGATCTGCAGATGCCCCCCGGCGGCACGTCGCTGTGGTCCCCAGCGCTTCAGCAGTGCCGTGCAGACCAGAATGATGGCGATGACCAGGCCCAGGGCTGCCGCGGTCTTGCCCAGCGCCGCCATGCCTACCAGCGCATCGCCGCCGACAGCCAGTGCTTCTAGTCCGGTTGCCTGAGCCTCGGAGGAAGGGGTGTCTCTCATCGGTTGAGTTTCTGGACCCTTTCGGAGGGCGTAATGATCTCGGTGATACGGATGCCGTACTTGTCATCCACCACGACCACTTCACCCTGAGCGATCAGATAGCCATTGATCAGAATATCCATGGGTTCCCCTGCCAGGCCGTCGAGCTCGATCACCGAGCCCTGGGCGAGTTCGAGCAACTGCTTGATGGTGAGCTTGGTGCGGCCCAGCTCCACGGTCAGTTTGACCGGGATGTCCATGATCATTTCCAGATCGCGCGCCGTACCGCCCTCGCTTCCCTTGTCCAGCGGACGGAAGATGCGCTCGCCGACAGCCTGGGGAGCCGGTGCCGTGACGCCCAGATTGGCTGCTACAGCCTCCTGTTCACTGGAATCGTTGGCTTCCTGCTCGGCCAGCGCCTCGGCCCAGGGGTCGTCGTCGCCAGAGGCGCCGCCGGCCGCTTCCTGTTCGGCCATGGCTTCAGCCCAGGGATCGTCTTCGGCCGGGGTTTCCGCAGCCTCCTGTTCGGCCATGGCTTCCGCCCAGGGGTCGTCGTCGGGAATATTCTGATCGGGTTTCTTGGGATCAGTCATGCTTGGATTCCTTGGCTTGAGGCGCAGCGCCCTTCTTGAAGGCATCGGGTGGAACGGAGTTCTGCGCACCATGATCGATGATGCGTATGACACGCAGCGCGCGCTGTTCATGCTGGCTGCCGTAGTCGCACTCCATGACCGGAACCCCATCCACACTGGCGGTTACGGTTTCCGGAAGCTCCAACGTCAGTACGTCCCCTACCTTCAGTGCCATCACATGGGCAATGCGGCTGGGAACATCGGCAAAATTGGCAATGAGTTCCACCTCGGAGTGGCGGATCTCGCCGGCCATGCGCTTCGACCAGGATCCATCCTGGTCGTGATGGCTGTCGTTGAGCGGGTTGGCCAGCAGGTCCCGCACTGGCTCGACCATCGAATAGGGAATGCAGATCTGGAAATTGCTGGAGAGATTGCCGACATCGATATTGAAGCTGGTGTTCACCACGATCTCGTTTGGCGAGTTGGTGATATTGGCGAACTTCGACTGCATCTCCGAGCGAAGGTAGTGAATTTCCAATGGATAGACCGACTTCCACGACTCCTCATAGGCCTCGATAGCCAATCTCAGCAGACGCTGGATGATGCGCTGTTCGGTATTGGTGAACTCCCGACCCTCCGACTTGGTCAGGAAGCGTCCGTCTCCACCGAACAGGTTGTCCACCACCATGAATACCAGGTTGGGGGGGAACACGATCAGCGCCGATCCACGCAGCGGCTTCATGGCGATGATATTGATGTTCGTCGGCACAGGTACATTGCGCGAGAAGTCGCTGTAGCTCTGGTAGCGTACCGAGTCCACCGTGATGTCGGCACTGCGACGCAACAGGTTGAACAACCCCATGCGGAAATGCCGCGCGAAGCGTTCGTTGATAATGTCCAACGCCTGCAGACGCTCGCGTATGACGCGATGCTGGGACGCGGGATCATAGGGACGGATGCGAGACGCCTCACCACTGCCTGCGGCAGGTTCGTCGTCTCCGCTGACCCCCTTGAGCAGGGCGTCGATCTCATCCTGTGACAGCAGATCGTCTTGGGACATGGCGGCCAGGGCACCCGGTTATTGCACGATGAACTCGGTGAACAGCACGTCCCGTATATCGAGAGGCGGCTGCGGCTCGGTCAAGGGGTCGGACAGCACGGCTATGACTTCTTCGCTCAGCCGACGCTTGCCTTCCGGAGAGGTAATCTGACTGGCCTGCTTGCCGGAGAACAGCATCAACAGCCGACTGCGAACCTGGGGCATGTGCTCGTGGAGAATCGCCCGCGTTTCCTCAGTGCCGACCTTCAGCGACAGCCCGGTATACAGTAGACGAGAGCCGAAGTCGTCGTCGGCGAGATTCACGGTGAAGGGGTCGATCTTGAGAAAGATCGGCGCCTGACGCTCTAGCCGCTGCTCCTGAATGTTGCCTGAGCCATCGTTGTTACGGTCGTTCATGACCAGATAGATCGCTACCCCGGCTGCCGCCGTGGATATCAGTACCAGCAGTATCATCAGCCACAGCAGCTTGGATGAGCCACCCGTCGATTTCGCCATTGCCTTGCCTATCGTGAAGTGTTGGTCCAGCTGGAAAAGGGCAGTATGCGGAATTCGCGCGGGTCGTGATGAAAGGAACAGACCGCGCGAACGGCCCTATCTTGGCAATTTGTCTCAGGCGTAGAGATTCACCCGACCATCCAGACTGATGCCTGTTGCGTTTTCAGCCATACCGGTCTCGGTGACGGAAGACAGTCGTTCTTCCCCCTCATTGGCGCCATTGCCTCGCTGACCTTCCTGGTTGGCGAAGCCATGCCCTTCCCGCTGATGCTGTTCGCCTACCGAGGTTTCGCCCAGGGAGATACCCTGCTCGGCCAGTGCCTCCCGTAGCTGTGGCATGGCCTGCTCGAGTACCTGGCGTACCTGGGCATGGGCTGAGAGGAACTGCGCCTGCGCACCCTGTTCGGTCATCTTCAAGGTGATGGAAAGCGGACCCAGCTCGGCCGGATTCAGCTTCATCTCGATCTGCTGCTCACCACCGAGGCGAGCGAACTGAACCAGCTGTTGGCCAAGCTGGTTGGGCCAGGCCTGGCCTTGTAACGGCGAAGGCAGGCTTGCCTGGGCGGGCATGGGCTGGCCGGGTGTGGCCTGAGCAGCGGAGCCGCCGGGCTGGGCGATAGCCTGCAGACTCGGCGAGGTCGGCTCGATACTTGCCATGGCGACGCGCGGTGCTTCTGGCGGCATGCCGCGCAGTTCGCCTGCATTCAGCCGCAGTGCAGGAGCGGCATCTGTCGAACGGGCAAGCTCGGCGGAGCGCAGCGGCCGCTCGGCCGTGCCGGTCTCCAGCTGGGCGCGGGGCATAGCCCCTGTGCTGTCGTGACCGGCCTGTCGGGTGAGAGGCTGTGCCGCGTTCAGGAGTCCCTCGGCGGAGCCCGCAGGACGTGTCTCGAGCGTCCGTGTCGGGTCGCCCACGGCCTGGCGCAGGGCATCAGCTGCCGCCAGGGCGGCAACCGCATTCTCAGCGCGTAAACCAGGCTGTGCTACCGATGTTGGCGGTTCTATTGCCTGCGGGGCTGTTGTCTGAAGGGCCATGGCATCGACGAGCGGACGAGCCTCGGCCGGGTGAGGGCCGTCGATCAGCGCCAGGCGCTCCATGATCTCGGCAAGCGACAGCGAATCGGGCAGGGGAGCCGCCTCCCTGTCTGCAACGATATCAGGGTCGCGTGCGCTCAGGGCCTGCAGCATGGCCTGCTGGGCTGCCATGGTCGCCGGCAGGGCGGAACCGGCACTCTCGGGCAATTGGGCAGAGAGCAGAGCGGGCATGTCTCCCGGCGCATCGGACAGCGTGCGGCCGGCGCCTGCCAGGGCCAGGGCGAAGTGGCCATCGGCAGCGTTGGCACCCGCGTCGGCCTTGCCCATGGGCTTGCCCGGCAGGGCGGACAGAATCATCTGTATATCCATTGCGATCTCCTGGCTCGGATCACGAATCGCGCTCGGGGCGCTGGCGAAGTAGCCGACCGGCGGCCATCTCGTCGCTGTTGCGTTGCTCGCGCCGCGCTTCGTACTTCTGCAGTTCGGCGTTGCGGCGAGTGGAAAGGGTGTCGTAGGCCGACAGACGCTTCTGTTCCTGCTGCCAGTGCTGCTGGCTCTGCTGGACGCGTTGTTGCTGTGAGTCCAGTGCATCCCGGGCGCGCTGGAGGGCAGCGTCAAGGGAGGCGAGGAACTGCTGATAGTTGTGCATGCTGGCAGGATCGATGCCGTCGCGCATGGCAAGCTGGAGCCGCTCGGCGTACTCCAGCCGATAGCGGCTGAGGGCTTCGAGCTGTGCTGCGACCTGACGTTCGCTCATGCGCTCCCCGGCCAGCAGCTGGCCGGCCTGGTCGCGGGCATCCCGGGCGAGATCGCCCAGCATGGCAAGCTGTGACGTTGCACTCATTGCCGCACTCCTAGGGTCTCGGCGAGAACCTGTCGAGAGGCCTCGATCGAGGCATTTTCATGAATGCTCTGCTGGAGGAACTGCTCCAGCAGCGGGTAGCGCAGGACGGCCTCGTCCAGCTGTGAGTCGTGACCCGGGCTGTAGGCACCCACGCTGATCAGGTCGCGGTTGCGCTGGTAGCGGGAGAACAGGCGCTTGAAAGCCTGGGTCATGCTCAGCTGTTCGTCGTCGATGATGTGGGTCATCACACGGCTGATCGAGGCTTCGATATCGATGGCGGGGTAGTGCCCGGCTTCCGCTAGCGTTCTGGACAGCACGATATGACCGTCGAGAATGGCGCGAGCCGAATCGGCGATCGGGTCCTGCTGATCGTCGCCTTCCGTCAACACCGTATAGAAGGCGGTGATGGAGCCCCGGCCACGTTCCGCATTGCCGGCGCGTTCCACCAGGCTGGGAATCTTGGCGAAAACCGACGGCGGATAGCCCTTGGTGACGGGTGGCTCACCGATGGCCAGGGCGATTTCCCGCTGGGCCATGGCATAGCGGGTAAGGGAGTCCATGATCAGCAGCACATTCTTGCCCTCATCGCGGAAGCCTTCCGCCAGGCGCGTGGCATAGCCGGCGCCTTGCAGACGCTGCAGCGGGGAGGTGTCGGCCGGGGCCGCCACCACGACGGCACGTCGCCGACCCTCTTCACCAAGAATGTTGTCGATGAAGTCCTGCACCTCGCGCCCCCGTTCGCCGATCAGGCCCACGACGATCACATCGGCGCTGGTGTAGCGGGCCATCATGCCCAGCAGCACCGACTTGCCTACACCGGAGCCGGCAAACAGCCCCATGCGCTGTCCGCGGCCAACGCTGAGAAGTGCATTGATGGCGCGTATGCCGACATCGATCTGCTCGTTGATCGGGGCGCGAGCCAGCGGGTTGAGCGGAGGGCTTGAGAGCGGCGCCCGGGGGGCATTGTCCAGCGGGCCGAAACCGTCGAGAGGCTCGCCGTTGCCGTCCACCACCCGGCCGAGCAGTGATTCACCCAAGGGAAAGCGGCGCGCGGTGTGGTCTGGACCATCACCCAGCGGATAGACGCGGGCGCCCGGCATCAGGCCGGAAATCTCCGACAGCGGCATCAAGAACAGGCGTTCACCGGCAAAGCCGACCACTTCGGCTTCGGCGAATCGCGGTGCTTCGCTGCCACCCGGCGAGACCAGCTCGATGCGACAGGCGTTGCCCAGTGCGACCCGCAGGCCGATCGCCTCGATTACCATGCCGGTAGCCCGCAGCACACGACCGCTGGCACGAAACCCAGGCACGATCTCCACGCGCTCGCGGACATGCTGCAGCGTCTGCTGCCAGCGTGCCTGATGCACATTGCGTGGCCGTGCCAGGGTCTCGGGCATATCGCTCACTCCTGTTTGTCTTCCGCGGCGGGCGTGGAGGGGCGGCGGCGGCGTACCTGAGCCTTGACCGTCTGCCAGCGGCTTTCCCAGGTGGCATCGAGCTCACCGCTGGCGCTGGTGACACGGCAACCGCCGCGATTGAGCTGGTCGTCCGGCTGGAGTTTCCAGCCGGCAGCCGCCAGCTCCTGGCCGAGATGCTCCTCCACCAGCTTGTGGTCTTGAGGATGCAGCCATAGGCGCTGCTGTCCCGTCAGCGGCGGGTCGGTATGCAGCAGAGCCCTGACCAGTTCCAGCACCTGCCTGGGGCGGGCCTTCATGGCCTCGCCTGCCAACTGGCGGCCGGTGGCAAGGGCCAGCTCGACCAGCTCATTGGCCACTTCTTCATCGAGTACCGCCAGGGCTTCGGCAAACTGCTCTGCCAGCGGCTTGAGCGGCTCCAGTACCTCGCGGGTGCGCTGCTTCAGCTCCCGCTCGGCTTCGTTGCGTCCTTCCTCCAGGCCCTGGGCCTGCCCCTGGGCACGGCCCTCCTCGAACCCGGCCTTGAAGCCCTCTTCGTGGGCTTCACGCAGAGTCTTATCGCGCAGCGCCTTGAGTTCGGTCTGACGGCGGAAACGTTCCTGACGCGCGGCATCTTCTGCGGGCTTTGCGGCCCACTCGGCCTCACTGCGACGGCTCTCTGCCTGCAGTTCTCCCATCTGCCAACGGCGCCAGGATGCCGACTGCTCGGGGTGCGAGGGCGAGCGATCAGACATAGGTGTCGTCTCCGCCGCTCAGCACGATATCGCCGGAGTCGGCGAGCCGACGAACCACCTGCAGGATCGCTTTCTGCTCCGCTTCCACCTGGGAGACCCGAATCGGTCCACGCGCTTCCATGTCTTCGCGCATCAGATCGGCGGCACGGCGGGACATGTTGCGCAGGAACTTCTCCATGAGGCCTTCCGGCGCCCCCTTGAGTGCCACCACCAGCGAGTTGGTATCGATCTCCTTGAGCACCATCTGGATGCTGCGATCGTCCAGGTCCATGAGGTTCTCGAACAGGAACATCTCGTCGATGATCTTCTGGGCCAGATCTTCGCTATGTGCCCGCACCGTCTCGATGGCGGTCTCCTCTTGAGCGGAGTTCATCAGGTTGAGAATTTCGGCTGCGGTTCTCACGCCGCCCATCTTGCTGCGCTTGAGGTTCTGGCCGTCGAGCATGCCTGTCAGCACTTCGGTCAGTTCCTGCAGGGCGGCCGGCTGAACACCGCTGAAGGTGGCGATACGCAGCACCACGTCGTTGCGCAGCTTGTCGTCGAAAAGCTCCAGGATATCGGCAGCCTGGTGGCGCTCCAGGTGAACCAGGATGGTGGCGATGATCTGCGGGTGCTCGTCGCGGATCAGTTCCGCCACCATGGGCGCTTCCATCAGGTTGAGCGAGTCGATGCCGCTGCTGCTGCCCGAGGACTCGAGAATGTCCTCGATCAGACTCGTGGCGCGCTCGCTGCCCAGTGCCTTGGTCAGTACCGAGCGGATATGCTCGCTGGAGTTGAGATTCAGCGCGATGAACTCTTCGGTCTCGTCGTTGAAGTCCTGCAACACCTTCTGCATGTCTTCGTGAGAGACCTGGTCCATATCGGCCATCTCCATGCTCAGCAGCTGGATCTCCTTGGGAGCAAGGAACTTGAACACCTCTGCGGCGCTGTCCTCATCCAGGGCCAGCATCAGGATGGCGCTGCGGCGTACGCCGCTCATGGCTTTTGCGGTGCTCATTCTTTATTCATCCAGCTGCGAACGATCATGGCAATCATGCGTGGATCTTCCTGAGCCAGTTCGCGCAGTTCGGCAAGGTGATCTTCATAGGCCGACGACTTGCGCTTGCGCTTCGGCTTCTGGTAAGTCCGCGATGACTCGAGGTCGTCTTCCAGTTCGCCATCGATACCCTCCGCTGTCTCGTCGTCGACCCGGACCCGCAGGCCGGTTCCCGCTGCCGAGGCCAGTATGGGCTGCTGTGTCTGGCGCTTGATCAGCGGACGCAGGATCAGCAGATAGAGCAGGAGGGCGCCCAAGGCTACCAGCAGGTAGCGGCCGAAGGTGAGGGCCAGGTTGTGGACATCAGGCGACTGCCACCACTCCAGCACCTCCTCGTCGTCTACGGGGCGGCTGAAGGGGCTGTTGACCACTTCGATTTCGTCGCCACGGACCTGGGAGAAGCCCATGGCCTGGCGAACCAGGCGTTCTATCTGGGCGATCTCCACGTCGCTCAGCGGCAGGCGCTGCCACACGCCTTCCTCGTCGCGCTGTTCGCGATAGTCCACCACCACGGCGGCGGAAAGACGCTGCACCTGGCCCTGGCGGTGCTGGACATGCTCGATATTGCGGTCGACTTCATAGTTGATAACGCCGTCCTGGCGCAGGTTGCTCAGTGCCAGCAATTCCTGTTCGGCGTCCTCGAGCAGCTCGCCATCCTCGTCCAGCGGCAGGTTGATGGGGGAGGGCGCGATACCCGGGGGGGTGTTGCTCAGTGCGCCGGGTATCCCCATGGCCAGGTCGTCGCCACCGCTGTAGGAGACGCTGGACTGGCGGCTGCGCACCGCCGCTTCGTTGGGCGGCTGATTGGGGCCGAAGCGCTCATTGGTCTCCTCGCGGCGCGAGAAGTCGATCTGGGCGGCGACCTGGGCGCGCACGTTCTGCTGGCCCAGAATCGGTGCCAGGATGTTCTCGATGCGTTGCTGGAAGGAGCGCTCGACCTCGGCGATATAGTCGAGCTGCGTTGCATCCAGGCCGCGGCGGTTGGCGCCGGGCATGGAGAGCAGGCGTCCGTTCTGGTCGACCACCGTGACATCTTCGGCGGCAAGCTCAGGTACGCTGCTGGACACCATGTGAATGATGGCGTTGACCTGACCGTCGCCCATGACGCGGCCCGACTCCAAGGTCACGATGACCGACGCCTTTGCCGGCTCCTGGTCCCGCACGAAGACCGAGGAGCGTGCCATGGCCAGGTGGACACGGGCCCGGGATACCGGGCCAAGAGATTCGATGGAACGTGACAGCTCGCCTTCGAGGCCGCGCTGGAAGTTGACCTGCTCGGCGAACTGGCTGACGCCGAAGGCCTGGTTGTCCATGAGCTCGAAGCCCACATTGCCGCCGCGGGGCAGACCCTGCTCGGCCAGTTGCAGACGTAGGCCGTGTACCGTATCGCCGGGCACCAGCAGCGCCGTGCCACCTTCGCTGAAGCGATAGGGTACGCCGCGGCTTTCGAGCTCGTTGATGATACGGCCACCATCGGCCTCGGTGAGGTTGCTGTAGAGAACTCGGTAATCGGGCTCTCGCGCCCACATCAGCAGCACTACCACGATAGCGATCGAGGCGGCACCGCCAATCAGGATCGCGACCAGCGGGTTGCCACGCATCTGCTCCTGAACGCGCTGGAGCAGCGCGCCCGGAGTCTGGTTGGGCGTGGTCTCCTCACGACCTGGCGTCGCGGCGCCATTGCTCATGCGCACCTCCACGGAGATGCGGCGTTCGTCGCTTGAAAACTTTTACTCGAAGATGGCATTGAGTGCATCCGTCCACCGCATTCTGGCTGCCCTCTCGGGCGCAACTATGATGAACGCTATTATGCGAACCCTGGTCGACTCCAAAGGCGGGAAAAGCCTGTGTTTTTCATGCCATTTGCCGGTATGGGCTCGGGACTGTAGCTGTTAGCCTTGGCGACATTCCCAATAACGTCAGTTCCGCGCTAGCAGGAACGCCAGTTCCGAACCAACAGAAGGGGGGTGTAAACCATGAGTTCACCTGTTATCCAGTCCGCACTGGCCCAGATGCAGACCATGGCGACACAGGCTGGCGGACAGGCTGCCAAGGGGCAGCAGGTCTCTACCATGGTGGGGCAGGGCGGTTTCGCCGGCGAGCTGCAAGCCTCCATCCAGCGCATCAACCGCCTGCAGCAGGCGTCCAACGCGAAGGCAACGGCCTTCCAGGCCGGCGATCCCAACGTGGAACTCAATGACGTCATGGTCGACATGCAGAAGGCCAGCGTGGCCTTCCAGATGGGGTTGCAGGTGAGGAACCGGCTGGTTTCCGCCTACCGCGACGTCATGAACATGCAGGTCTAGGCGTCTATCGGACTTAACGCTGATCTACTGCGAGATCGGTCAAATCCGACAGTCTCCTAGGCTTCCAGGTTAATCAAGCGTCCCTGCAGTTCCTCAAGTCTTTCGGCAATGGCCAGCACCTCCTCGGAGGGAATCTGGCGCAATACGTCGCCGGTCTCACGGTCCACGATTCGCGTCACCACCCGTGACGGCATCTCGTTCAGTTCGAACTCCACGCCATGCTGGCGAAGGACTTCATTGATACGTTGAATCGGCTCGACCAGGTCCGCCTGGGCGGGCGAATGGCCGTGGCTCTCTGCCTGACTCAGCATGGTCCCCGCTGTCGGCAGTGAGGACAGTACGGTCTCCTTGCGCTGTCGCGGTGTGAGGTCGTGCAGCGCCGAAGTGCTCAAGCTGTTGGTAGCATCGGTAAGCGGTGAAGACATGGTCGATATTCCTTGTATGCGCCCTTGGCAAACACTCGACTATCAACCGCCTCATGGCCCGTTTTCCAGACCAAAATGCGATTCATGGCCAGTGTCGCCCCCGAAGCCGGCCGACGAGCCGGCTTCCCCCATTTTGTGCTTTTCATTCTTTCTATCGGCACGGTCAAGCCGAAACTTTAGTAACAATGTTATCGACTGATTACGAGAGAGGTCAGGCCGCCGAGAATGTCAGCCCAAGCGGCGCTTCTGCGCCGGCGGGCATAGCCTCACTTGCCAAGGCGTTGCCGGCTGCCGTTGCTTCGCCGACCTTGAAGCGGGCGATCAGTCGCGTCATGTCGGCAGCCTGTTCGTCCAGCGAGTGGCTTGCCGCGGCCACCTGCTCGACCAGGGAGGCGTTGTGTTGGGTCATCTCCTCGAGCTGGCCGATTGCCTGGTTGATCTGCTCGATACCGGCGGACTGCTCGGTAGCCGCTGTCGACATCTCGGTAATGAGGCTGGCCACCTGCCCGATACCCTGCGCGATCGTTTCCAGCGTCTCGCTGGTGGCATTGACCAGCTTTTCACCTTCGTCGATGCAGGCCACATTGATGCCGACCACTCGACGTATCTGCTCGGCTTCCTCGGCGCTGCGACTGGCCAGCTTGCGCACTTCCGAAGCGACCACGGCAAAACCGCGGCCATGCTCGCCGGCCCTGGCCGCTTCCACCGAAGCATTCAGGGCCAGCAGGTTGGTCTGGAAGGCGATGCTGTCGATGGCCTCGACGATGCGTGTGACCTCACGATTGGCCTCATGGATCTGGCGCATGGCGTCGCGAGCTTCGTTGGCCACGCCCTTGCCCTGGTCCGCATGGCTCACGGCTTCACGGGAAAGCGCCTGGGCCTGCTGGGCGTTGTCGGCGGTCTGGCGTACGCTGGCCGTCATCTGTTCCATGCTGGCAGCGGTCTCCACCAGCGACGAGGATTGCTCTTCGGTGCGCTCGGCGAGGTCACGGTTACCTTCGCTGATCTGGCTGCTGGCCACGCCAACCGACATCGCGCCCTGCTTGATATTGAACACCAGCTCCTCGGAAGCGGCGGTCGAGGCATTGAATACACGATAAAGATGCGCAAGCTCATCGCTGCCCGGGGTGTCCAGTCGCAGGGTGAGATCCCCACTGCTGCGCTGAATCGATGCCAGAGTGGCACGTAGTGGCAGCACGATACTGCGAACGATCACGATGGCAAGAAGCAGCGCCAGGCCACTGGCGACGGTTGCCACGATGAGGTGGCCGATCAGGTCTCCGCGCGCCTCGGCCCTGAGCATCGAGGCAGTGGCTAGAACATCCTCTGCCACGGCATCTTCCACTCCCTTCAGCAGGTCGATCCTGTCGGTCTGCCAGTCGAACCACTGCTGTGCATCGATGCCGTAGCCCCCAGCCGTGCCGCGATCGATGGCGACGCGTCGAAGCGACGCCAGCCGGTCGGCTTCGGAGCCCTCGCCCACTGCCTGGAAACGCTGAAACATGTCGGCTGTTGATAGAGTGGCGAAGGCCTCCTGAAAGGCATCCTGCCTTCCCAGCAGTCTCAGCAATTGCTGGTAGTTCGCCGATGTCATGCTGTCGGAACTGAAGGCGCCTGCTAGCATGGCGCGCTCGATGCCGGCCAACTCCTTGGTCTGCAGCAGATTATAGTAGGCTGCCATGCGGCTGGCCACGCTGCCTTCCTCCTTGGCTAGCGCCATCCGTCCCACGATAGTGATCAGGGCGCTATTCATATCCGTGTAGTGAGCGATGGCCTCGACGCTGGTAACCGTCAACTGATCGATATGCTGGCGTAGCTGCGGCGTCTGCTGCATCCGGACGATGGCTGCCTCGATGCGATCGGCGAGAGCCGGGTCAAGAGCGATCAGGTCGACGTTGGCGAGATAGCGCTGGAAGTCTTCTTGCTGAATGTCCGTGTCGCGGCGCTGATTGGTCAGTGCATCACGAAAGTTCTGACCCTCGCTGGCCAGAAATCCAGCGGTCATCCCTCGCTCACGTTGCAGCTCATGGATCAGGCTTCCTGCTCGCTGTGACAGACGTGTCATCTCCTCCAGATCGGCCATGTTGGTCGTTATCTGCTGGCGCTCGAGAACACCGGTAGCGGCAAGCCAGGCCATGGCCAGTAGCGGTAGCGACAGAGCAAGAAAGAATTTCCAGCCCATATCGATGCGGTGAAGCATTCGGTTCATCGTGGCTTTCCTTTGCGGGTGCAGGAGTTTCCGTGAGCGGGTCGATAAGCAGGCACAGCAGCTTTCGGGCAGAGGTATCGGCGGTCGAGAGGCTGGCTTTAGCGGATAGGAGGGGGATCGCTAGCGTTGTTGATGTGGATCATGAATTCATCGATTGGCAGCTTGTTCACTCTGAAAAACAGAGACGGGTTACGGATAATAAGTTGCCCCGTTGATGGTCAGTTAACCGGCGCCTCTAGTTATGTATGACGGGATCCGTGAACATGGAGGGGAAGCCATCAGAGTTG